>Ga0256406_1000005_pt1 | contig 381887 bp, 361 predicted proteins | sample RumenRJG_03DNA_FD_185986 | JGI IMG/M metagenome (GOLD analysis project Ga0256406, IMG submission 185986) | Bovine rumen microbial communities from Lethbridge, Alberta, Canada - RJG_03 | ecosystem: Host-associated > Mammals > Digestive system > Stomach > Rumen | place: Canada: Alberta... | reverse complement strand
TTCCAGTACGGTTACTGACCTGAAGAAACTGGCAGCGGAACAACAAATACTCCGGGCAGCCTAAGACATAGCACTCTTTCAGGCGCCTAAGAGAAAATCAATTTACACACAAACTTGGACTTGACTTCCGTCCTCAGAATCGGGGTCTTCAACAAATCTTACCCTTGCACCGCTTTCATAGCCCTTGACAATCTCATCAGCAATAGATTTAAAACTGCTCATCAAAGCATCTTCTCTGTCTTCAATCGTCAGGTTGCCTTTCTCTGCCCGTTTCTGTTCAAGAGCATTGCTCATTTCACGGGACATACGGTTATAATAACTCTCGGTCGGCTGATGTTCAGACGCATATTTTATGCGTTCCTGTTCTGCCTTAATGTCAATGCTTCCGGGAAGTTTACTTCCATGCAAAGCCCTAAGACCTTCCTCTGAGATATTAACCTTAACTACAGGATTGTTCTTTCCAATCTCAGTTTCATTATATCTCACCGGATTGCTGTTTTGTACCTTAGCCGAACCGAGCAGATTCATCTGCGGCGGCTGATATGTTCCATTTATATTTCCGAATAAATGTATAGGCATACATCCACCTCCTTCACATTGCATTGGATCAATTCGATATCACACACTCAAATCAACAAATTTTCTCACCAGTGTTTCCCCATATTCACCATTGCCCTTAACAAGCATATTATCAATAGACTCTCTCGTTATTCCATCAATTGCACCCTTTGGAATATCCTTCCCAGGCTTCCAAGAAGGATCCATCTGTTTACAAGCATCAGCAAACGCCTGTCTATATGCTTTCTCATATTGTCCAAGTGTCCACGTTCCTTTTAATCTATCTGATTTAGGGACACTAAGCTGATACCTTTTGAATACTTCAGAACGTTGTGTTTTATCCGCGTCAAGTTCTCCGTTATCACGCAAAAACTCCTTCTTTACCGTATCAAACATATCCTGCCTTGATTTTTCGGAGATTTTAATGATACGATGCCTTTGCGATTGCGGAATGCCTGTTGCGTCCATACCTGCAACACCAAAAGCATTTATTCTGTCTCCATCCTTATCAAAATTGGCCATTACGTTCTTTATTGCCTGAGGATTCGTATAACCCACACCTTTGCATGCAGAATTCATCTGCTTTATTGCCGCCTTATATCTTGCACTATTTGTATCGATTCCGGCCGACTTAAGCATATTCATCCCAGCCTTACTATTTATTGGCATTCCAGACATCTGTTGAAACATCGTGCTGAAATCACGTATCATAAGCATATTGCGTCACCTCTCAAACCATCTTATTCTTTCATTTCAAATCATTCATAATCCCGCCTCGTCGGAAGAAGCTTCCGTTCCAGCTTCTGTACCTGTTTCGGGTATCTCAGGAAGTTCTCCTGTTGCCTCAGCATTTTCTGCAGCAGCTTCGGGATCATATTCGCCGCCTTCTTCATCCCAGAGAGAATCATAATCTTTCGCCTTATGATTCTTCATCTGTTTCATCATGGCCTGCGCCTGTTTTGCGGCAGCGTATAATTTATCGTTCGCTTCCTGTAGCTTCTTTTCATCAGAATACGGAACATTATCGCCTCTGGACATCCTCATGGCTGTTGTCATGATCTTACCCATAGTTGCAGCATATCCCGTCTCCGGATCCGATTGCTGCCTTGCTACCTCAGTATTCCAGGCCGCTGCATATTGTTCCATCAATCCATCAAGAACTTCCTGGTTTTTCTTAAATTCTTCGTCCGAGGCCTCCACGGAAAGCTGTAATGTAGCCGCTTCTTCCTCAAACTTTTTATCACCTGTCAACTCAAACTTCTTTTTTGCCTCATCTCTTTGCTTTGCAAGGCTTCTGGTCTGATCCACAAGCTCCTTTCGGTATTCTCTGTATTTCGGAATGACTTCACCTAATTTCATAGTCATCACCCCCTGAAATCGACATGGCCGCCGACCATGCGCTCAGAATCAGTAAAAACACGATTAAGTGCTTCGCTATATGAGTATTTCTGTACTTTAGAAAGCAATTCATCCATAGATTTCGCTTCTATGGTTACATACTCCTTGCCATCGTCAATATTCTGAGGATCTTCCTCGTCGGCTGTTTTATCTGTCTTTTTATCTTTTGCTTTCTGCAAGCGCTCTTCTCTTGCTTCTTTTTCAGCCTTCTTCTTTTCTTTAGCCTTCTGCTCTTTCTTCTCCGCCGCTTTCTTCTCCGCCGCTTTCTTTTCTATACGCTTTTTCTGTAGATCCTGTGATTTTTCTACCGTAGCAAAGAAGCTCTCTTTACCATTTGAATCTACCGACATACCAAAGTTCTTAACACTTGCTCCGCTACTTGTAAGACTGTTCTTTGCCTCAGCCATCTTCGTCTGTGACATAGCGATGATCCCTTCATATTTCTTCCTGAAGGACTCATCCGTAGCCATGCGTTCAAGCTTTTCCTCGTCAATAAGAACAACCATCTTATTTGCGTTACCATAAGCCGCCGCATTAGCCTGAACCTGGGCTTTCATATCCTTGCTGACAGCAATAAACTCCATGTTATGAAACTTTCCCTTTAGCTGGTTGTAATAATCTTTTGCCTTATCGGAAAGCTTAACATCGCCGATAGTATTCCCATATTCGGTTGTTTTTGGTACAAGGGAACTTTTAGTATCGATAGGAGTAAAGCCTTTTGTTTCAACTTTAGAAGTCTGGCTCTCCTTAGAAGAATTGCTTGACGCAACTTTAGAAGAAGTCGGTTCGTATGTGCGCTCCGACCCTTTATTTATCTGATCTACCTGCCGATAAGCAGAAATAACACCACTAATACCTGCCATATCACTCTACCTCCTTGTAGATAAACACTGCAATCCGTTTCAATGCACAAAAAGACAGTTATAGTTATCTTCTATCTATTTATCGGAGAGAGCTTTACAAAAATTAACCCCGAAAACAAAATTTCCGGGGTTTTTTGAAAAGAATTATCATTTTACCTTATCCAATCCCAGGCGTCGCCTGTAAATGTAAGATCATCCTTGGATATGTTTCCGCCTAAAAACTTAGTCCAAAAGTCTTTCATTTCGGCAAATCTGAGGTTCTCATCGTCCTTGAAGCCTGAAATTAAGTCATCAACTCGCTTCACATCTTCGGGCGACTCGTATTTTAGTACCCAGCTTGAAAGGACTTTACCGTTCCGGCATTTTTTACTGCTGATCCCGTCTGCTCCTATACAGGTGATTGTCCAGACCTTTTCCTTTTTATCGTCCTCATCAACAGATGCGCACTCTGTAGCGGCACTTGTGTAAAACACTCCCACAGATGTAGTGCCAACAAGCTGAACCTCCTGATACTTTGACAGAGCATTGCTCTCCATCTTCTGCGCTTCTATTGCGGTCATAAGAACAGTCTGATCATCGGTCTTAAGCTTCTTTGTCCAGTTCTTTTCATGGTCAACGCCGTCTTCCGCAAAAACTTCACCGGATTCCTCGGTTTCAGAAGATGCTTCGGAATCAAATCCCGTTGCAACAGCTAAAGCAGCAGATGATGCTGCAATCGTTCTCATCTCAGGATCAGCTTCCATAGCAGCCTTTTGAGCAGCTTCGTCCTGCATCTCCTTCATTTCTCTCAAACGCTCCTTAAATGCGTCAATATACTTATCAACGCCTTCAAGCATCTTATCCCATTCTTCAGCGGTCATATCGCGCCAGTCTTTTTCTTCTTTCAGTTCCTGCGCCGATAACTTGTGAGCATCTTCAAACTTCTTAACCGCATCCGATAAATCTGATGTTTTTGAAGTGGTATTTGTATAATATGTGCTGACACTACTGTAAGCACTTACTCCTGCAACTCCCATCCTAGCTCCTTTCTACGGCCAATCTGCTTTCAACGGCCATATTGATCCTAAATAAGGTCATAGATGAAAAGAGGGTATCTGCTTTTGTCTCATCTTCCACAGGTTCATCAGCATAGGCTTCTTCTTTAACTTTTGCCTGATCATCAGCCTTATCCGTTACATTCTCAACAGTCTCGATCTCTTCCTCATCAAGCTCATTGAGCTTCTTTGTACAATGATTGTACTGAGCAATAGCCCTCATAATGGCGTTAAGGTCAGCAGGTGAAAACATCCCCGCAGCCTTTGACAGATCCCCGAAGTTATCCACATTTACCTTAAGATTTCCACCGCTTGGAAGGCTTATGTTTAAGACATGCTTTGGATTTGACATATCTCCAAGGCATATGGAATTTGTCTTATAATTGCAGACGAAAGTAACTCCGTTATACTCGATTATCCCATCTTTAGCCAGATGACTATATGGACATTTTTGCTGCTTCTCACCAAGGATTTTTGAAAATGCAGAACTCTTTTCTAATGATTCTGCTTTTCTTTCACTTTGAAATGTCAGTGGATCAATGCCTACTGTTTTTTGAATCTCATTTATTCCCATTTTTGTCCTTTCCGCAGCTCATCTGTCAGTCAGAGCTGCACCGCTCCCCGGAAAGGTCCGAGCGGTAAATAGCATTTTTTACAGATAATCTAAAAGATTCGTCCATCTATTGATGTTCTTCCAATTCCTATCATTATTCAGTTCTAATTCAAGCTGTTGCTCAAACCAGCTTCTGTAATCAACAATCGTATTTTCATTTGCATTCGGCATCCTATGCTGCAAATAAATATGAGCCAGAATAATTTCCGGAGCGGGATTCTCGATTTTTCCTTCGGCTTCCAAATGATACAGTCTTACCGACAGATCAACCATATTGCAGGAGGAAGCATTTACTTTCTCAGCATCAACGATTCTTTCCTCCTCTTTCCCGTTATCATATTTTAGTTTGACGGTATACTCTGACGTACTCCCTTCGTTTCTGTATACCTCAGCACTATATCCAAACTGTACATCATGCCAATGCCATACCGGCTTGTCATCATACGCCTTAACTTTTGTCTCTCCTACAATCTTGGCTTCATCCGCTTCGCCCAACTTGTTCTGTACAATACTTGCAAACGAGGTTGAAGCCTGCATTTCTTCTGTATTTGTTTTCTTTGCAAAATTGTTGTTTAATAAGCCATAGGCTCCTAATCCTATTACATTCATAAAACCTCCTACAAAACCAAAACATAAGCTATAGTTTTACCGTTCTCATCAAAAAATTGATGTCTTTTATGCTCCAGCAGAAAATGTCGGCATGCTATCGTATACTTCTGTAAGGGGGCTCCAATTCTTTAGGTCAAAGTCTTCGTCTTCATCTTCTGCATCAGAAAAGACATCTCCGCTTTCTTTATTTTTCTTATCGCCCTCTTCTATTGTATTAGGAAGCTTTTCATATGCCCCGGATTTATGAAACTCCGTGGAAATCCTGTTTACTGCTGCAAAAATGTATTCCCTGTCAGGATCATTTTTTGATATGCCACTTAGGGCAGAAGATATGATCTGGTCAGCCTCTTCCTTGCTCTTTGCATGCTTTAACTGTTCTTCTACAGCTTCTGCCATTCTTTGTACCCTCAAAGCATGTGCGTACATAATGGGATTGGTTTTTCTTAAATAATCCATTTCCTTCTGCGAAAGCTTTTTTCCCGACTGAAGCTTGGCAGTTATCTGAGCATCCATCCTTGAGCGGTCTTCTTCAGACATCTTTTCTACGTCATTTCCGCTTTCTAAGATATACTGAGCCAGTTCTTTTGTTGTCGTAATCTTTTTAGACTCTTCCTTTTTTAGATTCAGGCAAATATTCATAAGGCTTCTCCAAATATATGTAATACAATGTTGATCCTCAAAAGAAAAAGCGCATTTTTCAACGAATTTCAATCCATTGAAAAACACGCTTCCATCGCTATTTAGTATATCGACAGATTAAATAATTTCCTTAACCGCATAAGAAATAATTTACATTTAAATTCAGAATCTTATATCTATTAGCCATTTTCAATATTTTTTCGTTTTTGGCTTATAGAAGCATGGCATTAAAAAACAGCACCGGACATTTGACTATCCGATGCTGTGTAATCTATCTGCTAACCTGGGTCTCAATATAGCTTGTTACAAAATGAAATAATGTTGATATTTTTTCTTGGTCTCCCAAATATCGAGTACCATACCGAGTACCATTTTTCTATAAATTATAATAATTTATAACAAGTTACATACGAGATCAAATTACCACGAACCCAGTAAATATGCGGTTTCATAGAGTTTTATGACTCTTTATGGAGATACATGAAATAGGACTTCATATAACGAATATAATTTCACAATATTTTGTGAATTGATTTTCCTCCATAGTAGCATCTATCTATGATGCCTCGTTCTTACAACATTAACATCTTGTTGCACTGGTATCTCTCCAACCACTTCAAGATTTGGTATCTTCTCTTGCAACTCCTTAACCATAGATATTGCTTTTTGATTTGATGCGATATCTGAATAGTACCTAAGCATCTCCAAATCCATTGTTTTTCCAACGACTGCCTCAAATTCTGTAGCATCCCATCCTTCTCCCACAACGACAGCTATGGATTTAATGCCATTCATTCTGGAAGAAGGAATACTATTCCAGGCTCTTATTGCCTCATCAACAGACTTAATCCCTTCATGTACTTCGCCCATAGAATGAAACTCACTGCATTCATATACCGAAAGAGTAACTAAATCACTCATATAAAACACCCCCTTACTTGTTATAACTACTTCGATCTATACTGGTATGAAACCAAGTAAGCAAACTATACTGGCTCGTCAGCTTCTTTCGTGTGATATTACCTGCAAAGTCAGTAACGATAATCTCATAATAGCTTGCTGTTCTCTCACTACGCTGGATCTCATAATACATATTGAATGCACTGTGAGTATTGCTGTATCCAAACGTTGCTCTCGTCTGATCGGACCAAATTGCCTCCCTGCTTCTTCCGGTTACACGATAAAGTATCACACTCTTAAGGCCGGAACTTACATTAGGATTATTTACACTTCGCCAAGTCTCGTCATCAATATGCTGATTGATAATGTTATCCTGACAATACCCGGATACATAAGTGCCGTCCGGCAATACGTATGTTATCTCCGTTCCATCAATTCCAGGCTTTGTGATATCATACTTTGTCGTTACTGATGCAGAAGATGTATGTCCCACATTATCTGTAGCCACAATTCTCCATGTATGAATACCCTCGTATCTTGGTTCCAGCGTATATACCGCTGAACGAATGCCATCTGCCACGCATCTTCCCGAATCATCAAATATTTCAACACTTGAAAGATCAGAACCGGTATAGGTTGTGCCATACAAATAATCTGTCGCACTGACATTGATTACCGGAGCGATATTCGTCCACTCTGTATTGGTATTCTCCATCCCATAAAGCACCGGATTACTGTGATCCAGATAAATGGTATCAGATGTACGTGTAGCGGAATTTCCAGCCTTATCCGTTACAGTCAGGCGATACTTAAACACGCCTTCGCTTGTCTCTGACAATGTATTTGATATCACGGATGTCGTGCCGCCATATGACCATGTTCTTACCGTGTTCCAGCTTCGTGTTACGTAGGAATATCGTTCCAGCACAATGGATGTGATACCACTTCCTTCATCCTGCACGGTAAAACCTATCGTACCATTACCTGCACTCCAGTAATTTGGAATAGCATAAAAGTCACTTAAACTTGGTACCGTTTCATCTTTCCAATGTGCCTTCATGGTAACGACACCGCCGTCCTGATCATGGGTATAACTGCCACCGGGATTATAATGACCCCCGATACTAGCTACCCAATATTTAAAAGTCCATCCTGTCCTTGTCGGCTTCTTTGTTCTTAGAGTAAGGGTAATTCCCTCCTGCTTTGTCTGATCCGAAGGTGCTCCGGTACCGCCGTTAGCATCATAGTGAACCGTATGTTTCTTTGGTCTGATCTTTACCGCATCAATATAAGTAAGGTATCCACCGGTTCTTCGCCAAATCCCATTTCCGCCATCATAATAACCAAGATTGTTAAGCTTTGCCTTCACATCACTTATAGACAGGTTATATCCGCCTGCTGAATTCATGGCAGAGATAGCACTTTCCAAAGATGAACCAAGCCTTGGATTACTTGACGGAATGTAGGTGCTGTCAGATGCACTGCCAAACGTATGACTGGTACTGTTTCCAAAATCATTGATTGGACGAAGACAATTAACCGTCAGCACAATCGCATCTTTGCCGGAATCATAGGAATAGTAAAAGGTATATACATTGGTTCCGCTTCCTCCACCATCCGTACCACCGGTATCTCCTACATCATCTGCAAATGCCGTGGTTGAAAAGGATAACATCATTCCTACCACCAGCATTAAGGTACACACTATTCTTTTCATCCACTGCATCTTAGTCCTCCTTTCCGCTTACTATAGAAACCGATAAATACCGGCTCTTTGTGATTACCTGCTCGTGATATTTATAGCTTACTGTCGCTGAAAAATACTCCGGCATCTTTTCGTTTTCCGTAAGCTGATAACAAACCTTGCTGTCCAAGATCTCATCGTAGGTTTCACCCCATAAGAGCTTATCTATAACGTCATTTTTGCCATTATAGACATAGAGGTTTTGACCGGTAAGATCATGGCTTTCTTCGTCAAATGTCACATCATTAAAGTCTGTAGAGAATCCACACTGCTTAATCAGCTTCTCATATAACTTCCATCCATCAAGTCCGGTATAGGACATATCGAAAGCTTCGCGAAATGAAATCTCAATACCGTCCCCAATCTCGCCTTCGCTATTTGCAAGTGCTTCATGGTAATCCTTTGTCACATCGGTTTTTTCCGTGAAGTTCACATCCGAGACAATGTATCTGTCATACACTGTTTCAAATTCGCCATTTCCTTCAATCGTAGTTCTCTCCACAAGCTCTACTACAGCATTCTCAGCACCTGCATAGTCTTCCTTTACATCTTCGGAAATAATATCTTCAGGTTCCTTGGTGTTTTCTTCGGCAACTTCTTCACTGGCAGCCGTGATCACTTCCTTCGGGACTTTTTCTTCCGTGTACTTATCCAAAAAGATCACGCGAATAATAAGTGCTACAGCTATCTTTTCTTTCCTGCGATATCTGCTTACGAAGCTCAATGATTTTTTCCATTGCCGTGTTTGCATGATCATTTCCACTAGAATAATGTCTGACCAGCTTATAAACATACCCGACATTTTTAAGCTCATCCGCCATCTTCTGCATCTGCCAGTTATCCCACCTGGCTTCACTCCATGGATTTCTGCCAAGGCGAAGCAGATGTATAGCTTCCTGCTTTTCCTCTTTTGACATATCCTTATATGCCTTCATTTTCTTTGGCACGATATTTGCCATCTCTTGTGGCATAACCGCAGAATAATAGTCCCCTGCAACAACAGGCTTAAAGGGATCATATTTTGAATCCAGCCTTTTCTTGATTGCTGATATCGAGTAGTTTTCTCCAAGCTGTCCACTTCGAAGTGCAAACGGCATTTCCTCTGTCTGCAACGTGATATTACGCCCCACATTTACCGTAAGGCCTTCGCTTCTCAGATATGCAATAAATGCATCAAATTCATCCGTCTGCTCGATGGCAATATCTACAAGTTCCCGAAGCATCATCTTACGCTGCGGAAATGGGAGCGGATCTTTTACCTTTTCCTTCTTCCATGTCTCATTTGGAGTAAACCCATATTTTTCAGCCAGCATATTTACTTCCACTTCCATAACCTGACGCATAAATGATTTATCCATATGAATCTTTTTGCCGTCCAAGCCCACAGTATTTATGATGAAATGAATATGCAGGTTCTCCGTATTGGTATGAACTGCATATACAACCTGATGCTTAGGAAAGATACTCTCCATCAGTTCATTTAAAAGTTCCATAAGCTTTGCAGCATTCTTCGGATCTGACTCTAAAGCATCAAGAGAAATGATTCCATGTGTTGCCACTCTGCCATCAAGCTTTCCGTAAAACTCTTTTATCTGCATCATTTCATCTGTAGCATGGGAAATATCAGATATATGCCTGCATCCCACATAAAGACCTGCCACTGTCTTGATCTCATTCGTAACATAGGTAAGCTCATTCCCCAGCTGATTTACATTTGCGATATTTAGTGGCACACCGGTCTTTTCAGGATTCTCAATATAATCAATGGAATCCGATATCTGTGATGCCGCGCTTCTTGTTGAACTACCGGCTTTTACATTCCATACCTTAACAACGATTCCTTTTGCCATCGCTACCTCCTAAAAAAGGACCGCCCATAAAGGACGGTCCCAACTGCTATGCCAGCTTTTCGTATTCCGATAAAACCTGAATGGTAATATCTTCTCTTAAGGTCTGTGCCATCGGGAAACAAATGTCTTTGTATTCACCCTTCTGGTTCTCCCTTGACGGGAAGCCCACAAAAAGCTGTCCATCATCCTTTCGCTCCAAAACCCTGATTCCACATACCACAAAGTCTCCATCCAATGTGATACTTCCATACGCCTTACAGCTATCGGTGGAATCTGACTTTTTGAGTCTGACTTCCGTTACCTGCATGTAGCACTCCTCCTTATCTGCCCTTTCCGCGCTTCGGAGCAGGTTTTGCTTCGCTCGCGGCCTCTGTCTGGGTCGCTTCCTGAGAAGCCTCCTGGGCTTGATTCTGCTCCTGCGCCTGCTTTTCCACCTGTGCGTTATACTCATCAATTACCGCTCCGGTGATGTGAGCATATAATTCCTTACTAAGTGGAAAAGCCAAATCCTCATAGGATCCATCTGACTTTGCTCTGGATGGGAACGCCACAAAATTGTGGCCGTTCTTATCCTCCATCACTCTTACTCCACGAACTGCAAATGCTCCGTCAAGTGCGAAGCTACCGATTGCCTTTACCGCATTGTCGGTATTGAGCAAATTAAGTCTTACTTCTGATACCTGCATAACACTTCCTCCTATCTGCGTGTGTGGCGAGGACGGTTGCCCTCTGCTACCGGTTCAACTGACATGTTCTCGGCACCTGCTGCTTTCTTAAGCTCTTCCATCGTTGTGTCAGCAAGAGACAATGTCTTCTTGGCTGCATCGAAACGATAAACATGATCTGAAAGCTGTTCCTCCTCGGATACCTGAGTGCCATTTACCTCTCTTACCATCTCGGATAAGGTCTCCGGTGTACCCATATCGGTACTTACCGCAATAACCTCATGCACAGAAGAAGGTAAGATATAAAGATCGGTTCCGACCTTCTTGGAAAGTTCAGAAAGTGCATCTTCATAAAACATGGACGCTGCACCGTTGACCTTTGCTGCATTGGAGATAATGTACATCTGCTGTGTCGGAGGCATTTCCTCAAACATCACGTCTGCCATCTCCGCAGGCATACCGTCTTTTCCAAACATCTCTCTCATAACTTCATTCATGGACTGGATTGTTACCGGAAGGATTTCCTTCGTATTTGCAACAGCAAGTTCATAAAGATCATCCGCATTCACTCCCCACATAGCCATGTGCTCATTACGGATGGTAATGGTTGCAGTGCCTTCCGAATCGCGACCAATCATCACCTTATAGATAAGGGATAAATCCTCTTTCTCCTTATGCGGAATCTGTGAAAGAAGCTTCGCATTACGCTGAGTGTTTACTGCCACCATAACGATATTGCTCTTCACAAAATCAAAGTCCTGAAACTTCTCCGCGATATTACCGAACTCTTCCGGTGCTTTGATATTGGATACCACTGTATGAGTGATCTGATCCATGATAGCATCCAGATCCTTGCCCTCCTCGTACTGCTTGAAATAGCCATCAAGGTAAACATTCGGAGCAATGTTGCTGTCCTCCGGAGTTACTGTAATCCCGTGAAGCACAAGACCATTGTTCTTCTCCACTTCATGGGAGCGGATCTGTGCGCCCTTGTACTCTTCCGGCAAACGCTCCGGAATAGTCATCAACGCATAATCCTGAAATTCAGAAAAATTAAGCATGTTTCTTCTCCTTTCTCTCCTTATTTTTCTTTGCAGCAATAAGTGTGTCGTATGCTAAAACCGCTGCTCTGTTGTTAGCATTCTTTTCGTAGTCAACGACTACATTTGTGTTGGTTACAAAATCCATAGCTTTTTCCTCCTTCTAAAAATTTTGTTGGATTTGTTCCTACACCTTACATTTGGGTTGGAAAAATCCTTATTACTAAACTGAGGCAAAATTTTTATCTGCTTTTTTTCTTTACCGGAATCTGGGTCTCTGATTCTTCCGGCATTTCCTGCTTTGTTTCCAACTCCGCAAGCTTTTCATCAATCTTTGTCACCAGTTCATTTGCTGTATTCTTTATAAGTTCCAGATTCTCTTTAAGTTCTGACACTTCACGATCTTTGCTCCAGCCGGTTATATATCCAAAGCTGTAATCACCGGTATCAAGCCCCAGCATTCCTGCTACCCAAAATGCAGTACTCTCAGCCTGAATCTCCTTACTCTGCTTGTCCCACTTATCTTCTTTACTGCCATGACCATAGGTTGCATGTGCGATTTCATGAAGCATCGTTTTTATGGTCTGAAGCTCCGGCATTCCTTCCTGCACCACGATTCGCATTTCTGTCGGCGAATAAAAGCCATTTGCAGAACCAGGCACCTCTTCAAAGCTCACCGGAACCGGACTGATCGATATCAGTACTTCTTTTAACTTCTCGTAATCCTCCACACCTGCTTCCAGCCTCGTGGTAAGTGACGGAAGCGGATCACCTTCTGTCTGCGACAGATCAAATACGTAGCACGGGCGAAAAGACTTATATTCCCTTGTCACCCTCTCCGTGGACTGGGTACCATCATCGTTAAGTACCGGCTGATTTCTCTCATCAAACTTAGGCTCCTCCACTTCAACCTTTCCTTTTATAGGCGCAAAGATCATGATTCCGGACTCACCCTTTACCACGTTTCGATTAAACTCATTCCATTTCTTATATCCGCAGACATAACTTGCATGCGGACACTGTGATGCAATCAGAATGCAGTTGTTGATGCTGTAATTTGGAAACTTTGACATGACAGAAATGTACTCTGCCCACTTGCCACTCTCGTATATTTCCTTGGTTCCATTCATCAAACGTTCCTGTATCTCGCTCATCTTTTCCTCGCGATTAGACTTTGACTTTTTCATGCTTTTCACCTCCCTTCGACTTTTGGTCCACTGGACCAAAAGTTAAAATCCCCTCCAATCCTTACTCATAAGTTGACTGCAGGGACCCACGGCTGTGCAAAAAGGCATAAAGAAAGGCTCCCATACCCGAGTAATCAAAACCCGAATAGAGAGCCTTTTCGCGAGGGTCAGCTTAGCACAGCCGCCACCTACAGTAAACATATGTAGTTTATTCTTCTACATAATCCTCTTCTGTCATAAGCACTGCCGAAATATATCCCGTTTTGGGAGCCGTAATCCTTATTGGCTATAAATATATGTTTCAAAGACAAGACGAATACCTCTTAATCTAACGCAATCCCCGTCATTTCCACATTATCCCACCGGCAAACCTCAGTAAGTTTACCCTCACTGCCATCATACCTATACAGCGCACACAGATTCTGCCAATTTACATTATACTTCACGAACGCATAATAGCTCCCATCATCGGAAATAACGGTCATCCTGCTCAGATCATGCTCAGCCTCATCGGCTAACTTCTGCATAATCACCTTAACCGTCCCATCCTCTTCTACCTAATTTCCTTCCGATATCAATCATCTTGGTAGCCTTAAGCTCCACAACAACCTTACCGTTTTCAACGGCTGAAGCAAAATCATCTGCATCCGCATACAGGAACTCGGCTTCATCCGCCGTAAAAGGGTCTGTCTCTTTCATCACACCGTTACCATACACCACAGAATAAACCGTCTCATTACTAGTAAAATGTGCGGCCACAACAAAAATTTCTTTACATTTTTTTGCATATTCAACACCTTATTATTCTATCGGATATTTCCCCTGTTTCTTTTGTTTATCACTAATCAAAATTTCTCTGAACTATATTATGTCACCTTTTATGTTTTTTGCCGAATTATAGTTGACTTTATCTCCTCATCCGCTATAATAAAAACTATAAATCGGCACTTTCTCATTTTTTTGCCGAATTATAGAATTTACAAACACGAGGTGATCCCTACCATGAACGCAGCCACCGTACTACCGCACCTCCCCACCGGAGAGGTTTTCAATAAAAATACATTCCGCGAAGCCGTCCACTCCATATACCCGGACTGCACCGAAGCCTCCATCAACTGGATGCTTGTCACCCTGCGCAAGCAAGGTAGCCTTGCATCCGCAGGCACTGGGAAATACTACCGCATCCCTCAGGATGCTCCTGCAAAGAAACAATACTCCTACCCTCATTCTATGGAATATCTTGATCTTGAAAAAGAAATCACCGAGGCCTATCCTCTTGTGAATTTTCAAATGTGGGAACTGATCCAGATGAATGATTTCGTCAATCATCAGATCGCAAAGAACGTAATATTTATAGAAGTGGAATCCATGCTTGTGGATACTGTCTACGAGCTGCTGCATGAAAAATACCCATATGCCATGATCCAGCCGACACATGATACCTTTTACAAGCAGCGTGCTCCCGAAACAGATATCGTCGTCCAAAAGCTCCTCTCTGAGGCTCCCGCACCGGACGTAAATCATTCCTGCGTGATAGAAAAACTGTTGGTGGATCTGCTGTCCAAGAAACTTTCAGGAAGCCTGATTGAGCGAAGCGAATATCCACGCATATATGAAGATGTCTTCCGCAAATACAATATAGACGAAACCCGTATGTTCCGGTATGCCAAACGCCGCCATCTTTATGACCGCCTGCTATCCTTCATAAAGACAAAAACCGACATACATCTGATGACCATTTGATAAGGAGAATCCCATGATAACAAAAGAAACCTACACCATAGAATATGTGAACTCTCTTCGCGAGAAATATAAGAAAGACCCTTCCCTTTTGGAAAGATTCCTGTTTGCTTTTGGCCTGCTGGAAGCCATCACCCGTGTCGGAATGCCCTTCATCTTCAAGGGCGGAACTTCCCTGATGCTAATCCTCGACCACCCCTTAAGGCTCTCAACCGACATTGATATTCTCGTAAAGCCAGGGACAGATGTTGACCACTACATAAACGAAGCGGCCAAAATATTCCCGTTCAAGACCTTTGATGTAGGACGGATTTTGCGGACATTCAAAATAAAAAAGAATGTGGAGGTAACAGACAATGGCAAAGACAATTTTTGAGGAAATGGGCGGCAAATACGAAAGGCAAGGCGATTATTTAATACCGTGCTTAACTGTACCCGCCGAAGAAGAACAGCCGATAGGCATCTGGGGACAGCGGCATTTGGATTATCTGAAGCATCACTGCAAAGTTACATACACCAATCTTCTTACAAGCGGCAGACTTAACGCTTACCTTGCCGACATTGACAGACAGGCACAGGAACGCTTTGAAAGGCTCATAGAGGGTATGAAACAGGCACAGGGCATAACGGAACAGCTAAAGGCAGAAAACGCCTTAGAATGGACAGGATGCCTCAATAACATAAGGGCTTGTGCGAGGGAGATTGTGGAAAAGGAAATTATTTTTGCATAAACAGATGATTAGTGGCAGGGGGAAATCCTGCCGCTTTTTCTGCTTTAGTTTGTCAGCTTGACAAATAAAGGGTTAAGGAATATAACTAGATTCAGTATTATACAAGGAGTTAATAAATATGCGGCAAGGTATTCTTAAATAAACTGTCAATTTGATAGTGGGAACAAAAAGTAGCAGTCCCGTTTCACTTTTAATATGGGGCTTAGTTTTTTGTACCCAGTTTAAGAATACTTTTATCATGTAATTTTATATGCCCGAAAACATATAAGTGTTTTGGGGCTATTGGAGTTATTTACCCAGTGATAGGAGTATTTATCACTGGGTATTTTTATGCCCTTTTTTGGGTGTTGATAGGAGGAAAATCACATGAAAATAATTAACTTAGGCATTCTGGCTCACGTTGACGCAGGAAAGACAACATTAACGGAGAGTTTATTGTATACCAGTGGTGCAATTGCAGAACCAGGGAGCGTAGATAAAGGCACAACAAGGACAGATACAATGAATTTGGAGCGTCAAAGGGGAATCACTATCCAGACAGCAGTGACATCTTTTCAGTGGGAGGATGTAAAAGTCAACATTATAGATACGCCAGGCCATATGGATTTTTTGGCGGAAGTATACCGTTCTTTATCCGTATTAGACGGAGCAGTATTATTAGTTTCTGCAAAGGATGGCATACAGGCACAGACCCGTATACTGTTTCATGCACTACAGACAATGAAGATTCCGACAATTTTTTTCATCAATAAAATTGACCAAGAGGGGATTGATTTGCCAATGGTATATCAAGAAATGAAAGCAAAGCTTTCTTCGGAAATTATAGTGAAGCAAAAGGTTGGGCAGCATCCCCATATAAATGTAACGGACAATGACGATATGGAACAGTGGGATGCGGTAATTATGGGAAACGATGAACTATTAGAGAAATATATGTCAGGGAAACCGTTTAAAATGTCAGAACTGGAACAGGAAGAAAACAGGAGATTCCAAAACGGAACGTTATTTCCCGTTTATCACGGAAGCGCTAAAAACAATCTGGGGATTCGGCAGCTTATAGAAGTGATTGCCAGTAAATTTTATTCATCAACGCCTGAAGGTCAATCTGAACTATGCGGGCAGGTTTTTAAGATTGAATATTCAGAAAAAAGGCGGCGTTTTGTTTATGTGCGTATATATAGCGGAACATTGCATTTGAGGGATGTTATTAGAATATCTGAAAAAGAGAAAATAAAAATCACAGAGATGTGTGTTCCGACAAACGGTGAATTATGTTCATCAGATACAGCCTGCTCTGGTGATATTGTAATTTTACCAAATGATGTTTTGCAGCTAAACAGTATTTTGGGGAACGAAATGCTGTTGCCGCAGAGAAAATTTATTGAAAATCCTCTCCCTATGCTCCAAACAACGATTGCAGTAAAGAAATCTGAACAGCGGGAAATATTGCTTGGGGCACTTACAGAAATTTCAGATGGCGACCCTCTTTTAAAATATTATGTGGATACTACAACGCATGAGATTATACTTTCTTTTTTGGGGAATGTGCAGATGGAAGTCATTTGTGCCATCCTTGAGGAAAAATACCATGTGGAGGCAGAAATAAAAGAGCCTACTGTTATATATATGGAAAGACCGCTTAGAAAAGCAGAATATACCATCCACATAGAAGTCCCGCCAAATCCTTTCTGGGCTTCTGTCGGGTTGTCCATAGAGCCGCTCCCTATTGGAAGCGGAGTGCAGTATGAAAGCAGAGTTTCACTTGGATATTTAAACCAATCGTTCCAAAATGCGGTTATGGAGGGGGTTCTTTATGGCTGCGAGCAGGGGCTGTATGGATGGAAAGTGACAGACTGTAAAATCTGTTTTGAATATGGATTGTATTATAGTCCTGTAAGTACCCCCGCAGACTTTCGGCTGCTTTCCCCTATCGTATTGGAGCAGGCTTTAAAAAAAGCAGGGACAGAACTATTAGAGCCATATCTCCACTTTGAAATTTATGCACCGCAGGAATATCTCTCACGGGCGTATCATGATGCCCCAAGGTATTGTGCAGATATTGTAAGTACTCAGGTAAAGAATGACGAGGTCATTCTGAAAGGAGAAATCCCTGCCAGATGTATTCAAGAATACAGGAACGATTTAACTTATTTCACAAATGGGCAGGGAGTCTGCTTGACAGAGTTAAAAGGATACCAGCCAGCTATTGGTAAATTTATTTGCCAACCCCGCCGCCCGAATAGCCGTATAGATAAGGTTCGGCATATGTTCCACAAGTTAGCTTAACAGCTTGCAAAAGTCATATAAAATGAGATTTGAAAGGATTAGAGACTAATTATGATGAAATGCGAATGGATATTGTGTCCTGTTTGTGGGAGCAAAACCCGTAATAAAATTAGGAAGGACACTGTTTTGGAGAATTATCCCCTTTATTGTCCAAAATGCAGACAAGAAAGCTTGATTAAAGTTGACAACTTGAAGATAACTGTCATCAAAGAGCCAGACGCTTAAGACGCAGAGCCAATGAAATTGTGGAACAATTCACGAATCATCGGCTCTTTTTGTTTCGTATTTGAAAGAAAATAAAACTGTAAATGCCTATGCCGTTATGCTATGAGCATAGTACATAGCATAACGGCTTCTCTTTCGTTGAGCTAGCAAGGAGGGTGAATATGTCTTTATCCATACAAGAGCGATTAAAAGACCTACGTGTGGAGCGTGGCTTGACGCTGGGGCAGCTTGCGGAGCAGACCGGGCTTTCCAAGTCTGCGCTGGGCAGTTACGAAACGGAAGACTTCAAGGACATCAGCCACTATGCCCTTATCCGGCTGGCGAAGTTTTACGGTGTGACCGCTGATTATCTGCTGGGGCTGTCTGAAATGAAAAATCACCCAAACGCCGATCTTGCAGACCTGCGTTTGAGTGATGAAATGATTGACCTGCTGAAAAGCGGGAGGATAGACAATACCCTGCTGTGTGAGCTGGCGGCGCACCCGGATTTCCCCCGGCTGATGGCTGACCTTGAAATCTATGTGAACGGAACGGCACTGAAACAGGCGCAGGGTGCAAACGCCATAGTGGACACGATGAGCGCAACTGTTATAAAAAAGCATAATCCTGGCATGAGTGATACGCAGTTAAGACAGCTTATCACCGCCCATATTGATGAGGACGAGTTTTGCCGCTATGTGATACAACGGGACATAAACGGGATTGCCCTTGCTCTGCGGGAAACACACAAGGACGATTTTTTCAGCGTCCCAGAGGATAACCCGCTAAAAGAAATGCTGGAAACTGCTGGTGAAATCGTCAGCCAGGACAGCGACACGGAACAAGCGTACTTGGCGTTTATCTGCAAACGGCTCAAGCTGAATTTTAGGAAGCTGTCAGTAGAAGAACGGAAGTGGCTGAAAAAGATTGCGGAAAAATCCGACTTGCTGAAGAATCCAAAACCGCAGAGAGGACGAAGATAAAAAATGCCTGAACGGCGGTTCTGGTTTTTCAGAACCACCATCCAGGCATTTTGTTTAGTAATAGAAAAAGGTGCAGTTGATTATTGCGTATTGTCAATCTCTCTCAAACCGGGTAGTAAAAATACGGCAAGCGCAACGATGATAATGCCAATTCCGCAAATGACAAACCATTTCTCAACTCCCAGCCGCTCCGCCAGAGGCCCGGAAATGACAAGGCCAAACGGCATGGCGAGGGAAGCGGCGCTTGTCAGTAGAGAAAAAACTCTCCCCAGATATTCTGGTTTGACCGTTTCTTGAAAAATCGCATTTTGCACACCGTAAAATGGAGCGGAAATTCCCATAACAGTACAGCACACAACAAAGACAAGAAATGCGTCTGGCGGCAAAAGCCCGGAGAGCATATTGCTAACGCCCATCAGGAGAACGGAAAGACCGATGGTGTACCGCCGTTTCTTAAAACCGCCCCAAATGCTCAGAATGACTCCGCCAAGCAGCATACCAACCGCAAAAGCAATTTCAGCGGCAGAGGCATGGGCCGGTGTTCCTTTGAAGTATGACATACAGATGAGAGGAAAAAACGTACTGATTGGCATATAAAAGAACATATAAATTACACCAATCCAGAGCAGAGCAAAGAGGCCCCTGTTTTGCTTTAATACCACATACCCCTCTTTCATATCCTGTAAAAACTGTTGTCTTTTCGTTTCTGGACATAGTTCAGGCGTTGGTATGGACGAAATCGCAACAGTCACACAGGCAAGGATTGCACCCACAATATCTAACAATATAATTGCATTAAGAGGCCAAACAGCATATAAAAACGCTGCGGCAGCTGGACTGATAATCGCACTTACTGCTTGCATGGTCTGCGTGTAACCAGCGCATTTTGTAAGTTCCTCTTTTGGCACAATCATAGGTGTTGCTGCGCTGAATGCTGGAGAATGAAAAGCAGTTCCCGCACTTCGGATTAACAGGACAACCATAATAGACCATACGGGCAATTCCATGTAAAACGCCACCAGCGCCAGAATACCGCCAGCGGCGGCAATTATCAAATCCGCACCAATCATTACGCTTTTACGGCTGTGCCGGTCAACAAAAGCACCTGCAAACGGGCCTAAACAGGCTTGCGGCAAAAATCCAATCAGTGTTGCCGCCGTCAATATGATTGCAGAATTAGTTTTCGCAACCAAATAAAAGATAATGGCCATTTGCAAAATACCGCTGCTAATAAAGGATATTGCTTGTCCGGCAAGAAGTGTAAAATAAGTTTTTCTCCATGAATTGTTGTTTTGGGTCATAATGCGAACCTCCTTTTTTATTGCATTGTTCCTTTGTTTCTGCAATAAAAAGCAGGCGTTGTCCCACAGAGAGGGCAGACGCCTGCATAACAACAAAGCACGAAAAAACACCACGATACAGTTCAAAGACTGCTCGTGTCAAACCTACGTGTTCCTTTGCATACGCACGCAAAAAAAGCCCAACATCATGTGGAAAGGTACTTCTACTTTTTATTGCTTATTAGCGTACACAAATTAACACACGTAAGCCTCCTTGCAATCTCAAACTGTCGCACAGTATAACACACATCCGATAGACTTGTCAACCATTTTTAACCTTGTTTTCCATCTTGTTTTTCCATCTCTTACGGGCAGTAGCAAAGCCAGGCGAGCCAGTCAACGGTCAAGATGAACGGCGCTTTCAGCGCCGCCGTTGACAGTCTCGCCCGTCTTTGCTAATGGGTAATCAAGGCGGGAAAGCCATTTTAGGGCTTTCCCGCCCATTTCAATTTTGGGAGAAGAAAGGCCCCAAAATGAACGAGTGCGGCCAAACACTTTTAGGGATTGGCCACCTTGTCCACCCATCCAGCGGGGCGGCGGGGAACGGTCAAGGCCGGGCGTCAGCCCATTCATTTCAGCCTTGACGGTTTCCTGCCGTCCTGCTACTTTTCCCGGAGTGTGGCCACACATCTGGTCACGGTGTCCAGAGCTTTGGGACTTTTTGTCCCATAGGCCGGGGGGCGGAGGACGAGGGACGGGGGCTTTCATAATACGCCCTGTCTGCTGCTGAAATCAGCCCTTTGTTTCCGGCTTACCAGCCCCAAACAAAGCCCTGCTTTCCTGCCGCGTCAAATGCCCTTGCCCTCCCCGGCGGCAACGGTATTTTCAGGGCAACGCCGACAGAGCGTATAACACACTACACTTTGCTCCGCAAAGTCGTGTGCCAAATGGGGCGCTGCCCCCTTTGGAAACCCCCGCAACAAACAGGTGCTATGCACCCAGCCGGGAGCATAGCGCCGTTTGTTGTCAGCAGCCCGTTTCACGGTCTGCGTGTAGTTCCTTGTAAACTGACCTAACAAACTCACCAAATAAAAAAAACGATATTCGGGTGGGTTATTTTGTTATACCCTAAATTACCCTCTGAATTTGTTTTTAAATTTGGAGGGATTTTTTTATGTTCTTTTTTCGGGCGGTTATTCATCTGCTCATACGAAGTAAAATTTATCAATACATAGCATATCAGAGAATGGCAGGAAACCAGTTAAAAAAATTTCTGCCAGTGCAGCGGTACTTCTCACCTTGAAAGTGGAAGTACAATCTCCATACAACAGAATTTGTATTTCCCATAACCGTGAAGGTCACAGAGCCTTTGCGGTTTTTCTTTTGTCGTTTTTTGTTGGAAAGTGCCGCAGGGCTGTTTCTGGTGTGCGTTGCCGCTCCCCGCCTCTCCATCTGGATTTTTACATTTCAAAAATTCAGATTGGAGGTATTAGCGGTGAAATACGCACCAAGAAAAGTATATATCAAAGAAAGCGGCGGCTATGTGGAACTGTCCTATACGGATTTCTGCCGCCGCAGGCAAGCCGACAAGGGATATATGGACAAGCTGTTTATCCCCGTCCAAGGTTGTCTGCTTGAAGTCGTAAGGGAGCAATATGCGGACTTCTACCGTGACAGGGAGCGGTGGCGTTACCTGCAAAAATTAGATGCGAGGAACAGCCTGCTACGCTCCAGCGGAAATTGGAGAGAAGATTTATGTTGATAGCAGCGAAAGAAAAATAACAAAACTCGGTTTAGAAAAGAGTTCCGCTAAAATACTTCCTGCACATAAAACAGTTCTGTTTACAAGTAGGGCTGGAATTGGAAATACCGCTATTTTACTTACTCCTGCGGCAACTAATCAGGGCTTTCAGTCTATGGTTTTACATGATGATATTAACCCTTATTTTGTATTTTCAATGACTGACATGATAAAGGGAAAAGCTGAAAGAGTTGCTTCTGGTTCTACTTTTGCAGAGATATCTGGAAAGATGCTTGGAAACCTTGAATTTATGTTTCCTTCAAAGGATGAGCAAGACAAAATAGGCTGCTATTTTGAGTCTTTTGACAACCTTATCACCCTTCAACAGTGTAAGGCATAAAAAAAGAATCCAGTCCACTTGTCCCGGATTCTCTCTTTATATGCCATATTCACCATCTTAATCCTCAATCTTTCTTACCCTTGGCGGTGTCGCAGTCTTTCTTTCTAACCAAGGTAACGTTGCATTAATCACGATACATAACTCTATCATTATCGCTATAATAAGGATTACTGCCTTTACGATTATCCTTGCTACGTTATTTCCGATGTGATCTGCCGGAGCCCAAAACAAAGCCGTCAGAATTATAATACCTCCAATTCCCGGAGCTAATGCTACAATTGGAACATATGATAATAGAATATACAACACAAAGAAAGCAGCCACCGCTATATATGCTCCCATTGTTCCTACCAACGGAGTCAACTTCTGATGAACTGGGATACACCAAATGATTGCAGGAATCAGATTTATCATCGGGAACTTATAATTCTTTTCATATTTACTTCTGTTTGTTTCTTCAACAATATACTTTGCCATAATCATTCCTCCGATTACATTGTACCATACATGTCGTGATTTACCTCAGCGGTATAGTAATGATTTATCGTGTTTGGTGCGTTATAGAGTGCTGTTGTCAGGTATGCTTTGATATTTGACACCTTGGTTGTGTTATTCTTCATGCAGCCGATAACATATTCCAAATGCGTTGAATTGAGCTTCAGAAACTTGCTCTTCACCAAGTTATACGGATAGTCTTCCCCTGCTATACGAATTGTCTTTCTTGGAACACAGACCACATCGCAGATCAGCTGATAAAGCTCGTCATACATTTCTCTATCAGACCATTTCTTGTTGCTCATCATGATGTCATAATCAATGTTTTCACGAATAAGCTCCATATATGCGGTAGTTTCATCCATCTGATCCATCCTCGTAACGCGGATAGGCGTATCCATACGCTCGCCGGATTGAATGATATGATCAGTATCACTAAATTCAATATTGTTAAAATCATTATTATTCGGGTCTGATTTCTGTACTACCCCTGGTATAGAATCCTGACAGGTACCGGTATTAACATCTGACTGGTCTTTCATATTTACCGGTCTAATATCTGTACCGGTAGAATATTTAGACTGGTGTTCTGCCACTGGTTCATTTTCCTTACCTGTACAATTTTCTGACCGGTCTAATGACTCTTCTTCCCCTCCGGATACGAAGTTCTTAACATAGATGATATTTGCAAGCCCATTTCTCTGCTCAATATCCACTAAGCCAATAGCCTGCAATTCCTTCAAAAGACCTACTGCTGTCATCTTGCTACAATTAAGATCTTCCATGATGCTTTTTATCGAATACTTGATATAAACCCTGTTCTGATCATCAAACCATCCGCTTCTGACGGAAAGTGACATACGATCAAGCATCAGTCCATACAAAAGCTTGGAATTATTCGATATATCCTTAAACCTGTTGTCTGTTATCAAAGCCTTCGGCAGGCGGTAGAACGTAAACTGCTCTGCCTCCTGCCCATAATAAAACTCCAGCTTCAGCCTCTCCATTAACGCGGTTCCCCTTTCTCCTTCCATTCATCAAGGAGCTTTACGATAAGTTCCTCGATATCCTCATTGCTCATATCCGGGGTAAAATAGTTGTCCAGCTTCTTCTGGTTAAATACTACCTTACGCGGTTTTGGTTTCTTCTCCGACAGATAATCCTTTAAGAAATCTGTGTTCAGATACCCCTTGCGGGACGATTCCTTTATCCTTGCACTCTGCTCCTGGCTAAGTGACACTCCCATCTCCGAAATAACTTCATATACGATTTTCTGTTGCTCCTGCGGAATAAAAGAAAGATCCACTCCCTGTCGAAGGCCCAGCTTCTTTTCATCCACCATAGCAAGCAATTTCTCATCCAAGCTGGCGATACAGATTAAACGCTGAATGGTCTTCATGCTCTCCCCCGCCTGCTCACTCATAGCTTTAAGGGAAATACCCTGAGCCTTGCCCTGATGCTTCATGGCTTCATATTTCATCTGATAAGCCTTTGCTCGCTCACTGACAAGAATATCCTCACGCTGGATATTGGCATCCACCATGATCACTACGGCTTCATCATTGTCGCAGTCACGCACAATAACCGGCATGGTATCTTTCCCTGCCAGTTCGGATGCATGTTTTCTTCTGTGACCGGATATAAGTTCATATCCGCCTTCTGCTCTCGGTCTTGCGATAGCCGGAACCAACACGCCATATTCCTTGACACTTTCCACCATTTCTTCCATATTTTCATCGTCTACGACACGAAAAGGATGGTTCTCAAAGGTATGCAGTTCCGATAAAGGGATCTCTACTATCTGTCCCTCAACAAGTTTTGCTTCTGCTGTAGCATTACCATCATTCTCCGCCGAAAACATATCATCATAGCTGGAAAGCTTGATTCTATTTGATAATCCCTTACTGCTCATTGGCTAAAACCTCCTCTACAATCTTTTCATACGCCGCTGCTACTTTACCCTTGCCATCATATTTATAGATGCTGACTCCTTCAGCAGATGCCTCCGCAGCTCTAACGGAAAGCGGAATCACATCATCGAAAATATGGATGCTGCTTCCATAGTGCTCATACAGCACTTCCGTGATTTCCTTAGCATAAATGGTTCTGTAATCCACCATCGTAATCAGAATTCCCATAATATGAAGCTTCGGGTTCATCTTGCGTTTCACACGGCTGATGGTCTTTAAAAGCTGTTCCAAACCCTTTATAGGCAGATATGCAGCCTGTACCGGAATGATTACTTCATCCGCCGCTACAAGGGCATTTAAGGTAAGCTGTCCAAGATTCGGAGAACAGTCCACAAGAATATAGTCATAATCGTCTCTTACAGATTCGATATACTCCCGAAGCGTTGTCTCCGAACTCATGATTCCAACAAGGGAAGTTTCCACACCAGACAATTCGATATTTGCCGGCATAAGGTCGATACCTTCCTCATGATGCAGGATACCGGCTTTCAGATCATAATCGTCCTCGTTTAACACCCATTCCATTACATTGGCAAGTGTGATTTCCAGCTTATCCGGCTGCGGATATCCTAATGCTTCCGTGAGAGATTCCTGGGGATCATTGTCGATTACAAGGACTCTCTTTCCCTTATTTGCCAGACCGATGCCAAGATTTACCACAGACGTACTCTTGGCAACTCCCCCTTTTTGATTTGCACAGATAATTACTTTACACATCTCGATATGCTCTCCTTTCCAAAAACTTATCTTTCCTTCTGATTTTATTTTTCTTATTCTTATCCTCGTTCTCCTTAAACGCTTCTAAGATTTCCAACATAGTGCGAATCGGTGTAAAAAGCTCCTCATCTATCTCGGAAGCTGCTTCTAACCGCTCCAGTTCTTCGAGAATCCCGTACAGCTCCTTACGGAAATTAACCAGCATCATAGGATTTCCCTTCGCCGTAACCTTGTTATGCAATACCGAATCAAGAACGTAGTCCTGCTTTGTCGCATACCCAAGCAGTTTCCATCGCTTATCCAATTCCTTTCTCTCAGCAGGAGAACAACGGTAAGCAATAGTCTCACTTCGCAATCTTCCTTTTGGATCAAGATTCTTCGCTGACATCGAACCCCTCCTTCCATTCCTCATCAAGAGCCTCTGCCATATCATCCTGAATAGACGGCATCATATGTGCATAACGATAAGTAATATCCGAACTTTCATGGCCTACACGGTTACCGATAGCCACTGCTGAAAATCCCATATCTATAAGAAGCGATACATGGCTGTGTCTTAAATCATGAAGACGAATACGCTTTACCCCACTTGCCTTTACACCCCTATCCATCTCATGGTGCAAATAAGACTTTGAAATCACAAAGATCCTATCGCTCGGTTCAATGCCATAAATGCTATCAAGGAAATCTTTCATTTCTAATGCCACATTCTCCGGCATAGATATCATACGCACACTCTTTGGAGTTTTAGGTTTTGTAATAACATCCCTTCCACTTATCCTTTGATATGACTTTGTGATAGATAGCTTATTCTTATCGAAATCAAAATCCGCAGGAGTTAAAGCCATCAGTTCACCAATTCGGATCCCACACCAATACAAAAGCTCAAATGCCATATAGGAATAGGTTTTATTCGCGACCTCGGGAATGAAGCGCATATACTCTTCCTTTGTCCAAAAAAGCATTTCATCTGCATGGTGCTGTCCAAGTGGACCAGCGATTACAGCCGGATTCTTTGGCAGTTCATAATACTTCACCGCATGATTGAATATGGCTGAAAGTTCCGCCTGCATCTTTCTAAGGTACGTTCCCTTAAACTTCTCTCCGTCCTTTGACTCCAACTTTCTCATTTCATTCTGCCAAGCAAGAACATCTCGTGGAGTAATGTCCCTCATCACAAGATCCTTAAAGTATGGAAGAATCTTTTTCTCGATGACCCAGACTTTTGAATTCCAAGTATTCTCTCTGACCTTTGGCTTAACATCCTCTTCATAGCGTCTGTAAAAATCTCCGAAGGTCATGTCAAGGCTGCTCGCCTTTTCCAATTTGAAATGTCGCTCCCAGTCCTGCGCTTCCTTTTTGGTTTCAAAGCCACGTTTCATCTTTTTGACTTTTTTACCTGTCCAGTCAGTGTAATAAAACTGGCAGTTCCACTTGCCCGTCTTTTTATCCCTATTCGCTGGCATGCTGTACCTCCTTTTCCTCTGTTTCGTTTACTACTCCATAGAAACGCTCTTCGAAATATTTCCTGCTGACTCTTCCTGGGATAACCATGTAACCCTTGTCAGCAAGTTCTTTATTCAAATCGCGAACTATACCATATGACTTAGATTCCGAAACACCGAGTACTTCGCCGATTTCTTTTACTGTGATAAAAGTTCTGCATTCAAACATTTCTTTCACCTCCGATTACGTGTTTTTTTTCTTACGTAATACATTTGGGTTGAAAAAATGCTCATTACTAAATCACAGCAAAAATATTTAATTTTTTTCAAATCTGGGGAAAATAAAAGATAAGAAACAGAATTGGACTTTGTTTTGGAGTTATTTCGCTTCTGCATTTTTTGAAAAAATTAGAAGCATTTTAGAAGCGATAACCAAAAAAAGGCCTGAAACCGTGTTTTTTCACACGGTCTCAGACCTTGAAAATACTGGATTTTTGGAGCTAACCTCTAAGCCACTCTAAGCTCACTCCATCTCAATCGTTCCCGGTGGTTTACTCGTAATATCATAGAGTACCCGGTTCACGTGGCTCACTTCATTGATGATCCGGCTGGTGACTGTCTTCAGCACCGTGTAAGGGATCTCAACGATGTCCGCCGTCATGAAATCGACGGTATTGACGGCGCGAAGTGCGATCGCATAATCATAAGTCCTCTCGTCACCCATGACGCCGACAGAGCGCATATTGGTCAGTGCTGCGAAATACTGACCGGCGGTCTTGTCGAGACCGGCTTTCTTCATCTCCTCACGGAAAATGGCATCAGCGTCCTGAACGATCTTTACCTTTTCTTCAGTGATATCACCAATGATTCTGATTCCAAGGCCCGGTCCTGGGAAGGGCTGGCGCATGACAAGCTCATCAGGAATACCCAGATGACATCCTACCTTTCTGACCTCATCCTTGAAAAGATTACGAAGGGGCTCAACGATCTCCTTGAAATCTACATAGTCCGGCAGCCCTCCGACATTATGATGCGATTTTATCTTTGCAGACTCTCCGCCAAGTCCTGATTCAACCACATCAGGATAGATAGTGCCCTGAACCAGATAATCGACTCTGCCGATTTTCTTTGCCTCCTGCTCAAAGACACGGATAAATTCCTCACCAATTTTTTTCCTCTTCCGTTCAGGTTCCGTGACGCCCTTCAGCTTGGAATAGAAAAGATCCTTCGCATTCACCCGCACAAAATTAAGGTCATATGGACCATCCGGACCGAATACGCTCGATACCAGATCTCCCTCATCTTTTCTCAAAAGACCGTGATCAACAAAGACACATGTCAGATTTTTACCGACCGCCTTGGAAAGAAGCACAGCAGCTACAGACGAATCCACGCCGCCGGACAGGGCGCACAATACTTTACCGTTTCCGATTTTCCCGCGAAGCTCTTTAATCGTATTCTCCGCAAAATCATCCATCTTCCAGTCGCCGCTGCAGCCACATATATTGATAACAAAATTTCTGATCATCAACTTGCCGAATTCGCTGTGCAGTACCTCGGGATGATACTGGAATCCGTACAGACCGGATTTGCTGTCCGCCATGGCGGCGAAGGGACAGTTTGCAGTATGAGCAATAACATGAAAGCCCTCCGGCAGCCTGGTAATATAATCGTTATGACTCATCCAGACAACCGACTTTTCCGGTACGCCATCATATATGGCATCATCTGCCGCATCGACTGAAAGAATCGTCTTTCCGTACTCTCTCTCCTCAGCCCGACCTACATCTCCGCCAAGCACATACGCCATCAGCTGAGCGCCATAGCAGAGACCGAGAACAGGTATTCCCAGCTGAAAAAGCTCCTTCGGCGCGCTTGCCGCGCCCTCTTCGTAGACGCTGTTCGGTCCGCCTGTCAGGATGATTCCCTTAGGCGACAGCTCTTTTATTTTATCGACAGACGTCCTGTACGACATTATCTCGCAATAGACGTTATTTTCCCGAACTCTTCGCGCGACCAGCTGGTTATACTGCCCGCCAAAATCGATTACCAGAACTCTCTCGTGATCCATGTGGCCTCCTAAAAAAGCCGTAATGATACGGCGCCAACAATCATGTGATACTCGGTCTGAAAGACATGCTGCATTTTCACGCAGGCAAAAGGAGATACCCTTCAGTCCGACTTCATCTTATTATAGTTAAGAATCTTTCATAGCACAATAGAGACAACAGGCAAAATGCGTTCAGCACGTCGCCTGAAACATTTATTATATGTTGATGTGGGTGTCAAAAGTACCTTTTGACACTGTAATCATATATTTAATTTCATTATAAAAAAATCGGTACCAGCTGCCGATAAGAATAATATAAAGGTTTTAGCTGAGAGGTGTAATAATGAATTTTTCAATTACAAATAATTATGTACTCAGAAAAGATTACGGCGAATACCGTTCATATGTGAAAACATCAATAAGGAAGTCAGCCCCGGCGCACACACTTGCCATAGCCGATTCATCAGCTCTCTATAAGGCTGTGAAAGAGCTTACGGACTCGGAATACTCAGATGCAAAAGATCCGACAGAGAGCGGCGGTCCGGTCAGCGATTATGCCAAAAAACTTAAGGCATTTGTAGACACTTACAATAATACCCTTCAGTCTACTTCCAAAAAGACCGATGCCACAGCGAGACGTTTTATGAAAAAACTAAAATCTCTTACCGAAGAACATGCAAAGGAACTCAACAATTATGGAATATCCGTATCAGACAACGGCACGCTCTCAATAGATTCCGGTCTTACCATTAAGACAACAAAAAGGTTCGAGACAATGTTTGGCAGCAAATCAGACTACATGACAAGCCTGATGAGAATAGCCAGAAATATCTCGAACCACATTGACTCAAGAGCCTGATATCAGTCCTCGTTCAAATCCTCTTTCTTCAGCTCGGACGCATCCTTTTCACTGAAATCGTAATCCTTGCCCGGAAGTATGGCATTTAAGATTATTCCAAAGATTGAAGCTAGAGCGAGACTCGTGAGCGTGATCGTAGCTGAACCTATATGAAATGTAAGACCTTCGCTGAATCCAAGACCTGTCACCAGTATCACTGCCGCGACCATCAGATTTCTAGTATTCGTAAAGTCCACATGATTTTCCACCACATTCCTTACGCCTATCGCTGAAATCATTCCATAAAGTATAAAGCTGATACCCCCGATTATTGAAGATGGCATGGTACCAATCAGTTCAGCGACCTTCGGGAAGAATGATAGAATAACCGCAAACACAGCAGCTATCCTTATTACGCGGGGATCATGCACCCTTGAAAGTTCGAGCACTCCGGTATTTTCTCCGTATGTAGTATTTGCGGGACCGCCGATCAGACCGGCAAATGCCGTTGCAAGACCATCTCCCATCAAAGTCCGGTTCAGACCTGGATCAGTAATAAAATCCTTGCCGCATGTCGCGGAAATTGCAGAAATATCTCCTATGTGCTCCATCATGGTAGCTATTGCTATTGGCGCCATTACAAGGATCGCAGTCAGATCAAATTTGCAGAGACGAAACGGCTGCAAGCTGATGATCGAGGCTTTAGCTATAGCACCAAACTGTATTATCGAAGAACCGTCAGCATTTTTCATGCCAAGTGCCTGGAAAATGACTGCCGCCACATAAGAAATGACCACGCCCATAAGGATTGGAATTATCTTGAACATTCCCCTGCCCCAGACATTAAATATCACAACAGTTGCCAGAGCGATGACGGCAATCAGCCAGTTGGTCTTGGCATTGCTGATAGCTGACGGAGCCAGAGACAGTCCTATGCAGATGATGATAGGTCCCGTCACGACCGGCGGCAGATATCTCATTACCTTTTTTACTCCGACCAGCTTTATTATCAAGGCAAGCACCAGATAAAGAAGACCCGCGACCACTATTCCGCCGCATGCGTAAGGAATCTTGTCGCCCATCGGCATGTCCTTGTATATTCCCGTGTGGAGGTTTGCGATTGTGGCAAAACCTCCGAGGAAAGCAAAGGACGATCCCAGAAATGCCGGCACCTTCCTCTTGGTCAGAAAATGGAAGAGGAGCGTTCCGGCTCCGGCAGCAAACAAAGTCACCTGAATCGACAGCCCATGTCCCTTGAAATAACTGTTTACAAGAATCGGCACGAGAATCGTCGCTCCGAACATAGCGAACATATGCTGAAGTCCGAGGAGCAGCATCTTCGGCAGACCCAGTGTCCTTGCGTCATCAATTACAGCGTTATTTTCATTCATATCAAATCTCCCGCTAAAAACTCAAACCGCAACAATTATAATACAATGCGCCCATGAGTGCCAGCGTGAAAAACGCTTCAAAATAGATTCCTAAAACTTCCCACATTTCATGGATCGTTTTCGTCGCAAGGATTCATTTGCTTTTTGCTTACAGATGTCACAGTGGTGGCTCACAAGTTGTGTTTTTCTGTTTGCTCGCACGCGCTTTTTAGCGGCTCTCTGACAAAAACGCGCAGAAATGCTTGAACCAAATTCTTGCAGTTACAATATATTTTAAGGAAGCATTTCTGCTTGAACGGATGTCAACCGAGCCGCAGCTAGCGTGCTCGCTCACAACGAAAAACACAATGTTCGCCACCATCTGTGCATCTGTAAGCAAGCTATAATGAATCCTTTGCGACGAAAAATTTCATTATCGATGTGGGAAGTTTTAGTAAATTCTATTTTTCCGCCCTTCTCTGTGCGAAAAACATATACACTCCGGCAGCAATTATTATTACATATCCAATGAGGCTTGACCCGTCCGGTATCTCTCCGAGAAACAGATATCCCATCAGGGCGGAGAACAGAATCTGGGTATAATCATATACCGAGATTTCTCTGGCAGGGGCTGCCGAATAAGCGGCAGTCACTGAAAACTGTCCTCCGGTAGCCGCCAGACCGGCGCCCAGAAGAAGCATAAGCTGACGGATAGTCACAGCTTTTATTACCGGCAGCATCACAGGCACAGCCGCAAGGCAGGAAAACACGGAAAAGAAGAATACAATAAAAGGTCCCGGCACTCCACGCTCAGAAGCAAGTCTTACATTCGCATATGCAAAGCCGGCTCCCATTCCTCCTATCATACCGATAAGTGCAGGAAAAGATACTATTCCCTGACCAGGCTTCAGTATAAACATGGCGCCTGTAAAGGCAGCAATCACAGCAAGAAGCTGATACGGTTTTACTTTTTCTTTCAGCAGAAAAAAAGAAAATAAGATTGCAAAAAAAGGCGACAGCTTATTCATCATATTGGCATCAGCGATCACAAGGTGGTCTACAGCATAGAAATTGCAGAATATTCCTATGGTTCCGCCCACAGCCCGTCCGGTAAGGATCAAGGTATTCTTCGATCCTCCTGATCGCATTGGAATACCTTCCTTTTTTATTATGGCGAATGCGAATACAATCGCCACAAGATTCCTGAAAAAGCTTTTCTCGACTGACGGTATGTCCCCTGACAGCTTTACAAAGAGGCTCATCAAAGAAAAGAAAAATGCCGCGCTTATTATGCAGAATACGCCTCTTCTGTGCAGACGGCGTCTCTTTATCATCTCATCATTCATTTCTATTCTTTCTTTAGTATGATAAAAGTGTGAAAAATACCTTTTGCCACTGTAATCATATTATTTCAATTACCACGTTAATATACTACTAAAACTTCCCGTGTTAAAGTAATTATTAAAACTTCCCACATTTAATGTAACATCACGAAGTGATGTTACAAGTGCAAGCGCAAGCAAACGAAGTTTGCACTTTAAATGCGCTTGCATCAATTTCCATGGATCATCTTCGTTGCAAGGATTCATGGAAGCCATGAGATGCACAGATGGTGGCGAACATTGTGTTTTTCGTCGTGAGCGAGCACGCTAGCTGCGGCTCGGAAACTGTAACAGCACGAAGTGGTGTTACATGTGCAAGCGCTCGCAAACGAAGTTTGCGCTTCAATGCGCTTGCATCACTGTTGGTTGACAATCGTTCAAGCAGAAATGCTTCCTTGTAGAATATTGCAACTGCAAAATTTATTTTAAAGCATTTCTGCGCGCTTTTGTCAGAGAGCCGCTAAAAGATGCGTGCGAGCAAACAGAAAAACACAACTTGTGAGCCACCACTGTGACATCTCTTGGCAACTGAATGGATTCAGCGACGAATGCAGGATTTCTTGAAATGGGACGCTTTAATATATTATGATTACAGTATCAGCGATTCTTCAGCATCTTATTATACCGGATAAAAAGAAAGGAGCATAAAAAATTGGCTTGCAATTCCATTATTTCAGTAGAAATGTCCGGTGCATATTCTGCCTTCCGTGACAAGCTCCGCCTGACAATGCCTCCATTCGACTGCACCGGCATACCGGGCACCGACTGCTACTGTGACGATCTCGCATATCAGTCACTTTCAGACCGCTTAAAATCAGTCGGTCCCGAAGGTGTCCATCTAATCGATTCCGGAAATTATCACTATCTCACTCTTCTATTTCTGGATAAAATTCCTGCAGCTAAAGACATCACTCTGATTTTGTTTGATAACCATCCTGATTCAAAGGAACCAGCCTTCGGAGAGATTATTTCATGCGGAGGATGGGTTCGAAAAGCCGTCTTTATGAATAAAAATATTAAAAAAATCCTGATGATCGGCACAGATCCGACTCTTCTCGCTGATGAGGCAGATCATATAATTTCAGAAAATAACGAAACTGTTTCTTTTTCGATCGGAGCATCCGAAGCTGTCATTACATCAGCAAAACAAAGCACTCCTGAATGCAGACAAAAATTGCTTGCAGATAATTTAAAAGATAACGATAACTGCTATATATCATTCGATCTTGACTGCCTGTCAGAACGAGACGCAAACTGTAACTGGTCTCAGGGCAATATGACAATAAAAGAAGCGGGCACGCTTCTTGGCTTTATCAGAAAGAATGCGCGCCCGATTGGAATGGACATCTGCGGTGCATGTGCTGCAGATGAATCCGATAAAAATGAAAAAAATATTAAAGCAATTAACGCTCTTATCGACAACTATTATTTGGTGCCAAATATTCTGTCTCCGGCATCACCGAGACCGGGGCAAATATAAGCGTCTTTATTCAGCTCTCTGTCCAGATGTCCCACATAGAACTGCACATCAGGATGATCTTCTGATATCTTCTTCAGTCCCTCCGGCGCTGCAATGATACACATGAATTTGATCGTCTTGCCGCCGTGCGCCTTGATCTGTGCTATAGCATCGGAACCGGAGCCTCCTGTAGCAAGCATGGGATCCACCACAAGTATGGTACGAAGCTCGATCGGAGCAGGCAATTTGCAATAATACTCATGAGGCTCATGAGTCTCAGGATCTCTGTACATACCTATATGCCCGACTTTAGCAGTCGGCACAAGCCTCAGCACTCCATCCACCATGCCAAGTCCGGCGCGAAGTATGGGCACGATCGCCAGTTTCTTTCCCGCTATAACAGGTGTCATGCATTTCTCTATCGGCGTCTCGACCTCGATATTTTTCGTTTTAAGATCTCTGAGAGCCTCGTATCCCTCCAGCATGGCTATCTCAGATACAAGCGAACGGAATTCATTTGTACCTGTATTTTTGTCTCTTAGCATAGAAATCTTATGCTGGATCAGCGGATGATCCAGTATATGTACATTTTCATTAAAATCCATCTTATACCTCTTTCATAAAAACGCCCCGGATTCATAAAACATGCCCGGCTGCCGATTTAACACATACAAGAATATTTTAATTTCCCTGGTGATATTAGTCAATCCGAATGGATTCTCTTCCCACATTTCAATGTAACATCACGAAGTGATGTTACATAGATCATCTTCGTTGCAAGGATTCATTCGCTAGTTGTCAAGAGATGTCACAATGGTGGCTCACAAGTTGTGTTTTTCTGTTTGCTCGCACGCGCTTTTTAGCGGCTCTCTGACAAAAGCGCGCAGAAATGCTTGAATTAAATTTTTGCAGTTGCAATATATTACAAGGAAGCATTTCTGCTTGAACGATTGTCAACCGAGCCGCAGCTAGCGTGCTCGCTCACAACGAAAAACACAATGCTCGCCACCATCTGTGCATCTCTTGGCAAGCTCATTGAATCCTGCAACGAAGTTTTTCATTATTTATGTGGGAAGTTTTAGTAAATAATAGATCAATTGCATCCTAATCATCCGTCACCACCATATCCATCCTTACATCATGCTCCTCCAGATGCAAATCATCTGAGATCTGCCCACGGAAAGCGACTCCTGCTTTAATCACCTTATGCTCTGCAAAAAATCTGTCATAAAAACCCCCGCCATATCCTATTCTCCCTCCGTCCCTGTCAAAGGCCAGTCCAGGCGTAATGGAAACCGCAATAAAATCAGATGATTTTTCAGATAAGTATTTATCATAATAAGTCTGAAAATTTCTTCCTTCATCTCTTTTTTCAGGCTCCATTATCCCCATGCACCCGGGTTTAAGCTCATCCGTTTCATCCACTCTGTAAAACCTGATCTCATGCAATTTTAAAAATGTAACAGGATAAAAAACAAGAGCTCCGCTCTTCATAAAATCCCTGACGGCAGGCCGCACATCTACTTCAAATTTCATAGGATAATATGTAAGAAGAAGTATTTTCTTTCTTTCCGGATTGCAATCAGATATAGCCTCCATCAGCTTCCTGCAGATGGAGGCGCTCATTTTTTTCCTCTCACCCTCACTGTATCCCGCCCGAACCGCTTTCATCCGTTTTCTGATAACAGCCGCCGTAACTTCCATATCGACCTCTTCTAAAAAAACATACCGCATTTATTGCACATATTCAGATTACCACAAAATGCGATATGAAAGTTTATAAAAGTCATCTTCTGCCTGGAAAATGAATTGTTATCTTCGTTCCTTCACCCGGAGCACTCTTTAAATCAATAGAACCGTTATGAATAAGCACGGCGTGCTTTACGATTGAGAGCCCCAGCCCGGTTCCTCCTATCTCCCTCGAATGGCTCTTATCCACCCGGTAGAATCTTTCAAAGATCCTTGCCTGATCCTCCTTGGGAATTCCTATACCGTTATCCTCAACGATTATTTCAGTACCTCCATCAAAAGACTTCACCTTTACATTTACATATCCGCCTTTTTTATTATATTTAATGGCATTATCAATGAGATTTGCCATTATCTCTCTGATAAGCGCAGGTTTAGCCTTCATCAATGCAGGATGGCAATCCAGATTTATTTTTACAGCGCCCTCATCAGCCTCCGGTCGAAGCCGCTCCACCGCCTCGACGGCAATCTGTCCGACATCTGTCATCTCCCATTGCACTTCTTCTGCGCCCTCATCCAGATGCGAAAGACTTATTATATCCCCGACCATTCTAATAGTCCGCTGGGATTCTTTATAAATCTTATCCGCAAATGGTCTTATATCTTCAGTTTTTACTACGCCGTCTTTCAGAAGCTCCGCATACCCCGATATGGAATGAAGAGGTGTCTTCAACTCATGCGAAACGTTTGCTGTGAATTCTCGCCTGAGTTTTTCCGAAATTTCCTTGTCAGTCACATCGAAAAATACCAGTGTCATGCCTCTTATAACTGAATCCGTCTCGTCTCTGACCGGTGTGACGCTGACCTGATATATCCTCCCGTTAAAATCCAGTATCTGCTCATCAGCCTTGCCGTTTTCGGCATTCTCAGTCATCCTTATAAGGCCTGGATCGCGGCATATTTCTATAAGCGTCGCACCCTCCTTGTAACTTGTAATTCCAAGAATCCTTCCTGCATGAGTATTCATTCCAAAAATAGTACCGTCAGCTTTCAGAAGAATCATTCCTTCCTGCATATTTGAAAGAATGGTATCAAGTTCCGTCTGCTTCTGCGTGATTGATTCTTCCTTACTCTTCAGTTCTTCCTGCTGCAGATTTATCCTTACAAGCAGAGGAGCCAGCTCGTCATATTCCTTGTTTTCCAAGGGATTTTCTAAGTCGAGATCATTCAATGGAGCTACTATACTGTGTGACATCCTGGTCGCAAGCACCAGTGAAATAACCACCGAAAGCACAATGATTGCCATGAAAGGCTGCATGATTCCGATAAACATGGACCAGATGGAATACTGTGACACGGAAAGCCTTATGATTGTATTGTCATCCATCCGCTTTGCAGCATAGAGAAGCCTTTCCATTATTGTGGTGGAATATCTCTCGCTCTCTCCGTAGCCTTTTTTCACGGCATCTTTTACTTCAGGGCGTTTCAGATGATTCTCCATATGCGCCGTATCATTATCTCTGTTGTCAAATAAGACCCTGCCGTCAGAATCGATCCAGGTTACACGCACACCGGAAAACTTGAATCCCTTTAAATAATCCATGCCGTTACGCTCTACACCCTGCGCCGCGAGATCAAGTTCTGTCTTTAAATGTTTCCTGGAAACGCTGATTGAATATTCATACATTATTACAAGCACCATAGCAGATGTCAGCACTAATACTATAAGTGATGCCGTAAATATTGATTTGAATATTTTTCTGGTCATGTCAGGCCTCCAGTCTGTAACCTACACCTCTCACAGTCTTGATACGGTCACCCTCAGAACCGAGCTTTGTACGAAGGGTTCCTATATGGACATCAACTGTCCTGGTCTCTCCGCCGTATTCCGTATCCCATACGGCCTCCAAAAGCATATCTCTGGAAAATGCCTTGCCTGGATTTGACATCAGAAGACGCAGCAGATCATATTCCTTCAAGGTCAGCTCGACCTGCTCATCTCCCAGACTCACCGTATGAGACGACTGATCGAGCACGATCCTGCCGGCTCTCAGCACATCTGGTCTGCTTTTCCCGGCACGCCTTAAGACGGCTCTTACTCTCGAGACCAGCTCTGTCATTCCAAAAGGCTTCACGAGATAATCATCTGCTCCGAGATCCAATCCTATGACCTTATCGTATTCTGTACCCTTTGCGGTCTCCATAATTACAGGAATATCGAAAGACATGGCGCGGAGTTTTTTCAATATGGAAATGCCGTCCTCATCAGGCAGCATGATATCCAGAATAACCAGCTCAGGCATACTGTCCTTCATGGCGCTCCAGAAAGATGCCGCGTCAGCAAAGCCGTCAGCCTCGAATCCGGCAGCGTTCAATGTATATAGCATCAATTCTCTTGCGCTCTCGTCGTCCTCCACGCAGAAAATCATATCATGACACCTCCCTTGTGCCTGTTACTGAATAGCAGACCCAACCCGCAATATTCACGGCATGGTCGCCTATTCTCTCCATATATTTACTGATCATCAGTATATCAAGGATCTTGGCTCCCTGCGAACCTGAATCCTCGATTGTCTTAATTCCCTCTATCAGCCTTGACTTTACATCGTCAAAGAGCCTGTCAACTTCATCATCGGAATGAATTACATCGCGGGCTGTTATGGCGTCGCGCCTTACGAAAGCATCCAGAACTGAAGAGACCATATGAATGACAGAAGATGCCATCTCAGCCAGAGGTACTTCCTCAGGAATGCTGTCAATGGTTCCCGCCTTAACTATATCAGCGATATCTGCTGACTGAATGACGATTCTTTTCATATCGGTCACGATCTTCAGAGCAGAGGAAACATATCTCAAATCTCCCGCAACCGGCTGCTGCTGTAGAAGAAGTTTCATGCAGATGGATTCTATTTCCTTGTCCTTCATATTCATATGATCAGCAAGCTCCGGCAGTTCATCAGCCAGATCCATATCGCCGTTCAGGGCGGCATCACTTGACTTTTTTATGGACTCCTCACAGAGGGTTCCCATTTTTATCATTTCCTGATTAAGTTCTTTCAGCTGTTCATCAAATCTTTTTCTAGGCATAAATGAATCTCCTTCACATCAGCCGAAACGGCCTGTAATATATTCTTCTGTCTTTTTCTGCTCAGGATTTGAGAATATCTTCTCTGTATCACCGTACTCTATCAGATCTCCGAGAAGGAAGAAGGCGCACTTATCAGATATTCTGGCGGCCTGCTGCATATTATGAGTGACCATGATGACCGTATAATTCTTTTTGAGATCCAGACAAAGATCTTCGATCTTTCCGGTGGAGATCGGGTCGAGAGCAGATGTGGACTCATCCATAAGAATAATCTCGGGTTCTACGGCAAGCGCTCTTGCTATGCAAAGTCTCTGCTGCTGTCCGCCGGAAAGACCGAGAGCGCTCTTTTTCAGACGATCCTTTAGTTCATCCCAGATTGCCGCGTCCTTCAAGGATTTTTCCACTATGTAATCGAGCTTGGCTCTGGATTTGATGCCGTGGATTCTGGGTCCGTAAGCAATGTTGTCATATATGCTCATCGGGAAGGGGTTGGCCTTCTGAAATACCATGCCGACCCGTTTTCTGAGCGTGGTCACATCCACATCCGGGTCATATATATTCTTGCCGTCCAACTCCACCCGGCCTTCTATCCTGATGTCTTTTACAAGGTCATTCATACGGTCAAGCGTCTTTAAGAAAGTGGATTTCCCGCAGCCGGACGGACCGATAAGAGCAGTTATATTGTTCTTCGGGATATCAATATTTATATCCTTCAGCGCGTGGTGCGAACCATACCAGAGATTCAGATTCTCGGTCTTGATTGCAGTATCAAACTTGTTCTCCATAATATATTAACCCTTCTTCAATTTCTTACCTGCAAAAGATGCAAGCGCGTTAATAATAAGCGTAATAATAATAAGTATCACTGCGATAGCAAAAGCTGTATCGGTATCTCCTCTCTCACTCGCGTACACATACAATGCAACTGTAAGAGAAGCTGATGATGATGTGAGTGCTTTTACGAACCCATTCAATGCCAATCCGAATCCGGCTGTGAAAAGAAGCGCGGCGGATTCTCCTATGATTCTTCCTATAGCAAGAATACATCCTGTGACTATTCCGTCTACAGCGTTTGGAAGCACCAGGGTCCTGACCATATACCACTTGCCGGCGCCGAGTGCCAGGGCGCCTTCACGGTAACTCTGGGGCACTGTCTTCAGGCTCTCCTGAGTGGTACGGATAATCACCGGAATGATCATCATCACAAGTGTCAGACCTCCGGCAAGGATACCCTGCTTCAGCCCCATCAGCTGAGTGAAAAGAAGCATACCCACCAGACCGAAAATAATTGAAGGTATACCGGTCAAGATCTCTGTCGCAAGCTCGATCAGGCTTACTAGTTTCTTGTTCTTTGCGTACTCGGTCAGATAGATCGAAGCGCCCACGCTCAGCGGAAGCGCTATTACCATTGTAACTATAATGAGATAAAGCGTATCGAGGATATTGGGAAGTATGCCTACGTTTTCAGTCAGATAGCTTGATACCGTCGATACCAGATTCCACGTCAGATGAGGAATGCCTCTTGCGAGAATAAAACCGAGAATAAAGATGAGTATGAGAGTAGTGGCAGCGGCAGCTATGTACATGAGAAGTTTTACCACTGCATTCCATGCCTTACGCTTCATCGCTGTCACCTCCCTTTCCCTTTATTACAACATTTAAAAAGATATTCAGGATCATAATGAAAAGGAAAAGAACAAGTCCTATCGAGAACAGTGCGTTTCTCTGGAGAGATCCGACAGCTGCATATGACATTTCAGACGCTATGGCTGTGGTCATGAATCTTACGGACTTTAAGAGTCCCGGCATATTTGCCACATTTCCGGATACCATTATTATAGCCATCGCCTCACCAATGGCTCTTCCGACTCCAAGCACTATAGCTGCGGCTATTCCGCTTTTGGCAGCCGGAACAGATACATGGAAATATGTTTCTGTCTCTGTTGCTCCCAGGGCGAGCGATGCTTCCTCATATTCTTTCGGCACTGCATCAAGAGCAGTAAGTGAGACATTTATGATAGAAGGAAGTATCATTATAGCAAGCACCAGTATAGCTGCGAGAAGCGTCGCGCCTGATGACAGGTGAAAGGTGTGAGCAATAGCCGGAACCAACACTATCATTCCCACGAGACCATATACAACTGACGGGATCCCCGCCAGAAGCTGGACTGCCTGAGATACTATAAAAGCTATTTTCTTCGGCGCTGCCTTTGAAAGATATACAGCTGTCAGAAGACCTATCGGAACCCCAAGGAGCATGGCTCCCGCAGTACCGTAAATACTTGTGAGAATAAACGGAAGAATTCCGAAGCTTGGCTCTGCTGCCGTCGATGCCCATTTGGTTCCGGATATGAACTTTACAAAACCTATCTGCCTGATTGCAGGTATTCCCGAAATAATCAGATAAATGGATATGCAAAGAACGAATCCTACAGCCATCATGCCGCAGATAAAAAATATAATATGCGGGATGGTCTCCGCCAGCTGATGCCCATGTTTTTTTCTGCTTAATGCCATTTCGTTACCTTTTCTATTAAAAATACAGTCGCCTTAGTCAGGCGACTGAATCCTGTCCGTGTTTTCAATCAAATCGAAATCCGATTATTTATTCTTTGGAACGACACCGGCTTTTTCAATGATGGCTGCTGCGTCCTTTGATGTCATATAATCGAAGAATGCCTGAGCCTGAGCTGAAAGCTTTTTGTCTTTTTTGGTGATAAGATTGAAGTCTCTCTGAATCTTGTATGTACCGTCTGAAATAGTATCTTCTGAGCACTTTACGCCGCCGACTGTCAGGATAGTGATTCCGTCCTTGCCCTCGGCATCAGAGAATGAAGCATAGCCGATGGCATTCGGAGAATTTTTGACTGCCTCGATTACAGCGCCTGTAGAAGTAAGCTCCTGAGAGAGAACACATTTATCCTTGGTGTCAGTAATGGTCTCGAATCCGTCACGAGTACCTGAACCTGCCTCACGGCCTATAGCTGAGATCTCCGCGTCCTTGCCGCCTGCATCCTTCCAGTTCTTGATCTTGCCGGTATAGATATCAGCGATCTTATTAACACTCAGATCCTTTACAGGATTATCCTTATTGACTATGATGGCAATTCCGTCGAGAGCGATCGTGGTCTGGGTAAGACCCTTGTTTTTCTCGTCGTCCTTAAGATCTCTGGAAGCAAGACCAATGTCGCATGTGCCGTTGGATGCTGACTCCACGCCTGTGCCTGAACCGGTCGCGTCATAAGTGATCTTGACGCCGCTGTTGTCCTGCATGAACTGTTCTGAGAGATTTCCGATCACCTTCTCCATTGAAGTGGATCCGTTGGTAGATACAGAACCAGAGAGATTCTTTGCTGTCTCTTCTGTCTGGGCGCTGCCGGATTTATTATCCGATGAGCCTGAGGATGAAGTGCTTCCGCATCCTACCATCATCATCATTGTGCAGCCGGCTATACCGGCGACTGCCATTGCCTTTGTAAGCGATACTTTTCTCATAATGTGACCTGCCTCCTTGATTTACAGGTGTCTCAAAAAACTAACCTCCTGCTGTGTACAGATCATATATTAGAGAAAAGATATCAATTCTGTTATCACGGAAATGTAAAAGAAAAGTAAAGTGGTATTATTTTTTTAAGAAAAGTATATGACCACATCAGCTTTCCGATATGGTCTTGTAGCATTCCGGACGCCTGTCACGAAAGAGTCCCCATTCCAGTCTCTCGGTCATAAGCTCATCCAGATCATATTCATATGTTATTATTTCTTCCCTGTCTCTTCCTGCGGATTTTACGATCGCCCCTGTCCCGTCCGTCATAAAACTGGAGCCGTAGAAAGTAAGAGCCGATGACTGTCCTCCGTTCTCTTCGCAGGGCGACACTCTCTCAGTGCCGGTTCTGTTTGCAGCAATGACAGGCACTATATTCGCGGCAGCGTGTCCCTGCATGGTTCTCTGCCAGTGTCCCATAGAATCCGTCTTTAATATGGGTTCCGAGCCTATTGCGGTCGGATAGAGGATAAGCTCTGCGCCTTTTATCGCGAGGCATCTCGCCGTCTCCGGAAACCACTGGTCCCAGCAAATGCCTACGCCCACTTTTGCGAAAGCAGTATTGAAGACAATAAAGCCGGTATTCCCCGGAGTGAAGTAAAATTTTTCCTGATAAAAATGATCATCGGGGATATGAGTCTTCCTGTATACTCCAAGCACAGCTCCGTCAGCATCGATCATAGCAACAGAATTGTAAGTGACATTGCCGGCACGTTCAAAGAAGCTCACCGGAACCACGGTCTTCCTGTCCCGGCAGAAACGTCTGAATGCATTTACTGCAGGATTTTCCTGAAGCGGCGTTGCGTATTTCAGATATTCATATCTTCTCTCCTGACAGAAATATACTCTTTCAAATAATTCAGGAAGAAGTATGATGTCCGCGCCGCCCGTCGCTGCTTCGTCAGAAAGAATAAGGGCTTTCTTCAGATTGTCCTCAGGATTCTGACTCATGGCAAACTGGATTGCCGCAACCTTTACTGTTCTCATATCTAAAGCCTCCTGTCACCTTCAGTATTCATGGGTCAGGCAGTGAATATTGCCTCCTCCAAGAAGAAATCTACCGGCATTTATCGGATATATCTCTTTATCAGGAAATATCCTGCCAAGTATCTCTATCGCCTTATGATCTTTTTCTTCATTTTCTCCGCCAAACTGCGGCACCAGTACAGACTTGTTGGTTCTGCAGAAATTCACATAGCTTGCCGCCAGTCTCTCGCCCGGAAGACGGGGCTGTTCTCCCGGAGCTGCCTCAATGGAATCCGCCTCTTCTTTTGTCACATAGATGGGATTTGGAAGCGGCAGCTTATCTATCTTCAGCTTCCTTCCCCTGGCGTCTCTTTCGTTTAAAAGATAATTATAAGTCTCTTCCGTAAGAGAATATTGAGAATCATTCCTGTTATCAGTAAAGGCAAGTATTACCTCTCCCGGACGGGCAAATGTACATACATTATCTACATGCTCATCTGTCTCATCTTCAATTAGGCCCCTCGGAAGCCAGAGCATCTTTTCGCATCCTGTTGCAGAAAGCAAGGTCTCTTCTATCTCCTGCTTATTCATACCGGGATTTCTCCCCGGAGACAAAAGACATGCCTCCGTAGTCATAAGAGTGCCCTGACCGTCGGTATGGATACTCCCGCCTTCCAGAATAAAGGGCGAACCGTCCGGCCGCCTTATTATTTCAGTATCCAGTGAGAGAAGTCCGGAAATCTTCTCTGCAAAATCGGCATCTTTATCGAAATCCTGATATAAACCGTTGTATGATCCGCCCCAGGCGTTGAATCCGAATACGGCAGCGCTTTTTCTTCCGTCATCGCCAATAAGGATCATAGGGCTTATATCCCTGGCCCAGCTGTCATCATAATCAATTTCTTCGATCCTGATATTCGACATATCCATGCCGTGAAAAGTCATATAATCTCTGACCCGGTCTTTGGTACCCGGACGGACAGCCAGAAGAAGGACTTCACTTTCTGCTATCTTTGAATAGACGTTTAAAAAATCCTCAAGTAATTCATCTGAAATTCTGCCCCATGTACCCGGTCGATCGGGCCAGATCATAATGATCCCGTCATGTCTGTCCCACTCGCACATCATGCGTTTTTTACAGTCTGCTTTTGAAATCATCATAACCGAATGTCTTCACTGTCTCGTATTGTCCATCTATATGTTTTATTACTATGTCCGGAAGAAACATGCCATTAAAAGTATTGGTCTTTACCATAGTGTAAAGCGCCATATCCCTGAATTCCAGAATATCTCCGACAGACAGTTCATGTCTGAAGGAATAATCTCCGATCACATCGCCTGAGAGACAAGTGCGGGAAGAAAGTCTGTATACATGGAAACCGGCTTCCTTTATATCGCTTATGTCTCTGCCGTCTTTTATCAGGGATGAAAGCGGCACTGCTCCGTCAAGCGGCGGCGTATACGGCATCTCCAGGACATCAGGCATATGGCAGGCAGCTGATGTATCAAGTATCAAAACCGGATATAAGTCAGTCTCCACTATGTCCATTATTTTTGTAATCAGACTCCCCGCGTTCAGTACCACTGCCTCTCCTGGTTCCAGATAGACATCGACTCCGTATTCTGCCCTGATTTTCTTTATAAGATCAATAAGGGCGCAAACGTCATAACCCGGTTTCGTGATATGGTGTCCGCCGCCAAGATTTATCCAGGTGATCTGATCTGACGAGATGATGTCTCCGAAGCGCTTCTGAACGGCTTCCCAGGTCTTATTCAGATCCGAAAAGCCCTGCTCGCACAGGGTGTGAAAATGGATGCCGCTTATCATATCCGGCAGATTGCCACCGTATCTTTCAGCCATCGCCTTTCTCAGAGTATCTTCTCTTATACCAAGTCTGGACCCCCTTGCGCAGGGGTCATAGATGGCGTGACCATCCTGAGTGCTGCATTCCGGATTGATACGGAGAGCGTATTTTATATTATCATGCCGCTTTATTGTTTCCCCGTGACGAGCGAGCTCTGAAATGGAATTAAATACTATATGATCTGCCATTTCGCAAATCATATCAAGCTCCCTGGCATCATATGCGGGTTCAAAGACATGGATCTCCCGTCTGCTTCCGTCATGCGGATGAAATTCCTCAAAAGCGAGCCTGGCTTCGCAGTATCCTGACGAGGTAGTGCCTGACAGGACATCCGCTATCATGGGGAAGCACTGATAAGTGGAAAAGGCTTTCTCGGCAAGAAGAATAGAAGCTCCTGATTCTTCTTCCACTCTTTTCAGTATCAAGAGATTTCTATTTACCGCGCTCTCGTCAATAATATAGGCAGGAGTGCGGATTTCTTTCTCCATCAGTCCACCTGAGCCGGATTCTCTGCCACGGTCCAGGGCAGTCCGTATTTTGTCAGAAGATCCATATAGGGATCCGGATCAAACTGGTCAGTCGTAAATACTCCGGGCTTTTTCCAGGTGCCGTCCGCTACCAGAGAAGCTCCGACCATGGCAGGCACTCCAGTCGTATAGCTGATGGCCTGAGAGCCGACTTCTTTATAGCATTCCTGATGGTCGCAGACATTATAAATATAGATGGACCGGTCACGGCCATCCTTCTTTCCATTTATAATACAGCCAATATTGGTCTTGCCTACCGTCCTCTCTCCAAGAGTGGCAGGATCCGGCAGTAAAGTCTTCAGGAACTGAATCGGAACGATTTTATGTCCTTCGAATTCCACCGGCTCTGTAGACAGCATTCCCACATCACCGAGACATCTCATATGATCCAGATAACTCTGACCGAATGTCATAAAGAAGCGGATTCTTTTTATCTCAGGAAAATTCTTTCCCAGCGCCTCTATTTCTTCATGATGGAGGAGATACATATCCTTCTTTCCGACTTCAGGAAAATCATATTCTCTTTTTATCTCCATGGGACGGGTCTCTATCCAGTGACCGTCCTCCCAGTAGCTGCCGGGAGCGGATACTTCTCTCAGATTGATCTCAGGGTTGAAGTTTGTGGCAAAGGCATATCCGTGGTCACCGCCGTTGCAGTCCAGAATGTCCACCGTATCTATCGTGTCAAAATAATGCTTTTTTGCATAAGCCGTAAAGACGCTCGTCACTCCGGGATCGAAACCTGTCCCAAGAAGAGCCGTGAGGCCTGCTTCCTTGAAACTGTCAAAATATGCCCACTGCCAGCTGTAATCGAAATAAGCTGAAAATCCTTTTTCCTTGCATCTCTTCTCGTATATATCGCGCCATTCGGGATCGTCTGTATTCTCAGGTTCATAATTTGCCGTATCCACATAATCGGCTCCGCACTCAAGGCAGGCATCCATGATGGTCAGATCCTGATAAGGCAGGGCAACATTAAGAACAACATCGGGGTTAAACGCTCTTATTGCGCCCACAAGCTCATCCTCGTCATCAGCGTCAACATGTCCGGTGCTGATGGAGATGGACGTTCCTTTGTCCTCAATGATTTTTTTCACGGCATCACATTTTGAAACCGTACGGCTTAATATTCTCATCTCGTCAAATACATCCGACCTCTCGGCGATCTTCTGAATAGCCACCGACGCAACTCCGCCGCAGCCGATCACCAGAATTTTCTTTCCCATTGCGTGCCTCCTTTTTTAGTCTTCTTCTTCCTTCAGCATATCCTCAACATACTTCGGCAGCATAAACGCGCCTCTATGCAGATGAGTCGTGTAATACCAGGTCTTTATATTTCTCCCGTCCCACCTCTCGGCGTCAAAATCGTGAAGCGGATGGTATTTCTTTGACGCAAAACCGAACAGCCAGTATCCGGCAGCGCAGGTCGGTATATGAGCCTGGTAGACCCTGTTTATAGGAAAGCTCCTGAAGGCCTTCTTGTGCATTGCCCGGCAGGTCTCCTCGTCTTCCATGTAGAAAGGGCTGCCGTGCTGATAGACCATTATTCCGTCATCGTGCAAAGCCTTGAAACAGTTGCCATAGAATTCTTTTGTAAAGAGTCCGGCCTCATGACCCAGGGGATCAGTGGCATCATTTATTATGAGATCATAGGCGTCATTACATTTTCTTAAAAATCTGAGCCCGTCCTCATAATGGATCCTGACTCTCTTGTCTTCAAGGCCGACGGCATTGTCATGGAAAAATTTCTTCGATACATCTACAAACATCCGATCAGGCTCAACCACGTCGATCTGCTCGATCTCGTCATATCTGCCAAGCTCTCGTGCGACTCCGCCGTCTCCGCCTCCTATCACAAGCACTGTCCTCACATGCGGATGAACAGCCATGGGGACATGGACTACCATCTCATCATATACGAATTCATCCTGCTCTGTAAATATTACAGACCCGTTTGATGTCAGTACCCGGCCGAACTCATCGGAGTCAAATACATCTATCTCTTGATATTCGCTCTTGCCGTGAAAGAGCTGCTCCTTTACGTGAATCCCCAGCTTCACATTATCTGTATGATATTCCTCAAACCAAATAGCCACTTCTTTTTCTTCCTCTGAATATTTATGACAGCACCTCTATATTATTAAGGTCAGGATCCTTGGTGCCCTGCATGGAGCATCCTCTCTCCTTTGCTTCATTAATATATGTAATGATATCGTCTGTTATCAGTTCTCCCGGAGACACTATCGGAATTCCGGGCGGATAGCACATAACAGATTCACCTGATATGCGCCCTGCCGCATCAGTAAGCTTTACCGTCTCTTTTTCGGAATAAAAAGCTTCCTGAGGCGTCGCCCTTACCACCGGGCTTACATATTCCGCGGTCTCGATACCTGTTTTTTCTTTCTGATAGAGTCTCTTGATATCGGCAAGAGCTCCTGCCAGTCTCTCTATATCCTGAAGCCTGTCGCCTATAGAGATATAAGCAAGGACATTCGACAGTTCTCCGAATTCCATCTGTATGTCATATTCATCTCTTAGAAGGTCATATACTTCTATTCCGGTCAGACCTATGCCTCTTGTATTTATTACAAGCTTTGTGATATCGAAGTCGTATATTGACTTCCCGTTGATAAGCTCGGATCCGAAAGCGTAATATCCGCCGATCTCATTTATCTCATTTCTGGCGTATTCCGCCATGTGTCCTACATTTTCAAAGCTGCCATGTCCTCTCAGAGCCAGATTCCTTCTTGATATATCAAGGCTTGCCAGAAGAAGATATGAAGCACTCGTGGACTGGGTCAGGTTTATTATCTGCTGCACATATCCCGGATCCACAGAGTCTCCCGTAAGAAGAAGAGAACTCTGCGTCAGAGAACCGCCGGATTTATGCATTGACACGGCTGCCATATCTGCCCCTGACTGCATACCTGCAGGAGGAAGTTTCTCATGGAAATAAAGATGGGTCCCATGAGCCTCGTCAACCAGTGCCTTCATACCATGTTCATGAGCCAGATCAATAATTGATTTCAAATCCGAGCATATACCATAATAGGAAGGATTATTAATAAGTATCGCCTTTGCATCAGGATTTGATTCAATTGCCCGTTTCACATCAGCTATCTCCATGCCGAGTGGAATTCCCAGATCCTTATCCACCTTCGGATCTATATATACAGGAACCGCCCCGCATAGAATAAGCGCATTTATTGCTGATTTATGGACATTCCTCGGCATGATTATCTTGTCTCCGTGCGCCACGGTAGAAAGAACCATCGCCTGGACCGAACTTGTCGTGCCTCCGACCATCAGAAAAGCATGGGCAGCTCCAAAAGCATCTGCCGCCAGCTCCTCAGCCTCTTTTATTACGGAAACAGGATGAGACAGATTATCAAGCGGCTTCATGGAATTGACATCTACATCCAGACATTTCTGACCTAAGAATTCAGTCAGTTCCGGATTTCCCCGGCCCCTCTTATGTCCGGGCACGTCAAAAGGAACCACTCGCTGCTTTCTGAATTTTTCAAGAGCCTCGTATATAGGTGCTCTGCCCTGCTTCTCGATATTCATTTCCCGATTTATCCTGTATCTTTCTTGTAATTTATTAAGAGTAAATAAGTCCGAGGTAAAACTTTTCGACACGAGTATCATTATAACACGTTGAAGGTCTGTCTTGATAGTGTTATCCTGTTGATGTGAAAACGTTTTTATACGGATTCATTTTGAATCCATCTCATGAAAGGAGAATGTAAATGGCAGCTTTGAAGATCACATCCGAGAACTTCGACGAACTGGTGCTGAAAAGCGAGAAGCCTGTGCTTGTCGATTTCTGGGCCACATGGTGCGGACCTTGCCAGATGCAGGGACCTATCGTTGAAGACCTGGCTGATACGGAGCCGTCCGTTACAGTCGGAAAAATAAACGTAGACGAGGAGAGCGACCTTGCTGAAAAATACAGCGTAATGTCTATTCCGACACTTATTGTATTTAAAGGCGGTAAAGCAGTCGAAAGATCCGTCGGCGTAACTCCGAAAGAGAAGCTTCTCGATATGCTCGGCATCTGAAAATTTTCCGGATTAAAAGGCGTGTGAAAATGAGCAGTCTTTTTTCACACGCCTTTTTTTATTTCTTTCTTCTATTAATGTCACTTACAACCATTGCAGGCGGTCTGTTATCGATGAAAGATACGGTATTTATGACATCATCCGCACTTAAATGTATGTCCACAGAATATTCAGTCCCGCCGGACTGATTTGCAAGGTACCAGTCTGATTGGCTTGCTCCGGTCGTGCAGTACTTGAGAACCGATCTTATTTTTTCCCGGTTCTTGTACTTCACCGTAACATCCTTTCCGGGATCATTCAGATCAAACCATGTGACAGTTATATATCCGATCTTTGTGAGATCCGGTTTGGGTTCAAGATATACTCCGATTTTTCTAAGATATGCGATCGTATTTGTAAAGCTGGGATAGATATCATATTCACACTGCATCCCGTCATTTCCCGAAATATTCCACTCGACCTGACCGGAGGCGGCGTTCATGGTTGCAAAGGAAAAATCATACTGGATCAAATCTTCCCTGTAGGCAGCCAGAAAATCCTTCAATGCATTTCCGTCAGTCTTCAAGGTAGATGATCCATATACATTCTTATATGTAACATTCGCCGTTGGAGCATCAATAAATAAAGATGCTCTGTCAAGCGCAAAATGTGCATTCCTATAGGCATCGCTGCCTATGATCCTGTTCATGGCTTTAGTATCTATGTCATAAGGAATGATCATCTGCCGGGATATATCCTGTCCTTTTTTCATATGCCAGGTAACATTGGCGTACCAGCCATTCAGATATCCGCCGTCCTCGCTGCTGTCATGTGTTTCGTTTCTTCCTGAAATTATCCCTTCCTTTTTCACCATGTATTTTTGAGAAACAGAAGCTACCTTTCTTACATCGTCAATATCGGTAAGCTTCATACTGTATTTCCGAAAATCTTTGGTATCTGAAACAAATATCGGATCGTTATTATCGGTGTACTGCATCTCTATCTCAGCTGAACTTATCTTGTCTTTTGACGGAACGTAGGTATTGTATCCTCCAAGATCGTATCTGAAAAAGCAGAGAATAAACATAGCCACGACTCCTGAAAGCAGCATGTCCGGCCAGCGGTGGAAGAACCGTTTGATGCTTTTATCAAGTATGGCCTCTGCAAATCCCGATACCAGTATGACTGCGATGACGAGAGTGATTATCGTTACTGATAAGGAGATATTCCCTGACTGCATAAACATACGATCAAATATCTCACCTGTGAGAACAGCCGATATTATGGCGCAATATATTTTTACAAACATAGCCACCGGTCTGAATACGATTCCCCGTCCCGCATGTTCTGCCCTTCTCCGGGTAAAAAAAACATAGGCAATAATAACCGAAACCAGACCGATGATAAAAATAAGAGCGACATTTTTCCAGTCAAGTGCAAGAGCTTTTCTGACAGAAAACCTGCCAAAATTATCCTTCATTACGTCAATCCCCGATATTCCCTTGATATAGAAATATACCGGTGAGAAAAGAAGTCTCGGGATCCCTTTACCCTGATCGTTGAATGTCACGAAATACGCACTTTTCAAAGTATAGTCAACCACTCTTACCGCGAGTTCTGCCACAAATAAGAAGCCGGTCATTAGAAAAGCAAAAATCTCCGTGCCCGTCAGCATTACAGCCAACACGGCTATGGAATATACGGCAAGAAATACCACAGTCTGTCTTATTACCGAATAGATTATGAAGACAAACGCGCCCATAGTCATCGCTTTCATCATGCAGGATATTAAAATACCCAGAAATACTGACAGGAGATAAGGTATCTCGTAGATAAAAAAACCATTAATATATATATTAAAAAATCTACTCCTCCGTTTCATCGGAAGACTCCAGAAGAAATCGATTTCCCGTCTGCTGAAAAGATACGAAAATCCCTGATGAGCTATCAGCACAGAAAGGAAGAGCGTGATCAAGCATACGGCAGGCGAAATGCCCATCTGATCTGCCACAATATAAGCATTCCTGCTGATAAAAGCCTTTCCTGAAAGAGTCGCATATGCAATGCTCTGCTCACTTGACTCGTATAAGATACGAATAGGCGTCGCAACAATATTTAATATGACCTGCAGGACAGCCGATACAGCTATAACCCACCCGCGCCTGGCCAGAAGAGTCCGCTGTCTCGTAAAAAAGAGCGAATGTCTTTTATTATTCTTTGATGAAGTTTCGGATGTCATACCCGGCAGCCTCCGTTTCCGAAATGAATACTTCCTCCATTGTAAGATCGAGGATCTCATAATAGATTGCAGATGCCTCGCTGAAAATTCTCTCAGCATCCTCTCTCGTGGCATTAATGATGTATGTGTATATATGACCAACAGTATTTACGGATTTTATATCAAGTTTGTTTTCAGTCTCGATCCTTTTGGCATCATCCATAAATACGGCCTGCACTTTCTGAATCTTATCTGAAATCGTCGATACATCTTCCGACAGGATAACACCGCCCTTATGAAGAAGTCCTATATGATCGCATATATCCTCCATCTCGCGGAGATTATGTGATGATATCACTGATGTCAGTCCGCGTTTATCCATATCTCTTGCCAGAAGCGACTTGACTCCCTGTCTCACCACAGGATCCAATCCATCAAAAGTCTCATCGCAGATAAGATATGGAGTACCCGCGCTTATTCCAAGAATAATAGATAACAGTCTCTTCATACCCTTAGAATATGTATCGATGGTTCTTGTAATGCCGAGATTAAAACTGTTTATCAGATATTTGCATCTGTTTTTATCAAAATTCTCGTAATACCCGCTGTAATAGGACATCATTGTCTCAGGCGTGGCGCCCGGAAAAAAATAGGCATCATCAGGAATAAAGAATATGTTTTTCTTTACTTCGGGATTATCATGGATGACTCTTCCGTCAATCATCACAGTCCCGCTGTCCGGATAGAGAATGTCACAAATTATACGAAGAAGCGTTGACTTCCCGGCTCCGTTCGTACCAAGAAGCCCGAATACCTGATTGCTTTCGATCCTGAGCGAGATATTTTTGACTGCGCATATATCGCCAAAATTCTTATTAATATATCTGACATCTATCATCTCAGCGCTCTCGCCTCCTTTATAATCTCATCCACATCAAACCCCAGCATATCCGCCTCATCAAATACAGCCCTGATTTTTTCGGTAAGCTCAGATTTCTTTTTGTCCCTGAGACTGGGATTTTCCTTTACAAAATTTCCAAGACCTTTGACAGAATATATATATCCATGATTTTCCAGATCGGTAAATGCCTTCTGAACCGTATTGGGATTGGTCGACAACTCTATGGCAAGCGTACGGACAGACGGCAGCTGCTCATCCGGCTTCATGACGCCAGATAAGATCATGAGTTCAAAATGTGATGCTATCTGCTCATATATAGGACGTGAATCCTGATAATTAATGAGAGCCATCAGCTACCTCCGTGCAACCAGTGTGTACTATATCTCGTAATACAGCAACCTTATCATAATACTTCTGTTTCTGTCAATGTAACATCACGAAGTGATGTTACAAGTGCAAGCGCTAGCAAACGAAGTTTGCACTTTAAATGCGCTTGCATCAATTAAAATAAAAAATTTCCCGCATCAATAATGCGAGAAGTTTTTATTATTTGAAAATCACGTTGAGGATGCACGCTGCAATAAATCCTATTATACCGCCGCAAACCACTTCAGCCGGAGTATGACCGACATTCACATTCAAAGTCTCATCATTTGACAAGTCTCTCCCGAGTGCCTCCGGCATGATCCGGTTCAAAAGTTTTGCTTGTTTCGATACTTCAAGCCTTACTCCCATTGCATCATGCATTACTACAATTGCAAGAATGCAGGCAATTGCAAAATAGACAGAATCGAATCCACACCTGAGTCCGGCCGCTATGCCAATGCCTGTTACGGTAGCCGAGTGTGCGCTTGGCATACCGCCGTCACCTAAGATCCTTTTCAGATCCCACTTACCTATTCTTATGGCATTTACTATTACCTTGAGACACTGAGCTATGACCCATGCGACCACACCTGATATCAGAACCTGATTGTGCAAGAGCTCATTGACCGGATCCATAATTTCTCCTCCTATATTACCATTAGTATCTGATGCCACTCATTTTTGATCGAAATGTACAAGATCTCTGACTATCTCCGAAGCCATAAGTAATCCTGCTGCCGGAGGTACAAATGCTGACGATCCGGGTATATCCCGTCTCTCAGTGCATTTATGCCTGGTGCCGGGAGGACATATACAATGTGCCCGGCATGAAATGGCCATATCCTCCTTTGGTCTTATGGGCTTCTCTTTTGAATATACTACTTTTAACCGTTTTATGCCGCGTTTCTTCAGTTCCCTTCTCATTACACGGGCAAGGGGATCGACTGAGGTGTCATATATATCGGCAATCATAAGCATCTCAGGATGTAGCTTGTTACCGGCTCCCATGCAGCTGATCATGGGCGTACCCGTTTCAGCGCAGGCCATTACAAGATCTATCTTTGCTGTAACGGTATCTACAGCATCCACTACATAGTCATACTCGCTGAAATCAAACTCATCTCGAGTCTCCGGCAGATAATATGTGTTATGGGCATTTACCTGACAGTCAGGGTTTATGTCATGAATACGGTCAGTGCATACTTCTGTCTTCAGATGTCCTACAGTAGATCTGAGCGCCAGTATCTGTCTGTTGAGATTCGTAAGACATACTCTGTCATCATCCACTATATCTATTGTTCCTATGCCGGATCTGGCCAGTGCTTCCACGGCATATCCGCCCACTCCTCCTATTCCGAACACAGCCACCCGTGACCCGTGCAGAATATCCAGACCTTCTTTTCCCAGTATCAGCTGTTCTCTCGCAAACTGATCCATATCAGATTCTTACGCCTGCCTTTTTCAAAAGTTCCCGTGCGCTGTCAAGTGAATCCACTCCATGAAGATTCTTGATCGGCGCAAATTCTTTCTCTCTTGCTACTTCAAACGGAAGTGTATCTCCCATCAGCCTGACCATATCAACGACAAGTGACTCAAACTTATATCCATTCGGTTCAGTCGGCTTTATTAATGTTCCGTTTTCATCTATATATGGAATCTTCTTCTCCACTATATGGACAGGAAGCTTGTCATTCATTATCTCCTCCAGCTTATCTATGCTGAAGAGATAATTTAAGATTACTCCGAACCCATATATAAGGCTTCCTTTTTCATCCCTGGCATCAGCCATCTCCTCCGTCAGCTCATAATATTCGATAACAGACGGCATATCGTCTATCAGGCATACCACTCCCATTTTTTCATGAGGATCATTTTTCCTGACCACTTTTGATCCGGACTTGCATCCTGAAAGGATCGTTGCTCCTACAAAAACAGGATCGCAAATATTCTGCAGAGGATTATCCACAGAGAAGATGTTGATCCATTCGACTCCGCGTCTGTGGAGATCGTCAATCAGTCCGGCTCTTGCGAGAGATGAGAACCATCCGCCGTTTCCATTCGGAGAAGTAGCAAGTCTTCCCGGCGCCTCCATAAGGAGCTTACCGTGAAAATCCACTGCCGGAGCCATCTCCTGGATAAAAAAATTTATATCTTCCTTTGGATATCCGAAATAATCATGTTCTTTGAAAAAGCGTCTCGTCTCTTCATCATTCTTTTCAGATGTCATGATATAAAGAGGTATTGAAGTGTTTCCGGAGCAGGATGTCTTCAGATTTTCCACCAGTCTCTCGAATAAATAAAGATTCCCGGTCTCTCCTATATCAAGCTCGCCTTTGGGTTTATCGAGGCCGAGTCTCGTTCCCATACCACCTGCCAGAAGAACAGCTGCTGTGCGTCCGTCCTGTATGGCTTTGTTACCTGCTGCCCTGTATTCGTCTTTTTTTGACTCAATCTCGGAAAGCTCAAGTGCAGGGAGCGGCATTATCTTTTTCTCTGACTCTTTCTTTTCGGTTCCATTTATCCTTGATTTGACAAGTGCTATATTGTCCCAGTCAATATCCCCTATCTGATTAAGGAGAATTTCCTTCTCTTTATCCGAAAGTTCATTAAATCCATTCAGGACGTGTTCCTGGCCATGGTCTTTTAAAACCTTAAAAGCTTCGTCAAATGTCATTTTTATCCTCCTAAAAATCTATTTTTCTTCTCCCCAGTCTTCTATCTCACGCTTATCCATTTCCTTCTTCTTGAAGACAATAAGCTTTGAAAAAACGTAATTCAGCGCCACTACTATGATCTGACTAAAGAATTTGACTATCATATTGGGTAGATCCAGCTGCCAGACAAAGAAGAAAAGCATCCATTCCTCTATTGCCAGAGTGATAAGTCTCCCGCCTCCGAATCCGCTGAGCTGACGCACAAAAGCGAACATGCCTTTCTGGTGATTCACAAAGACCCATTTTCTGTTTGTATAAAAAGCAAACGCTGTGGCAAATATCCAGGAAAGCACATTTGCCACCAGAATGTCCCAGTTCCATGCTTCCGTAAACAGCGCATAATTGCCTATTGAGATGATATAGGTTCCCAGTCCGAATATGCCGTACATAAAAAACTGTTTACGCCGTCTGTATATGGGAAGCGCTTTTTTTCTTCCGTTGGGATGATTTCTGAAACACCACTCAAACACAGCGTCCATCACATCATTCGGATCACGAAGTTTTCTCATGCTATGACAATACCCTTATTCAACAGTTACGCTCTTGGCAAGATTTCGTGGCTTATCGACATCGATACCCTTGGCCACCGAAGTATAATAACCTAGAAGCTGCAGAGGGATAATAGCTATGCTTCCTATGAAATGCTCATCTACCTTCGGTACATAGATAGTGAAATTCGCCTGATCTTCCACATCATATCTGCCATCCTCAGTTACAGCGCAAAGATAAGCTCCGCGGCTCTTGCACTCGACCATATTGGAAATAGTTTTCTCATAGAGTCTGCTCTGCGTAAGAGAACCAATTACAAGAGTACCATCCTCAATAAGAGATATGGTGCCATGCTTCAGTTCTCCGGCAGCATAGGCCTCGGAATGTATATAGGAAATTTCCTTCATCTTGAGCGAACCTTCGAGACAGATCGCATAATCTATGCCTCTTCCGATAAAGAACATATCCTTCGCATTTGAGAATTTGGCGGCGAACCACTGTATCCTTCCCTTGCTCTCAAGGACTTTCGAAATCTTGTCGGGGATTGACAAGAGCTCGTCTATATAATATCCGTACTTTTCCGGTTCTTCCAGAGAATTTCTCAATCTTCCGAATTCAAGTGAAAGCATGAAACCGCACAGCAGCTGGCAGCTATATGCCTTTGTGGTCGCCACTGATATTTCGGGACCTGCAAGAGTATACATGACATGATCAGATTCTCTGGCTATGGATGAACCAATGACATTCACTATGGAAAGCGTCGTAAGTCCGGCTTCTTTTGCCATCCGAAGCGCAGCCAGGGAATCAGCCGTCTCTCCCGACTGAGAGATTATGATTACCAGTCCATTCGGATCAAGCTTCATGTTTCTGTATCTGAATTCGCTTGCCAGCTCGCATCTTACAGGGAGATCAGTAAACTCCTCCATCACATACTGGGTCTGCATACCCACATGCCATGCCGAACCGCACGCCACGAAATAAACGGTCTTGAATGACTCGATTTCTTCTTCTGTAAGTCCTGTCTCAGAGAGATCTATGCGTTTTTCTCCATCCACTACTTTTATATATCTGTTCAATGTGTCTGATGTAACGCGTGGCTGTTCATGGATCTCCTTCAGCATGAAATGAGGATATCCTCCCTTTTCAGCTGCCTCTGCATCCATATCAATATGAACAGGAGTCTTGTCAACAGTATCTCCGTCAAGATTATATACAGTGATATCATCAGCTGTGATACGAGCCATCTCCATATTATCTACATAGATAACGTCTCTTGTATATTTCAGAATTGCCGGCACGTCAGATGCTATGAAATTCTCTCCATCGCCCTCACCAAGAATCATGGGGCTGTCTTTCCTTGCAGCATATATTTCTCCGGGATAATCGGAAAACATGACTTCAAGGGCATATGAACCCCTTACTCTCACCATGGTCTTTGCGATAGCATCGATGGGACCCATCTTGTATTTGTTGTAATAATAATCTATGAGCTTTACCAGAGCTTCTGTATCAGTCTCTGAATAAAACTGATATCCATGCTTCAAGAGCTTATTCTTTATCTCTTTGTAATTCTCAATGATCCCGTTATGTACACCTACGACCTCTGACTCTACAGGACCGCAGCCGGAATGCGAGCAATTCCCGGATACATGAGGATGGGCATTTATTACAGACGGAGCTCCATGAGTAGCCCATCTCGTATGACCTATACCACAGCAGCCGGGAAGAGCTTTTCCTCCGTCAACCTTTCTGGAGAGATTCTCGAGGCGTCCGACTTCCTTTTCCACTATTGCCGGAGCATCTCCGTCACGGACGGCCAGTCCGGCAGAGTCATATCCTCTGTACTCAAGTTTAAAAAGTCCGTCCAGAAGCACCGGAGCGGCCTGTCTTTTCCCAACGTAACCAACTATTCCGCACATATCTCTCTCCTATAAAAGTTTTGTTTCACCAGTTTATTATAACTCAAAATTATTGAGCTTGGGACGTATCATCTGAAGAAGATGATGTTATTTTTTCGAAAAACACGAAACATAGATATTATACAGATTAGCAGAATAAATGCAATGCGGTCAGGCTCCGGTCTTGTTTTTTCCCGACAGGGTCCGGTATACCTTCTTCATGACAAAGATATAGGACACTCCTGTAAACAGCCCCGCTCCGATCCAGGCGGCCGGATCACAGAAAGCGGCAAGCCTGTACGACATAAGATGCATCGAGAGCACCGCAACAGATACCCTGCATATCATCTCCACCACTCCACCTAGCATGGGAAGAAGACCATATCCGCAGCCCTGCATGGTATTCCTGAAAATAAAAATATATGAAAGCGGTATATAGAAAAACGCGCACTGCACTATATATATCTTTGCATAAGGCATCATCGACGCCATATCCACATTCCCTGAGAAAAAGATTCCCATCAAAGGCTTCAGGAGCCACACTACAGCTATCCCGCTTAATATTGAATAAACAGTCATTGTGATAACCGAGGATCTGACACCTTTTGAGATCCTGTCAGCGTAACCTGCTCCCATGTTCTGTCCGCAATAGGTCGCCATCGCCTGCCCCATGGACATCATAGCCTGCATCATAAGGTTATGAACTTTATTGGCTGCTGTGAAAGCAGCAACGGCGGTAGCTCCAAAGAGATTTACAGCAGTCTGCATTACAACAGTACCGGATGCTGTTATGGAAAACTGAAGAGCCATCGGCATCCCTACTGTCATCTGAAAAGCTGTAGCCTTTTTATCAAGGTGCCACATTCCCCGCTCTGGAACCAGATCTTTATTCTTTATTACAATGTAAATCGCGCATAAAACGGCAGACAGACCCTGAGCTACATTAGTAGCCCAGGCAGCCCCGGCCACACCCATTTTAAATGTAATCACAAACAGAAGATCCAGCGCGACATTCAGGCATGCCGAAAACACCAGAAAAAAGAGCGGGGCAGTGCTGTTTCCTATGGATCTCAATAATGACGACAGGAGATTATACGCAACGGAAAAGACAATGCCTATGCAGATGGTAGATATATATGAATATGCCATCTCATATATCTCTTTCGGAGTATTCATAACCTTTAATATCGGATGCAGAAGCAAAAGCGATAAAGACGTCATGACCACTGTCACGATCACTGACAAGATAACGGCATTTGCAACCGATACCTTCATGCCTTTCTTATCTCCGGCGCCAAAACGCTGAGAAGTAAGCACGGTAAACCCCGTCGTCAGACCACCGCAGAAACCGATAATCAGAAACATCACAGATCCGGTCGACCCGACTGCCGCCAGAGCGTCCGCGCTGACGTAGCGGCCGACTATTATGGTATCAACCATGTTATAGAAGACCTGAAATATGTTTCCGATGAAAAGCGGAATCATAAACTTTAAAATAACACGGATCGGAGATCCCTTTGTAAGATTTCCCTGCATAATATAACCTCACTTATTTTTTACTATCTTCTTATATCTCTTTCCTCCCCTCGTTTTCCTTTTTTTATCATGTGAAAGAAGCGCAGTCTCTATCACACCGGACAGCTTTGTAAGATACCGCATGAAAGGTTCCGTTGCTATCGCAAACAGCACAAAGAGCATGGCGCATTTCTTCGATATAAAACTTATCTCGAAAAGTCCGTTGAAAAAGTAAGCCGTAACTATGAGCCCTGCAATACAGCCAATAAGCACGGCTATCCTGTATGCATTCTGCGGCGAACTAATATTGAAAAGAATAATAAAGCCTACTATTCCCAGCAAAAATGTCGCTGCGATCGACACATCAGCTGCCGACACATGGAAGGTCTGCGCGAATACCACAAGGGCGGAAATCGACAGGAAATCCGTTATCGCTGCCGGGAGCGCCCTTATTAAAACCCTGCTCATGAAATGCCCCGACGACCTTTTGTGATTTGGCTCCATAGCCAGGAAGAAGGCCGGTATGCCGATGTTGAAGGTGCTGATCAAAGATATTTGTGCCGGCTTCAGCGGATAAGTATTCGTGGACAATATAGAAAACAGTCCGAGAAGAACTGAAAAAATATTCTTGACCAGAAAAAGCGTTGCCGATCTCTCAATATTATTTATCACACGTCTGCCTTCACCGACTATCTCAGGCATATGTGAAAATTCGGAATCCAGAAGTGCCACCTCGGCTGACTGCACCGCTGCGTCAGACCCCGAAGCCATCGCAATCGAGCAGTCGGCGTCCTTCATAGCCAGGATATCGTTGACACCGTCTCCAGTCATGGCCACTGTATGACCGTCCGCCTGAAGAGCTCTTATTATAAGCCTCTTCTGCTCAGGCGTCACGCGGCCGAAAACCGTATATTTTTCCACGGCATCAGCTATCTTATCAAGGGTGTCCAGTTCCCTGGCATCTATAAATTGAGATGCATTATCGATACCGGCAAGCCTCGCCACATTCGAGACAGTCACAGGATTATCTCCTGATATGACCTTCACGGTCACGCCCTGGCGTTTGAAATAATCAAAAGTCTTTCTTGCATTGGGGCGGATAGGATTCTGAAGAAGAATAAAAGCAAGAGGCGATGCTGAATGTATTTCCGCAGGGCTCTCGGGAATACCGTCCGCTTTCGCGAAAACCATGACCCTGAGCCCGCGCGAAGCGTATGACTCCACTTCCTGCCTGTATGTGTCATAACTATCTTTAAGAACTATCTCCGGCGCTCCCAGAATACAGGTCGCATCGTTAAAATGAACAGCGGAATATTTATTCTTAGAGGAAAATGGGAGTGCCTTTACCACCCTCCTGCCTATTCTTTTCCCTTTGTCATCCGTAATAAAATAATCCCTCAGCGCCTTCATGGAAATATTGTCATCAGAAAGAGCCAAAAGATAATCAGAAATAAGGTCTCTCACATCAGCTGTCAGATCGTCCATAGAATGATCCGGGCTCTTCCCCGAATTATCTTTATCCTTTTCCTTCTTTGATTTCTTTTTCCTGGTCAGATCCTCATATATCTCTTCATCATCGGAGTCAGACCATACGGCAGCCTCCTTGTCAGAACTGTCAATAAAAGGATCATAAGTCTTGCTGCTTCCCGGAGTCACAGCTCCTGCGACCAGCATCTTTGTATCAGTAATGGTTCCTGTCTTGTCTGCGCAGAGGACATCTACTCTGGCAAGCGACTCAATAGACTTCATATCATGAAGCATCACATGACTGAGCGCGAGCCTGGCAGCACTCATGGCAAGAGTGACCGATACGAGCAGATATAAGCCTTCAGGAATCATTCCTATTACCGCTGCCACCATTGACGATACGGATGTGGAGAAATCCACATCCCTGAACCAGTAGCTCTGGACGAAAAGAGTCACACCCATTGGTATCAGGATTATTCCCATCACCTGAACCAGACGGTCAATGGATCTTACCATCTCTGACCTCTCGCCGCCGGGCATGCTTTTTGCTTTCCTCAAGAGCTGATTTATATATGAATCCGCTCCAACAGCTGTAACAACGGCGTATGCTTCTCCCGATACCACAAAGCTGCCTGACATCAGCGTACTGCCGGTGTTTTTCTCTATTTCATCAGATTCCCCGGTCAAAAGAGACTCGTTTACGGAAAGACTGCCGGACACTATCTCCGCATCGGCCGGTATCTGTATGCCGGACGAAAGAAAAATAATATCATCCTTTACGATACGCTCAATCGGTATCTCCATAATACTTCCGCTGCGAACCACCTTAGCGGTCGGAGCATTCATTATCGAAAGCTTGTCCAGAACGGACTTGGCATAAATTTCCTGAGCGATCCCTATAAGCGTATTTGCGATTATGACAGGAAGAAACGTAAGTCCCGTATAGGCTCTTGCGGCTATCAGAAGTAAAGCGAGAATGAGAAATATCAGGTTGAAGTAAGTAAGAGTATTTTCTCTTATTATCTGCCTGACTGTCTTCTGCGAACGGTCAACCTGGCGGTTAACAAGACCTTTCTCTTCTCTTTCACGCACTTCATCAGCACCGAGACCCCCTGAAGGCATCTTCTGCATAAATTTTTCTACCTTCCTAGAAGAACCAGAATTATCTCATAAGCAATAAAAGAAATCACCACACCAACCATTGAAGTACCGCCATGGCGTCTTATATATGCATTCTTTTTCTCGGAGTCATCCTTGGGTATATGCTTCTCCAGTCTCTCTATCCTTGCCATATACAGACTGTCACCAAACATTCCCATAAGCGTATCTACGAGAAATGTGATTAAGTAATAATAAACCGAGGACCTGAACATGAATGCCCCGAATATTCCCAGAATCAGCATCATGTAACCTAGAAAATACATCTTCCTGTATATGAACCAGATGGGTCCTACCAGGAAAGCCCACCAGTTCCACGACAGCATAGTGCCCCTGTCGCGGAGCCTTGCGAACTTCAGCGTATACTCAAAGGCGCCGTCTCCAATAAGAAGCTGCTCATCAGTAGGCGCCTTGTAGACCTTCTGCTGTTCTTCCTGCAGCCTTCTGAAAATATCAGACTCAGACCAGTTCAAAAAAGGATCATTTTCAGGATCAAAGGGATTCTGAAATCCTGGATCATCCGGTCCGGTCTTCTCTATTTTTTCTTTACCGGCTCCATATTTTTCCTGCCATACATTCCTGCCCTCAGGCATCTCCGCCTCATCCTTCGGAGTGCCCTCCACGGTATCAGGCGTCACAGGAGTCCCGCAAGCATAACATTTTTTTGAATGATCGGCAAGCTTTGCGCCGCAGTTTTTACATATAAGCATTAAACACCTTTCCAAACCGTGCTGATGTCAGATGTATTTTATTTCCTTAGATTCAGAAAATTACGGATAATCTTATCGCCGTCAGGAGTCATTATAGACTCCGGATGAAACTGAATCCCATACGTATCTGTTCCTGATACATTCACCGCCATTATATCACCATCTATGGAAGCTGCAATCGGAAGCAGATTTTCAGGCATAGAGTCAGGATCCACTGCAAGAGAATGATAGCGTCCCGCAAGAATGGTCTCAGGCATCCCGTTAAAAAGGGGCGAGCCGGTGCGAAGCCTCACCTCCGACTGTTTCCCGTGCATCAGCTCCTTTGCGTATGTTATCTTTGCGCCGGCTGCCTCGCATATAGCCTGATGTCCCAAGCATACTCCAAGAATCGGAAGCCGTCCCGTATATTCCTTTACCACATCCTCGCAGATTCCCGCTTCACTTGGTCTGCCCGGGCCCGGTGACAGAATTATGGCCGAAAGATCCATGTTTTCAAGTTCAGAAGCTTTGCAATAATCATTCCTGATAACGCGGATATCCGGATCCATAGATCCGATCAGCTGATACAGGTTATAGGAAAAACTGTCATAATTATCAATAAGAAGTATCATTGTCCGCCTCCCTGATCGCCTGCACTACAGCAGCTGCCTTGTTGACGCATTCCTGATATTCATTTTCAGGTATGGAATCCGCGACGATTCCTGCTCCGGACCTTACATAAACAGTATTGTCCTTCGCGAATGCAAGCCTGATCCCTATGCATACATCCAGATTTCCTGTAAAGTCCACATAACCTATGGCGCCGCCATAGAGACCCCGTCTCGAATCCTCAAGTTCTTCTATGATCTGACAAGCCCTGACCTTTGGAGCTCCGGAGAGCGTTCCTGCGGGAAGCACTGTATCTATCGCGTCTACGGCGCTCACATCATCTCTTAAAGTCCCCTCCACTTCAGAACCTATATGCATGACATGGGAGAATCTGAGTACGTTCATGTATCTGTCCACATGAACGCTTCCGAAGCGGCAAAGTCTGCCGATGTCATTCCTTCCCAGGTCTACAAGCATATTGTGCTCGGCTCTTTCTTTTTCATTCGCGAGAAGCTCTCTCTCGAGACGGGCATCCTCTTCTGCATCAGCGCCTCTCTTCCTTGTACCGGCCAGTGGAAAAGTTTTTACACTCCGTCCTGTGACTTTTACCAGCGTTTCAGGAGATGCTCCCGCGATCTCCATATCCCCGGAAAAATAGAACATATACGGCGACGGATTGGTCGTCCTCAGTATCCTGTAGGTATCCAAGAGGCTTCCCTCGAATTCGGCTTCCATTGGATTTGAAAAGACAAGCTGAAATATATCGCCCTCTATTATATGGTGTTTTATTCTTTCAACTTTTTCTGAAAACTCTTTCCTGTCAAGATGAGGTTTAAGCTCGCTTTTCAGATGACCCCTGACATGGGCTGCTTTCTTACCGTGCCGGATAATATCATCCATTCTGTCAAGATCGCTTAAAGCTCTCTTATAGGCTTCCTTAAGCGAGTCAGCTGATGTGTCATCTGCTTTTACATTTGCTATGAGAATTATCTTCTGATAGAGATTGTCATAGCATATCAGCTTGTCAAAAAGCATAAGGTCGCAGTCGTCGAAATTTCCGGGATTATTGAATTTTATCGCCGGCTCGCCGTACTGCATATATTCATATGAAAAATATCCTACTAGACCTCCCGTAAATGTCGGAAAACCTTCCAAGGCCGGACTCTTATTCAGAGACACAACATTTTTTATAAATTCTCCCGGATGATCCGTATGACATTTCTTTGTCTCATTGCCTTCGGTGACATACATCTCTCCATCCCGGCATCTGATCTCCATCTCCGGATCGAATCCCAGAAATGTATATCTGCCCCACTGTCTCGAATCCTCAGCGCTTTCGAGTATGAAGCAATGGTCCGATTCATTCTGGAGCGCCATCAAAGTCTCGATTGGAGTCCTTATATCAGAAAGCATCTCCCTCTTTATGGGAATTCTTCTGAAATCACCGCTTTCAGATATTCTCTGCACATCCTGATAACTGGTTTCTGTCATCTTTTATCCTTTCCGATGTCCGGTGAAGAATGATGCCTAACCGACTATCGCCTTCGCCAGTTCATCCGCGTTATGAACTATAGTAACCGCTCCCGTCTGTTTCAGATATTCTTCGGGGCGGAAGCCCCATGTGACCGCTATCTCGTCCATGCCTGAATTTAATGCTGTCATGATATCTATCTCGGAATCTCCTATGTATACGGCCTCATCTTTATTTATTCCGAGAGCCCTAAGCGACTGCTCTGTCATGTCCGGAGCAGGTTTCCTCCTGGTGCCCGGCTTCTCTCCGAGCGCGAAATCAAAATCACCGGGAAAAATATCATGAACCAGCTTCTGCACCGCCTCGTCAGGCTTGTTGGAAACTACTGCGCAAAGGACCTTTGATGCCCTTATTCTTTTAATAGCTTCATGTATTCCCGGGTAAGCCTTTGTATGATCCGAACAGATCCTGTCATAGTAAGGCTTATAGATTGCCTGGATCCTGTTCACTTCATCTTCGTCGATCCCCGGCGCTGTCTCGTGTCCCTCAGTACCGATAAGAAGAAGTTCTCCGGCGTCCGCTCCTTTTTCTCTTAAAAGCGCCCGCTGGATCGCCACATGGACGGCGCTGCCGAAAAAGATCCTTGTCTCGTCTTCAGTAAAATCATTCTTATGACCGGCCTGACCCATGGCATAATTTATGGCAAGCCTGAGATCCGTCAGCGTGTCCAACACTGTCCCGTCCATATCAAATATTGCTGCTTTATATGACATATCACACTATCCTGTTCTTTTTCTCTCCTGAAAGATAAGCTCTCAGATTCTCCGCGGAAATATCGACATCCCTCTGCCTTGCCTCCACCGATGCCCATGCCATGTGAGGAGTAAGTAAAAGCCTGTCTGTATCCTTTATGTTGAGAAGGGGATGATCCGCCTCTATCGGCTCGGACTCATGCACATCTATTCCGGCTCCTGCGATCTCGTCATCAATGATGGCATCGGCAAGAGCTCTCTCGTCTACCACAGCACCTCTTGCCACATTGATAAGATATGCCGTCTTTTTCATCTTATGAAAAGCGCTCTCGTCAAACAAATGAAGTGTCCGGTCAGTGAGAGGACAGTGGATCGATATAATATCAGACCTCTTTAAAAACTCGTCAAAAGAAACCGACTCATATTCAGTTCCCGGTCTCCCTGAAGTAGCATATGTGATCACATCAGCTCCGAAAGCCTTTGCAATAGACGCGACCTTCCTTCCGATATTTCCCATGCCTGCGATTCCCCAGGTCTTGCCTGCCACCTCGATCACGGGATGAGTGAGGTCTGTGAAATTTCCGCTGGCAGAATATCCGCCGCTTTTTACATAGCGGTCAAAATAAGGCACCTTGCCCATCAGCGCGAGAGCAAGTGCAAATGTATGCTGGGCGCAGGCGTCTGTGGAATAATGACCTGCATTAAAAACAGCGATCTCATGTGCCCTGCAGTAATCAAGATCTATATTATCGTATCCTGTAGCCATCTCGATGATGACACGGATGCCCGTACCCAAAAGCGTCTCTTCATTCAGCCTGATCTTATTTGAAAGCACAGCGTCAAAGCCCTTTAATCTTTCCTTCAGTTCCTCAGGACTGCCGGGTGCCCTATCGCTTATAGAAAGGCTTCCCAGCTCCTCGAAACCTGAGAAGTCAATATCTTTTCCTATGCTGTCTCTCTCAAGACATACAATCTTCATAAACCGCCTCTTCTTTAATTACAAAAAAAGACATGAAGCCAATCCCCATGCCCTTTAAATCACTTTCGTCATAATAACATTATCTGCCGGATTATTCCAGCAGGAAATTATCGCTTCAGAAAAAAAGCGGGAAGTTTTTTCAACTCATATCATTCGATGCTTTGCTTATAGAATTTTTTCCAGGCAGGTATACATGGTCTTCATTCCCATCGCATCGTAGAAGGCTTTTGCCTTGTCGTTTCCTTCCCATACATGAAGCGTGATATTGTAAAAACCATTCTGCCTGCCAAAATCCGCTACGGCTTCATAGAGAGCGGAGCCGGCATGCTTTCCCCGGCATTTCTCATCCACGCAGAGATCGTCTATATAGATGGTCTTCATCTTCGTTCTGATCGCGTCGTCTGTTTTCGTAAGTTCTGTCATGCAGTATCCGACCAGAGCGCCGCTCTCAGCGTCTATGGCGCAAAATACCGGTCTCTCCGGGTCATTAATAATCTCTTCCAGGTCGCTTTCAGAGTATTTTCTTCCAATCTTAAAAAGATCCGGTCTGATATCATGATGAATCCTGTTTACCTGTCCCAGGAGCTCCCCGATCCTCGGAATATCTTTCTTCTCGGCTTTTCTAATTATCAGATTATTATTTCCCATGATCAATCCTTTCAAATAAATTTACACTGCAACTTTTTGATTTTACATCGGAGTGGCAGAATTTTGACACTGTGATCATATGTTTCCAACTGCCAGATCTTTCAGAATAGCAATCTCTTCCCTGAACACATTATTAAGAAGATATACCGGGCGAGACGGAGCCGGCAGACCGGTCAGGTTTTTATAACCCAGATGCCGGGCAATAAGGCAGCTTCTCTTTACATGGAAGTTATTGGTAACTATTCCTATTTTGTTATTTTCAAGGTCAATTAATTTCCCGCTGAACCGCAGATTTTCGGATGTATTCTTGGATTCAGACTCTGCTACTATCCTGTCGGCGCTGATCCCTGATCTGACCAGATATCTTTTCATGAAATCGCCCTCGGGCTCAGGCTCATTAGACCCTTGCCCGCCGCTTGTTATACATCTTGTATCAGGATGGGCTTTCAAATATGAAGCTGCTGTATCAAGCCGCATCTTCAGCACATGGGATGGTCCGTCTGACCTGATTTGCGCCCCAAGCACTATTATGACATCAAGATCCTTGGACTCATGTTTCTTAAATCCGGAAAATACAAAGGCCGTCAGAATAATAACAAGTGAGGCAAGGCCTATCAAAAGAATAAAAAGAGACTTTTTTAAAAACGCCGGAAGTCCTGCGAACCATCCGTATCTTTTCCCGATTCCAAGCGCAATAAGCATGACACCCAGTAAAAGCCATACAATAAAAAAAAGACTGCCTGATCTGGCTGTAGCAATGAAGATGCCATAAAACACTGATAAAAGACCTGCAGCAATTAAAATGAAGGCAAGCATTTTCTATTCTCCCGTGTCAGTTCAAACATTTTAAATGTCGTTTTATACAGCAATTATATTATACAAAAAAACTCTCCGGTAATTCCAGAGAGTTTTGATCTTTGTAAATCATTTTTGTTTCATACGGGTAGTCCAATCAGGGTATTGTATGAACCTCGTCTTATCATATAATCCTCCAAATATCTCATCAGGCATAGAACCATATACAAGAACAACTTCTGGTTCAAGTTCCTTCAGCATCTCTTCAAAACCTTCCCTGAAATATCTTTTGAAGTGGAGCTCGGCGGAGTAATAGAAGGTCACAAGTAGAGTCCAAATTCTTCGGGCAGTTTCTTAATTTCTCCTTCGAACTTCCGAAAGCATTCATTGGAATAGCCGGTCGAGTTCGATATGCTTTACTGTATCGGTCTCTTTTACCGTAAATCCGGTCCTCGAAAAGAAGACATACTTATAACAATTGAGACCGGTATTCTTTACCTGTTGTATTTCTTCATCGATCACTTCCTGTGATATTTTTCTTTTTCTGAATTTGACTTCATAGAAGATATATCCCTTTTCATCTTCCGACACAACATCGAATTCTCCATTTGACCTGGTCTTCGGATCATCATAATAATATTTTCCGATCTTCTCAAGAACAGGGTCTATATTTCCAATCCGATTCTGACGGATCAGATACTGCCTGCAAATTTCCTCGAACTTATGGGGGACATAATTTTCCTCAAAATCCTGTTGGATATACTTCTCATAAAATACATCCGAGTCCATTATTTTCATCTGAGAGGAATATTTAAAGATATAGCGGAAATAAAAAAGAGAAAGATTGTCACAGATATAATACCCCATCTTCCTTTTGTTACTATCATCATTGATCGGTGCTTTCTTTTCCACCACTTCCATATTGATGAGCTTGTCGAGGACATCAACAAGAGTGGGACCGCTTGATACATGAGACTGGGACAGAATATCACTATACTTAGAGAATCCCTTGGCAAGTGTATAGAATACCTCGTTTGCATTCACTATCTTGGAGATTTCAGAGCTTAAGTACATGGAGACCTCATTTTCCAGTCTTGCCCCGGAAGAAGCTATTAAATCTATGATATTTTCTTTTACAGATTTCTTATCGTCAATTAACCGGTTAAAATAGGGGATCCCGCCAAAGACAGAATAGATCCTGACCTTATCCTCATTCGACAAAAGAGGATAAAACATCGCTGACTCGTAATAATCCATCTGCTTCAGATTCATAGGCAGATCAACTCTGCCAAACAGGGGATTCGAAGGTTCCAATAACGATTTCATGATATCTACATAAGATCCGAGGATGATCAATTTAAGTTTTGATGTTTCCCTGTATTTATCGACCAATGACTGAAGAATGCTATCGAGGCCTTTTACATTTTCCCTGAGATAGGGATATTCATCCAAAACAAAGACAATATTCTCTTCTTTTGCAAGCTTAAACACATAGTTCAGTACTTCTTCTATGGATGAATATCCTAACTTCGGTAGTTTCTGCACTTCAGAAATGATTTCACAGATACTATGGACGTTACTCGCCTCTGTCACCTGTTTGCATTCATAATAAAAGCTTTTGACTCCGGATTCCTTGATCGCCTGTTTCACAAGCTCACTCTTTCCTACCCGGCGTCTTCCATAGATCAGAACCATTCGCATACCATCTGTAAGCAGTTCTTTCTTGATCTGTGTCAGTTGTTTTACTCTTCCGATAAATTTCATTTTACTCGGTCCTTTCCGACTCGGCCGCTATCGAGTTAAAATGATTATACCTTATATTTGTTTTTCTGTACAGATTTTGTTCGGTCGTCACCGAGTCGGTTAAGTCCCTAAAAAATCCTCGCAGATCTGCTTCGAGGTGACCGCGGGAACCTAGGTCACCTGAAAAAAAAATCCCTCCACATACGTGGAGGGAACTATTTTTGAAATTATCTCTTTGAGAACTTTTTCATTGCCTTAAGTGCCTTGTTTTGGGCATTTGTAATGCGAGTTGCTGTTTACCTGCTGCGTACGGTAGAAAGCTCAGGGCTACTGTATGCAGCTGGTGGCAACTTTAATAACCGCGAGCAAAAATAATACTCTGATTTTACTTTCTACTCATTAAATCTTTGTCTGTCTTTTGTAAGATTATCTTCCGGGATAACGCTCTATCGTTCATCCCGGCGAATTTGAATTTTTCGGATCAACGAAACAATTGTTTATTGAATTCAGGTGTATGCAAGTGTATTGAAGCCATAATCTCCAGAAGAGCCGCTTCATTCAGATTTTCTTCGGAACATACCACTTCAAATCGCTCGTTGCCCAGTTTTGTGTACCTGCCTGTTTCGTGAAAACCATTTCTAAGATAGAACTATTTTCGTGATATCCGTTGTGCATAATTTACAGAATTCTCATTCACTTCCTCAAAGTCCACCGTATCCTCGGGAATGTTGGATCCGCCGTATCCCACTTCCTCCATGACTGTAAAGATCAGGGTCACCTTGCGATCCAGCTTAGCCTTCTTGTCCTTGATATACTTTGCAAGTCCCAGAAGGATAGCTGCGGACAGCTTATCATCCAGGAATCTGGACTTGATATATCCGCTCTTCGTGACGATAGTTCTGGGATCCATGGCGATGATATCGCCGGTCTCGATGCCAAGCTTCCTGACATCATCCTTGGAGTTCACATTCTCGTCCAGGAGGATCTCCATATTCGCTTCCTTGGTCTCCACCTTCTCATCCGCCACATGGCTGGAGGGCTCAGTGTTCAGGACCACTCCGGTGTACATCTTTCCGTCCCGGGTAAAGACCATGCAGTTCTCACCGTCCGCGGTGGACCACTGGTGGCCGCCAGAACAAGAGGCTCTCCCTTTCCGCCAACCTCACAGATCACGTTTTCCTTTCAGTTCTGGGTGGGCTTGTAGCCCATGTCCTTCAACGTCTTGATCACGTACTGCTCCACATTCTTTGTAAAACCGGTGGGGCTTGCGATCGCCGTCAGATTGCAGAGTTCATCTGTGATATATTTTGTTTCCTTATCCATTTTTGTATCTTCCTTAAAGGTTATCTATTTTCAGTTCCTCAGACTACCTGGTTCCACCGAAACAGGTTCCGGTCTACCTTACCAGTTAAAATACTTCTTTTTGAGTTCGGCGGTCTGGGTTCGATTTTCGGAGATAATCGCCACCTCACTTCTTGTGTTCTGCTTATCTCTGTAATTTCCCGCAAAGGACATCACATTTGCGCTGCCAAGCATAAACTTCCTATCGTCTACGATCACGACCTTAACATGGGTATTAGTTTCCCTGACACTGACCGCTTCACCTAATTCACCGATCAGCGACGGAATAAGCCTTCTTGCTTTCTCGATGGCACTGGAGTCATACAGGGAGCCGTTGGCGCGTTTGTCCTGAATTCCATATAATAGTTTGATCTTCAGATCCGGATTGCTGCGCACAGCATTTTTCAGCTTCCCCGTCATTTTCTCAAGCTGGTACTCGCTGACAAACGGAGCAACGATATAGATATATTCCTGTGCCGCAAGAATCCAATCGTACAAAGCATCATAGATCTGCTCATCATATACAATCTGTGAATTGTTTTCTGCGACCGTCTTATGAAGATGTTCTATCTCGTCATTCTGTTTTACTATCGTGTCTTCGGCTTTTTTTACAGCACCCGCCAGTTCGGCAAGCTCTACCTTGCTTTTCTCTACGGCCTCATTCAGGTTTTCGTTTCGCTGTTCCAAACCCCTTTTTTGTTCCCGTAGTTTTTCAATCGTTCCCTTATCAACCTTACTGTTTCCCTCCGCCTTGGCAAGCAGGCTCTTGGTAACAGCAAGATTCCCTGTGATATTCTTTCTATCTTCCTTCAGTTTTTGTATCTTCTCACTTTTCTTGACGATTGAACCCTTTAATTTTTCAATCTCCGCCTGCTTTTTTGCAATCTCTTTTCTCTCCGCTGCCAAATCGTTTCTTAATGCCTGTTCCGCATCAGTAAGCTTTTCTATCTCCTCATACAACGATCCGAGTTCCTGGAGATTGGCTTCGTATTTTTGTTGCAGGGCGGAACGCTCACTCTCTGCATTCTTTAATTGGATCTGTAAATTCTCGATTTCCTTCTGGTCACCGCGTCCGCTTTTGACCAAATCCTCCATCTGCTTCTGAAGTCTTTGGCATTCTGCTGTTTTCTCGTCAACACTCAGGCATAACTTATCAATCTCTACTTGTTTGTTTTCAACTTCATTTATCAGTTTAGTCTTTTCGGCAGCTAGACTGGTGGTGCTATCCTCAAGCCTCTTTTTTTCCTTTTTCCATTTTTGACTTTCCTGGAGATACCACTGCTGAAGTTCCCTGATCTGAGCCTCATATTCCGGAGCGCTCTGATCTTCCAATCCGGTTAAGGCCTCCTTTAATTCCTCCACGGTAGCAAAGGACTCGTTTAACTGCTGCGGACAATTCATCTCCGTTATGGACACTTTATCCGGATCAGTACCGTTACTGATCTCTATATTTGCCACACCTCCGCCAAGGACAAGCCACTCAAAGAAATACTTACCGTTCTTTCTCTTTGCGATCTCAAATGGATTGGCAGTATGTTCAATCTCGTAAAACCGCTTTTCGACATTGGGAACATCTTCCCATTGGCATCCGTATAGAAAAGATCTGATCGCTTTGTCTGTGATACTTATGCGCTTGTAATTGCTGTTCCAGTGGTTTCTGAATTCTCCGATAAGCCGATTTCCCAGCTTTTCAAGGAGAAAACCGACCTTTTGCAACTCTGCATTTTTGTCAGCTATCAGCTTCTGATTCTCGCTGATCTTCTTCTCTAATACGGCATTCTCCTCTTCCTTTGCCACAGCAGAACGCTCATTCTCAGCACTCTCTGCACTCCTAAGCGCAGCAATGCTTTCTTTATTCTGATCGATCTGACTCGAATGCTGGTTATTCTCCAGGGTAAGCCTGTTGATTTCATCGGTAAGAACATTCTGTGATTTTCTCAGAGAATGCACCGCCCGCATTCTTTTATCCAGAAGATTCTGTTCCCTTTTTACCAGAGATGAGATCGGCAAATACACCTCTTCACTGCTATTCATTCCGGTTTCTGAGGTAATGAGCCAGATTAATTTCGCAAGGTGTAAGATGCAAAGTTTGCGCGATACAAAGACATAATCGAAAATTTCCACCAACACTGTTGCTGCGATGATTACCGCAAGGTACTGCCGCTTTGTGAACAGCAAGACCAGACCTGCCACGGCGAATACCAGCGTAGACAGCAGCCACCTTCTGATTACATTTTGATAATCGATCTTTTTGTCGGGGAACTTTGTGTATATCAGATCGTTCACTTCATACACGGATTTTCCGACAGTTTCCTCCTTTTTCAGGATCTTCGCAGCTGTATGTATCATCCGGCCGGAAAGATAATCCTCTCCGCCCTCTTCTAAAAACGGTAAGATCGCACCCTTACGGATGCAATATTTTATATTTTCAATGAATGTCGTATGGCCCGCGTCCACATGATCGTGAAATAACGTGCTTTCTTTTCTTCTCAACAACAAATCCCAGGTCTCTTTTTCCGTTTCATTTGCTGCCGCGGATAGACTCTTAACAAAAGTACTGAGTAACTTAATGGAAGCGTACTTCAGGTTGTGAAAAACCATAGACAAATAAACCGGCAATCGATAGCTTTCCATTTCCGCAAGTTGTTTCCTTATGATGCTTGTGTCTACTCTTTTTGCTCTGTCAATGAGGTTATTCATCATCTTTCGCCCTTTTGCACATCATCAGTACAGTTTTGAATCAGAACAATGTTCCCTTCGCCTCATGAAGTTTTGGACAATAAACATACCGTCTCGAGAATGATCTGCATGTCCGGAAACTCATTTTTGATAGCCGCAAGAGCCTTAGATCCGTAACCTTGACCCCGATATTGACAATCAATAGCCAGAAGAACCATGAACACGACAGCTTCATTCATCAAAATCAATGCAAACCCAACCAGCTCGTCATCCTCATAAAAACCAAGAACTTCTGATCTGCCCCTCCAGTTATACATCTCCTCAATGCTCATCCGTTCCTCAACCGGAAATGCCTCTGTGTTGATTGCCCTTATTTGCTCCCGATATGGCGAATTCAGTTCTATTTTCCTGATAACCATATCATTGCCTCGTCAAAACTGCGATTTGTAATCGTCTATAAAACCTGAAATATAATCATTACTTCTTTGGTATGATTGAATTTATAACCACTATTTCTTATTCTATCCAATGTACCCACATAAAACAAGGGCGTTTTCACGCCCCTGCCTACTGCTATCATAGTATTCATCTCTCCGGACTGAGATTATTCCTTTTGAGATTCGGACCTTGCTGTTCCTTCCTCTGATCTACGATTGCCTGGTTCTCTCTAAGCTTTTGTAAGAGACTTGTCCTAGCCTTTTCAGCTACCTCAGGCTTCTTGGTTTTATCCCACCATTCTTTGAATGTTTTGAATGCTTTCGAGACAAGTTTTCCCAGTGTAGTCTTGGGATTTTCAAGTGTTGCGTATCTCATGAATTCCTTTTTCATTTCAGAATTCACTACTGAGTCCACATATTGGTCAACCTTACTTTCGATATCCTGCTTCATTTCTTTAGCCGTATCATCCAGAGCTTCAATCTGTGTTTCCTTCTCTTGGCACTTATTTTCCAGCTTTTCATATTCTTGCTGCTTTAACCTTAAGTAGAATTCTTTTGAGAAGTCGCTATTCCTTCCTTTTTCCTTTGGCTTTAAGGTTTCATCTCCAAAGATCTCCGGGTGGTCTTTCATCTGATGCTCTACAAAATCGTGCATTAGATCTTGTATTTTTTCTAGTCTCTCCTGATCAAACACTTTTGTTTTTGCCACCTGTTTGCTTAGTCCTCGTTTGTATCCCGTTGCTACCGGAACTCCTACTACGTGCATATGAGGCGAATCCTCATCCAAGTGTGTTACCGCCGATGCGATTTTGAATTCCGGAACTATCTCTTTTACATATTCAAGCTGTTCCCTCAAGAGTGGCTTCATAGCATTCCACTGTTCTCTCGTCTTATCCGCCCAGAATTCCTTATCCCCTACTTGGAGAATTACCTCCGTAGCCACATCATTCTTTTTACTTTCGGATACATACTCCAGATAGTCATGAATCTGTCTGTCACTTCTTTTACCTTTGTTGTATTCCGCCAGTGCCTCAGAGAATTCCTTTTCATAAATCTCCTTTACATCATCGAGAATATTTACTTCACTCCCGACTTCCACTTCGATCATTTCTTCGTTATACTCTTCGCTTTGAAATAATCGAAGATTGTGTTTGCTCACCGAAACCACATCTCGCGTTTTAGTGAGCGAATGCTTCTTACATGAAATGTGAAATGTCACTGTTATCATAAACTAAATCCTTTCGTATTTTTTGCCGCCGGCAGGCCCCTCGGAGAGCCCCCGGATAATGATGTGTAATGTCATTATCCATAGGGGGGTTACCCATAACGACACGTTATGGGTAAGCTCGCTCCGCTCGCCTGCCAAGCCATTCATTCCTTGGCTGATTATTACCGGAGCGTGTCACGCTCCCGTTCAATTCATCAAGGGAAATCACCATCTAAAATCCTTGTGCATTCCTACCATGTCGAGGTAGTCCTGACGAGCTTTTTCTTTCTCCTCTTCAGTGGGTGCTGTCTTGAACTTTGAATAGATTTCATGCCTTGCTAGTTTTTCCATCTTGTCTTCTAGTTCTTTTTTGATCAGATCAGTGTCTTCATCGAACTCAAAGACCAATAATCTTATCAACCTTATAAATAATTCCTGTGATATCTGTACGTTTTTCATTCGTCCCTTTCTTCTAGACCGCAACAATGCAGTGTCTTTATCTTTTTACAACCTTGCAATCTTAAGAGTGTAACTTCAGATACCTTGCATTGTTGCGGTCTTGATTATCATTCGTTCTCTTTAAATATCCAGTACCAGGTATTGTTGATTCTCCTGGCTTTTATCCCAAGTTCATTTTTGGCTATCTCCAGAGTTCTTTTCGATATATCCTCTTCTTTAGCCAGTTCTACTACCTCGTTACTTGGGATCATATTATGGTCTTCAGCCAATTCTCTCAGAAGAGCTATCGCCTTTTCCTGCTTATTCGCTTTCGGTGCGATTCCTCCGAGAACTTCGTCTGCGGTTATTTCATAATCTCCAATCCACTCGAATCCCTTTTCTGATAATCTGAAGACCTTGGAATGTCCAAATGCTGATAAGTTGTTCTTTATTTGGACTATTGCCCTTAGTTCTGGTTCTCCTTCTATCCTTCCTACCAACAGGACACTTCTTGCTACTGCGTAGAAGTCAATTGATCCCATCCCTCTATAGGCTGCCTTGTTTCCAGAAGCCTTGTTCATGTGTCCGATTAGGATGATTGCACATTTGTACTTCTCTGCCAAAGCTCCCAGCTTCTTAGTCATATCTCTTGCTTCGTTAGCTCTATTCATATCCATTCCGCCTCCGAGATATGCCTGTAGTGGATCAAGGATCAGGAGTTTTGCTCCAGTCCTTATGATTGCCTGTTCAACTCTCTCATCTACCATTGATAGCGATTTATCACTCTCATCTATCACATGGATTTTGAAGCAGTCAGCCCCGGCACCTTCAAGTCTTGGCTTTACTGTATCAGCCAATCCGTCTTCTGCTGTCTGATATATGATGTTTATTGGTTCCTCACTCTGCAGACCTGTATCTAACGAAATTCCTTTTGATAACTTCGCTGCTGCATTTAGTACAAAAGTTGTTTTTCCATCTCCGGGATCTCCCTGAATGATGGTAAGCTTTCCATATGGTATAAACGGATACCATAGCCAGGAAACTTCTTCAGCTTCTACATCTGACATCTGGATAAGCTTTAATTCTGGTTTGCTTGTTTCCATTTAGATTCCTCCAATCTTACTTTTTTGTTGAACTTGGCCGGAACCCTTGCTATACTTTATTTAATCGAATTTACAAAAGCTCCGGCTTTTCATTCACTCTCTTGTTACCAGCAAGAGAGTTTTTTCATTTTAGACTGCTTCTGGACTAAAGTATCCAATCTCTTCCCATACCTTTCTGTCTGGACAATAGTAGTTGTATTCACTGGAATTCTCTTTCTTCATGGCATATCCAAATTTGAATATCCCCTGCTGGATTCCAATTCTTACGAACTGTGCATCCTTGTGCATTGCCTCGGCAACCTCAGTTATAGGAACATTTCTACCGGTAAATCTTGGTAGTTCTACATATAACTTTTTGTCTTCCATACTTTTCACCTCCCTTCTTTCAAAATACGAATTATCAGTTCGTATTTTGATAATACGTCTTCATAATTCATTTGTCAACAATAAATATGTATTTTTAATTCGTAATACGCTCTTGTAATTCGTATTACTACGTGTTACAATTCACACAAGGAGGTCAGTACAATGAATAATGGATCTGATATAGGAAATAGAATTAAAGAAGCCAGAAAAGCTCAGCACCTCAGTCAAACTGAACTGGCTAACAGACTGGGTAAAACCATGCGTACTGTACAGAAATATGAAAGCGGTGAAATAGAGCCTTCAATAGGTGTACTGAATGAGATAGCAAATATTCTTAACATCTCCCCGGCAGAACTTATTGGATATCAGAAGAAGAACATCACTTTAGATACTCTCTCAGATGTCCTCTATGTTCTAAACGAATTAAATAAAAAAGCAGGTCTTCACTTCAATATAGACGTAAATCGCCCGCCAAAAACTGAAGAGTGGAGCTGTAGCCTTAAATTCATGGGAAACGATGAAATAGCAGATAATAACGCAGATCTCTGCCTTTTTCTGGAAAGATACGCAGATGAACGAGAAAGCCTCGAACAAGGCCTATCAAATGAAGATAGATTTAATCACTGGTTCGAAACAGAGCTGGCATACTACGCAAATGTAGCATTACCAGATAAGAAAGGTGATTAAGGGTTATACCTTTTTCATAAATAACCTGAGCATCAAGGGAGGTCGATATTATTTGAAATTACCAAACGGATATGGAAGTGTTATGAAAATGTCCGGGAAACGCAGAAAGCCCTATATGGTAAGAGTAACCACCGGATGGACCATTGATCCGGAAAAAGGTACCAAAAAGCAGACGTACAATGTCATAGGATATGCTGAAACCAAGCAGGAAGGCTTGCAAATGCTATCAGATTATCATCAGAATCCATTTGATACAAAAGCAGCCAAAATGACATTCACAGACGTATATAATGCCTGGTCTGAAGCAAAGTATCCTACCATTTCTAAATCCAATGTGCATGGGTATACAGCCTCATATAACGTATGTGGCACCCTTTACAACAAAACTTTTAGAGATATAAGGCTGGCAGAGCTTCAGAATGTCATTGATACCTGCGGAAAAAATTATCCTACGCTCCGTAAGATCAAAGTCCTTTTCAATCAGCTCTATGATTACGCCCTTAAGAACGATATCTGTAACAAGGACTATTCCGAATTTGTAGATATCCTCAAGTATAAGGACAAAAATCCAAATAAGGTTGAGAGAGATATCTTTTCAAAAGCTGAGATTGACAGGATATGGGAACTCAAGGATAATCCGTTCTACCAGACAGTACTGATGCTGATTTACAACGGCTGTAGAATATCTGAACTACTGGATTTGGAAAAGAAAAATGTTCATCTTGAAGAACAGTATTTCGATGTGATACTAAGTAAGACTGAAAATGGTATCAGAAAGGTTCCTATAGCAGATAAGGTTCTACCATTCTACAAAGCCTGGTATGAATCCTCTGACTGTGAATACCTTCTTCACACAGATGACAACAAAAAATTCACCTACAGGAACTATAAAGACAGCTACTGGACACCACTAATAGAAAACCTTGGTATGGAGCACAATCCTCATGATACTAGGCACACCTGCATATCAATGCTGGCGGAAGCTCATGTGGATCCTACAATGATAAAGAAAATCGTAGGACACTCCGGAGCAATGTCTCTGACAGAGAAAGTGTACACACACCTTGATATCCAGTCTCTGGTAGAAGCAATTAACAAGATCTAAGGCTTGAGAATTTTGCTGTCTACCTGCTGTTTACTCGCTGTTTACGGTACAAAATTTTCTGCGTTTCACCACAACTGAATACAATTATAGATAAAAGAAAAACCCCAGAAACACTGAGTTTCTGAGGTTTGTAAGTTCTTTTGAAATCTCGAAAGATTATCGTTTAGAGAACTGCGGTGCTCTACGAGCTTTCTTGAGACCGTATTTCTTACGTTCCTTCATACGAGGATCACGTGTGAGAAATCCCTCAGCCTTGAGTGTCGGACGGAAATCCTTATCCACTTCAAGAAGCGCACGAGAGAGACCGTGACGGATAGCACCTGCCTGACCGGCAAAGCCGCCGCCCTTTACAGTAGCTATTACATCATATCTGTCAGTTGTATTTGTCACAACGAGAGGCTGGCGCACAATAGTCTTCAGTGTGTCCAGCGGAAGATATTCATCGATGTCCTTATTATTGATTGTGATCTTGCCTGTGCCGGGAACGACGTATACTCTTGCAACAGAGGACTTCCTTCTACCGGTTCCGTAAAATTTGTTATCAGCCAATGTTAGATAACCTCCTCACTGGATTATAAAGTATATGCTTCCGGCTTCTGAGCAGCATGCTTGTGATCCGGTCCAGCATAGACGAAAAGTTTCTTATACATCTGTCTGCCGAGCTTGCCCTTAGGGAGCATTCCCTTGACAGCCATTTCGATGACTCTCTCCGGGTGATTCTGGAGCATCTCACGAAGAGTAGCGGACTTGAGTCCTCCTACATAATCAGAGTGACGATAATAAACCTTCTGATCGAGTTTCTTGCCGGTCACTTTGATCTTCTCTGCATTTACCACGATAACGTAGTCGCCGAGGTCTTCATTGGGAGTGAAGACAGGCTTTTTCTTGCCTCTGATAATGGCAGCGGCTTCTGATGCCAGACGACCGAGTGTCTGTCCGTCTGCATCAATGACATACCACTTCTTCTCAACCTCAGCCGGGTTGGGCATATAAGTAGAATTGTTCATTACGGTTCCTCCTGAAAAAATAATGCCGGCTGTCTCTGCCTGTACCGTAGCAGCCCAGCCTGTATATACTGAAAAGCACACCTCGGGGCTATTGAAGTGTACTATTCAAAACCACATCAGCCGTTATATTATATTACGGCATCGCTGCTGTGTCAACAGTATAAATTTCACTCCTGTTTCCTCTCGAATTTCGTCCCCATCAGGAATAGTCCCTGCGGCGGCACCGTCGGTCCCGCCAGTCTCCTGTCTTTACCTGCCAGTATTTCCGGTACCGATGAAGGGGCGATTCTTCCCCGGCCGGCATCGATAAGTGTGCCTGATATGATCCTTACCATATTGTATAAAAATCCATTACCTGTCACTCTTATGGTTATATACCGTCTGGCACCGTCCGGCAGCGACATATCCCCTTTATCGGAGATGATAGTCTTTTCTGATACATTCAGACTATAGACGGTTCTGACACGCGATGTCACTTGCGCCTTCGGAGATGAGAAACTGGTAAAATCATGCTCTCCCACAAGATACTCCCCTGCTCTTCTCATCCTCTCAGTATCAAGATCAATATGCATGTGATACATGTATCGTTTTTCCGTGGGATAAACGTATCTGGCGCATACGATCCTGTATTCGTAGGTCTTTCTTGACGGAATGGCGTGCGGGCTGAAATCATCTGCCACGGCATCCGACGACATAACCGTAATGTCATCCGGAAGCCTCGTATTCAAAGCCGGAGCTATGCTTTCCGGACGCATCCTGGTATCAATGTCAAAGACTACAGGATTGCCGTAGGAATGAACACCTGAATCGGTTCTGCTGCCTCCTGTCATATGAACAGGACATCCGAACAGATCTGACGCTGCAGCTTCGAGACAAGCCTGTATCGTCCTTCCCTTTGGCTGGATCTGATAGCCGAAATATTCAGTTCCGTCGTAAGCAACTCTGAGCAGTATCCTCATCTAGACCATAAAACGGCTCATTAATATCACGGCAGCCAGAAAAAGCGCCATGAAAAGATAAGAAATGCCGTCCCTCCGAGCGTATTTCAGCGGTTTCATCTTAGTCCTTCCGCTGCCCCCGTTATAGCATCTGGCCTCCATCGCCAGCGCCAGGTCATTTGCCCGCCTGAAAGCGCTGACAAAAAGAGGGACAAGAATAGGCACCATAGCCTTAGCGCGCCTTATGATATTTCCAGACTCAAAATCAGCGCCACGCGCCATCTGCGCCTTCATTATCTTGTCAGTCTCTTCAGCGAGAATAGGAATAAAGCGAAGAGCGATCGACATCATCATTGCGATCTCATGTACCGGAACCTTCAGATATGTCAGAAACCTGAGGCCTTTCTCCAGTCCGTCAGTCAGCTGATTCGGCGTGGTCGTCAGAGTCATCAGGGATGTGCCTATGATAAGAAGCACCATCCTTACTGTCATCAGGACCGCATTCTTTAATCCCTCGTAAGTGATATTAAATATCCCATAGTGCCAGATGGACTTCCCCGGAGTCAGAAAGAGATTAAAAGCTCCCGCAAACAAAAGCAGAAGAATTATTCCCCGAAGTCCCCTGACCATAAAAGAAAACGGGACCCGTGACAGGAGAATAAGGATGACAAGACCTGCCGTCACAAGACAAAAAGCCTGCCATGAATTGGCAACGAAAAGCATAATAATAAAAATAAGTGTCCCCATCAGCTTCGTCCTGGGATCCAGTCTGTGAAGAACCGAATCCGCCGGATAATATTGTCCCAGTGTTATATCCTTGAACATCTCATCTCACCCCGGCAGCTCCCGCCGCCTTTAGAATTTCTTCTTCTGCCTCCTCTACGGTCGTGGCATCATCACTTACCGGAAAACCCATAGCCTTCAAATCATGCATAAGATATGTGACTTCCGGCACTGCCAGTCCCATCTCCTCCAGCTCCTTCAGATGCCTGAAGACTTTTTTCGGAACGTCGTCATATTTAATTTTCCCTTTATCTACAACGATGATCCTGTCCACATAATTAGCCACATCCTCCATGGAATGAGAGACCAGGATAATAGTCTCTCCGCGTCTTTTGTGGAGGTCTTTTATCAATTCAAGCACATCGTGTCTGCCGGCAGGATCCAGTCCCGCGGTCGGTTCATCAAGTATCAGAACAGCAGGTTTCATGGCAAGCACTCCCGCAATAGCGACTCTTCGCTTTTGTCCGCCGGACAGCTCGAAAGGTGAAGAATCACAGCATTCTTCAGGAAGGCCTACTGCTCTTATCGCTTCATAGGCGCGAAGCGATATTTCTTTTTTATCCAATCCCTGATTCTTTGGTCCGAAGCAGACATCATCATATACCGTCGTCTCAAAGAGCTGGTTTTCAGGGTACTGAAATACCATGCCCACCTGGGTTCTCAGATCCTTCAGGTCAAAATCCCTGTCGTATATATTCTGCCCGTTGTAATAGATCGATCCGGACGTCGCCTTGATAAGTCCGTTCAGATGCTGGACAAGCGTCGACTTGCCTGACCCGGTATGACCTATGATTCCCACAAATTCTCCGTCATCGATCTTCAGATCGATATCGGAAAGAGCCGTAGTCTCATAAGAAGTACCGGGATTATATTTATATGTCACATGATCAAGAATTATTGACATATTCTTCCTCACTTCTCACGCGTTAAAGGTAAGATAAGGGCGCAATGCCTCAATAAGTTCCTGTCTGGTAAGTATTCCCTCCGGAATATCCAGACCATCCATTCTCAGCTTGTGAGCCAGATAAGTTATCTGCGGCACGTTCAGCCTGTGCTCTTTCAGAAGATCGACTTTACTGAATACATCCCTTGGAGTGCCCTGTAAAAAAATCTTTCCGGCATCCATCACAAATACATAGTCAGATCCTACGACCTCTTCCATATAATGCGTAATGAGGATTACCGTAACCCCCTTCTTCTCGTTCAGTTCATGTGCCGCCTCTATCACTTCCCTGCGTCCGTCCGGATCCAGCATGGCAGTCGGCTCATCCAGCACTATGCACTTGGGTTCCATAGCCATCACTCCGGCTATAGCCACCCTCTGTTTCTGACCGCCTGAGAGTCTGTTCGGAGATCTCTTCCTGAATTCCCACATTCCCACAGCCTTCAGTGCCTTCTCCACGCGTTCCCATATCTCATCGGTGGGGATGCCTATATTTTCCGGACCGAATCCTACATCTTCCTCGACAACCGAGGCAATGATCTGGTTGTCAGGATTCTGAAACACCATGCCCGATGTCTCTCTGATGGGCAGCGTGTTTTTTTCATCAGATGCATCCATGCCGTCAATATATAGCGTGCCTCCGCTCGGCATTAAAAGCGCGTCGAGATGCTTTGCCAAAGTCGACTTTCCTGATCCGTTATGGCCGAGTATTGAAATAAACTGTCCCGGCAGCACATCAAGATCTACAGAATCGACGGCAGTCAGAATATTTGTGACATTGCCTTCTTCATCGCGCTGTATATATTCATGCTTCAGCCCCCTGGCCTCGATCATCTTTTCCATACATACCCCCGGATCAGCCGAGCTTCTCTTCTATATATTCCTGGATCCTGTCAACAGCGACCTTCAGATCATCCAGAGAATACGCATAACTAATTCTTATAAAACCTTCTCCGCTGTCTCCAAAAGCAGTACCGGGAACGACAGCAACCTTTTTCTTTTTCAGAAGGTCCGTTGCAAATTCGTCAGATGTCATACCGAGCTTTTTGATTGACGGGAAAATATAGAAAGCACCGTAAGGTTCAAAGCAGTCAAGTCCCATATCACGAAAACGCTTGAGAAGATATCTGCGTCTGCCATTATATTCTTCACGCATCTTCTCGATCTCATCATCGCAGTTTCTGACCGCCTCGACAGCAGCATACTGTGATGTGGTTGGCGCACACATAATCGCAAACTGGTGAATTTTCAGCATTTCTTTCAAAAGTCTCTCAGGCGCACAGGCATATCCCAGTCTCCAGCCGGTCATGGCAAAAGCCTTTGAAAAACCGTTGATATAGACAGTCCTGTCTCTCATTCCCGGAAGCGATGCAATAGATACATGCTTCTCCTTATATGTAAGTTCCGAGTAAATCTCGTCAGTCAGCACGAAAAGATCGTGACGTTCAACCACCTCGGCTATCGCCTCAAGATCTTCCTTTTCCATGATTGCGCCCGTAGGATTATTAGGATAAGGAAGAATAAGAACCTTACTCTTCGGAGTAATTGCATTTTCCAGTTCCTCAGCCGTCAGCCGGAATTCATCCTCTTCCTTCAGATCAATAGTAACAGGCACTCCGTCAGCAAGAATCGTGCACGGCTCGTAAGACACATAACTCGGCTGAGGAATTATCACCTCGTCGCCGGGATCCAGCATTGCTCGAAGCGCAACATCTATAGCCTCGGATCCTCCTACCGTGATCATCATCTCAGACTTCGGGCTGTAGACAAGACCGTATTTTCTCTCAAGCCATTCAGAGATACCCACCTTCAGCTCCATGAGTCCGGAATTTGAAGTATAGAAAGTACGTCCCTGCTCAAGTGAATAAATAGCCTCGTCTCTTATTCTCCAGGGAGTATCAAAGTCCGGCTCTCCCACTCCGAGAGAGATGGCGTCGTCCATCTCATTTACAATATCGAAAAATTTTCTGATGCCGGACGGCTTTATCTTTGTAATGGTATGATTAACTATGTCTCTCATATTGACATTTTTATCCTTTCGTCTTTCGGAGACTCAGCCATTATCGTTCCCTGTTCCTTATAATTCTTCAGAATGAAGTTCGTCTTGGTTGAGAGAACCGAATCAAGCGGAGACAGTTTCTGGGAAACGAACTCTGCTATCTCGCGGAGAGTCCTGCCTTCTATAATGACCATAAAGTCAAACCCTCCTGAAATAAGATATACTGATGATACTTCCGGAAAATTATAGATTCTCTCGGCTATCTTATCAAATCCCATTCCTCTCTGCGGAGTGACTCTTACCTCGATCATGGCCTTGGCCTTTTCGATTCCGGCCTTCTCCCAGTTGATCAGAGTATGATATCCTGCGATTATATGTCTGGCTCGCATATCTTCAATGGCGTTCATGACGGCCGCCTCATCCTCTCCGAGGATCACTGAGAGATCTTTCAGATCTATCCTGGAATTTTTCTCGATATACGACAGTATCTTTTCCTGTATTTCCTGCATTGTTTCCCTCCGGATATAAATTAACAGTTATTACTATGATACGCCACCTGTCAATAGACAGACTTTATATAACCATATGGATCGTCATAATGGAGCGGCTCCATGCATCTCCTGTCACCGTCCATGTCAAAAAAAGCGCCCCTCCCGTCAGCAGTACGGCCTATTATCACAGGGACTGCCGGATTTTTAAAAAAAGCAACAGGAACTTTTTCCGGGTCATTTGAAATGCATATATATACCCCGGTCGAATCCATGCGATAGGGATTTAGCCCAAATAATTCGCAAAGTTCTACTGTCTCCTGCCTTATCGGGATAGAAAAAAGATCAACTACGATCTTTTCTCCATACTCGACGGATAAATTGTAAAAAAGATTTTCAAGCCCGCCGGATCCCGCTGCAAAAAACTCTCCGGAATCCGGAAAAATCGATTCCGTCTCTGCTTCTTTCAGATATTTTTCAGCGGATTCTATCAGATGATCCGAAAAGCAGCATGAAAAATCAGTTCGTATAAGCGATTCGTTTTCCAGAGCCATCCTGTATGTCCCGAAAGCACCGGCAAAGCCTGTCATATAAATATACTTACTGTCCATTTCCTTATGAACCCGTGCTGCCTGAAGCGGTATTTCCGGCAGCCTGACTGCCGGTCTGATTATTGTTAGTCTGGGATCCGTTTTCGGAATGCGACTGCCCTGATCCTGACTGACCGGTTCCCGGCTGGTTAGTTTCTGACTGATTTAAGTCTGACGGTTTTGAGCCTGACTGACCTGAACCGTTATTTTGAGCAGTTCCGGAATTATTAGCCTGTGCTGCCGGATTTGTCTGACCGGATGACGCTGTCCCCGCGTTTGCAGTGCTGCTGTCTGACGAATTATTTCCGGTATTCTTTGCAGCGGCCTCTATAGCTGCCCTGTCACCTGATGCTATAGCTGATGAAATGGCGGCTGAAACAGCAGAATCAGCTGATGCAGTGCCGACGGAAAAATTAGCCGGTGCCATCTGATAGGAGCTTCTGTTTTGGATCTTCCTTGATACTTCCTTGCCGTCTATTTTTACTATCTTTATTAATCTGGCTTTATATCCCTTGGTTCCTGATGACGTCTTTACTATCTGACCTGCCGGAAGAGACGGATCAGCCGTAAACGTCTCTTTTATCGGTATCTCCTCCAGGGTCTCGGACTGGAATTCAACTGTCCGGTTTTTTTGTCTTGTATCTTTTCCGTATACATTCACCGTGATGGTCGCGCCGTTTGTCAGATATTCCAGGTATACAGGGTATTTTGTCGTATTCTTGAAGACAAAGTCCTTCAAAGCCTTAGAGCCGTCATCAGCACCCGCGATTGCGGCGTCAAAGGAAAGATCTACATAATGCACCACCATGGAATGGGCGGCTCTGTTTTCTATGCCCAGCTCTGCTTTCAAAACAGCGTCATAAGTGGTCGTCGCCACCTGGCATACACCGCCTCCCTCAGCCTGGACGACCTCTCCGTTGAGATAGGCTCCGGCTGCCATATAGCCGTTCTCAGCCTTCATTGGAGATATGGTCTTGTAGACAGAAAGCTCGTCTCCGGGATATAATACATGACCGTTCAGCAGTGACGCCGCCCGCTCTATATTTACATGACGAGCTTCGCCGGGAGCAGAATAATCCGTAGAAGCGGTACCCATAAGATCCTTTACCTGCATGAGTTCTTCCTTTGTTCCCCTCGGCAGGGACTTTTTCACCGGAATCTCTATCTCGGCATTCTTTCCGTCCCATTTGTCTAAGATGAAAGAATCTATTTTCTTTACAGCCTTCTCTGTGTCAATGGCTGTGCCTGCCTCGCCCTCCACAAAGACAAATTGACCGTTTTCTCTCTTCAGACCATTATCCCTCGCCGCTGTAACAAGTGACGAGCACTTGTTTTCAAGACAGGAAACAAGCTTCTCTCTGTCAATGTCAGGCGTGACTTCAAAATTCACTTTAGAATTCTGTCTCATGTATCTCTCCAGCGGATTGCCGCTTTTCTTGTAGTTCAAAGCCTGCCCGGCAATTTTCTTTGCATCGGCATTTAGCCCCATGTCTTTTCCGCTGATGGTTTCAGACTTTCCTTCAGCCTTCAGAGAAAAACTCGCATTCTCATAATTTTTTATATATTTATTTATAAGCTCCTCAGCCTGTTTTTCTGTCATTCCGGAGGCATCGGTTCCCTCTATGCTGATACCTGACGGTATCTTTTCAGCTGATGTTTCTGTCTTCTTTTTTTCTGACGATGCAGAGGCGTTCCGGCACGGGAAAAATAAGAGTAAAGCAGCAGCTGCTATTGCAAGACCTGAAATATATGTTTTTATTTTTCGCATTTTATTCCTTCTTATTTATTTGCGGACTTTCGACACCCATTTCTCTGATATCGCATTAAACCTGAAAAGACTTTTTGCTTCATGCATATAATCGCATTCTTTGACACTGTAATTGTATCGTATTATTATATGATGTGGGTGTCAGAAGTACCTTTCGACACTTCAATATGTACGAAACTGTACAAGTGAAAAATATCTCCAGCTGCGTCTCATGTCATGCTGAAAAGAAGCATGGTCACGACCATCGCGATTATCAGCACCAGAGATATGATTCCAAAAATCCGTCTTGTTTTCTTATTATTATACATAGCTTACCCTTATGGATGGTGATTGATATGTTGCCTTGTCTAATGGCTGTAATAACATTTGTACTCATACTTGCCGCGCGCATCTCATATCTTAAAAAGCGTGAAGCGGAAGACAAACGTGCCTTCTGGGAGAGGGAGCGCGAGGCCGATAAGGCACCGGCGCGTGATATCACAGACCTTCCATATATTAACATTCCAATTGACAAATTTCCACTTGATAAGGCTGAAAATGAAGAAGAGCTTTCCGCTGTAAAAAAGATCCGCGAGCTGACGGGTAATGGAATTTTGAACCTGAGCGATTACACGAACACGGACTTGAAGCTTATGTACGGTCCAAAAAATCTCGACAGACTAAAGGCCTGCGATGAAAATTTCCTGACTATGGAAAAAAATCTTCTGACCCTGAGTGATGCCAGAATTGCTGCCGGAGATTTCAAAAACGCGCTTATATATCTTGAATTTCTCTCATCCTGCCGGTCAGACTTAAGCTCGGTATATATCGATTCCGGCACCTGTCTCCGCGAGCTTCGGATGCCTGGAAAGATAAGGATCCTTATGGAATATGTGCCATCGCTTCATCTGACTCTTGAAAGCAAGGTACTTAAAAGTCTTGAAGCAGATCTTGCTGCCATCGGGGAAGAGAATATTGTTGTCTCAGACCGGTCAGGCAGTGAAATACATCGATGAAACCAGCTAAAACCGGTCAGGCAGTGAATACATCGATGAAACCAGCTAAGACCGGTCAGGCAGAAAAAAATGCAGTTGTCTCAAAAAAGTCCTGCAATAAAGACGGCCATGCAGCAGATAATGGCAGTCAGAAAGAGGTTTCCTGAAAACCATGCTGTGGCCACTCCGGCAGCCAGAGCAATAGCGCCGGCAAGCGGATTGGATGTGGCGCCAAGAATAGCCGGAAATGTCATCACAGCAAGCGTCACGTAAGGTACATAATATAGAAATGATTTGAAGAATCTGTTCCTTACAGGACGGCGAAGGAGCAGAAAGGGGAAAAGCCTTACGGCATATACCGTAAGCGCCATTATCGCTATAGAAAGATATATTTTCAATTTCTACTCCTCCACTCTGACTGGTTTTATTATTGAAGCTATTCCCGCTATCAGCACTGTCAGTATTATCACACGAAAACCTGACGATATCTTCGACAGAATGGGTACACAGGCAAAGAGTGCGCTTGCTGCCATAGACAAGACTACCAGCGCCAGTATGAAATGATTCTTTCTGGACGGCGGAATGATTATTGCCAGAAACATACCGTACATAGCCACTCCCATTGCACCAGAAATGACAGGCGGCAGGATATTTCCAAGCATTACCCCAAGAACCGTTCCCATACACCAGCCGGACACAGAGATAAGGGTAATGCCATAGGTATAAAATGGGCATAGATTGCCGGTGACTGCCGACGACAGACCGAATATCTCATCAGTCACGCAGTATGACAGAAAAAATCTGTGCGCCGGTTTTGTATCTTCAGAAAGTTTCTGAGACATACTCATGCTCATCAGCATATAGCGCATATTCACAATAAAAGTGGTGCCAATCATCTCAAGGATCCCTGCTGACGAGCCTATGAGACTTATTGCCGCAAATTCCCCTGCCGACGCCACCATTGTAGCTGACATCAGAAATGACTGCATGGCATTCAGTCCCGTGTTTCTCGCCGCTATTCCGAGAGCAAAACTCACGGCAAAATATCCCAGGCAGATGGGGATGCCGTTCTTTAATCCCAGAAGAAACCATGACAGGCTGCTTTTTTTATTTTCCATATCTTTATCCAAAAAAATCCCGCGGGTCTTTCCGCGGGTAATTAATCATCTCTTATTGGATCTTCTCCATATTCCCATCTTTTCAGCTGATTCAATCAGCTGGTCGCGGAATTCCGGATGGGCAACCGATATTATCTTTTCAGCCCGCTGCCATGCCGTGGTACCTTTCAGATTTACCATTCCGTACTCTGTGCAGAGATACTGAAGGCAGGGACGTGTATCTGTGACAACCGTTCCCGGTGCCAGTGTAGGCAGGATTCTTGACTCCATGGTACCGTCTTTCTTCTGATGGGTGGAGCTCATGCATATGAATGATTTGCCGCCGTGGCTTCTGTAGGCGCCGAGCACGAAATCCAGCTGTCCGCCGGGACCAGAGATCTGGCGGATGCCGGCAGATTCGGAATTTAGCTGACCGAAGAGATCAATATCTATGGCATTATTTATAGACATGAAATTATCCAGCTTTTCGATAGTCTCGATAGCATTTACATAATCAACTGGCGCGCTCATGATCTCGGGATTATTATCTATATAATCATACATCTTCTTCGTACCGCAGCCGAACGCGAATACCTGGCGTCCTTTATCTATGTTCTTGTGCTGTCCGGTGATCTTTCCGGCCCTCGCCAGATCAACAAAGGCATCGACATACATTTCGGTATGAACTCCCAGATCCTTAAGGTCAGACTCGGCAATAAGAGATCCGACCGCATTCGGCATACCGCCGATGCCCAGCTGGAGGCAGGCACCATCCGGAATCTCATCGACGATCATCCTGGCAACCTTTTTCTCTATCTCGGTCGGTTCTCCGGCAGAAGCCATCTCTCCTATTGGAGGATTGTCTCCTTCTATAATATAATCGACATCGGAGATATGGATGTCAGACTGAAATCCTCCAAGTACACGCGGCATATTTTTATTTACTTCGACAATCACCTTGTCGGCTGTCTCGCATACTGCAGCCATGTGGGAAGCATTCGGTCCGAAATTGAAGTATCCATGCTCGTCCATCGGAGCCACCTGAAATACAGCTATGTCTACGTGGCGGATATTCTCCCTGTAATAGCGCGGAAGTTCTGAATAACGAAGGGCTGACAAAAATCCGCAGCCCCTTTTATTATATTTTCTCTCAATTCCTGTCATGTGCCAGCTGTTCCATGTGAAATGTTCGCCGGCATCCTCTCTCTCCATGATATGAAGCGGATTTACCAGTATTCCGCCTCTGATATTTATATCGTGAAGTTCATCGGTTCTCTTTGCCAGAGCCCTGTCAAAAGCCTCTGTTGTAGCATTGCACCAGCCGTAGTCAAGCCACATCCCGTCTTTAACAAACGATGCAGCCTCATCAGCCGTGATAAGTTTTTTCGCATAATCCTCTTCGAAACCCATGTCCGCCTCCTGCATAAAAGATTGATTGTGAAATAATCTACAAACTATTCATGATTTTATCATTACAGAGCTTTGTTTTCAACTCAGGTAATTGTCAAAAACTTTCCACTATGAGACTTGTTATTTTCATCACTATAGCGGGATTTTCAGACAAAAAAAGACCGCGCAGTCCGCGCGGCCTTTGCCTATTATCTATTATTTCTCGAAATATCTCTTGTAGAGACCTGCAAATCCCTTACCATGGCGGGCTTCGTCGCGTGCCATTTCGTGGATCGCGTCATGAAGAGCATCGTAATTTCTCTCCTTGCAGAGCTTTGCAAGCTTGGTCTTTCCTGCTGTAGCGCCATTCTCAGCTTCAGCTCTTACCTTCAGGTTCTGTGCTGTAGAATCTGTCACTACCTCGCCAAGCATCTCAGCGTACTTAGCTGCATGAACAGCCTCTTCATTTGCGACCTTCTCAAAATAAAGACCTACTTCAGGATATCCCTCTCTCATTGCAGCACGGCTCATAGCGAGATACATTCCAACCTCAGAGCACTCGCCCTGGAATTCTGCACGAAGAGATTCCTTTATATCATCCTCTACGGAAGCCGCTACGCCGATCACATGCTCTGATGCCCATGTCATCTCGCCCTCGTCCTGCTTTGCAAATTTAGATGCAGGTGCGTGGCATACCGGACATTCCTTCGGAGGCTCTTCGCCCTCATATACATAACCACATACCTGACATACCCATTTTGCCATAATTTTCCTCCTGTTCTGCGGTAACCCGCTGTCAACCAGATTTCTTATATCCGCGCAGTATGCGCTGCTTTTATCATCCAAAGATGAAATTGCCAAAAATTTTACTTTCTGCCATTTTCCTGACATTCCCGGCAGATGCCCTCGACGATGATATTCTTTACTTCAAATCCGTCACGAAGAAGCAGATTGTTTCCGTCGATCATCAGATCGTCGATCCTGCCGCAGCTCCTGCAGCAGAAATGCATATGCGGTTCGCTTGTGCCGTCAAAATGCCATGTGTCATTTTCCTCGAAGGCAAGTATGTCTCCTGTATCGCTCAGGTCTCTTAAGTTTCTGTATACCGTACCGAGCGAAATATTAGGAATCTCCTCTCTGACGGAATCGTAAACCATCTCTGCTGTCGGATGATCGCATCTGGCCTTCAGGTTTTCAAGAATTGTGCTTCTCTGTTTTGTATTTCTCTTCATATCGTTTACCTCTAATCAGTAATCATTACTGATATTGGTATCATACACCTTGAAAGTAGATTTGTAAATAGGAATTATTACTATTTGCAAAAATATTCTGTCTTTACAAATTTTTCAAATACAGGAAGTGACCTCCTGACCTTGTCAGTGCCTATGCAATACGCGACTCTGAAATACCCATTAACTCCGAAATTGTCCGACGGCACCAGTATGAGATCATATTTCATGGCCTTCCGGCAGAATGCCACGGCATCGTCCTCTAAAGCCTTAGGGAATATATAAAATGTGCCTTCAGGCTTCACCACATCAAAGCCCAGTTTTTTAAATTCCTCATATAATATGTTCCTGTTTGTCTCATACACAGATAGGTCAGCTGTCTTATCTATGGCAGCAGCCATGCCGAGCTGCGAAGTGGACGAAGGACAGTTGTGCCCTATGCCCCTGCTTATCTGGCCACACATCAGGGCAATGATATCCGCATCCCTTGCTGACGGATTTGCAGCGACATAACCTATCCTCTCTCCCGGCAGCGACAGGCTTTTTGAAAACGAATAACATGTGAGCGTGTTGTCATAGAAGGCCGCGGGATATGGCACAGTCTTTCCGTCATATACTATCTCCCTGTAGGGCTCATCGCTGATCAGAAAAATATCATGCTGATATTCTTCCTCTTTTTTTCTAAGCAGCTTCGCCATTCGCTCCAAGGTATCCGATGAATACACAGCACCGGATGGATTGTTTGGTGAATTAATAAGCACCGCCGCAATATCCTCTGTAAGCATTTCTTCAAATTTGTCGAAGTCGATCTGAAAATTTCTTGTGTCAGCCGGGACCACAGAAAGTGATACGCCTGCGCCGTTGATATATGGCATGTATTCAGGGAAAAACGGGGCAAAAGTAAGTATGGTATCTCCAGGCTTCGTCACTGCCCTTACAGCGTGGGCAATGGCGCCGGTCGCGCCTGATGTCATGAAGATATGCTTCTTCTCATAGGGAAGACCGAATCTGTTTCTCAGATAGTCAGCCAGGACGCACCGCACTTTATCGTTTCCAAGAGAAGGGCTGTAGCCATGCAGCTTTACAGGATCTTCCTCTTCATGGAGCCTTATCACTTCTCTCGTATATTCCGGAGCCGTAGGAACAGACGGGTTTCCGAGGCTGTAATCATATACATTATCATACCCGATTTCCCGGCCTCTCTCGGCGGCATATTCCGCCAGTTCCCTGATCACCGATTTATGACCAAGCATTTCCTTATAATGTTCATTTATCATACTTTCCTCTATTCCAAAAGATGTGTCTTTTCTTTGCTATTTTATCACGCTTCCTGTATCTTTCGACATTTATTTGCCCAAATAATGTAACATCACGAAGTGATGTTACAAGTGCAAGCGCAAGCAAACGAAGTTTGCACTTTAAATGCGCTTGCATCAATTAATGTAACACTACGAAGTGATGTTACAAGTGCAAGTGCAAGCAAACGAAGTTTGCACTTTAAATGCGCTTTAAGCACGTGCAATCAAAAAAGACAAAAAGAAAAGATGACTTCTCACGAAGCCATCTCATATGGGGGAGGATTATAAAGGAATGGTATTGGGAACCATCCCTTCATTTGATGTTTATAATATTAAACTTAAATTGTGTCTAAATTGTGTTCAATTTCGAAAGAAAAAATAAAAAATCAATTTATCTCCTGCTTAATATTTACTCTCTCCTTAAAGCATCTATAGGATTCATATTAGCCGCTTTTCTGGCAGGCATTACTCCGAATATCAAGCCAATCACTATGGAAAAGACTGTAGCTATAAGGATCCATAGCAGACTGACTGCAAATTCCATAGATAAGAGATAAGAAAGTACACGTCCTATAATAAGGCCTATGATCACGCCGATGATTCCTCCGACTGATGTGATCACGGCTGATTCAGTCAGAAATTGTCCGAGGATCACACGCTTTTTTGCACCCAGAGCTTTTTTCAAACCAATCTCAGGCGTACGTTCGGACACAGATACAAGCATAATGTTCATTACGCCGATTCCTCCTACCAGAAGGGAAAGAGACGCTATCGACACAAGGAGGGCAGTGATGGCGCTTGTGATTTTCTTCAGCATTTTGGCAGTCTCATCAGAATTTACCGCTTCATATGAAACAGAGCCGTTCGTTACTGACATGTTCAGAAATTCCGCAACCTTCTTCCCGACAGACGGCATATTTTTCGGCTCGGCCGTCCTTACCGCCACTCCTGCAGGCTCTGAGAAAGTATAAATGACAGGCCAGGAACCGTATGTCACAAAGATATTGCCCATACTGTACTGTGAAGCCTGATATTCTTCGTAAGTGGAATAATTTTCTTTCTTCTCTGCAGTTGACTCCACTATACCTATAACCTTATATGGCTCGCCCTGGATCTCAGCCACCTTACCGACGGCCGTACTGCTGCCGAAGAGAGCACGAGCAACCCTCGAGTCAAGCACAGCCACTTTTTTTGCCTCATTTGCCTCCTCGTTTGTCATCATTCTGCCTTCTTTTAACCTGTAACCCACAGTGTCGAAAAAGTCCGGTTCCACTCCATAAAGATTGAACCCCATCAGCTGATTGTTGCCGACACATGCCTGGGCAGAATACTGCCTTCCGTAAAATCTCGATGCGCCGACTACAGAATCCATCTTTCTGATTTCCTTCAAAGTGTCATCGGTAACCGGCGGAAATCCAAGCGGCATGTTATTGCCGTCAGTCTGATCTACATAGGGCTGTTCGTTCTTACAGGCTTCCACCATGACAGCATTCGTCCCGGAACCAACCAGACTCTTCTGCAGTTTTTTCCCGGTACCGTCTATTATGCTTGTGATTACCAGTATAGATGCGATCCCGATTATGACTCCAAGCATGGTCAGAAACGAGCGCATCTTATGATGCCATATTCCCCTCAGGGATTGTCTGATATTCTCTATCATCTTCCGCCTCCTCAAAGTCCCATTCTGCCAAGTAATCCGCCAGGCTTCTTTCGTGTGGTTCTGTTGCCGGAATAAGCGTTTTTGCCGTAAGGGAAAGCTATGCGATCGCTTTTTTTCAGACCGCTGACGGAGGTCAGAGTCATTCCGTCCATCGTCACTTCTTCAGCCGTCACATATTTTTTCTTCAGCCGTCCTTCTCTTTCTAAATAAACGTATTTCCTGCCGTCTTTTCCGGTTCTTACATATATACTGTCGATCAATACTGCTTTTTTATTTTCTTTCCCGTCACCTGAATAGATAGTCACGTTGTCGCCCGTCTTAAAGCCTTTCGATTTGTCGAGCGCAGCAGAAAAAGAATATGTCGATGAAACAGGGTTCTCTGAATAGGAATAGATATCACCCGTATCAGCTTCGGGATAATCCCGTACCTCGGTCACTTCCGCAGTCGATTCAGCCCCGGTCATGTTGTCGGTCACATTTACCTTCATGCCTTTTTTTACCTTATCAATATTAAATTCGGACAGACCGCCTTTTACAGAGACTGTGCCGGTAGAACTTACTTCTATAAAAGCAGAGCCATCGTTCGGCAGGTTATCTTTATCGCCTACCTTGGTAACTACTCCCTTCATATTCGATTTGACAACAGCGCTGTCCATCTTCGCCTTTGCGTCGGTCACTTCCGCCTCTGCAGACTTCAAAGCCGTCTCAGCCTTTGATATCACGACTTTCTGATTTGCGATCATCTGATCTTTCTCTGCCTGTGTGAAGCTGTTCGCATTCGCTTCGTGAGAATCATTACTATTAGCAAATGCCTCCCCATCATCTGTCATTGCAGGATCTGTTCTTTCGTTTGCCGATCCTGACGACATAGGATCCGCAGATTCTTCATCATCCCTCCCTGAATCTACTGAATCAGAGATTTGCTTCTCATTATCTTCACCGGTTCTTCCTGTCTTGTCTCCGCCATCAAAAGCATTTGCATTGTCATTCTCCGTCTCCGTCTTCACGACAGGCACGATGGCCTCATAGCGCTTCAGCTTTCTGTTTGCAGAATCCAGAGAGGCCTTCGCCGCATCCCGCGATGCTTCAGCTGACTGAAGTTCCAGTGACAAAGCCTCCGTATCATAAGAAAACAGAGAACTGCCATTATCTACCTCATCACCCTTCTTTACATAGACCTCTACGATCTTTGACCCGGAATCAGCCACGAACTTCTGGCTCGCGCCGTCAGTAATAATTCCATCGCTCAGCACGTTCTTTGTGCTGCCGCCCTGATTCAGCTTTGAAACCCTGACCACATAAGCCCTGCTTTTCTCTATTGCCGTCCGTGCAGACAGATAGCTGATGGCTGAGACGATCACTGCAATAATGATAATAATTATCATTAATTTTTTATGTTTTCTAAAAAAAGACTTCTTTACTCTTTCGTCTTCCCTGTTCTTTTTCCTTCCCATCAGCTCTCCTCCTCTTCCGTAAGAGAACCATCAATTATTCTCACCGTACGCTCTGCACGCTTGGCTATGTTCGGGTCATGCGTGATCATAATGATCGTGGCGCCATCAGCATGGAGTTCATCGAAAAGTTCCATGATCTGCCATCCGCTCTTCTGATCCAGAGCGCCGGTGGGCTCATCCGCCAGAAGCAGAGCCGGACTGTTTACAATAGCTCGTGCTATGGCGACTCTCTGCTTCTGGCCTCCAGAGAGCTGACCGGGCAGGAATTTCATCCGGTCGCCAAGTCCGACTCTTTCCAGGGCTCTCTCCGCAATCTCTTTTCGGTCCTTATATTCCACTCCCGCATACGACAGGGGAAGCATCACATTAAAGAGCGCGGTCTCTTCCTTCAGAAGCTCAAAAGTCTGAAAGACAAAGCCAATCTTTTTTGCCCGGAACTCAGAGAGCCTGTTGTCATTCATCGAATTGACTTCCTCTCCCTGAAACAGATAAGTACCCTCCGTCGGCTTGTCGAGGCAGCCTATGATATTCATGAGAGTGGATTTGCCGGAGCCGGAGGGACCCATAATGGCAAGATACTCTCCTTCCGAGACAGAAAGTGATATGTCATGGAGAACAGGTACGGGAAAGGTGTCGGGATTATATGTTTTACAGATATGCTTGAGCTCTGCTATCATTTCTTATCCTCCGATTTTTCTGTCCCTGTGTCAGAAGAGTCTTTCGTGTCCTTTTCTTTCGAAGTATCAGTTCCTTCTGTACCTTCCTTTACTTCAGTCGCGTCTCCTGTTTTCTTTCCCTTCACCTCGGTCACATTGCCCGCCTCTTCATCATAGGAAGAGCCTTCGTATTCAGGTTCCACATATACATGCTGTCCGATAATGAGGCCATCGGAGGAATTTAGATTTACATAGAAGTCATAATTTGTCGCCTCTCCCTCGCCCATCATCTGGCTGCTCTGTTCCTCTGAACCAGAGGACTTGGTGTCGGTATCGATCTTTGATATCGTTCCGTCCCAGGTCTTGTCGCTGACCCTGGAATAGACTTTCACCTTCATGCCTTCCTTGATGTTCCCGACGTTCAGTTCGTCGATCCTGCACTTTATCCTGAATGCGCCGGATGACTGTATTGTCATATAAGGAGTGCTTTCGGTATCCGACGATGTCGCTATATGTTTTATGACTCCGTCGATTGTAGATTTGACGACGGAATTGTCTATCCTTGACTGGATATTATTGATGTCCACCTGCTTTGTCTTCTGGCTTAGCTCGGTCTGCCTTATTGTGTTTTTCACATCATTGATCTGATCGTCAATATCATCAAAGCCGGTGGTCTCCCCTGATTTTTTCTCATTCTGAAGCTGTGTCAGCTGATTATTCAGATCCTTCAGCTGGTTCCCCAAGTCTTCGAGCTCGATCTTCGCCTGTGAAAGCGCGCTCTGATCCTCCGTAGAGTCATAGGCGAAGAGCTGCTGTCCGTTCTTTACTTCGTCTCCCTCGGAAACGTAGACCTCTTTTATTTTTTTGTCCGCGTCCTTCTGAATTTCCCAGGCCTTCTGCGGCTTGACTACGCCCATATAAAGGTTGGATGCATCCTGACCGGATTCAGGGATGTCGTTTTCCGGGACGGATACCTGCTTTGTGCGATGACGTCTCATGGCAAATGCAAGAACTATCAGAATGGCAATGATAATTATTACAAATGTCAGAACCTTCCTCTTTGATGACTTCTTCGACATATAAACCTCCTGTACATCTACACAGCCATACCATTAATATTAACTGTATTATCATTAGTAGTACAGATAAATAATAAAAAAATAAGAAAGCCATGTCAAGATAAACAATATATATTTTGCCAAAAATTACAACGCAGACATCAGCAACTTTGATAAGACCCGTTTTTATACCGCAGTATCGCTTTTAGACCAGATTTATGTGGGAAGTTTTAGTCATCTGCTTCAATCCCGTCAATTATGTAATGAAATGAAGGAGCTGAGCATTTTTTATTTTCTATATATTCTTTATTCAAGTCTATCTTATCATCAGGATTATCAGGATCCACGCCCTTATAATTTCCTTTAAAGACATGTATCTTTCCTTTCCTGAAGGCAGCTATGCTGTCCGCCACCATCTTTTCCGTGCCGGGCGCGGCAATCGTCGATTTGATATCAAGCATCCTGACCCAGTCCTTATCGAACCCGGCGCCGGCGTCATTGCCGTTTACCCTTCCGTCTATGTCCGCTTCTATTTCATGTCCGGAAAGGACAGCCCCTACTGCCGAAACGAGATAGGGAGTCCAGTTTATCTTTGTAGAGACAAGGGAAGTCGTCGGAGCCACGCCGGTCATGCTCTGATTATAACCAACATGATATACAGTATGATCAGTGGCATCCTCGCATGCCACTGCAGGTCCGGTTGTATCAGAATGCTGGGAAATAATGACGCAGCCCTCATTGATAAGCTCCTCGGCAATATCATATTCCTTCTGGTAGCTGGACCAGGTATTTGCATACTTTACTTTCATTGTTGCTGCCGGGCACTGGTCTTTCATTCCGAGATAGAAAGCTGTAAAGCCCGATATCACTTCAGGATAAGGATAAGCGGCAACATAACCTGCCACAGCCTCATCCTCATCTATTTTTCTCTTGTCTATCAGTTCCTGAAGTTTCCTGCCCGCCACCTGACCGGCTATATATCTGCCCTCGTAGATCCTGCCCATGAAAGTGTGGTAATTCCTGACGGCTTTCTTATCAGCGTTTGACTGGGTGGCCTGGATAAATTCGATCTCAGGAAATTTCTTCGCCATCTTCTTCGCCACATCCCCGAATCCGTAGCTGTTTGTGATGATGATGTCACATTTCTCGCTTACCAGATCCTTTATCACATTCTCCTCGTCATCCACCGTTACATTGCTCCGTATGATGGTCCTGACCCTGCCCTTATACACTCTTTCCACTTCGCTTAAGGCATTGTAGAAATTCTCGGAATACGGCGTCGCCTGATCTCCGTCCAGAATCAGACCTATCCTTACATGTGGTTTCTCCTTATAGGGATTTATGACCTTCTTATAAATAAAGAAACCCATAATAAAGAGGAGAGCTGCCGTGATACAGACCGCCGGAAAAAAACGCTTTTCTCTGAATTCTATTTTTTTCATTCTATATCCTCCGTCAGATCACGCTCGCGGAACTCCCTGATCGTGGACTCCGGATCTACCTCGCCGTCAGATATAAGCTCAAGGAAGAGATCGATAAGTTCCGGATCAAACTGCGTTCCCCTGCACCGCTTCAGCTCGCTTATCACCTGATCCATCTCAAGCGCGTTTCTGTATACCCTCTTCGCCGTCATGGCGTCGTAGGAATCCGCGATTGAGATTATCCTACCGTAAAGAGGGATCTCCTCGCCGGCAAGTCCGTCAGGATAACCCTTTCCGTCATATCGTTCATGGTGGTATCTGGCTCCGGCCTGGACGTGCCTTATCATAGTGAAACCTTTCAAAATATCAGCTCCAAACGGGGCATGGGATTTTATGATCTCATATTCCTCGTCCGTCAGCTTCCCCGGCTTATTAAGGACAGCATCCGGAACGGCGATCTTCCCTATGTCATGAAGTATCGCAGCCTTCCTGAGATTTCTGATCTCATCCTCAGAAAAACCGTATTTCTCTCCAAGTTTTGAAGCATAGTAAGCTACCCTGTGGCTGTGCTCACCGGTGTCGCGGTCTTTCATGAAGAGTGCCTTTGTCATGGCTATCACAGACTCATTTCCCATCCGGACCTGCTGCTCGGCAAGAAGCAGAGCCTGCTCAGTCTTTTCTGACTTTCTCTTCATCACATAGCGGGTGATAAACCATGCCAGCCATCCTATAAACACTGCTGCAACAAGGATGATATATATAAGGAAATAATCTCGCTGCCATAATTCCTCCGTGATTGTAAATGCCGTCTCCATCTGCTCCCTTATCTTCCCGTCAGAATCTCTTACCGCGAGAAGAAAGGTGTAATTACCTGCAGGAAGATCCGTGTAAGTAAGAGCAGACATCTCCGAGACATGTGCCTTTTTCCACTTCTTGTCATAACCCTGTAGTTTCCAGCTGATCAAAGGATCGGAAGGCAGGAAATTTATTATTTCAGGAGTGATGACGACAGTTCCGGTTCCTCCTGAAATCGATCTGTCATCCTCCTCAGTCATATATTCCCTGCCGCCGGAAACGAGACTTTTTACGCCAAGCCTCAATGTTCCTGCCGGCTCTGAGAGTTTCTCCATATCCGCCATAATGAGTCCGGCCGAGCTGCAAAGGTAAAGATTATTATCAAGGCATTTGTTCATGGAATTTGCAGTAAGCGAAGCTGGCAGGCCATCCTTAAGTCCGCTCAGAACGGTATTTTCTCCCTTGTCAAGAAGGAGATCATTTTCTGTCGTGATATAGATTCCGGCGCTGCCGGTGATGTAGAGTTTCCCGTGACCGTCACTAATGATGTCGTAATTATTGCTATAGGGGAAATGTGACAGCTGCCTCTGCTTTCCATTCTCAACGGCGACTATGCCGTTACTGGTCACAAGGAAAAATGTATCCTTCTTCACCGCCGGCACTGCTTTCAGAACTACATCGCATCTGACCCCGTTGCTTTCTATAATATGGTCTTCAACCTTGTCATCTGAAAGTACATAGTATCCGTCGCCGTCTGTCGTAAGGATGATCCTGCCGTCCGGCAGCTCAGCAATGCAGAGGATGGACACACTTCCAAGCTCACCTCCGTATGGGATATGCCCTGACACCTTGCCCTTATTTATTAATGAAAACCCCTTGTCTCCTGACGCGGCGATCCTCCCGTCACTTAACCTTACGGCAGTCCTCACTCTGCTGCCGGGACTGTCTTCTCCATTAAATGATATGATCCTTCCGCCTTCCTCCCCGGTCAAGTCATACATTACGAGTCCCCTGCCGTAAGTGGCAGCATATATATTTCCGTCATTATCAGCTGCCAGAGCCCGCACCCTTACACCTTTAAGAAAATCCGTAATACTGTTCTCCACCCTCTCGCCGGTGGTGCGGTTCGTAATGATAAGCCCGTCGTCGCAGCCCATATAGAGATAGTTTCCTTCCGGCAGGACTGCATTCATAATATCCGGAGATATTGCATTAAGCTTGAAGTAATCCGTATAAGCCGATGACGATATCTCAAGCAATCCCTGCCTGGTAGAAGCGATCCAGAGATTTCCCTGATAATCCCTTGCGGCTCTCTGCATTGCAGAATTGAATTCTCCCGTGCTTACCTTCTCCCATGCATCACCGCCGTCAGTCCGGTACATGCCGTTATCGCAGAAAGCATCAAATGTCCCGTCCGAATTCTTGAGAAAGCTGTTTATTACTGAACCGCTGCCGGTATCCGCTGTCCCGATTTTCTTTAATTCACGGACTCCCACTTTGAAGTAATCGATCCCGCCCTTATTGTTTCCGGCGCACAGGGTATCTTCAGAAAGAGTCGCCACTGCCGAATAATCATTCCCTTTTTCAGAAAAAATAAGTCTGCCGTCCTGCAGGAGATGTAAGCCTCCGTTTCCGTCTACAGCAGCTACATAACCGTCATCGAGAGCTGCCGATGCCACGCAGTAATCGATCTCATCCAAAGTGTCCGTCACAGACAGACCGTTAGAGAGATTCAGCACTGCCATTCCCTGCGCTGTTCCGACGTAATACCTGCCGTCCGAGCCTTGAGTGACTGACCTGATCGAATTCACAGGAAGACCTGAATTTCTGTCGATGGACGAGACTAATTCCCCGTTTATTATTATCGAAAGTCCGCTGTCGTTCGTGCCGACCCAGAGTCTTCCCTCTCGATCCGTGAAGAGACAGTTTACATTTAATATTTTTTTGGACTGAAAAAGAGTAAAAGCCTTCCCGTCGTATGAATAGAGACCGGCATAAGTGCCTATCCAGAGCCGTCCGTCTCTTGTCACGGCGATGGAGGTGGCATGACCCGGAGTCAGACCGTTTTTGGCATCATAGATTTTCATTATGCTGGAATAATCGCTGCTTCCGGCATCTTTCTTTTCCGTCTCAGCGTATACACGAACAGAGCCGGTCAGGATCGATGCCGTCATAACTGCCAGAAGCAGAATGGACGTAGCTTTTTTTAGATCAGGGTGTCTGTACTTCACAGCCTTTATTATTTTAAGAATTAGATAAAGGGCGCTTACTGTCAGGAATTTATCGGCGAATTCCAGGTAAAACTGACCTATGAAGCAGCTGATGGTGCTGTTTATGCCTATGTTTTTGAATAATTTTATTACAGCATCTCCCCAGATATTTCCGGTAGTGCCGCCCCAGATGATCAGATCAAGAACTGATGATGATACGAATGTATACGATGTGATGGCTGTCGCGCATGTAATAGCCTGAAAGTATGAGTCAAAAGCTCCGCGTCTCGCAAAATATCCTGTCCCGATTCCGATTCCGGCTGCCACTATACCGAAAAATGCAGTGTGATAGTCGGAGAATGCCAACATGAAGTAGGACACAGCGCCTACTACTGCTCCGGAGAATGGACCGAGGGCATATGCTGCCGCAACCGTACCGAAACTGTCTGCCCAGAGCGGCAGGTTCAGACTGGTCGCGAATTTCCTTCCGGCCATATTCAATCCCAGACACAGTATGGTTATTATCACAGCCCTTAAGTTTATAAGACCGGTCTTTTTCATGATCAAACCCTTCCCGCACGCGTTAACACAAAACTTCCCATATTTTGTTTTCATATCTATAATATCATATAATCTCTCCAACTTGATAAAATTCGACACGAAATGCAGGCGAAACTGCACGAAAAATCTTCAGTCCAGTCTCATTGGAGTAAAAGATGCGCTTGTCCGGAAGATAGGAAAATGAGCTGTTGGTAAAACAGCATAAGAAAAGAGCAGCTATCTTTTTCATGATATCTGCTCTTTGGAAAAATAGTTGCCGATTAAACTTTATTTAAAACGCTCCCTTAAGAGGATGTGCGCTCGTCAGCTCATCGACTATAGCTCTGGCAGGTGCCACTCCGTCTTCGCCATGAAGGACGATTCCGGCGATTGCCTCAGCCACCCTGTCAAAGTCATCCGTATCAAGACCTCTTGTAGTAGCAGCCGGAGTACCCAGCCTGATCCCGGATGTCACGAAAGGGCTCTCCGGATCATTTGGAATGGTATTCTTGTTTGCAGTGATATGAGCCTTGTCAAGGAGAGTCTCTATCTCCTTTCCGGTCTTCTTCTGCGGGGTGAGATCAATAAGCATCAGGTGATTGTCAGTGCCGCCGGATACGATCTTTACACCGCGCTTCATAAGTCCGTTTGCCAGAGCCTGGGCGTTGTCAATAATATTCTTTGCATATTCCTTGAAATCAGCCTGCATGGCTTCATGGAAACAAACAGCCTTACCGGCTATCACGTGCATCAGCGGTCCGCCCTGGATGCCTGGGAATACGGCCTTGTTAAGCTTATATTTCTTTGAAGCTTCTTCTGTCGCCAGGATCATTCCACCGCGGGGTCCCCTCAGCGTCTTATGAGTAGTTGTAGTTACAATGTCTGCATAAGGCACCGGGTTCTCATGATATCCTGCCGCTACGAGTCCTGCTATGTGAGCCATATCCACCATCAGGACAGCCGACACCTCATGAGCGATCTCTGCGAAACGCTTGAAATCGATCTTTCTCGCATAAGCTGATGCTCCTGCAATGATCATCTTGGGATGGCATTCCTTAGCTATCTCTTCCACCTTATCATAGTCAATGAAGCCTTCGTCATTCACCCCATAAGGCACAACATTGAAATAATTTCCCGAAAAATTAGCCGGTGATCCGTGAGTCAGGTGACCGCCGTGATCCAGATTCATCCCCATCAGCGTGTCACCCGGCTTCAGCACTGTGTACTCAACTGCCATATTGGCCTGGGCGCCGGAATGAGGCTGGACATTTGCATATTCCGCTCCGAACAGCTTCTTCGCTCTGTCTCTTGCCAGATCCTCCACAATATCTACACATTCGCAGCCGCCGTAATATCTGTGTCCGGGATATCCTTCTGCGTATTTATTGGTAAGAATCGATCCCATCGCAGACATAACAGCCGGGCTCACCCAGTTTTCCGAAGCTATGAGCTCGATATGATCGGACTGTCTGTCGAATTCCGCTCTGATTGCCTCAGCGATCTCAGGATCTTCATTCTTGATGTCGTCGAATGTATACATACTTTCTCCTTTCAAAGACAAATCAAGGCTCCTGCGATTTCGCCGGAGCCTTGAATAATCATCTGTGCATAAACATCTGAAATTATGCGCGCTCAACTACAGCAGCGCATCCCATGCCGCCGCCTACGCAGAGAGTAGCAAGACCCTTCTTCAAGTCTCTCTTCTCCATCTCGTAGAGCAGTGTAACGAGAATACGGGCGCCTGAGCATCCTACCGGGTGTCCGAGAGCGATAGCGCCGCCGTTTACATTGAGGATGTCCTTGGAGAATCCAAGTTCCTTCTGAACAGCTACGGACTGAGCAGCGAATGCCTCGTTAGCCTCGATGAGCTGAATATCATTCAGATCCCATCCTGCTTTCTTCAGTGTCTTTCTTGTTGCAGGAACAGGTCCGATACCCATGATTCTCGGATCGCATCCGGCAAGGTCGCCGGCGATCCATGTAGCCATAGGCTTTACGCCGAGTTCCTTTGCCTTTTCTTCTGACATTACTACGATAGCAGCTGCTGCATCGTTGATTCCTGATGCGTTGCCGGCTGTCACGACTCCGCCTTCCTTGAATGCAGGACGAAGCTTTGCAAGACCTTCAGCAGTTGTGCCGGGACGAGGTCCCTCATCTGTATCAAAGAGGATCGTCTCCTTCTTCTTCTTGATCTCTACAGGGAAAATCTCATCCTTGAATTTGCCGTCTGCTATAGCCTTCTCAGCCTTCTGCTGTGACCATGCCGCAAATTCATCAAGCTCTTCACGTGTCAGATGCCACTTCTCAGCGATGTTCTCTGCTGTAATACCCATGTGGTATCCGTAGAAAGCGTCTGTAAGAGCATCCTTTATCATTGAATCCTCAAGTCCGCCCGGCTTTACATTCATTCTGTAACCGAAACGGGCATTGGGAAGAAGATAAGGAGCCATGGACATGTTCTCCATACCGCCTGCCACTATTACATCAGCGTCGCCTGAAGCAATGAGCTTTGCTGCAAGGTTTACGCTGTGAAGACCGGAACCGCAGAGCACGTTGATGGTCGTTGCAGGTACTTCATCAGGAATGCCTGCATTTCTGGCTGCCTGTCTGGCAGGATTCTGTCCGAGTCCGGCCTGAATGACATTGCCCATATAGACCTCATCAACCTGATCGGGTGCTACTCCAGCTCTCTTTAAAGCCTCACGGATAGCGAGCTCGCCAAGCTTCGGAGCCGGTGTAGAGCTTAATGCTCCGCCCATTTTACCGATTGCTGTACGGCATGCGCCTGCGAGAACTACTTTTCTTGCCATAACTAATTATCTCCTTTCAAATTTAAATGCTGACCTTTCCCGTCTGATTCAATGGTTAATTCCCATTCACGAGATTGTCAATATTTTAACATAGCCTGCATTAAAGCACAATAGATTTAAGCCTCGAATGGAAATTGAAGTCCCGTCATCAGCCTTATTGAATCAAGCTCACGCATTACTTTCAAAATCTCTGAGTGAGGCATTGACGGACACTCCTTGTCGCCGTTTGCGACAGCCTCCATCATTTCCCTGATTTCATATTCATAACCGGATATCTGCTCAGGTATCTCCTCGGTTTTTATCAGCTCTCTTGACATGTCATAGACATTCACTGCGGACGGGTTATTGATATTGGTTACTGTTATGTATCCCCTGTCTCCGTATATTACCCCCATCCTGTCAGAGATTGACGAGGTACCGCAGGTAAGGGCGGCTGTACGGCCGTCAGGCCATTCCATCCTTATCGTATCGCACTCGTCCACATCATCTTCTGTGATTATGGCATTTGCATTGATCATTGAAGGATGCCCGAAGCACATCTCGGCAAAGTTGACCGGATACACTCCCACATCCAGAAGAGCTCCGCCGGCCAGGTTTGCATCATGTATCCTGTCGTTGTCATAGATATTATAAGAAAGATTTGCTGTAAGTGTCCTGGGTATGCCAATTATGCCGCTGTCAATGACATCCCTTATTATCTTTCTGGATGGCATATATCTGGTCCATATGGCTTCAGCTGCCGGGACGCTCATTGCTTCCGCCATGAAAAGCACGTGTGCCGCCTCATCTATGTTTGAAGTAAAAGCTTTCTCACAGAGGAAAGGCTTTCTGTAATTAAGGCAGAGAAGCATATTTTTATAATGTTCGCTGACAGGAGTTGCTATGTAGACAAAATCGACCTGTCTGTCCCGGAGCATATCCTCGTATGATCCGTATGCCTTCTTAACTCCGGTCGAGATTGAAAATCTCTCTGCCTTCTCCGCAGATCTCGACGCTACGGCATACAGATCTATGCTCTCGCCGTTTTGCTTCATAGTTCTGATCGTATCGGTCATCAGAGCGGCCATATGACCCGTTCCCATTATTCCAATATTCAAAGAGAGCCTCCATTCTTTAAAAGAGCAGGCAGAAGCCTGCTCTTAAAATCATATTTTACTTACCCTTCTTCGTTGAAGTTTTAGAAGCGACAGGTGTCCTTCCAATAAGTCTTTTGTGCATCATATACCACAGCTCCGTCGCTATGCAGATGGATGAATATGTACCGCATGTGACACCGACAAGGAGCGGAAGAGCAAATTCACGTATCGAAGATACACCGAAGATCAGAAGCGATGCAACCATGACGGCTGTCGTGAAACTTGTGGAAAGCGATCTGGTAAGTGTCTCGGTGATTGACTTATCCGCAAGGTTTCTTAATCCCTCTTCAGTCTTCAGGGATTGAGGCGCAGCCTTTATGTTTTCTCTGATTCGGTCGAATATGACGATCGTATCATTGATTGAATAACCTATGATAGTAAGAATACATGCTATGAATGCCGTACCGACGGAAATCCTGAGCACCGCATAGAGCGCCAGCGTCACGAGCACGTCGTGAGCCAAGGCTATGACCGCGGAAGAGCCGAACCTTATATCCTTGAATCTGAACCAGATATAGACGAGCATCATGGCTACGGCTATAAGCACAGCAACGATTGAATTTCTCCTCATCTCACCGGAGATAGTCGAGCTGATGTTGGTGGACTGTATGGCCTTCTCTGTCACATTGAGATTCTTCTCAAGTGTTTTTTCAAGAGCTTCTCTTTCCTTCAGGTTCAGAGTCCTGGTCTTTATAATAAGAGTATTGTTCTTTTGAACTCTCTGAGTCTGGATGTTCGAGTCGCCTGTTACCTCAGAGACCAGCGGAACTATCTCCTTCTCTATCTCCTTTATCGTATAACTCTTGTTGGCAGCCACGCTGGTGGAAGTACCGCCGGAGAACTCCAGACTGTAATTCAAAGCCTTCCCGGTTCTGGCCTTATAGACTCCCATTCCTATGATACCGGTAAAAATAAATGCAAGGGAAATCGTAAAGAATATAGCCCGCCTTGCTATAAACGGCAGCGGCTTCTTCTCTTCCTTTATACCGTAAGCCTTTTCATTTCTGACTCCGGCAGCATAGAAGCTTCTGACGAGAAGTCTTGTGATCACAAATGCCGTAAACATTGAAAGGACAACGCCGAGCGCCAGAGTCACTGCAAATCCTCTGATCGTACCGGTACCGACTATGCCGAGCACTGCTGCCGCAATAAGAGTAGTCACGTTTCCATCAACGATGGCGGAGAGAGCATTTTTAAAGCCCTCTTCAATGGAGGACATGACATGATGTCCTTTCCCGATTTCTTCCTTGATTCGGGTTAAAATAATAGCGTTTGCATCGACCGCCATGCCGATTGACAGGATGATACCTGCTATACCGGAGAGCGTAAGCGTGATGTCAAAAAGATAGAGTATAGAAATCGTAAGCTCTGTATAAAGGATCAGAGCCAGGTCGGCCGCAAGACCGGGAACCCTGTAGGCTATAGCCATGAAAATAAGAATTATAATAAGGCCTACGGCAGCTGCAAGAAGCGAAGTCTTCAGCGCGTCAGATCCAAGCTGAGCTCCCACAACTTCCGACTGGATCTCCTTCAGGTCTATGTCCAGTCCTCCGATTCTGATGTATGAAGCCAGCTGATTGGCCTCGTCTATATCGCTCATTCCGGTGATCTGGACGTTGCCTCCGGTGATTGGCTCGTCTACTCTTGGAACCGATACGAATTTTCCGTCATAATATATGCCTACCGTATTTGCGATAGTGCCGTATGTAGCCTTAGCCGCCGTGGTTGTTGCCTTTCCAAATGCCTTGGCTCCCTTGTCTGTGAGAGTCAGAGCAACTACAGGCGACTGAGCCTTTGTAGTCTGGTCTGTCTGGTAGCCTGATTTTGCTGTCTTTACGTCAGAACCGGAAAGGATGATGGAACCGTCAGCCTTTAATGACTTTATCGTTACGCCTTTTGCGAGCTTGTATTGTCCGCTGGAATCCAGTGTGTAATTCTCAGTCTTTCCGTCTGATGCGACAGGATTTATGAAGTAGAGATTTCCCGGAGTGCCGAGCTTTTCAAGCAAGGCGTTTGCGTCCTTTACGCCGGGTATCTCGGCAGTCACTCTTCTGTCTCCGACCTTGTAGACATTAGCCTCGGTCGTGCTGCTCTCTGAACCCAGATCGTTTTCGATACGGTTCTGGATTTTCTTTACCGTATCGTCAAGCTGCTGGGACGTGGGCTTTTTGCCCTGAGCCTCATAAGTTATGGACACGCCTCCCGCGAGATCCAGACCGAGTTTCAGACCCTTGCTGTTTCTCTTCAGCGTCCCCTTGATGATCCCGGATGTATACCATCCGAGAAATGTAATGATTGCCAGAATCAGGATAATCGCAATGATTCCGGTCCTTTTTTTCATGTGTTTCATTTACTTTCCTTCCTGGTCCTCTTCCCCATCAATGTCAGCTTCCGCTGCCTTTATCATTATCGCGCTCTCTATCCTCTTCCTCTGCAGGATACATCCGATCTCATACTGGCCGTTGACGCTTCCTGTGAAATTGTATGCATTTGCCTGGCAGCCGCCGCTGCAGTAATATCTCGCAAAGCAGTCGGCGCAGGCCGGCTTTGAATAGACATTGCATGACTTGAATGTATCGCGGAGCTCTGTATTTTTGACGCCGTCCCATACATTCCCCATGAGAAAATCTTTGTTTCCTACAAACTGGTGGCAGGGATAGAGGTCTCCGTCAGGCGTCACTGCAAGATATTCGGTACCGGAACCGCATCCTGACAGTCTCTTGTATACGCAGGGACCGCCGGTGAGGTCAATCATGAAATGGAAGAAATTGAATTCCCTGTCAGTCTTATACCTCTTTACCATCTCGGCAGCAAGCGCGTCGTACTCCGAAAGGAGTTTCGGCACATCGTCCTCAGTGATGGCGTAATCCATTTCCGGAGGCGCCACGACAGGCTCTACGGAAATCTCATGGAATCCCATGTCGGCAAGACTCAGCACATCCTTTGAAAAATCAGTATTATGGTGAGTGTAAGTGCCACGGACATAATATTCCAGCCCCAGCTCCTCACGGCGTCTTGCAAATTCGCGGATCTTCGGAATGATAGTGTCATAAGAACCGCTTCCGTTCGGGAAGGGGCGCATCATGTCATGCACTTCTTTACGGCCGTCTATGGAGAGAACCACGTTTTTCATCTCGCGGTTGCAGAAATCCATTATCTCGTCATTCAGAAGGACTCCGTTTGTAGTCAGGGTAAATCTGAATTTCTTGTTTTTTTCCTTCTCTATAGACCTGCCGTATTCCACAAGGCGCTTTACCACGTCCCAGTTCATAAGCGGCTCACCGCCAAAGAAATCGACCTCAAGATTTACTCTCGAACCTGATGACGCGACAAGAAAATCAAGTGCCTGTTTCCCGACCTCAAACGGCATCAGCATCCGCTTCTGTCCGTGATAAGCTCCCTCATCTGCGAAACAGTATTTGCATCTCAAATTGCAGTCATGGGCTATATTCAGGCACAGTGCCTTTACCACATTCGGCCTCTTTGAAAAATCTATAATACTGTCTTTTACGACATCGTGAGTAAAAAGTGTTCCGTCATCTACCAGTGCCTGAACCTCGCTGTACGCTTCCAGTATCTCATCCTTTGATACTGAACTGTATTTTTCCTTCACGATTTCAGCAATCTCGCTTCTGGTATGATCGCTGTAGAGAGAAATTATGTCATAAGTTATATCATCGACTACGTGGACAGACCCTGAATCAACGTCCATCACGATATTGTAGCCGTTCTGTCTGTATTGGTGAACCACCTTTTTTCTATTATTCCTTTCCTGATTATCTAAACAAAAAAACAAAAGACCGCACTCAGCTGTACGGTCTTTGTGATCCAGACCATCAGCCTGGAACGCGGTATTCGCTGTTCCATTCCGGACAGTCATTTCTTGTGTTCGCAGCTCTGATTGCCTACTGTGCAGCTGGTCTTGCATGCTGACTGGCATGAAGTCTGGCATTCGCCGCAACCGCCTGTCTTGACTGTGTTCTGGAGTTTTCTGGTGCTTAAAGACTTGATATGCTTCATATCTTGTGCTCCCTTCAGCTTTCCGGCCCTGCCGGTATTATTTCATAGACTTTCAGATTATATCATATCAGCAATACAGGTGTCAAAAAATACATTTTGCCTCCGGCATTTGTCAAACGTGCGTTTCAACGTTCTTTTCGATGCAAATCTCATTCTTTTATGATGCCGATCCGGTCGAAGGATTCACGGTCACATCAGCCTTATCGGCTATGAACTGGCAGGCCTTGTTTCCGACATACATTTTTTTGATATATGCCTTTCCGTCTGATACGGATGTGCCGTATTCCTTATAAAATGCATTTGCGTCCTTGACTCCACTCTGCTTTATCATGGATTTAAGGTATTTGTCATATCCCTTCTGGTCGAATTTGATGTTTTCCTTCTTGGCGACAGCCTCGAAAATCAGCTCCTCCTTAAGGCTCTTTTCCATATTTTCCCTGACCTTTTCATTGAACTGTTTTTCGGTCATATTGAACTGCTTAAGATAAGACTTCAATGTTCCTGATGTCACATATGTCTCTTTGAATCTCTTCTTGTAGGCATCTACTCTCTTGTCGAGAAGACCGTCAGGCAATGTCACCTTTGAATTCTTCTCCATCTCATCGATCACTGCCGTGTTTACAGCTGCTTTCTTGTCGCTCTCGGCATTTTCCTTTGCAGCGGCTTTAAGATCATCAACCGTCTTGTACCCGTAATTTTTGAAATTCTCAGCCACATAATCATCATCAAGGTCACTCTCTTCTACAGGCTTTGCTATATAATTTATCTTGAATGTAAAAGTAACCGTAGCGCCTGCCAGATCACTTGCCTGATAATCGCTTGGAAATGTCACCTCGGAATCAACGCTTGAACCCACGGAAGCTCCCACGAGTCCTGATGAGAATCCGTCGATATAGCCGGTGCCGCTGGTGGCGTCCTTGTTGTTTGCTACATCTATATTTACATCCTCAGCGCTTCCGCCTTCAAATGCAGTCCCGTCCTTCTTTCCGACATAATCCACATTAACGATCGAATCATTCTCTACCACGGTCTTCGTATCGTCCGCCTTGTAGCCGGCTGATGATATCAGATTTTTAAGATAGGTCTCCTCTGAATAATCTCCTGTGATCGTTAGCTTGAGATTGGAATAGTCCCCAAGTGTGACCTGCTTCGTTACGTCATAATCTACTGTTGCCGCTCCCTTTGAAGCGCTGTTTTTCTTATTGGAAGTCTTGTTCTTTCCCGAACAGCCTGTAAACATCATGGCAGATGCTATGAGAACCGGAACAAGAGCAGATGCGTATTTTATTTTTCCTGCGAAAAGCATTGTATTCTCCTAAACCAAAGTAAAACAAAAAGTACCTGCACTATTTTATATCTGAGTGCCCATTTAGTCCATTGCTTTTTTAGTCTTCCTTTGATAAGATAAGAAAAGTTTATCTGGAAGGAGAAATAAATGCCAGTATTTGCAATAGTTCTTATCGTGATTGCAGCAGTCACGGCAGGCGTTCTCATATTCCTGTCTGTCCTCGGAAAGAGACTTGAAAAGAGGCAGGCGGAGCAGGACGAGAGAATAAGGGAATCTTCTCAGACGGTATCAATGCTGATCATTGACAAAAAGAAGATGCATATGAAGGATTCGGGTCTGCCCGAACAGGTGCTTTCCAGCACTCCCTGGTATGCCCGCCGGGCAAAGCTCCCGATCGTAAAAGCCAAAGTCGGACCAAAGGTCATGTCATTCATAGCCGACACCAGGATTTATGAAGACATCCCCGTAAAGAAGGAAGTCAAGGCTACCATCAGCGGTCTCTATATCACGAGCGTGAGAGGTCTGCACGGCAAGCTTCAGACCACGAAGCGAAAGAAGACTCTTCGCGAACGTCTCCTCGACAAGGCTACGGAATACAGAGCAAAAGCTGCCGGAAGCTCTGCACCTGCAAAGAAAAAGAAGAAATAAAAAACGATAAAAGGTCTGAGCGAAAGCTCAGACCTTTTTATTTTGCTCTTCTATTACTTTTCTCACACCTGCCACCTGATTTTCAAGATGGGTATGCATGACGGATTTTACATATTCCTTGTCCTGGCGTCTGAGACCGTCGACTATACATGTGTGCTCGCTCACCAGCTGCCGGTAGTCGGCATTGTCCTTGACATACTCATATCTGTAGCGGTACATCTGCTCGCGGAGATTGGATACGATATTCACCAGCTTGGGGTTATCGGTCATGGCATAGATCACATCATGAAACTGCTCGTCGGAACTTACAATGGCGCGGACGTTGCCTGACGCAACCGATTTCTCGAAATCGCGCATGGCCTCGGCAAGTTTCGACAGGCTCTTCTTATTTACTTTCTCACAGGCTTTCGACACAGCCAGCTCATCCAGAGCATCCCTGATTTCCAGCACATCGTAGAGATCCTTCTCTGTCATGCCTGCCACCTGGGCGCCTTTTCTCGGAATAGTGATCGCCAGTCCTTCCTGCTCCAGCATCCTTATGGCTTCCCTGATTGGAGTACGGCTGACTCCCAGTCCCTCAGCAAGATGCATCTCCATCAGTCTCTCGCCCGGCTTCAGGTCGCCTCTTAAAATCGCATCTCGTAATGTCTTGAATACCACATCTCTAAGCGGAAGATAAGCATCCTGATTTAATTTTAATTCCATCGCCTTTGACATGATTCTCACTCCTTTCCGAGAGGTCCGCAGGTTTCAGACAATCTGAATTCAGCATCCGGATATATATGCTCCAGCCTGTCTCTCGCATCCTCCATAGATTTACTGTCTCTGAATATACCGAAAACCGAAGGCCCGCTCCCGCTCATCATGGAGGCATCGGCTCCGGCTGATCTCATATCAGCTACCATATCGCCGATCCGCTTCTCCATAGTCAATGACGCTTTATAAAGCACATTTCCCATAAACGGCATAAGTCTCTCCCAGCTTCCCGAGCGCGCAGCCTCTTCTATTTTCTCATTGTCAGGATGAACGACATTTGAAAGCGTATCGTATTTCCTGTAAACTTCCCCGGTATTTAAGCCACCCTTTATTTTTGCTATCAGGATATACCTCTTCGGCAGCTCCGGAAGTCCGGTGAGTTTATCTCCGGTACCTTCCGCTATCATAAGACCGCCGTGAAGACAATAAGGCACATCCGACCCTATCGAGAGACCCACTTTCCGAAGAAGCTCATCATCAGCTCCAAGCCCTTCCAGCCTGTCGATGAGCCTTATCACGGCAGCCGCATCCGCACTTCCTCCTGCAAGACCGGCTGACAAGGGTATATTCTTTTTCAAAAAAATGTCATAACCCCTGTCGATGCCAAATCTGTCTTTCATGGCTTCAGCCGCTCTGACACAGAGATTGCTGCCGTCGTTTTTCAGTTCTCCAGACCCATCAATGGTCAGCCTGATCCCCTTATTTGCGGATCTCACCACTTCTATTTCATCAAAACATGTCACGCTCTGCATCAGCATCCACAGAAGATGGTAACCGTCATCCCTCTTTCCTGTGATATCAAGTGACAGATTTATCTTGGCTGGTGCTTTTATCTTCATAGCCGGCTCCCTGATCAAACTACCGGATTGTTTCGGTCTGTTTCTTGTATGCAAAGTGCATTTTATCACATTTTCGTACAATTGTGAAGAGGACTGCAGGACAGAAGAAGCAAAGGAAGTATTCCAAAAATGAAATTTTAATAGATAATCATTATGTTTTTCAGCCGGGTATCCGATATAGAAAGTATGAAAAAGGAATTTTCATGCCGAATCAATCTATGGAAGGAGAAAACTATGGCAATCAACAGTATTCAGGGAACCACGCCCTACAGCTCAAGCGTAAAGACAGGGGCGGAAACGGCAAAGAGATCCGAAAAAGAGACAAAAGCGACTGATTCTGCGGCAGCCGTATACGAGCCGTCAGGCAAAGCATCATCCGCAAAAAAAGGTGACAGAAGCGCCATCATCGCAATGATGAAAGAAGATCTTGCCAAGAGACAGCAGCAGCTTCAGAATATCGTCACTGATATGATGACGAAGCAGGGACAGAAAATCGGACAGTCTGATGACATCTGGAAATTCCTCGCAGGAGGTAATTTTACAGTCGATGCGGCAACTAAGGCAGCAGCGCAGAAAGAAATTGCAGATGACGGTTACTGGGGTGTCGAGAAGACTTCTGATCGTATTGTCGACTTTGCAAAAGCTCTTACCGGAAATGACGCATCCAAAGCGGACAAGATGATCGAAGCCTTCAAGAAAGGCTTCAGCGAAGCTACATCAGCCTGGGGCAAGACGCTTCCTGACATCTCACAGCGCACCTATGATGCTGTATTAAAGAAATTCGATGCCTGGAAAAACGGCACTGAGACAGCATCTGATGAGCAGTAAAAATACGGCGGACTTTTGAATTCCGCCGGGCAATGAAACTATATATGATGATGCGGGTGTAAAAAGTACCTTTCGGCAACCATATATGATCAAAAATACAGCTCCATTGCTATCGCGAAAAAAGCAGATATAATCAAAAAAGCAGAATCAGCATATACCAAAAGGCTGTCACACAAAAATGTGTGACAGCCTTTTTTATCCGTTGATCCCGCATTTCTTTCGTGAAAGTTCATCGAGAAGAGTCAGTTCATCCTCTTCTCTGTCTTCGGATGTATCTGCCGGCTCCCAAGCCTCAGGAACAGGATCACCCTGCTCTCTCTTCGCCTCGATTATTGCATTGTTCAGAGACAGCATCTTGGCATCCAGCATTGAAACTATAGAAGAACATTCACGTAAGTCCCTGCTGATGTAGTCAGGAGCATTTCCTTCGAATTTGTAATAGATCTTGTGCTCAAGAGAAGCCCAGAAATCCATCGCCAGAGTCCTTATCTGTATTTCGACTTTGGTATCCACAGCCCTGTCGGAAAGGAATATGGGAACAGACACTATCATATGGTAACTCTTGTAGCCGCTGGGTTTCGGATTCTTGATATAATCCTTTACAGACAAAACGGTGATGTCATTCTGTCTCCTTATCATATCTGCAAGCATATAAATATCTGACGTAAACGAGCAGACGATCCTCACTCCCGCCACGTCATTTACATACTTCACCATATTTTCAATTGTGCTGTCGTAGCCGTATCGCTTCAGCTTCTTTACGATACTTTCCGGAGTCTTTATTCGCTTCTTTACATACTCGATCGGATTATATTGATGAACATGCTGAAATTCATCATTTAATATCTCTATCTTCGTGCCCACTTCCTTGAGAGCCGAATTATACAGAAGCATGAATGAATTCCAGGAATCTACTCCTTCACTGTCATAACTTACATCATTCATATCATACCTGCCTTATTTCCATTGCCTTATTAATAAAAGCATGGTTAGCTTTGATTCTCCCATGCGCCGTCATATTTTGCCGATCATATTTGATTTCGCGCGATTTTGTTGATTTCTTATTCCTACATGCTGCCACATCCGGCATTCTTATGACGCTGTAACCATTATACACCAGATCCGGTCCGGTTTCCATATCAGTAATCTTCTTCGATCACAGTCATCTCCAGAAAATCAAAAGGGATATCGTCCTGAAATGAATCGCTTCTGAACCTTACATCAGCGTTTCTTTTGAAGTCCTTTATATTTGAATCCAGCCAGATGGGATGGGCCAGATCCAGTTTTTCACACGCGCTGTCGATCGCCTTCCAGATCTTATGAGTCCTGGTGTCGTCCTCATAGTTTTCATATGTATAATCCTGAATAAGATGCGTATCTTTCCATTCTCTGAACCAGATTCTCATGACTATCTCCTCTGCCGGTATGCCTCGTACATTATTACAGCTGCTGATACGGCAGCGTTCAGGGATTCCAGCTGACCTCCCATGGGAATTCTTATTTTCATATCCGCCAGGTCGGCTGTCTCTTTTTTTAGTCCGCTTCCCTCGTTTCCTATAAGTATAGCGGTCGCTCCCCTCATGTCCACATCACTGTAGACATGGCTTCCTTCAAGATATGCTGCCAGAAGTGATACTTTTCTTTCCTTCAAAAATGAAAGGCACCCCGTCAGCTCCCCCGGAGCCAGCCTGCAGAAAGGCACTCTTGTCATGGATCCCATAGAAGCCCTAGCTGCTTTCGGAGAAAGAGGATCGCAGGTATCGCCTGACATAATTATGCCGTCAGCGTATGCGCCTTCAGCTGTCCTGCACATGGTGCCGAGGTTTCCGGGATCCTGTATTCCGCAGAGCACGAGAAAGAGGGGATTTTTCTTCTTTGAGAAAGCTCTGTCCACTATCTCTTCCACCGGTTCAGAAGGATCAGACACCACCGCCAAAAGTCCCTGCGGATTGTCCGTATCAGACACGCTTTTCATTAGACTGTCAGGAAGACTGTAGATGCTGCAGTCCGTCTCTGGGATTTTCCTGCCTGACTCAATATACGACTCGGAAACATAAAGCTCAATTATTTTTTCAGCGGGAATATCATTTACAAATCTCTCGCCCTCGGCCACAAATGCTTTCATTTCTTTTCTGGCTTTTGATTTCCTTATAAGCTCCCGTACCCTTACTATATTCCGGTTGGAGCTGCTTTTTATATGAAGCAGCGGCTGAGTAGCCATATCGGACTCCTGTCTGAAAAAAAGGAGGCAGTCTTTTGACGCCTCCTGAAAATTTACTAAATTGAACTAAATCCGTCAGATATTAGCAAGTGTCTTGCAGATCTCCACCTGATATTCATCCATCGACTTCTGCATAGCGAGTGCTTCATCGAGGTCAGTATGAACGAATTCACCGTGGCGATAGCCGATGACACGCTGCTGTTCACCCTGGCAGATCAGATCAACGGCAAGAGCGCCCATTGTTGATGCATATACACGATCCTTAGCTGTAGGAGAACCGCCGCGCTGCATATGACCGAGGATGGTAGCTCTGGTCTCGATTCCTGTAGCTGCCTCTATTCTCTTTGCCATCGAAGCTGAGTGACCTATGCCCTCAGCATTTACGATGATGTGATGCTGTTTGCCTTTCTTACGTCCCTCGATGATATGATTTACAATTTTCTGCTCGTCATAATCATATCTCTCAGGAAGAAGTACGTCTTCGGCGCCGTTTGCGATACCGCACCAGAGTGCTATATATCCTGCACCTCTGCCCATAACTTCTACGATTGAGCATCTCTCATGAGATGTGGATGTATCACGGATCTTGTCGATTGCTTCCATAGCTGTGTTTACAGCTGTATCGAAACCTATGGTATATTCTGTTGAAGCCACATCCAGGTCTATGGTGCCGGGCATTGAAATAGTGTTGATGCCGTGGTTCTTTAAATTTCTGGCTCCCTTATAAGAGCCGTCACCTCCGATTACCACTACAGCGTCGAGCCCGTGCTTTCTGCAGATGTCAGCTGCCTTCTGCTGATATTCTTCCTGAAGGAATTCAAGGCAGCGCGCTGTCTGAAGGATAGTACCACCGCGTGAAATGATATCAGATACACTGTGAGCATCCATCGGTGTAATCTCTTCCTGCAGAAGACCTGCATATCCTCTGTGTATTCCATACACCTCAAGTCCTCTGTATAATCCCTGACGTACTACCGCTCTGATAGCGGCATTCATTCCGGGAGCATCGCCTCCGCTGGTAAGTACTCCGATGCGCTTTGCATTTGCTGCCATAATTGCCTCCAATCCGATTATTCTTCATCGAAATATTCTAAACTCATACGTTTCTTATCTTAATATCTTTTTCTCCCGAATTCAATATGTTTCTCAATAATTTGGACATTATCCCGACCGAAATGCTCATTGACCTCCTCTACCAGAGGCTTCTGCTTTCTGAAACAGTACACGCCATGAAATGCCTTCATCTGATGCTCACTGGAAAGATAGATAATTATCCTGTCAGCTCCGAGCTCATACTGAGTAAGCCCGGAAAGGAAGTCCTTTTCCTTCTCGTATGAAGCCATGTCGTCAAACCTGATAAACATCTGCTCCGGAACCTCGTCGAATCCGACCATCTCCTCAGCCAGAAGAGAGGCGTCCTCGTCTTCCTTCGTGCTGACGCGGCCGTATACGAATATCTTCTTATCCTTTTCAAGAAGGCGCCTGTTCTTTTCAAAAACCGAAGGAAAAACAGTAACCTCCATATTTCCCGACAGATCCTCTATGTTTACCACGGCCATCAGCTGTCCTTTTTTGGTGCTTATTATCTTTACATTAGTCACCATGCCGCCAAGAGTAACATGGGATCCGTCCCTTACCCCGGCAAAACCTGTATCGGGATCCTCCATGAAATCAGAAGCTTTCGCGTCTGTATTTTCCTTTATTAATTCCATATAATCCTCAAGGGGATGCCCTGAAAGATAGATTCCAAGCACTTCCTTTTCATTTTCGAGAAGATCACTTTTATCAAATTCCTGAAGTTTCTTCATCCCGCCTCTGTCAGGAAGTTCTTCATCCGCACCTGCGGAATTTTTACTATCATCAGCCATATCGAAAAAGGACAGCTGACCGGGAATGTTGTTCTTCTCCTCGGTCTTTCTGCCGTTTACTATCCTGTCAGCCATGGGCGAGGCTGCATTCAGCATCTCCCGCCTGTTGCCGTCCAGACAGTCAAGAGCGCCTGCCTTTATCAGGTTTTCGACAGCCCTTTTATTTATCACCGTCTCTTTTTCTGACATTCTCTTCAGAAAACCGTACAGGGTAGTGAAGGGTCCGTTCTTTTTTCTTTCTTCAATGATTGAGTCTACAGCGCCCTCTCCGACTGACTTTATGGCATACATTCCAAACCGGATCTTATTGTCCTGGACGGAAAAACAGCCTTCGCCCATGTTTATGTCAGGAGGCAGCACTTCTATTCCCATAGACCGGCATACAGAGATATATCCCGTGACCTTCACGGTGGAATCGACAAAGGAAGTGAGAAGGCTCGCCATAAACTGAGCCGGATAATAATGCTTTAAGTAAGCCGTCTGGTAAGCAACCACGGCATAGCAGGCAGCATGTGACTTATTGAAGGCATAGTTTGCAAACTCTATCATCTTGTCGAAGATCCTGTTTGCCACATCCTCATTGATCCCGTTTTTTATACAGCCGGGTATGCACTTAGCCGGATCCGGGTCTTCTCTTCCATATACAAAATTCTTTCTCTCTTCCTCCATGACCTTCATCTTCTTTTTGGCCATGGCCCGTCTCACATTATCTGCTCCGCCGAGTGAATATCCCGCCAGATCCCTCACTATCTGCATCACCTGTTCCTGATAGACTATACAGCCGTATGTGGGCTCCAGGATATGGCGGAGTTCCGGACAGTCGTAGCTGATGGAGGACTTGTTTTCCTTACCTTTTATATAATCGGGTATAAACTGCATTGGTCCCGGACGATAGAGGGAGATACCTGCCGTGACCTCCTCCAGACTCTGTGGATGGAGGTCCTTCATGAAAGCCTCCATGCCGCCGGACTCCAGCTGGAATATTCCCTCTGTATGGCCGCTGCCCATTTCATCAAAAACAGCCTGGTCGTCATAGGTAAGCTTTTCCATATCAATGCCTGCGTCCAGCTGCTCGTTGGCTGCTAACGCGGCATCCTTTATCACCGTAAGGGTACGCAGTCCCAGAAAGTCCATTTTCAAGAGGCCAAGTTCCTCATCTTCAGTCATCGTATACTGGGTGACCAGAGGGCCATCTGTCTCATTTCTGGAAACCGGCACAAATTCCGTCATAGGCTTCTCACCTATGATCACGCCGGACGCGTGGGTGGAGGAATTGGCAGGCAGTCCTTCAAGAGACTTTGCCTTGTCAATAAGGTCTTGAACCACATCGTCTTCATCATACATTTTCTGAAGATCCGGGTTCTGCTTCATCGCCTTAGCAATTGTCATGTGCGGCTGAGACGGCACGGCCTTGGCAACAGAATCCACTTTCGCGTAAGGAAGGCCGAGGACACGTCCTACCGCCCTTATGGCGTTTCTGGCCGCAAGAGTGCCGAACGTCACTATCTGCGTCACGCAGTCACGCCCGTATTTTTCGACGACGTAGGATATGACATCCTCACGTCTTACATACTCAATATCCACATCTATATCAGGCATGGACATACGCTCTTTATTGAGAAAACGCTCGAAGAAGAGGCCGAACCTCTCCGGATCTATGTCAGTGATGCCTGTAGTATAACTCACAAGCGATCCGGCAGCCGAGCCTCTGCCCGGTCCAACAGCTATGCCATGAGTCCTGGCGAAATTAATGAAATCCCAGACTATAAGGAAGTAGTCCACAAATCCCATTTCACGGATGACGCCCAGCTCATAATCAAGCTTGGGCTTGATCTCTGGCGCCTTGTCACCGTAGCGGCGGGCAAGCCCGTCGTCGCAGAGTTTATTGAGATAAGTCCAGCTGTCATAACCTTCCGGAACCTTGAAGTGAGGCAGCTTTTCATCATGAAATACTATCTCCACATTGCAGCGGTCGGCGATCTTCTGTGTATTTTCTATAGCCTCGGGCGCGTAAGGGAAGAGAGTTCTCATCTCTTCTTCTGATTTAACATAGAATTCCTCACCGTCGTATCTTCGTCTGTCCGTATCGGTAATCAGATGGTTGCCCTGCATACAGAGAAGAATATCGTGTATGCCGGCGTCTTCCCGCCTTGTATAGTGACAATCGTTTGTAGCGACGAGCGGTATATGGGTCTCCTCATGGAGGCGCATGAGACCTTGTATCACATTTTTATCAGCAGAGATGCCATGATCCTGCAGTTCAAGATAAAAATTTCCTTCGCCGAAAATGCTCTGGTATCTCAAGGCAGCTTCTTTCGCCTTATCGTATCTTCCCGCGGTTATGTTCCTTGCGACTTCGCCGGCCAGACAGGCTGACAGGCAGATAATCCCCTCATGCCATTTCTCCAGCACTTCATAATCTACCCTCGGCTTATAATAAAATCCGTCTATGAATCCCTGGGAGACGATCTTTATCAGATTGTGATACCCTTCATTGCTTTCTGCCAGAAGGATGAGATGATAGTAATTATTCTCATTATCCTTTTTGTCACGAATAAGCCTTGATTTCGGAGCGACATATACCTCGCATCCTATAATGGGCTTGATACCGGCATTTACGCACTCCTTATAAAAGGCAATGGTTCCGTACATGACTCCATGATCGGTGATAGCCGCGGCATTCATTCCCAGTTCCTTCACGCGCGCGACATATTCGGAAATCTTATTTACAGCATCTCTCAGACTGTATTCCGTATGCGAATGCAGATGTACAAAACTCATATAACATTTCTCCCTGACAAGAAAACGCGCTGCCTGTGGCAACGCGTTCTCCTGATTCTCATACAATGATTATTTTCAGGCTCTCGGTCTTACTCTGACCTTTCCGGCATCCGATACAGGCATAGCCTCTCTGGCTGCCTTTTCTTCCTGGCTCTCTTTCCAGAGCTTTGCCGCGCGGTCAGCCCACTTTGCCGCGTACTCATCGCACTTGCTGCAAAGGTCGTCGGCAGACTCAGGTGACTGCATATCCGTGGACTTGGCTCCAGTCTCCTTTACGATTTCACGAAGGAGCTGGGGATTCTCAAGCATAGGGCAAGGCTGAAGCATATTGTCGTTAAACGGCTGTCCTTCACGGTATTTCATGAAGATCGGCTGTTTGAAACAGTCGATAAGCTTCTCGTCCTTGATGTTGGCGCTGGAGTAATGAATGAATACGCAAGGCTCCACATCTCCGTTAGGATTGATATGGCAATACTCACGTCCTCCGGCCACGCATCCGCTTACGAATTCGCCGTCGTTCTGGAAGTCGATTGCCATAATGGGCTTGCCTCCGTCGAAGCCTCTGATTTCACGTACTCTGTGGTACATATATTCACGTTCATCCGGATCCAGAAGAAGGTCTGTAGACGCGTCGTTTCCTACAGGCATATAGTGGAAATACCAGATATATTTTGCACCTTTCTCAATCACGAGGTCAAGGAATTCATCGGATGTAACTGTCTTGTAGTTGGCCTTTGTGTAGCAGATGGAGAGACCGAAGAGACATTTATGCGCCTTCAGGCAATCCATTGCAGCAAGAACCTTATTAAAGTCTCCTGCTCCTCTTCTTGCGTCGTTTGCCTCCTCGAATCCCTCGATGGAGATATTAGGGAAGAAATTGCCGACCTTCAGAATGTTCTCACAGAACTCATCATCGATCAGAGTGCCGTTTGTAAAGCACTGGAAATTTGAATGAGGGTGCTCGGCGCAGAGCTTGAAAAGATCGTTCTTTCTGACTGTAGGCTCACCACCTGTATAAAGCCATGAGTGGATGCCGAGATCCTCGCCCTGGGTAATTACATCGTCCAGCTGCTCGTATGTAAGGCTCATCTGGTGACCATACTCGGCAGCCCAGCATCCTGTACAGTGAAGATTGCAGGCACTGGTCGGATCGATAAGAACATTCCAAGGAATACTGCAGTTGTATTTGTCTGAAAGATCTCTGGTTCTTCTGTATCCTCTGAAGGCTGCCTCATAGCCAAGGTTCAGAAGGGCGCTCTTTATAAGTCTGGGATCTACTTCATCAAAGAATTTATTTGTATATTTCATCCACTTTGAATCCGGATCCCTGAATACGTTTCGAAGCGCCTCATAGGCTCTGTCAGGCCACACGTCTCCGAGGATCTTCTGCATGAGGTCTACGATCTTTATCATTCCCTCGCCGCGCTTCTTGCCTACATACTTAAGAGCTCCCGATATAGCTACATCAAATGCTGTTCTCTCGGCAGCATGCTTTGCCTTTTCAACAGGGCTCATTGATTCATAATGTTGTTCTGCCATAATTATTTTACCTCTTTCTGATTGCCGTCTTCGACAAAAGATTTTCACCTTACGGCACTATACTGTATTCACACTTAAAAAATTTTAAGTTAGGAGGCCATCTTCTTCAATAGACAGAATTTCTAAAATGTATAAAGTCCATTACTTCTGACTCTTATATACTAATAAGCAGAAAAAGAAATTAATATTGAAAGGAAGTCTTAATATTGAAAACCGCTTTGTTTGTAGAGGGCGGCGGTATGAAATGCGCCTACTCCGCCGGCGTCCTTGATGCTTTTCTTGATGCAGGTCTCAGCTTTGACTATGCCATCGGCGTGTCCGCGGGAGCCGCGAATATATGCTCTTTCCTTGCCGGACAAAGAGACAGAAACAGAAGATATTATGTAGTACACTCTACTGACAAGAGATATATGTCTTTCCGGAGCTACCTGAAGACCGGAAACTATTTCGGACTGCAGTTCATCTACGGCGACATGACAAACGAAGGAGGCGGCGATCCTCTGGATTATGACAAGCTGATCGAAAATCCCACTGAATTTTATTTTCCCGCTACTGACGGTGAAACCGGACTTCCGCATTATTTTAAAAAGGAAGACTGCCGCCGGAACGACTACAGACCAATAATGGCGACCTGCGCGCTGCCAGTCGTGTCAAACCCCGTTGAGATCGACGGACGCTTTTATTTTGACGGCGGAGTTTCTGATTCCATTCCCATCAGGAAAATGAAGGCGGATGGCTGCGACCGTATAGTCTGCCTTATGTCAAAGCCTGAGGGTTTCGTCATGCAGCCACAGGGGCATAAAAAGTTCTATACGATGAAGCTCCGCAAAAAATTCCCGAAAGTTGTCGAACGTCTTGACAGAAGGTATATTGATTATAATAATGAACAAAAGGAGTTGCTTGAAACTGTAAATCAGGGCGGCGCCATGCTCTTCCGTCCGTCCGGCGAGGTCAAAATGTCTACTTATACCAGAGACCCTGCCGTAATGCAGTTGCTCTATGACGAGGGGCTTTCAGACGGTCGGTCGCGGATCAACGAAGTAAAAGAATATATAAATAAGGAATGAATTTATGAATCATAAATATACCAGAAGCGGCAGCGTGCTGATGTCCTTTGTCCCCCTGATTGTCCTGGGAGGACTTCAGACTTTCATTGGCTTTGCCGTATCAATAATATATGTACTGGCGCGCTTTTCAACACTTCCGCTGAATGACGGGCTGAAGATGTTCGACAGGAACGGATTGATATATAAGCTGTCCAAAGAGATCATGAATACTGACTTCATCATGATCATTAGCTGCATCTATGCCGTGGCAGGCATAGCTGTCTTTCTCACTTGGTATCTGAGACGGATAGTCCCGGCGGAGTCGGAAACGATCCGCGGCAGGACATACCCCACGGTTCCGAAAAATGGATTCTCGTTAAAAAACGGCATGCATCCTCTGATGATTCCGGGACTCTTTATTCTCGCGCTCGGTCTTCAGTACATGGCAAATTATATTGTCATGATCATCACGGTAATTAATCCTGATATTATAAAATCCTATCAGCAAATCATGGAGAAATCCGGGCTTGAAAAAATCACCCTGACCCTGCCACTCGTTCTCTATGTGGTAATTTTAGGGCCCATCTGCGAGGAGCTTGCTTTCCGCGGTGTGACATTCGGATACATCAGCCGGTCGCTGCCTTTCCAGGCCGCCAATATTTTTCAGGCCGCTCTTTTTGGTATCATGCATATGAATATCACCCAGGGAATATATGCATTCTTCTTGGGACTGTTTCTGGGCGAAATTTATTATCATTCCGGAAATATTCTTTTAAACATTTTCCTGCATATGGGCTTTAATGCCATATCTTTATTACTGTCGGATTATCTCACCACGGGAAACGGCACGCCTTATGTGTTCTGCCTGATACTCTTCGCGGCGATGTGCGCGACATACCTCGGCAGGAAGCTTACGCTTTATGTGATAGATTCCGGCAGAAAGTAATAATATTCATATTCTGCACTCCTTAAAAAAATGCAGCCCGACTATCAGTAATGATTACTACTAGCCGGGCTGTATCATTATCAAAAATGCCGATGCCAGTCACCAGTACCTCGCCGGTGAATCAGACATATTGGATTGCCTGATCGACATAGTCGCGGCGTGTACGCACAATCTCACCACTATTTTCAATGAGTATTTCAAAAGGACCATCACCAAAGTCCATTATGTTATGCAATGCAATTGTGATGTCTTTCGTTTTTGCAATCTCCAAGATCCATTTGGCACAATTATTTCCACAGGCTGATCCATTAAAAATCATCCCACTATCGTCATAGGCCAGCAAAATCAATGTTTTGACGCCGCCGGATAGTTCCCTCGGTGTGATAGCTCCGAGATACGGGCTGTCAATGATGCGTGCTGCGACAACCGTCGACTGATCCACATCCTGAATCATTTTCTTAGTAAGATCTGTGGTAATCCAGTCTTCATTATACTGATTATCAAAGTATAATGAAGGTTTATACACCTCATTTTGAACGTCTCCAAAATGTATCTTTAACATATGTTTATTCTCCGATAAATTCTAATGCAACCCCTGTCGCCAAAATCTTTGTAATAATATTCATATTCTGCACTCCATAAAAATATGCAGCCCGACTATCAGTAATGATTACTACTAGCCGGGCTGTATAATTATCAAACTTTTCTCAATTTGCCAGCTGAGAACACTGAAGATTTATGAAGCATATCCTCAGTCAAGTTTCACTGTGATTCTGTCAAGATGCCAGATATCATCTACATATTCCTGAATCGTTCTGTCAGATGAGAACTTGCCTACGTTTGCCATATTGAGTATGGCCATCTTCGCCCATCTTTCATGGTCCTCGTATGCCTTTACCGCTTCTTCTCTGGCATTGTTATAAGACCAGAAATCCTTCAGGACAAAGTAGGTATCAGCATACTGTGTCACCTGAGTATTCAGAAGCGAATTATAAATATCGCGGAAGAGCTCGGGGTTGTCAGGACTGTAGAAACCATTCACCAGCTGCATAAGCACGCGCCTGATCTCATAATCGCTGTTATATATATCGACAGGATTGTAGTCTCTCTTCTGCTCGTGCTCAATTACCTCATCAGCGCTCATACCGAAGATAAAGGCGTTCTCCCTGCCCATCTCCTCGACCATCTCTACATTGGCGCCGTCCATTGTACCGAGTGTAATTGCTCCGTTCAGCATGAATTTCATGTTTGAAGTTCCGGATGCCTCTTTTGATGCAGTCGAAATCTGCTCGGATATATCTGCTGCCGCAAATATCCACTCCGCATTCGACACCTTGTAATCCTCTATGAAGACGACCTTCATCTTGTCATGGATGGACGGATCATTATTAATTACCTCAGCGACATTATTTATAAGCTTTATTATAAGCTTTGCCACATGATATCCTGCTGAAGCCTTGGCACCGAATATATATGTTCTCGGTGTAAATTGCTGATCCGGATTTTCCTTCAGCTTATTATAGATATACATGATATCCAGGATATTCATAAGCTGACGCTTGTATTCATGAAGCCTCTTTACCTGCACATCAAAGATAGATCTCGGATTTACATCTATGCCGTTATGCTCCTTTATGTATTTTGCCAGTCTGACTTTGTTCTGATATTTTACGTTCAAAAATTCCGACTGGGCTTTTCTGTCATCAGCATAGATTTCCAGTTCCTTCATCTTGGAAAGATCGGTGATCCAGTCATCGCCTATCCTGGATGTAACCCAGTCAGCCAGCTGACGGTCGCCATGCAGAAGGAAGCGGCGCTGGGTAATTCCATTGGTCTTGTTGGAGAATTTCTCAGGATACATATCGTAGAAATCCTTGAGAGTCACCTTTTTCAGGATCTCGGTATGGAGTTTCGCCACGCCGTTCACGGAATAGCCGCCTACGATCGCCAGATAAGCCATCCTGACCTGTCCGTCATGAACGATTGCCATGCGGTTCACGCGTTCCTCATCTCCGGGGAATTTCTGCCTGATCTCATTCGTAAATCTTCTGTTGATCTCCTCGACTATCTGATAAATTCTCGGCAGGAGCCTTGAGAAAATCTCGATCGGCCACTTCTCAAGCGCCTCCTGCATGATCGTGTGATTGGTGTAGGCGCAAGTATGGGTGGTGATATCCCAGGCGTCCTCCCACTCCAGACCTTCCTCGTCCACGAGGATCCTCATCAGCTCGGCGACAGCCAGAGTCGGATGGGTATCGTTCATCTGGAATGTGACTTTCTTCGGCAGATCATGAATATCACTGTGATTCTTCTTAAAGTGATCCAGTGCCCTCTGGATGGATGCCGATACGAAGAAATACTGCTGACGGAGACGAAGCTCTTTTCCTGATACGTGATTGTCATTCGGATAGAGAACCTCGACAAGATTTCTGGCAAGATTCTGCTCTTCGACAGCCTTCTCATACTCGCCCTTGTCGAAAGAATCGAGACTGAAAACTTCCTTTGGCTCCGCATCCCACATCATGAGGGTATTTACAACATTATTCTTGTATCCGGTAATTGGCATATCATAAGGAACAGCAATAATGCTGTGATACCCATCCTGGATAAATTTAATGCGGCCATCCGGCTGCTGTTCGGTCCTGACATAACCCCCGAACTTCACCTCGTAGTGATATTCATCCCTCTTCAATTCAAAGGGATAAGGATTCTTGAGCCAGTCATCCGGCACTTCCTTCTGATATCCGTCTTCTATTTTCTGCTTGAACATACCATAGCGGTAGCGGATGCCGCATCCGTAAGCCGCGTAACCGAGTGTGGAAAGAGAATCCATAAAGCAGGCGGCAAGTCTTCCGAGACCACCGTTGCCCAGCGCCGGATCAGGTTCCTGATCTTCTATGGCATTGATATCTATTCCTATCTCTGCCAGATATTCCTTTGCCTTGTCATATGTGCCAATATTCAGCATATTATTGCCAAGTGCCCGTCCAACCAGAAACTCCATCGACATATAATATACGATTTTGGGATCAGACTTGTTCATGGTATTCTGAGTGGCGATCCATCTGTCGATGACATCGTCCTTTACCAGCTCGGCAAATACCTGATACTTTTCCTGCTCTGTTGCTTCGTCGAACTCCTTCCTGAATCTGTTTCTGAGGAGACGCGTGAACTCTTCTTTGAATTCTCTTTTTGACATATACTGGTTTCTCATGACAATCCTCCGAAATAAAAACAACAGCAGGGAGCGCCTTCCGGCACTTCCTGCTTTGCCTGCGTGTGCCGGGTCAAACCTTCTTTACAGAAAGAGTGGTCTTTTCACCATTAATTACCCAGTCTTTAGTATATCCGTCATCGACGCCTTTCGCAATCGATTTTGCCAGCACTTCCTTTGAAATAAAGTCTCCCTCGTCGCAAAAGACCTTGTCAATAACGTCGGTTCCCTTATATCCGACCTCTATTCTGTCCATAACCTCAAATCCGGCTTCTTTTCTCATGTTCTGGATCTTTGATATAAGTTCTCTTGCAAAGCCTTCAGAGATAAGCTCAGGAGTAAGATTTGTATCGATCACAACAGTAATTCCCCTGTCAGAACCTGTCACATATCCGGTCTTCTGAGTCATTTCAATCAAAAGATCCTCCTCCGTCAGCTCGATTGAAGGATCGATCTCCGGGAATATGAGCTTTCCTGTTTCCTTAAGAGTCTTCATAGCCTGATTTCCATCAATGCCTGAAAGTGCCTCTCTGATCTTGCCGAGGAATTTTCCGTACTTAGGACCTACGGTCTTCAGCTGGGGTTTGAAGATATAGGTAGTGAAGCTCTCGACATCATCAGTGAACTCCACCTTCTTCACATTGAGTTCGTCCTCAAGGATTTCAATATAATAATCCGGCAGGACATTTTCAGCCTTTACATACATGATGCTTACAGGCTGACGGTTCTTGATATTAGCCTCGTTTCTGCAGGATCTTCCAAGAACTACTATGTTTAGAGCCTCGGCCATCTTGTCTTCGAGATCCTTATCTATCCAAGCCTCCTTGACTTCGGGATAGTCGCACAGATGCACAGATTCCGGAGCCTTGTCATCATTGGTTCTTACGAGGTTCTGGTAGATTTCCTCTGTAATAAACGGCACCATAGGAGCTGCCGCCTTGGAGATGGTAACGAGACAGGTCCAGAGAGTCATATATGCATTTATTTTGTCCTGCTCCATGCCCTTAGCCCAGAAGCGTTCTCTGGACCGGCGGACATACCAGTTGGACAGCTCGTCAACGAAGGTATCGAGAGCATCGGCAGCCTCGGGAATCCTGTAACGTCCCAGATTCTCGTCACAGCCTCTGACAGCTGTCATAAGCCTTGACAGGATCCAACGGTCCATGACAGAAAGGCTTTCATAAGAAAGACTGTATTTCGTCTGATCAAATCCGTCAATGTCAGCATAGAGTACGAAGAATGCGTATGTATTCCACAGAGTCGAAAGGAATTTCCTCTGTCCTTCGATCACGGCTTTCTCGTGGAATTTATTCGGAAGCCAAGGCTGGGAATTGGTATAGAAATACCATCTTATCGCATCAGCTCCAAACTGGTCGAGCGCGTCGAAAGGATCTACGGCGTTGCCCTTGGACTTCGACATCTTCTGCCCGTTCTTGTCAAGAACGTGACCAAGGACAATGACATTTCTGTAAGGCGCCTTGTTGAAAAGAATGGTTGACTCGGCCATCAGCGAATAGAACCAGCCTCTGGTCTGATCAACAGCCTCTGATATGAACTGAGCCGGGAACTGCTGATGGAATACTTCCTGATTTTCAAAAGGATAATGATGCTGGGCGAAAGGCATGGCGCCGGAATCGAACCAGCAGTCAATAACCTCCGGAACCCTTCTCATGGTCTTGCCGCAATGAGGACACTTATATGTCATTTCATCTATATAAGGTCTGTGAAGTTCAACCGTCAGCGCGTCATCGCGTCCTGTCTTCTCCTTCAGTTCCTCCCTGCTGCCAATGGGCTCCTGATAACCGCAGCCTTCACACTCCCAGATATTGAGAGGAGTGCCCCAGTAACGGTTTCTGGAGATGCCCCAGTCCTGCACATTCTCAAGCCACTTGCCAAAACGGCCTTCTCCGATTCCCTTGGGGATCCAGTTGACAGTATTGTTGTTTCTGACCAGATCGTCACGAACCGCGGTCATCTTTATGAACCATGATTCTCTTGCATAATAGATAAGCGGTGTGTCGCATCTCCAGCAGTGAGGATAATCGTGTTCAAATTTCGGAGCCGCAAAGAGAAGTTTTCTGGATGAAAGTTCCTTCAGAACTTCAGGATCTGCGGAAATAGCTCCTTCCTCGATCTCCTTCTCGGTAGGCTTGCAACGCATTCCTCCGAAAGGCTTTGCTTCCGGCTTCATGCAGCCCTTATCGTCCACCATCTGAATAAGGGGCAGGTCATAATTTCTGCCTATACGGGCATCATCTTCACCAAATGCGGGAGCGATATGGACGATTCCGGTACCGTCAGTCATAGTTACATAAGAATCACAGGTGACAAAGAAAGCTTTCTTACCTGCGCGTTTGGCTGCATCTGCCGCGCATGAATAAAGCGGCTCGTATTCAGCTCCCTCCAGAGCTGATCCTCTGTATGTCTCGATCACCTCGTATGAAGGACCTTCTTCTCCATCTTTTAGAAGAGCATCAAGAACCGTATCTGCGAGCGCTTTTGCAAGAATATATGTGTAGCCGTCAACAGCCTTTACCTTCACATATTCCTCGTCAGGGTTTACGCAGAGCGCAGTATTGGAAGGAAGAGTCCATGGCGTGGTCGTCCATGCCAGATAATATACGTCCTCTCCTTTTGCCTTGAAACGGACTATGGCCGAGCGTTCTTTAAGAGTCTTATAACCCTGAGCGACTTCCTGAGCCGAAAGCGGCGTACCGCAGCGGGGGCAGTAAGGCACTACCTTGAAGCCCTTGTACAGAAGCTTTTTATTCCATATTTCCTTCAGAGCCCACCACTCTGACTCTATAAAGTCATTATCGTAGGTGATGTAGGGGTGATCCATATCAGCCCAGAAGCCAACCTGGTCAGAGAATTTCTCCCACATTCCCTTGTATTTCCAGACAGACTCCTTGCACTTTTTTATAAAGGGCTCTATGCCGTACTTCTCGATCTGTTCCTTGCCGTCGAGACCGAGTTCTTTTTCGACTCCTATCTCCACGGGCAGACCGTGCGTATCCCAGCCTGCTTTTCTCGGTACATACTTTCCCTTCATTGTCTGGTATCTTGGAATCATATCCTTTATTACTCTGGTAAGGACATGACCTATATGAGGTTTGCCGTTTGCGGTGGGAGGTCCGTCATAAAATGTATATACCTCGCCTTTCTTCCTGGATTCCATGGACTTATTGAATATGTCCTCGTCTTTCCAGAATTTTGTTACCTCTTTCTCACGGTCGACAAAATTCATACTGTTATCGACTTTTCTGTACATCTTATACCTCCTGTACGATAAAAAGCTCCTGTCCGCATCCGGACAGAAGCTCTGTTGATACCACCGGTACGACAGCGTAGTTTCTTTCTATCAATAAATATACGCAACTCATGTAATTATATAGTCGCAATAAATAAAAGTCAATCAGTACTCAAAGCCGCCGTCAAAGCCGTCAAAGCTTTCACCGAAATCATCATCTTCATATTCCTGAATTATATCATTGAATACATTTTTATTGCTTTTGATATTTTTAACTACTTTAACCGCAAAAAATGCCAACACAACAGTCAGGACAATGGCGATTGCTGAAAGGACAATGCCTATCACAGGAACATCCTTGTCTTTTTTCATGTCAGGATACCTTGCGTTCCATTCTTTTGCCCGCCTTATCTGCAATATTCCGAAAACCAGAGACAGGGCGCCCATGATAATCGCAGGTAAAATCAGCCAGAAGCTTAAAAGCGAAAGTATTCCGAGCACCAGCGATGCCACTCCCATACCTGATCTGTAAAAAGGAGCGTAGGACTGTCCCCAGTTCTGATTATTGTACTGCTGATTATATTGCTGGTTATAATTATAATTCTGTGGTCCCTGCTGCCAGTTCTGATTATTGTAGTTCTGCGGTCCCTGCTGCCAATTCTGATTATTGTAATTCTGCGGTCCCTGCTGCCAGTTCTGATTATTGTAATTCTGCGGTCCCTGCTGCCAATTCTGATTATTGTAATTCTGCGGTCCCTGCTGCCAATTCTGATTATTATAATTCTGCGGTCCCTGCTGCCAGTTCTGATTATTGTAGTTCTGCGGTCCCTGCTGCCAGTTCTGATTATTGTAATTCTGCTGATTATAATCCTGCGCATTCGATTCTGCAGAGCCGATTGTCATGGAACCGTCCGGATCAGACGCTGAGTTCATAGCAGAAGCAGTGTTTGGATCAGGCGCAGTATTCGGAGCAGAAGCAGTGTTCCGGTCAGGTACAGTCTGGCTCTGATCGGGCGTGTTATTATTGTTTATTTCTCCTCCGTCAGCCTTATCGTAGGGGCTCTCTCCATTTTGTGTGTGGAAAGAATATTCCGAAGAATCATTTCCAAATCCGGTCGGATCATTCCAAGGATCACTCATGTATTTTCTCTCTTTCAATTATCAGTTAAATCCCATAAATTTCTGAGCTGCATGATATCCCTTCAGTGACAGATATCTGCCGAACTTACCCGGAAGATTCATGGCCTTTCCAAGCACTCCGTGCCGAATCTTCTTATAAGTCCTTATATCTTTTCCCTTGACATATTCGTACAGCTTTTTGATTTTTTCCAGATTCTCGTCCGAACCTGACAGATAGGCGAGCGACGTTGATACCACGGTTATCATCTGGAGAAATCCAAGCATATAGTCTCTTAATTTATCGTTTTCTATGCTCCAAGGATCATAGGCGTCAAAGAGCATATAATTGATACGAAGCTGCTGGTCTATTCTCTTTATCATTGTCTGCTCCGCCACAGACTGTCCTTCGCGTCCTATATAATACCTGTAATAATCCACATCCAGATAATAAATTGTCTTTACATAAGGAAGCGGCACATACACATAAAGATTGTCCACATAGAAGGTATGGTCGGGAAGATGAAGTCCGCTCTCTCTTACCATTTTGGTTCTGTATGTCACGGAATGCATAAGTATGGTAAATCCCGGAATCAGATGCTTCATATCCGACCAGCCCACGATCTTTCCGTCATCGAACATGGTATGGTAAAGCATCCTTCTCTCGTGATTTTCCGAAGGCTTCTCATAAACATAATTCGTAAGAAGCATATCCACCGGAGTCCCCTTATCCAGAAGATCCCGGAGGGTTGCTCTGACTTTATCATATGCTTCTCTGTCGATCCAGTCGTCCGAATCGACTACCTTGAAATACTCGCCGGTCGCGTTTCTGAGACCTGTATTTACCGCTTCTCCGTGTCCGCCGTTTTCCTGATGGATAGCGCGGCAGATACCCGGATATTTTTTCTCGTATTCATCAGCTATGGCTCCGGTCTCATCAGTCGAACCGTCGTCCACGATCAGAATTTCTACCTCGTCTCCGCCCGGAAGTATGGACTCGATGCACTTTCTCATATATTCCGCGGAATTGTAACACGGCACCGTAAAGCTTATTAATTTCTGGTTCATATAAGTCTCCCCTGAAAATATGCTCTCCTATAATAAAACATAAAATATCTCATAAATCTGCTTTTTTATGACAAATGATACTGCATCCCTTGGCAGCTGATCTCACATCGATCTGCTTTTTTCTATGGCAGCGTCTATTCCTTCCATTACAAGGCCTCTGAAACCGCCATCTTCGAGAACCGACAGTCCTTCGATCGTGGTTCCGCCCGGCGATGTCACTGCATCCTTCAGTTCCCCCGGATGCATACCGGTCTCCAGCACCATTTTAGCAGAACCGAGCACTGTCTGCGCAGCAAAAATATAAGCGCTCTTTCTTGTCATACCCTGCTTTACCGCTTCATCAGCCATCGCCTCGATAAGCATGTATATATAAGCGGGTGAAGAACCGCTGACGCCAGTGACCGTATCCATGAGGTTTTCCGGCACGATCTCGGCACGACCGAAGCTTTCAAAGACTCTCTTTGTATATGCAATATTCTGCTCAGTCATAAAACTTCCCGGCACAAGCGCTGTCATGGCTTCTCCGACAGCCGCCGGCGTATTCGGCATCGCCCTCATGATCTGAAGATGGGCGGATCCTAGTTTCTCCTGAAGTCCGTCAACTGACATTCCAGCTATCACTGAGATGATTATCTGATCCTCTGAAAGCACTTCTTTGATCTCCGATGCGATTTCCGGGAACTGATAGGGCTTTACCGCAATAAAGAGCATATCCGATTCTTCAGCGACGTTTTTATTGTCATGAGTCACATCAGCAGCAAATGTCTCGCGTATCCTTTTGCCTGTCTCTTCGCTTTTGCAGGAAACTATCACTTCATCAGGATCGACTATATGTGCCTTCAAAATACCCTTGAGCATTGCCGAACCCATGCTTCCACAGCCAATAAAACCTATTCTTTTTGATCTGCTCATTTTGCCTCCATAAAGCCTTACCGGTCCTGCGAACTGCTTCACAGATCCGGCAATTCTTACACTTTTCGGAATCTTATGATTTCCCTTGTGAAATCAAGAAAAATCGTCACTTTCTCATGCAGGTAGGATTTTTTTCTCTACCCTAGCTTTATAATTATATTATCCTATTGCTGAATGTCAAATGACAATATTTCTGATATACTGAATCGATCGGAGGTGTGAATATGATAAATATTGATGACAGAACCTTATATTTTGCAAAAGTAAGAGACAGCGCGATAATCCCGTCAAAAGATCCGGGAAACGCAGGGTATGACATATATGCAGATATCGACAAGCCGTATTTTAAGATAGCATCTCATGAGACAAGGCTTGTTCCGACCGGAATCGCATCTGCCATGAGTCCTCGGTGGTACCTGCAGGTCGAGGAGCGCGGGTCCACGGGTTCAAAAGGCATTAAAAAATCCGCCGGCGTAATCGACAGCTCCTACCGGGGCGAGATTTTCATAGCGATCACAAATGTCAATCAGTCAGATCTCTATATCACAGACCTGTCGCCGGAAGAGCTGAAAAAGACCGCATCTATTGATAATGACTCCGAAATAATAATATATCCTCTGAAAAAAGCCATTGCCCAGCTGGTACTGCATGAAGTACCTGATGTCGCAGTGCGGGAAATCTCATACGAAGAGCTTCGGGAGATTCCGTCCGATCGCGGAGAGGGCAGGCTCGGCAGCAGCGGAAAGTAATATACTAAAACTTCCCACATAAACAACAAAAAACTTCGTTGCAATGGATTCATTGAAGCCATGAGATGCACAGATGGTGGCGAGCATTGTGTTTTTCGTTGTGAGCGAGCACGCTAGCTGCGGCTCGGAAACTGTAACAGCACGAAGTGGTGTTACATGTGCAAGCGCTCGCAAACGAAGTTTGCGCTTCAATGCGCTTGCATCACTGTTGGTTGACAATCGTTCAAGCAGAAATGCTTCCTTGTAGAATATTGCAACTGCAAAATTTATTTTAAAGCATTTCTGCGCGCTTTTGTCAGAGAGCCGCTAAAAAGCGCGTGCGAGCAAACAGAAAAACACAACTTGTGAGCCACCACTGTGACATCTCTTGGCAAAAAGCAAATGAATCCTTGCAACGAAGATGCTCCATGTTAGTGGGAAGTTTTAGTAATTATTTCACCTGTACAAATCTTGATTTCGGTATTCCGCAAACCGGACATTTCCAGTCATCCGGCAGCTCTTCAAAAGGAGTGCCGCTCTTTATTCCGTGCTCAGGATCTCCCTTTGCCGGATCATAGATGTATCCGCAAGGGCACTGCCATTTTGTAAGTCCTGATGACTCGGAAGAATCCTCTGTCTCTTTCTCTTCAGGCGCACCATTTAAAAGCTGAGATACAAGTTCCGGAACCTTGGCAAAATCATCCTTTTCAGGATTCCAGTATGATTTTACTTCAGCCGGCACTACATCATATCCGGCATCTGAAAGCATCTCGCGGAGCTTCTTGTTTCCTTCTCCGCTCCATCCGTAGCATCCGAATACAGCTGCTCTCTTGCCCTTGATCCTCAATGACTTCAGGTAATATAAAAATCCCGCCACACTTGAGACCACGCCGTTTAATATGGTGGGTGAGCCGACGGCTATTGCCTTTGATTTGAATACGCTGTTTACAATGTCATCTTTTTCAACATGATCCGCATTGAATACCTTCACGATTGTATCCGGAGACTGCTTCTGAATTTCGTCAGCGATGGCATGAGCGATCTTTTCCGTGCCATGCCACTCGGTTGCGTACACAATAGTAATTCTGTCTTCCTGATAATTATCAGCCCAGTCTGCGTAAGCTTTTACTATCTGCATGGGGTTGTCACGCCATATTGCGCCGTGGCTGGGAGCAATGATATCAATGGGAAGATTCATGGCAGAAATCTCAGCGACCTTTTTCTTCACCATCGGCGAGAAAGGAGCCACGATGTTGGCGTAATATCTCATTGCCTCATCCCAGAGTCTCTCCTGATCAGCCTTGTCATTGTACATTTCCTCGATAGCATAGTGCTGACCGAAGGCATCCATTGAGAAGAGGATATTGTCGCCGGTAAGATATACTGCCATCGAATCCGGCCAGTGAAGGAAAGTCATCTCGATAAAGACAAGCTTCTTGCCGTTGCCGATGTCAACAGTATCTCCGGTATGCACTACATGGAAATTCCATCCGTTTTTTCCATACTGCCCCTCAAGAGACTTTACGGCATTGGCCGTGCAGTAAATAGGTGTATCAGGGATCAGCTTCATCAGAGCAGGAAGACTTCCTGAATGATCCTTCTCTCCATGATTGATAACAATCATATCTATCTTATCAAGATCGATCTCGCTCTTCAGATTCTCTATAAATTCCTCCTGATGCGGCGCCCACACCGTATCTACAAGGACATTCTTGCCTTCTTCGATAAGATAAGCATTCTGGGAGCTTCCGCTGTGAATCGTAAAATCATCACCGTGGAATTTCTGAAGATCCCAGTCTATGTATCCTATCCAGGACACATTATTCTTTACATTTTTCTTCATTTGCCATTCTCCTTTCCGGAATATAAAAAGGTCTCAAAATAATGTTATCTGTTACGTCTTTTTATCACTTCTCTATTATAAATAAGAGGAGTCAAAACGACTCCTCTTATTTATACCACATTTTCTATCAGTAATCATTACTATTTACAATTAAATTACAAAACTTCCCGCATTTAATGTAACATCACGAAGTGATGTTACAAGTGCAAGCAAACGAAGTTTGCACTTTAAATGCGCTTGCATCAATTAATGTAACACCACGAAGTGATGTTACAAGTGCAAGCGCAAGCAAACGAAGTTTGCACTTTAAATGCGCTTGCATCAATTAATGTAACACCACGAAGTGATGTTACAAGTGCAAGCGCAAGCAAACGAAGTTTGCACTTTAAATGCGCTTGCAACAATTAATATGGATCATCTTAGTTGCAAGGATTCATGGAAGCCATGAGATGCACAGATGGTGGCGAACATTGTGTTTTTCGTTGTGAGCGAGCACGCTAGCTGCGGCTCGGAAACTGTAACAGCACGAAGTGGTGTTACATGTGCAAGCGCTCGCAAACGAAGTTTGCGCTTCAATGCGCTTGCATCACTGTTGGTTGACAATCGTTCAAGCAGAAATGCTTCCTTGTAGAATATTGCAACTGCAAAATTTATTTTAAAGCATTTCTGCGCGCTTTTGTCAGAGAGCCGCTAATAAGCGCGTGCGAGCAAACAGAAAAACACAACTTGTGAGCCACCACTGTGACATCTCTTGGCAAAAAGCGAATGAATCCTTGCAACGAAGTTTTTCATTATTATTGTGGGAATTTTTTATTTATTATTTATTTGCCGATGCCCTGAGGAAATCCGCCGTATTGCTGCTCTTCGGATGATTGAAGATCTCATCCGGCGTACCCTCTTCCTCGATCCTTCCGCCATCCATAAATACGATTCTGTCAGCCACCTCTCTGGCAAAATTCATCTCATGTGTGACAATTATCATGGTAAGTCCCTCGTCAGCAAGCCGTTTCATAACGCTAAGCACTTCTCCTACCATTTCCGGATCCAGAGCCGATGTCGGCTCATCAAAAAGCATAAGCTTCGGTTCCATGCAAAGGGCTCTTGCAATAGCGACTCTCTGCTTCTGTCCGCCTGAAATCGTCCTTGCCGACGCGCCGGCAAAGGAACTCATTCCCACTTCTTCGAGCCGCCGGAGCGCTACTTTTTCCGCCTCATCCCTGGTACGTTTCAGCACCATCATCTGGGGCTTGACGCAGTTTGTAAGCACGTTCATATTTGAAAACAGGTTGAATTGCTGAAAGCACATACCGACCTTAGCTCTATACGCATTTACATCGCGTATCTTCATTATGTCAGAACCGAATACATTTATCTCTCCGCTGTCAGGTCTCTCCAGAAGATTTATACAACGAAGCAGGGTTGATTTACCTGAGCCGGATCTTCCGATAAGGCATACGACCTCTCCCTCATCTACGGAGAAGTCTACTCCCTTCAGTACTTCCAGATCTCCGAACTTCTTCTTTATGTCTTTGATCTCTACTAATGCTGCCATATCATCAACCTCTCTCACCGGAACGAATATGAATAAACTTTGAATTTTCCGGCGTTGTATCACTCATCGGAACCGACAGATCCGCCTTATGATTCATCTTCTTCTCTATCATGTTGAGAATCAGACTTGCTATGGATGTAAGCATGAGATATATCATGGCTTCGATGAAATAAGTTTCTGTAAAATGGAACGTCGATCCGGCAATGCTTTTTGCCTGAAACATCAGCTCTGTAATGGATATTATCATAAGTACCGACGAATCCTTGATATTTACAATAAGCTCATTGCCGATGGCGGGAAAGGCATTTCTTATAGCCTGCGGGAGAACAACAGCTCTCATGGTCTCGGCATTGGACATGCCAAGAGACCTCGCCGCTTCTGTCTGTCCGGGATCTACAGCCTGTATTCCGGATCTGATTATCTCTGCCATATAGGCGCCTGTATTGATACTGATTACTACTATCGCAGCTGTCAGAGTATTCCAGTGAATGACATGCAGGAGAGCATAATAAATAAACACAGCCTGCACCATCATCGGTGTGCCGCGGAAAAGAGTTATATAGATATTAGCGATCACATCGAATATTCCCTTTAAGATCCTGACAGCAGGAGATGCCGTGAAATCAAGTTTGACGGCACGAAGTCCTCCTACAATAAGTCCCAGTATCAGTCCGAAAGCCGTACCGCTCAAGGATACGATCAGGGTAGTCCTGACTCCGACCAGAAGACTTGTCCCGTATACAGACAGTATCTCCGCACAATTTTTGAAAAACATAAATCACTCTTTCAATAAACTCATTTGGTTGCCGGCTGGCGCTCCACAGCAGCCTGCATCAATTTGTTTCTGTCTTCAGTAGATATCTCGGCAAGCGCTTTGTCAAGATTATTTTTAAGATCCGTATCCTTTTTCCTTACAGCGATCGAGACAGACGTGTCAGCCTTGAAGTTCTTGCCGCTGTCAAAACGAACTATGGCAAGATCACTGTTTGCTGAAACCACACCGTTTGCAACCGGAAGCTCAGATACTACTCCGTCTACCGAACCCGACTGGAGAGCCTGTATGGCAGCGGGAAAAGTCTCAGCTGCCGGCTTATGATTTACTCCCTTGATCTGGTCTATGACCTGATCATATATTGTATTCATCTGTCCCTGAACCGTAGCGCCTGAGAAATCCTGAATGTCCTTGGCTTCGTCATATTTACCGCCTTTTTTAACAATCATGACCTCTTCAGATACATAGTAAGGTTTTGTAAAAGCTACTTCCTTTTCTCTCTTCTTCGTATCTGTCATTCCGGCTATGATAGCGTCTATCTGATTATTGTTCAGTGACAGAATCAGATTATCCCAGTCGAGCTTTACGATCTCTACCTTTTTACCGAGCTTCTTTGCCATGCGGCTGGCTATGACTACATCATATCCGTCTGCGTAATCCTTGCTGCCGCTGATGGGCTGGGTAAATTCGCCCTGCTTGGTCGTAGTCCAGTTAAAAGGAGCGTAATTGCATTCCATTCCTACTCTGAGGACATCTGATTTCCCTGATGCTGCCTTGCCGGAGCCGGTGCTCTTGCAGGCTCCGAGCATTGTCGCGCATAAAACAAGACCTGTCATAAGTGCAGCTAATCTTTTCTTGTATCTCATAAATAAACTTCCTTTCCAAAAGATGTCATAAGTCTATCACTACACGGAAACATATAAAAGGACCATATGCTATACATATGGTCCTCATTGATCCATGCATTGTCTGTCTCCTGTCATACTCTAATGCGGACAGGGAATATTGTCAAGTAAATCACGTCATACCAAATGTAAGGTATTTATCAGAAGCAGCCATGAAAGTCCATAATATGTCACCACGCCGACAAGGTCGGTAACCGTAGTGATGAGGGGGCCTGACGCTGCTGCCGGATCGATCCCGACTGATTTGAAAAATTCAGGAATGGACGTTCCGACAAAGCTTGATATGGTCATCGCCAGCGCCAGGGATATTCCGACACATCCCGATATGGTAAATGCCATGCCGGGGCCGTAATGCTTGACAGCCATGATGTATATTCCTATGCCGACAAAGGATATCAGGCAGAGGGCAAGTCCGTTGACAAAGCCTACCCGCATTTCTTTCCATATTAATTTGAATTTTTCAGACAGCGTCAGCTTTTCATTAGTAAGGACTCTTATCGTTACAGCCAGAGACTGGGTTCCGACATTTCCTGACATATCAAGTATCAGAGACTGGAATGCCATTATCAGAGTAAGCTTTGCTACAACGCCCTCGAAAACGCTTACTACCGATGATACTATGAGTCCCAGACCAAGAAGAAGAATAAGCCATGGCAGTCTCTTTTTAATGCTCTCGCCCAGCGGCTCCTTCAGATCCTCCTCAGCACTCAAACCTGCGAATTTAGCGTAATCCTCGCCCATCTCCGCATCGAGTACCTCTGTGATGTCCTGAGCTGTGATCACACCCAGAATATGGTTATCATCCGACAGGACAGGAATGGATTCCTCGGAATACTCTTTTAATTTTTCCAGACAGTCATCGATCTTCTCATGAGCATATACATAAGGGTAGGCTGTCACAATAAGATCTTCGAGCTTGTCTGTGCTCCTGGCAATTATCAGATCTTTAAGATCGATTGCCCCGTAGAAGACACCTTTTTCATCCAGAACATAAATAACTGATATATTGTCATTCTCAGCAGCCTGAGCGATTACCGAGCTCACTGCCTCTTTTATAGATATGTTATAAGGCAGTGTGACGAAATTTGTCGTCATCCGGCTCGCGATCTCATCCTCATCATAGGATGCCAGCATGGCGATGGATTTCTGTGATGATTCGCTCATAAGAGCGATCCATGCCTTTTTGTTTGGCGATTCCGTATTCTTTAAAATATCTACCGCGTCATCCTCTTCCATTTCTTCAAGAACGGAAGCCGCTCTGACCAGATCGAGCTCATCGAGATATTTATCAGGCTCGTCGCAATACGAAAATATCTCTGCCAGTTCTTCTATACTGACCATGCGGTAGAGACTCTCCCTTTCATGGTCTGTCAGTTTCGGAAGAACATTTGCCAGATCGTTTGCGTGATATTCTTTTAATTTATCACTGATGATTTTAGGAGAAAGATTGCTCCTCAGAAGTTCGAGGATCTCGTCTTCGTATTCGTAATCATCTCTTGTCTTTTCATTCTCGCCCATGTCACTCTCCTTTCAGCACAGAAAAACATCAGACTTATTCAGTCTGATTTATGAACATAAATGAGTGGAATACTTTCGGGCGATGTCCCGGTTTGAAAAAGACAAAAGAATGTCAGGAAAGATCCTTCTCAGAAAAGAAAAGAGAGGAAAGCCCGGGAAATGAAAACCCGAAAGCTGCTACTTCGGGCTTTATCGTCTTGATCCATAAGCTTTCCTCCTTTCAATAAACGAAAATCTACGACTGCCGATGAATACCGGTCAGACTTTATACATCAATTAACAATTTAACACCAATAAGGCCGATTGTCCACAGAAAAAATTAATCTTTCAATAGAATTTACAAAGTCCTCACGTGTATTGGGTTCAGCTTCACTTTTTTTTCTGACCTGCTCCACAGAGTCCACAGCTGCCGCAGTCACAACCGCAGGATGAAATTCCGTTCTTCCTGTCCTTTATTGTCTTTCTGACAGCGAGTATTACAAATAGAACTATAAGAGCCGGGATTATTATATTCAGTACCATAATTTCTCCTTTCCTGCCGAATCAGTATTCGATACGGAAAGACCTCTCATCAGGGATCTCCGGGATATCTTCTGACTCAATATCCCTTACATCGATCCATCCGGATGAATTGCATATCTTATCTACGAAATCGACCAGATCTCGCTTCGTTCCCTGCACCTCAGCCGTGACACTGCCGTCGGGATTGTTCCTGACATAACCTGTAAGTCCCAGATAGTCAGCAATTGTAACGGCGTGATAACGAAATCCGACGCCCTGTACTTCTCCGTGAAATACATATCGTTTTCTATGTTTCTCCATAGTATTCGGCATATCTTATCTTTGTTAGCTTTATCTAACCCAGATAATATACCATAATCTCCTTTCTGTCAAGCTGACATTGTAAAAACTTTCCACATCAATAATGTAAAATATTCTTTGTAAAGGATTCATTTAAGCTCGCATATCAGATTCTTCCGGATGTATTTCTCTCATCGATCCTTATAAAGACGAAGAAAATAAGACCGTGATGTTCATCTCTTACCAGCCGTCCCATATCAATCACATGCTTGATTTTCCCGTCTTTTCTCATGATTCTGTATTCTGCAAAGTCGTCCTTGTATCCTTTGTTCCTGTCGTCCTTCTGCGAATCTATCTGTTCCTTTATTGACTTTTCAACCCTATCCAGGTCATCCTTATATACGATTCCTCTGAATGAGCCTCCGGTATAATCCAGAAAATCATTCATATCTTCGCATCCAAATAATTTTATCATACTGTCATTGGCAAAAAGGATTTTCTTTTCTCCGTAAGCCTCATAGATAAAAAAAGCACCCGGTACTCCGGCAGCTATACTCTTGGCACTGAAGCCGAGACTTTCTCTTTTCATCAAAGACATCGAGTCCGTAAAATGCATTGCCTTATGCTTACCTTCCATTTTGGCAGCATAAAGAGCTTCATCAGCTTTTATCATAAGAGATGTAATGTCTCCTGCCTGACCGGGGTAATCTACAAATCCTGCAGACATGGTATATGTTACTTTGGTCTTGCTATTTGCATCAAATGACCGTGTCTCTTTTGTAATATCCTGAATAAGCGATTCGCATTCCTCCGGACTTCTGCCGGGGATCAGAAGCGAGAATTCATCGCCTCCGGTCCTTCCTATGACAGATTCTCCCGGAAAAGAATCCAAAAGATATCTGGCCATATCATTCAGAGCCATATCTCCTACGGCATGACCATATATATCATTAACAAGTTTGAAATCGTCAAGATCTAGCATTACAGCTGTCAAACCGGCAGCCGGATCTTTTTTAATCAGCTTATGCATCTCATGTACAAAACCCGCCCGGTTCAAAATTCCTGTAAGGGTGTCTGTATAGGCCATGCTTCTTAATTTTTTCTTCTGTTCCAGCAGGCGGAGAAACATTATAATGCCAATTATCCAGAATAATGAAATTATACATCCGAAAGTCAGATAATTCCTTGCCACGTCAGTACTCCAGCCATTTTCCGGCTCAATATTCAGGTTCCAGTGGCATCCGCCAATGTTTATAGTACAGCCTACCGGATCCCTGAGCGTCTCTTTCTCTGGTCCATAATATTCCACGCGTTTTGATTTATTTGATACAGGATTTATTGTAGAATTCAGACTATAATTATATCCGAACGAGCGAATCATCTTGAGAGTATTCTTATACACATCAGGAGTCTTTATTATGACGATCACATAACCCCAGAAGCGCTCTTCACCCGACTGATCTTCCAAAAATACCGGATTCAGTACGCCAACTCCCTTTCCCAGACCGGCAAATGACACTGGTCCGTACAGTACAGGCTTACGTTTCTTCCTGGCGTATTCCTCGATTCTCCCGATATCTGCCGACGTACTTAGATCCGAACAGCTCTCATTTTCCGTCCAGTTGGGATATGTATCGGTCACGATGCCATCCGGTGCTATATCTATTCTTCCTATATACTGGAGCAGCAACTTCTTTGCATAGGAATCAAAATCATCAACCTTGCCGTCATTTGCTACGATCTCATACTTTATTTTTTCCGATACGTTGATTCCATAAGCAAAATCTTTTTTCAGGTCCTCGGCATATGCTGTTGCAACAGAATATGATCGTTCCTTTTCATTATCCATGTTGCTTTTCTTTATATTAGCATAACCAATGAAAGTAGAACAAAACATGACCATTCCTGCTAAAAAAGCTATAAAAAAATGTCTTTTCCTAAGATTCATTGCTTATCACCATTGTTTTGATCACATCGTCTCTTATACCGTCATAGTGTCTGTCAATGAGACCGAAATCCTTCTCCTTATAATTCCATAGAGCGCGCCCTATTCCGTATTTAGCGAATGCTTCATTGATGTCGCTTATCCATCTCATGGCGTCAGCTGCCGGAGCCCGGTCTATTACACCGTATTCACCACAGTAAAGCATGGCGTCCATTTTTTTCGCGTAATCTATTGCCGGAGCAAAAATTTTTTCAAAAAATTCAACACCTGATGTCTGCCCCAATTCCTCTATCACATCAGCTATGTCATCCTCACCGAGCAGGCGGGATTTCTCTATGTATTCTGAAAGTTCTCCGGGATAAGTCAAATCAAAATCCGAATTATCAACCCAGTAAGCCTTCTGGTGAGTGAAGCACAGCGGCTCGTAGCAATGAAAATTGTAAACTATCCTGCTGTCGCGCGGCCGTCTTAATGAAGGCACGGAAAGGACGCTGTTGTTTCTGACGCCACCCAGAATTATAATGGCGTCTTTCTCATGCGATCTGATAATGTCTATTGCCCGATCAGCTATGTCGTTCCACTTTTCCGTATAAAGAGGATTGACAACTTCATTCAGAAGCTCAAATGCAATGATGTCATGGTCGCTGCCATATCTTGAAATCAGATTTTCCCAGGTGAGAATAAATCTGTCCTGAAGAGCCTGATCCGTAAAGAACCTGTCGGCATCCGGAACTGCGCCTTTATCAAACATATATCCATATGATTTATGCAGATCCAGGACTATATTCAGCCCGTACTTTCTGCACCAGCTTATGCAGTCCTCTATATGCTTATGCCCGCTCTCAACTGGTCTGCCGTCATCTTCTTCGATTACATCATAATCCACAGGCAGCCTTACATGGTCGAATCCCCAGCCTGCTATCCTCTTCACATCATCTTCAGTGATAAAGGAATCCATGTATTCCGGCTCTGTACTTATCCTCTGTGACAGCCAGCCTCCCAGATTTACGCCTCTTTGATAGCCATTAAACTTCCTCATGCTTTTCCCTTTCTATTTTTTTCTTATCATGCAACACACATTTTCGATCCCCACAGTCTCCGGAAACATATCTACAGGCTGAACTTCTTTTAGGTCATATTCTCTTTTCATGATAGCCAGATCTCTTGCAAGCGTGGCGGGGTCGCATGACACATATATCACACGATCCGGCTTTGACTCCATCACAGCTTCTAAAACCTTTATGTCGCAGCCCTTTCTCGGCGGATCCATAACTACCACATCAGCCTTTTTTTTCTTTATCAGATCCGGAAGAATTTTCTCAACCGCTCCGGCATAAAAAGAAACATTCCTGATTCCGTTTCTTCTTGCATTTTCCTTTGCGTCGCGAACCGCATCATCGACTATCTCTATCCCTGTCACATGAGCCGCCTTCTCGGCGAGACAGAGTGTTATGGTGCCTGTTCCGCAGTAGAGATCATAGACATTCTGAAAGCCTGTAAGTCCCGCAAATTCAATCGCTTTCCCATACAGTTTCTCTGTCTGAACGGGATTGACCTGATAGAAAGAGCGAGCCGATATGGCAAAGCTTAAATTTTTTATTTTATCAAAAATTCTCTCCTGACCTGCCAGAAGCTTTGTGTCATGTCCCAGGATCACATTGCCCTTTGTTTTATTAATATTAAGGACAACCGACTCCACTCCGCATGACATCAGGTCTTTTGACAGCCCGTCAGCATCCGGAATATTTGATGCAGCCACGAGACACACCATGGTCTCATTGGTTTGGACGGCGTGTCTTATAAGGATATGCCGGATAAGACCTTTATTATTATTTTCATCATACGGTCTTACATGATTTCTCTTCATCCATGAAGTCACTGTATCAAGGAGCTTTTGATCTTTATCGGATCCTATAAGACAGTCATGGCATGGCACAACTCTGTGAGAATGCCTTGCATAGAAACCCGTCACTATGTTTCCGTCCCTGTCGGATCTTACGGGATACTGAGCCTTGTTCCTGTAACGCCAGGGCTCTTCCATGCCAAAGACATGACCTGTCACCCTATCGACTTCATCCCTTTCAAATCCGCCTACCCTCTCCAGAAGATCTTTTACATGATTTTCCTTCCAGAGAAGCTGGGCTTCATATTTCATATTCTGCAGCTGACATCCCCCGCATTTAGAAGAAATGGGGCACCGTGGTTCGACTCTGTCAGCTGACGGAGAGATTATCTTTATAATTCTTGCGAAGGAATAAGAGCGTAATTCCTTTGTTATCCCTGCTCTTAAATAATCTCCCGGCAGGGCTCCCGGAACAAAAATCGCTTTCCCGTCAGCGTGTCCTATGCCGTCTCCGTTTACGCTTAAGTCTTCTATCTGAAGCTCTATCTCATCATTTTTCATTCTTCTTCACTGGTTCTCCTGAAGAAATTGTCAAGTACCTTGTTATAACTGAAGGTTTCCGTCTCTCCGGGAACAGTCGAAGCTATCGCCTCCTTCATGGTCTCCTGCTTGGCATCGAGATCATCGGCCTGGCTCAGTGCAAGTGCCTCTAAAAGCATGGGCTTTTTCGGAGAGCCGAATTCCAGTTTGCCATGATGAGAAAGGATGCAGTGCAAAAGCTCATTTTCCTTGACCTTGGGGAAATGAGGTATCTCTCTTATATGTTCTTTTACCATCTCTGCTCCGATGACTATGTGCCCCAGCAGCTGTCCGTCGTCAGTGTAGTCATTCGACGGGAAATCGGACAGTTCCTTTGTTTTTCCTATATCGTGGCAGATGGCTGCGGTAAGGAGAAGATCCCTGTCAAGATTTCCATAATGCCTGGCAAGGAAATTGCAGATCTGCGCGACTGAAAGGGTATGTTCCAGAAGCCCTCCCACAAAAGCGTGATGAATGGACTTGGCAGCGGATCGGCTCTTAAATGTCTCTGCAAATTCATTGTCTCTGAAAAAGCTGTCCAGCAGGGCTTTCATATAATCAGTCTTGACAGAATCCACCAGTCTCAGAAGTTCAGAGTACATTCCCTCTATGTCTTTATCAGACGCAGGCATGTAATCGCTGACTGTATATGTACCTGCCTTCGCAACAGAACATGAGGAAAGTTTTATCTGATGCTGATTCCTGTATAGAATGACCTCGCCTGATATCTTGATAAAATCATCTTCATCCACATTCTCAAATTCCGGCTGATCCGGTTCCCAAACCTTTGCATCCACGGTTCCTGTCTTGTCCATCAGAGTAAAACTTATATATGCCCGGTTATTTTTTGAAACGGCACTTACCTTCTTTTTTACAAAATATATCTCGTCACTAAGTTTCTGTCCCTGTTTTAATTCATTTATAAAAGTCATCTTTACTCCTGTCTTTTTATTCCAAAAAATTCAGCCTGCGTCCGAAAAATTACTCTGACAGCTTTGCTACCGTCACTCCGGCATCGCCTTCTCCGAAAGCTGCCTGCCCGAATGATTTCACATAAGGATTTCCGGAAAGATATTCCTGCACAGCTGCCCGGAGTACTCCGGTTCCCTTGCCATGCACGATCCGTACTTCCTTTAAGTGTGACATGGCTGCATCATCTATATATTTATCCAGCCTGGTTATAGCCTCATCCCTTGTCATGCCAATAAGTTTTATCTCAGGTGAAATATATGCCGACTTATTAAATGACCCTGAATGGTTTACGCGGGTTCTTTCTTCCCTCGCAGATCTCCTGTATGAATCAAGGGCGCTCTCTTCTTTTATAAGTTCTATGTCTTTCACATTCACGCGCGTATGCATGATTCCTGCCTGAACTTCGAGATTGCCATGAGCATCAGGCAGCTTATGAATAGTGCCTGTCACATTCATGGGTATCACTCTTACGGCATCGCCTATATGAAGGTTTCTGACATTGACAGCTCCTGTCGCTGACCTTACATGGCGCTTCATTGCCGCCGATGATTTGGCTTCGGCATCCCGGATCTTGCTGCCGAGTGCGGTCCGCTTTCTGTCCATCTCGCTTATGTCAGGTGATTTTAATTTCATCTTCCTGAATTCCCTGATCGTTTCATCGGCTTCTTTTTTGGCTTTGGAAAGAATATTTGCCGCTTCCTTTTCCGCTTCCATGAGGATCCGGTCTCTCTTTTCATATAGTCCGGCTTCATCCCTGTGCAGCTTCTCTTCACGATTTTTAAGAACTTCTTCTGACCTTGCGGCACTCTCCCTCGCCCTCTCAAGCGCCCCCTGTCTTTCAGTAAGCTCTGCCATCAGATCCTCAAAAGATCTCTCGCTGTCGCCCATCCTCTGTTTTGCGTCATCTATTATCTCCTGAGGGAGACCAAGCTTCTTCGATATGGCAAAGGCGTTTGATTTGCCGGGTACTCCAATAAGCAGCCTGTATGTAGGGCTCAGAGTCTCTACTGAAAATTCACAGGCGGCGTTTTCCACTCCATCCGTGACAAGCGCGTACTCCTTCAGCTCACTGTAATGCGTCGTTGCCATGGTCTTTACGCCTTCGGTATGAAGAGTCTTTAAAATCGATGTGGCAAGCGAGGCTCCCTCAGCCGGGTCTGTTCCTGCGCAGAGCTCATCGAAAAGCACCAGCGCCGTATTCGGACTCTGCTCCACTGATCTCATTATCCCTATTATATTTGTCATATGTGACGAGAATGTGGAGAGCGACTGTTCTATTGACTGTTCATCACCAATATCCGCATAGACATTATGAAAAACAGAAATCTCAGAGCCTGGGTCCGCAGGAATTAAAAGCCCCGCCTGCCCCATCAGAGTGAGCAGTCCCACGGTCTTTAATGATACGGTTTTGCCTCCTGTATTAGGACCTGTGATAATAAGCTGGTCAAATGTAATTCCAAGATTCACATCGACAGGCACAACAATATCCTTGTCGATAAGCGGATGTCTCGCGCCTTTTAAATTGATCAAGCCTTCCGTATTTACAAGAGGCATGCAGGCTTTCATTTCCTGGGCCAGACTTCCCTTGGCAAATATAAAATCAAGCTCTGTCAAAATCCTGTAATCAGAATCTATCTCTCCGATGGCGTCAGCTGCCTTCTGACTCAGCACAGCAAGAATGCGCTCTATCTCTTTTTTCTCAGCAAGCTCAAGTTCCCTTATGTCATTATTTAATTCTACAACGGCCATTGGCTCTATGAAAAGCGTCTGCCCCGACGATGACTGATCATGTACGATTCCGGAGAGCTTTGATTTGTATTCTGCCTTTACCGGTATGCAATATCGGCCATCTCTTGTCGTGATGACAGGATCCTGGAGATAGTCTCTGGCGCTTGTCATATATCCCGAGAGAACCGACCTGATTTTATCGTTCATTCCGCTCATCTTCCGCCTTATCGATCTAAGTTCAGATGAAGCGTCATCTGCGATCTGTTCCTCGGATATAATGATTCTTGCAATCTCGCGTCTAAGTTCTTCAACCGGTATCAGCTCATCAAAATAATGGGCTATGCTGTCTTTTGAACCATCCTTATCCGCAGATTCCCCGTACCGCTTTACATTTGCGGTCGTGCCAAGAAGAGACGCTATCTCCAAAAGCTCTGATGGCGACAAGGCGCCCCCTGCCATAAGTCTCCTTCGCCATTTTATTTCACCGATTCCGCCAAATGAAACCGAGCCGAAACGATCAAGCCGTTTCATCGCGTCATCCGTCTCCTTAAGCCTCGACACGATCTTTTCCATATTGGTTGTAGGCGAAAGTTTTTTGGCATACTCTTTTGCCTTTTCGGACTGAGCCAGACCGGAAAGCCTTTCCGCCACCTTATCAAATTCAAGCGTCTTAAATACTTTAGGATTCATATCTTTTCCTTATGTCATAAAAATTGTGTATATCATTCTACCACATAAAATCAAGCCCTCATATACTAAAAAATGCCGTGCATAAGCACGGCATCAGTCAAGCAGATCTGCTATTGTATCTGTGATCTTCGGCGTCAGCGTCTTCGGATGACCCTGCATCTCATACATAAGCCTCAGTCTCATCTCGTTAGGCGGCAGATCATATGAATTGATGTATATACTGTCCATACCGGCAGAAAGAGCTGATCCTATGTCAGCATGAAATTCATTTCCTATCATTACCGATTCCTCGGCATCAAGTCCTTCATCATGTATCAGGCGGCGAATAAATTCCGGCTGAGGTTTTTTCATCTCATAATCAGACGACAGATACACAGCTTTAAATTGATCTGACAGTCCCGTTTCCTCCAGCTCAGCTTCCGTTAAGCACCTCTGGGCATTCGACAGGAGATATATATGCCCTCCTCCGGATCTTATCCTGTCAAAAAGTTCAAAGACTCCCGGATAGACATTTATTTTTGAACGAGAAATGGTTCGAAAGGTGTTGGCAATCAACTTCATCCAATCCGACTCCATCAGCTTTTCATTTATCATGGATGCTATCTTTTCTGATGTAGGATGCTTCCTTTCAGCTTCTGTCAAAAGTCTTGCAAATACTCTTTCAAGCCTGATCTCAGGACATCCGTAACCTTTCTTTTCATAGATCTCATTTTCTTCCTCGCGAACCAGAGCCAGATATCTGGACTGCAGTTCATCCGGCTCATAATCAGAACCATAGCATGAATAAATCTTGCTCATCTCTTCCCAGAGGCTCATATCATTTTCATCTGTATGAATATCAATAAGAGTTCCATACAGATCAAATATATAATTCTTGTATTTCAACTTCATTTGATTCACTCCTCGGAAGGTTTTGTCAACACAGCCATCGAATATGCAGGAATGGAAAGTTTGTCTCCGGATTTTTTAACAGCTTCTTTATTATTTGTAACAAGATATGTATCAAGCCTTGTATATCCCATGCTCTTCACTTTTGAAAGATCAACCGTACCTTCCTTTTTGCCGGCATTAATGATAATCATTACTGATTCGTATTCATCTTTGTCTTTAGAGCTGCCGGACTTCATAGATCTGGTAAAGGCACCAATATCACCTTTCGTAATCTTTTTTACAACTTCTGTCTGCCCACGAGCTATAACCGGATATTGATTTCTTATTTTAATCGCTTTTCTGACATAGGAAAGAATTGAATCCGGATCTTTTGTCTGTTTATCCTCCGGAAGGCATTTCTGTTTGATATTATCCATTCCATCCGGTGCCTTGCAGGTACCGACAGCATCCTGATCAGACGACCACATCATCGGAGCCCGCTTGTTCTCATCCTTGCCGGAGCCTCTCATTCCCAGCTCCTCACCATAATAAATAAATGCATTGCCGGTCTGCATGAGATTCAGAGCTTCAGCGAATTTGGTCTTTGAGCCGTCATCGTTCAAATAATATCCTGCCGACCTGGCCATATCATGATTGGTATAAAAAGGTGAATTAACATAATTCCTGTTATATCCCTGATAAAGTTTCTCTTCATCAGCCATCCTTTTTATATAATATTCCACCGGTCTCCGTCCGTTAGTTACAGATGCAATCACACCTTCCTGTCCCGCAAAATCAAAATCAAATACTGAATCTATCCCGCTCTTGTAATATTTGGCATAACTAGCCTGATCAGTCCAGCACTCACCGACAAGATAAGCAGCCTTCTTATGACTCTTGACAGTGTCCGTAAGCCACTTCAGGAAAGAAACGCTTGAATCTATATCATCAGTGAAATAACTGGTTACGGCATCAAGCCTGAAACCGTCACAGCCCCTGTCCAGCCAAAATGATACGATAGAATCTATCTCATTTCTGACATCCTGATTATTCAGATTGAGATCAGGCATGCCACTCCAGAATCTGGCTTCGTAATACCAAATCGTTCCCGGCAGCTGTTCGTAGCCAGTCTTTTTTTCCCTTGAAAAATTATAATAATCAACATATTTACAGGCAGCCGGATCAGGATTCTCCCCTTCTTTAAGACTACTGATATAAGCAGCGGCTTCCTTGAACCAGGGATGTTCATTGCTGGTGTGGTTGACCGGCAGATCCAGAAGAAGAGTCATCTTCCTCTTATGAACCGCTGACACCAAGTCATCGAAATCATCAAGAGTCCCATATGACTTATCAATACTTTTATAATCTGTTACATCGTATTTATGATAAGTCGGTGACGCAAAAATCGGCATAGTCCATATCTCGCTGCAGCCCAGAGAATCTCCTGATTTATCCTTGCCATCATTTATATAGTCAAGTTTCTTTGTCAGACCTTTAAGATCTCCGATTCCATCTCCATTACTGTCATAAAATGAATGCACAAATACCTCGTATCCGGTTCGGTAGTTATCCTTTATACGGAGACCGTATTCTTTTCTTTCTTTTTTTCCGGAACATGACATGAGTCCCGGCATCAAAACAATAATTAAAGTAATTGAGATGATTTTCTTTAGTCTGATTTTTTTCATCATTTTCCTCTGTTAAAAAAAACGCCATATACATTCTGAAAATGTATATGGCGCAGCGATTGTAACTGACCGTATCAGCCCTTTACAGCACCGCCTGTTACTCCTTCTACATAATATCTCTGGAGGGCCATGAAAAGAAGTGTGACAGGAACAGCGATTAAAACGCCGCCCGCGCAGAATCTTGTAAAATAGCCCTGATAATCGTTTGTCCATACCCAACGGGTCATAGCGACTGCTACGTTGTAGCTTGACTCATGACCGAAAGCGATATAGGAAGCGAAAATGTAGTCGCACCAGGGAGCCATGAATGCTGTCAGAGCCGTGTAAATAATGATAGGCTTTGACAGAGGAAGGATGACTTTAAACATTACCTGAGATCTTGTAGCGCCGTCAATGATAGCTGCCTCATCCAAAGATTTAGGAATGGTATCAAAGAATCCTTTACATACATAATAGCCCATACCTGAGCTTGCCACATAGACAAGGATCAGACCCGGAATGGCGCCGGACTGTGTTAGTCCGAACTGTTTAAGAAGGAAGTACATGCAGATCATTGTAAGGAATCCAGGGAACATACCAAGAATAAGCCATGTTCTCATAAGAAGACTTCTCAGCTTGAACCTCATTCTGGAAAGAATATATGCAACACATACTACTACGAGAGTCTGAAGTAATGTTACAAATATCGCTATAATTAAAGTATTGCCATACCATTGTAAAAACTTTGTCTTGTTGCTGAAAAGGAATTTGTAATTATCAAGCGAAAAATGCTTTGGAATTACATAATTAGTCAATCCGCCGTAGTCCTTGTATGACCTGAAGCTGGTCATCAGAATTCCAAAGAACGGAAACAGCCAGATTATACTTATCAAGATCAATACAATATAACTGACTATATTTGTAAATTTTCTCTTAGCACTCATTACTGGAATCCCTCCTCATCTTTTACGGAAGGCAGTGCATTATACACAATAAGTGATGTAACTGCCGTGACGACGAATACCATAATACCAATAACAGCTGCCATCTTATAGTTCGTATCATTGACTGTCATTTTGTAGAGCCATGTTACGAGGAGGTCTGTCTCTCCGGCGTTTCCCGCCATCTTCATAGACTTGGGTCCGCCCTGTGTCAGGAGATAGATGACATTGAAGTTATTCAGGTTACCTGTAAACTGTGTCAGAAGGAATGGTCCTGTGACGAAAAGCATATAAGGAAGAGTAATGCTCTTGAACATCTGCCATCCGTTTGCTCCATCAATCTTTGCGGATTCATAGAGATCTGCCGGAATATTCATTAATATTCCTGTAGCGATCAGCATCATATACGGAATACCTACCCAGATATTGATAAGTATTATCATTACTTTTGCAAGAGTAGGATTTGTCCAGAAAGGAATGGGACTGGTAATCCAGTGCAGTTTCAAGAGCCATCCGTTTATTATGCCTGTATCGGTAAAAAGCTTTGACACATAAAGCAGGGATACGAACTGGGGGACAGCGATAGTCATGACGAGAATCGTTCTCCAAAGCTTCTTGAATTTAATTCCCTTTTTATTGATAAGAAGGGCTACAAGAATCCCCAGAAAATAACTGGTAAGTGTTGCGAAGAATGCCCAGACAAGAGTCCAGATCAAGACCTTGCCAAATGTAGCTCCAAGTCCGTTGCCGCCGAAAGAAAACAGCGATTTGAAATTTTTAAGACCGACCCATGCGAAAAGGTGTGCCGGTGACTGATGCTGCTTGTCATAATTTGTAAATGCCACACAGATCATGAATATGATAGGCAGCACAGTGAAAACAAAAATGCCAAGCACAGGGAGTGTAAGAAGAGTCTTATCAAAGTTCTCATCAAGAAGGGAACCAAGAACCTTACTGTTCTTTTCAAGCTTAAGGCCTTTCTTAAGCTTCTGCTCCTCTAAATAGTTCTCCCTGACGTTCATTCGCCAGATATAAATAAACGCCGCGATTATAACTATAGTCAGAAGACCATAGAGTAGAATCAGGAATGAATTGTCGCCATATACTATCAGTCTGTTCTCTGTATGTGTCTCGACATTTCCCAGTGTACCGAACTTACTTAAATATTGAAGTCCGAATCCGAAGAAATACCAGAAGAAGAGAATCTCGGAAAGTAAGTAGGCGAATCCTTTTACATATTGTCCTCTCATAACAGGACCGATACCCATTATGATAAATGACAATCTCGTCTTCAGGTCACCCTCTTTGAAGGTGGTCCCTATCTCCGCTATGTTCTCCTTGAACGATGCGGATGATTTCCGATTTTTGTTCTTAGCCATAGTTAACCCCGTCTTTCAGTAAAAAATGGACCGGCCAGACTTTGGCCGGCCCTTTGGTATACCGAAATTTAAACTAATTTATTTTGCGTAACTCTTGCAGGTATCCTGGAATGTCTGAAGAGTCTTCATGAGATCATCATCACTTGTGCTTGCTGTGATGTTGCCCTGTACGATATCTCCGCCAAGACCTTCAGCTGTTGACCAGTAATCTCCGGGATACTGTCCCTGTGTCTGATCCAGTTTCATCTGTTCGAATACTGCCATCATAGCGGCATCCTTTGTAACTGCATCATCTTTACGAGCTTCAAGATTTGAAGGACCCCATCCAAGAGCCTTGAATCTGTCAAGCTGAACATCTCCGCTTGAAAGGTAAGCTGCAAGCGCATCGCAAACAGCAAGCTTATCAGCATCTTCCTGAGGCTTTACACCAAGAAGCTTGTATCCGCTGAAGCCGCTCATCTGATACTTCTTGCCGTCGCCACCTGTGAACTGAGGCAGCTTAGCGCATGCATAATTATCACCGAAGAGCTGCTTTACAGTAGCTGAGTCCCAGGTACCATCTACGATTGCAGCCACATCTGTAGCCTTGCTTGCGTCAGCACCGTTTGCCCATGCTCCGCTTCCAGCCATAGTAGCCATAGCCTTCAGAGCTGCAACACCCTTATCGCTTGCATAATCGATATTGCATTTTGTGAAGTTACCCTTATCATCTGTATCATATGTAAGCTTGCATCCTGCACCGAAGAAGAATGCTGTCTGATACCAGCCGTTGTCAACAGCGAAGTAGAACTTCTTGTTTGCAGCCTTGCAGTCAGCAAGAATCTTGTCAAGGTCAGTAGGATCAGTCACAACACTCTTATCATAATACATGAAATATGTATTATCTGCTGTGATAGGATAAGCATACATTTTCTTACCAACAGTTCCGGCCTTTACAGCTCCCTCATCGTTATCCTTCTTGAGCTGTGCTGCATTTCCTGCCTCAACCTCTTCAAGAGCACCGGCAGATACAAGACGTGCTGTCTGATCCTGTGCGAATGTAAAGACATCAGCTCCAGCCTCAACGTCTGTAATCATGTTGGATGCCGCATCGCCTTCTCCTACAGGCTCAACAGTGAATTTTGCATTCTTGAGTCCTGAATTCTTGTCCTGGAATTTCTGAATCTCATCCTTAGTGAAATCAACAGCGTTATCAGCCACCCAGACCTTGATCTCGCCGTCATATTTCAGCTCTGTCTTCTTTGTTGTTGCAGCCTTGTTGCCAGCATTGCCGGAATTGTTTGTAGCAGCTTTCTTTCCGCCACATCCAACAAGCATTGTAGAACAAAGTGCGCCTGCCATAAGAACAGAAACAACCTTCTTGTTCATAATCAGTAACTTCCTTTCTATTACCCTTTTGTTAATACCGGTATCGTTTCCACCATTCCGAAATATTTCTCATCAGGCTTTATTTCATATTTTGCTTCTGAGATTTTTTCATTTCGAAACTTTCGGAAACTTTCGTTCGTCGAATTGTAATTTATCACCTATGTTGTAATTTGTCAACGAAATAGAAGTTTATTTAATTTTTTTCGACATTGTGCACAGTTTTTTCGTGTCGTTTTTGTGAATTGTTCCCGATTGAAAAAAATTAATTAATAGTTTTTTCGTTAATTTTCGTTTTTTTTCTTGCAATATTTTATCTGTGTTTTTATAATGACTTTGAAATTTATAAATAATCATTCTGACAGGCATGGAAACGTTTACTCCTTACGGTTTACTGCATACACGGTTAATTATTAAATCAGAGCCATTGTCAGAAATTATTTTTCTTATTGCATCGTTAGTACGAAAGAAGGTATATAGATGGCAACCATAAAAGATATCGCTGACAAACTTGGGGTCTCTGTCAGCACCGTCTCAAAAGGACTGAACGGCGGCAAAGATATCTCTGAATCAGTCCGTCAGCAGGTTCTCGACACAGCTGTTGAACTGGGATATAAAGGTCGGAGGCGGGACAGCGAGCACAGAACGAGAATATGTATCTTCATAGAGAACATGGAATTCGAATCAGCCAATAATTTCGGGTACGAGATTATCCTCGGATTCAGACAGGCTGCATTCAAGGAACATTACGGCATAACAGTACTGCCGGTCAGCAAAGACTTTCAGCATAATGAACATTATGATAAATACATGATGATAAACCACTATGCCGGTTCATTTATTCTTGGGTTCTCGAAAGATGATCCCTGGATGAAAGATATTGAATCAACCAAATTTCCAACGATTCTGCTGGATAACTTCATATCCAAAAATAAAAATGTCAGCTGCATAAGCACTGACAGTGATGAGGGAATAGACATGGCTATCTCTCATCTTATTAAACTGGGACACAAAAAAATAGCTTTCCTGGATGGTTCTGTCGGATCGGAAATATCAGATCAGCGTATGGCCGCCTTTATCAGAAGTATCAGTAAACACGGTCTTGAACCTGATCCTGAATTATGCGTATACGGATATTTTGTAGCAGACTCAGCCCATTATCATGTACCCGGATTTCTTGACCGGGGAGCGACAGCAATTGTATGTGGCAATGACCTTATTGCAACAGGGGTAATATCAGAATGTATGACACTGGGATTTAAAGTGCCTGATGATATCAGTGTTATAGGATTCGATGATCTGCCAATATCAGCTCATCTCTATCCGCCTCTTACAACTGTAAGGCAGAACAGGCTCGACATCGGAAAGTCAGCATACTTTATTTTAAACGGTCTGATTAAAGGCATATATATGTCCAAAGTAACGCTGAGGCCTGAACTTATTGTCAGGAAATCAACAGGAAAATGCAGACACAGGGATATATATGGTTCTAAAACTCATGACAATGATTCAGTCATCAAAAAAAATCCCGGACTATATAACTCTTTCAAAATAAAAAAAGAAATAGACCGGAAATAAAATATTTGTCTTAATTAAAAAATTCTATTATAAAAAATAAAGCCGGGAAATCCCCGGCTTTTATAGTCTCAGATAAGTTCAAGCAGCACCTCAAGTGCTCCATCGCCTTTTCTCTGACCAATCTTTGTAATTCTTGTGTAACCGCCGTTTCTATCAACGTATTTAGGAGCAATCTCATCAAAGAGTTTGTTTGGCATATTTACGTTAACTGTTTCGGACTTCTTAGTGCCCTTCTCGGTTACAGGATAGAGAACTTTAAGCATCTGACGGCGGGCATGAAGACGAGAAGGCTGATCCTTCTTGATCTTTTTCTCAACTGTAGTATATACAGTAACCTTTCTGCCGTCCTCGACTTTCTTCACACGTCTGCCGTTCTTATCCTTCTCAGGAACCTTTGCCTCGACAGTAACCTCATCAAAGTTATCTTTCTCACGAACTGCGAGTGCGATAAGCTTCTCGGCGATCTTGCTCACTTCCTTAGCCTTGGCTTCAGTTGTGATGATTTTGCCGTGCTCGAAAAGCATTGTGACCTGATTTCTCAGGAGTGCCTTTCTCTGTGAAGATGTTCTTCCAAGTTTTCTGTACTTTGCCATTTTTATTTCCTCCATTCATGGCTGAACCCCCGTGCGCTCATCGGTCTTATCACAGCAGCTCAAATTATTGCCTGTTAGGAGATATGCCCCCTGCACTCATCGGATTTACCACGGGACTTATTCCTGTATACTGATCGTGCCAATAAACGACACTGTTATTATTCTTCTGTCCGAAGTTTCAAGCCAAGTTCCTTCAGCTTTGCAAGTACTTCATCAAGAGACTTTTTTCCAAGATTACGAACCTTCATCATCTCATCCGGAGTCTTCGCGCAAAGTTCAGCAACGGTATTGATGCCAGCTCTCTTCAGACAGTTAAATGAACGAACCGAAAGCTCAAGCTCATCAATAGTCATCGTGCTGCTGGATGAATCCTTTGCTTCTTTCTGAGGAGCGAGAATATCAGCTTCCTTAGCGCGCTCAGAGAGATCTACGAACATCTGAAGATGTTCGGACAAGACCTTTGCCGCAAGGCTTACTGCCTCGTCAGGTCCCATGGCGCCGTTTGTCCAGACATCAATCGTAAGCTTGTCATAATCAGTACGATCCTTGTATCTGGTATTCTCAACTGTCAGATTAACTCTTTCAGTAGGTGTATAAATGGAATCTACAGCAATAACACCTATTGGTGTATCATCTCTCTTGTTTTCATCAGAGCTTACATATCCATGACCGTTTGTAATAGTAAGATCCATATAGAGCTTGCAGTCGCTTCCACCGTTAAGATGCGCAATTACAAGATCAGGGTTTACGATCTCCACGTCATCGGACTGTACCTGAATGTCAGCAGCTGTGACAGTGCCTTCACCGGAAAAATCTATATAAGCCTTCTTGGGTTCGTCATTTCCACTGTTGTCACGAATCGCCAGATCTTTAATATTCATAATGATCTCAGCAACATCTTCCTTGACTCCGGGAATAGAGCTGAATTCATGAAGAACACCATCGATCTTTACCTGACTTACAGCTGTGCCGGGCAAGGTGGAAAGCATGATTCTTCTCAGCGAATTGCCAAGAGTTGTGCCATATCCTCTCTCAAGAGGCTCCGCTACAAAGCGACCGTACTTGTGGTCATCAGACATCTCGACGATTTCAATTCTTGGTACTACCAAATCGAGCAATGTGATCCTCCTTTATAAAGGGTTTAGATGTATTAATCAATAATGAGTGCAAGTGACACTCATATGATTATTTATTACTTGGAATACAACTCGACGATAAGCATCTCATTGACAGGTACGTCGATCTGCTCTCTGGTAGGAAGATTCTTGACAGTGCCTGTAAGCTTCTCAGGATCGCAATCAAGCCAGTCAGCTGTTGCACGTCCATTAGTCACTTCCAGAATATCCTTGAAACGCTGAAGATTCTTTTTCTTCTCGCAAACTTCTACAACATCTCCTGCTTTCAGAAGATATGAAGGAATATTTACCTTTTTACCATTAACTGTAAACATCTTGTGGTCAACAAGCTGTCTTGCCTCACGACGCGTACGTGCGAATCCGAGACGGAAAACAACGTTATCAAGTCTGCTCTCGAGCATGGTCATAAGGTTATCACCAGTCTGACCCTTCATGATATCAGCCTTCTTGTAATAATTACGGAAAGGCTTCTCAAGAACGCCATAGATGAACTTTGCCTTCTGCTTCTCACGAAGCTGAAGCCCATATTCGGAAATTTTTCTTCTGGAGTTCTGAGGATGTCTCTTGGACTTCTTGTCAACTCCCATATATACAGGATCCATACCGAGGGATCTGCATCTCTTTAAGATCGGTGTCTTATCTACTGCCATTTTATCAATTCCTCCTGATCAGACTCTTCTGCGCTTCGGCGGACGGCATCCGTTGTGCGGTACAGGTGTTACATCCTGAATTGTCGTTACATTGATTCCGTTTGCAGCAAGCGCGCGGATCGCGGCTTCTCTTCCTGATCCCGGTCCTTTAACAAATACATCGACAGATTTCAGTCCTGTCGGCGCAGCAGCCTTAGCTGCTGTCTCTGCTGCCATCTGCGCAGCATACGGAGTAGATTTCCTTGAACCCTTGAAGCCAAGGCCGCCTGCGGAAGCCCATGAAAGAGCATTGCCCTGTGCATCCGTAAGAGTCACGATCGTATTATTAAACGATGCCTGAATATGAGCCTGGCCATGTTCAACGTTTTTTCTAACGCGCTTTTTTGTAACCTTCTTTGCTACTTTAGCCATAGTGAAACTAACCTACTTTCCTTTATTACTTCTTCTTGTTCGCAATTGTCTTGCGCGGTCCCTTGCGTGTCCTTGCATTAGTCTTTGTCTTCTGTCCGCGAACCGGCAGACCCTTTCTGTGACGAATGCCGCGATAGCAGCTGATCTCTGTAAGGCGCTTGATATTCATGGAAACTTCACGTCTCAGATCACCCTCGACGGTAACATTTTCCTTTTCAATAGCCTCTGCGATCTTTTTTACTTCGTCATCAGTGAGATCCTTTACGCGAGTATCCGGATTAACTCCGGCTTCAGCGAGGATCTTGTCCGATGTAGTACGACCGATTCCATAAATATATGTAAGACCGATCTCAATACGCTTTTCTCTTGGTAAATCTACACCTGCGATACGAGCCATGTGTATTTACACCTCCAAAATCAACATGGGGATATCCCCGTCTCAAGCTACAGAGACATAAAATCTTTGGCAGCTCCGTTTTGCAGTAGTACAAAACGGCCTGAAATGTGTGCCGTGACAATATATCTCCTGATCTCATCTAAACATGAGAATGGTGAGACTATCTCCTCCCGGTATGATAGAGAAGATATCTCACTTTAAATATAGAAACAGTACGGGTTTGGATCTCGCCCGACTGCAGCCGCCTTAAATTGTCGCAGAGCTGATCAACCCTGTCTCTGCTTATGTTTAGGGTTCTCACAGATAATTCTGATCTTGCCCTTTCTCTTGATTACCCTGCACTTCTCGCACATGGGCTTTACAGAAGATCTTACCTTCACGATTGTCTCCTTTCCGTCAAAAACGTCCGAATAGCATTTTACTATAAAGGCGTTAATAAAGTCAACAAATATTTTATTTATCTCTCCATACTATTCTGCCTTTGGAAAGGTCGTATGGAGACATCTCGATCGTCACCTTGTCTCCCGGCAGTATCCTGATATAATTCATTCTGAGCTTCCCGCTGATGTGTGCCAGAATTTCCAGCCCGTTTTCAAGCTTTACCTGGAACATTGCATTTGGAAGCTTTTCCAGAACCGTTCCTTCTAATTCAATTACATCTGCTTTTGACAATGATGATTCCTCCTAATGCCGTCAAAAATAAAATCACGCCTCAAGAACCTTGGCTATCCGCAGAACTTCCTTATCGACATCAGCGTCACCGCTCATCTCGTGGAGAATACCCTGCTTGTTGTAATATTCTATAAGAGGTTCGGTTTGTTCATGATAAATGCTGAGCCGCTTCAAAACTGTCTCTTCCTTGTCATCTGCGCGCTGAACCAGCGGAGTGCCGCACTTGTCGCAGATTCCTTCCTTCTTGGGAGGAAGGGTAACAAGGTGGTAAATCGCACCGCAGTTAGGGCAGGATCTGCGACCGGCCATACGCTTTACGATCTTCTCATCTTCTACTACAACATTGAGAGCATATTCCATCTTCTCGCCTCTGGCGGAAAGAGCCTCGGTAAGAGCCTCTGCCTGAGGAATGGTTCTTGGGAATCCGTCAAGAATAAAACCTTTCTTGCAGTCGTCCTCACTGATTCTGTCCATCACAAGGTCGCATGTCAGTTCATCCGGAACCAGAAGACCCTCGTCCATATATTTCTTGGCCTTCTGACCAAGTTCTGTGTTGTTCTTGATATTCTCGCGGAATATATCTCCTGTGGAGATATGGGGGATGCCATATCTCTTTGAAAGTCTGGATGCATATGTTCCTTTTCCTGCGCCGGGCGCACCAAGCATGACAATCTTCATAAAATTCTCCCTATTTAAAATATCCTGACATTCATCAGTCACTGAGGAAACCATGATAATTTCTGACCATCATCTGCGACTCGATCTGCTGAAGCGTCTCTATTACTACTCCAACAACAATGATGATCGATGTACCGCCGAATGAAACATTCGCATTGAATAATCCGTTCAGCATGATCGGTATGATCGATACGATCGTAAGTCCGATAGCTCCGATAAAAATAACGGAATTCAGAACAGATGTAAGATAATCGCTGGTCGGTCTGCCGGGTCTGATCCCCGGAATAAAGCCGCCTGATTTCTTCAGGTCATCAGCTATCTCAAGCGGATTAAATGTAATGGCCGTGTAGAAATATGCAAAGGCGATAATCAAAAGCACATACAAAATAGCTCCAAGCGAATATATCCATGCGGATGTATTGAACCAGTATGATTCTGACAGACCATGCATGATCTTGTCCCAGACGCTTGTGCCCTGACCCTTGCCGAGCATCGCCGTGATAATTACAGGTGTCTGCATAAGTGAATCGGCGAAAATGACAGGCATTACTCCTCCGGTATTTACCTTGAGAGGAATGTTTGTCGATGTACCTCCGAATGTACGTCTGCCCTGAAGCTTCTTGCTGTACTGTACGGGTATCCGTCTTTCAGCTCCCTGAAGGATTACTACAAGAAGGACGACTCCGACAATAATAGCAACGATTATAGCTGCTGCAAGAGTACCCTTTGCAATAGTCTTTCCTTTGACAAACTGTGAAAAGAGTGTCTTCACATCCTGCGGCATACGGGAAATGATATTGATGATAAGAACAATGGAAATACCATTACCTACACCATTATCAGTGATACGTTCACCTATCCACATCAGCACTGTAGATCCTGCGGTAAGAACAGTTATCAGAGTAATTACATTTAATATTCCTTTAACATTCAGACCCCAGTAGGTAAGATATCCTCCCCGTCCGAATCCGATCGTCATAGCGGTCGATTCCAGTATGGCCAGACCCACCGACACATATCTCGTAATCTTTGTTATGAATCTTCGTCCGGTTTCTCCGTCTCTTGCGATTTCTTCCAGTCTCGGAAAGGCAATCGTTAAGAGCTGAATGATGATGGATGATGTAATGTAGGGCGTAATGCTCAGAGCAAAAATACTCATATTTTCGAGAGAGCCACCGGACATTGCATTAATAAGACTCATAGAATCGGATGCATTTCCAAACAAACTGTTATAAACATCCTTGCTGACGCCGGGAAGTTTAATCCATGCTCCGATTCTGATTATGATCAGCATCAGAAAAGTAAAACCGATTCTTCTTCGCAGATCTTTTATTTTGAAAGCATTGCGAAGCGTTTTGAACATCAGATCACCTCAGCAGTCCCGCCTGCATTCTCGATCTTCTCTTTTGCTGATGCGGAGAATGCGTTGACCTTTACATTAAGCTTCTTTGTAAGTTCGCCGTTTCCGAGAATCTTAATTCCGTCACGTGCGTTCTTTACAATGCCTGCTTTCTTAAGTGCTTCGGCATCTACAGTTGATCCGTCATCAAATTTGTCCAGTGCAGACACATTGATCGCTACGATATCAAGTGTATTTCTGTTCTTGAAGCCTCTCTTGGGAATACGACGGAACAGAGGCATCTGACCGCCTTCAAATCCAGGTCTTGGTGCTCCTGAACGAGCCTTCTGACCTTTGTGACCTTTGCCTGCGGTCTTGCCGTTTCCTGAGCCGTGTCCGCGTCCGCGTCTGAAGTTATTGCTCTGAACCGAGCCCTCAGCAGGAGTTAAATTAGATAAATTCATTTATGAACCTCCTAGTAATCTCTTCGTTATGCATCAATCTCTTCAACAGTTACAAGATGTCTGATTCTTCTTATCTGTCCGCGAGACGCATCATTATCGGGTACGACTACAGAGTGATTTATTTTTCTGAGTCCAAGAGCTTCTGCTGTCTTCTTGTTGACAGGGACTGCACCGATCGTGGACTTTACAAGTGTTATCTTTAACTTCTTAGCCATGATTTCCTCCTTATTCGCCAAGGATCTCGGATACTGACTTGCCGCGAAGCTTAGCTACTTCCTCAGGGGACTTGAGTGACTCAAGCGCCTTGATCGTTGCCAGTACGACGTTCTGTTTATTGGATGAACCAAGCGATTTCGTACGGATATTTTTAATTCCGGCAAGATCACAGACGGCACGGGCAGGACCACCGGCGATGATTCCGGTACCTTCCGGAGCAGTCTTCAGAAGAACTGTAGCTCCTGTGCTCTTTCCAATTATATCATGAGTGATGCTGTGAGCATCATTCATGGATACAGTAATAAGTTTCTTCATGGCATCTTCTTTGCCCTTCCTGATTGCTTCAGGAATCTCGGCAGATTTGCCAAGACCGACGCCAACATGTCCGTTATGATCACCTACGACGACAAGCGCTGCAAAACGCATTGTACGACCGCCCTTTACGACCTTTGTGACACGCTTTATCGATACGACGTTATCATCTAATTCGAGCTGACTAGCGTCAACAATAGTACGCTTCATGTATCGTTCCCTCCTTAAAATTCAAGGCCGGCATCTCTTGCGGCCTCAGCCAGTGCTTGAACTCTTCCTTTGTAGATATATCCGGCACGGTCGAAGACCACTGTCTTTATGCCTTTCTCGAGAGCTTTCTTGGCGATATCAGATCCGAGAGCCTTTGCAGCATCAACATTATATGTCTTTTCCAGCTGCAGGTCCTTATCAAGCGTTGAAGCGGAGCAAAGTGTCTTGCCTGCCTCATCGTCAATTATCTGAGCATACATGTGATTATTGCTGCGGAAGACAGCGAGACGAGGTCTCTCTGCTGTTCCGGAGAGGTGATATCTGAGTCTTCTGTGTTTCTTCTCACGTACAACAGATCTTGATTTCTTTGTAATCATATCTTCTCACTCCTTCCTTTATTTCTTACCAGTCTTGCCGGCCAGACGGCGAACATGCTCATCAGCGTAACGAATACCCTTGCCCTTATACGGCTCAGGTCTCCTCTTGTCGCGGATCTCAGCTGCGAACTGTCCCACCTTTTCCTTGTCTATGCCGGAGACAGAGATATTGTTTCCGTCAACTTTTGTCTCGATGCCATCGGGATCTGTCATCTCGACGGGGTGAGAATATCCGAGATGAAGAGTGAGCTTCTTGCCGGATTTCTCGGCACGATAACCAACACCCTGAATCTCGAGTGTCTTTGAAAATCCTTCATGGACACCGGTGACCATATTCTGAAGCAGAGATCTGGTCAGTCCGTGAAGGGACTTGTTTCTTTTCAGATCATCAGGTCTCGAAACCTTGATCTCGTTATCCTCGACAGTGATTGTCATCTCAGCGGGTAATTCTCTTACCAGGGTTCCCTTGGGACCTTTTACAGTCACAAGATTATTTTCTGCTATATCTACAGTAACACCTGCAGGTATTGCGATTGGCATTCTTCCAATACGTGACATGCCCGTACCTCCTAAAATATACATTTGCCATTATCTGGCAGACTATAGAAATTATTATTTTCCGGATTATTACCAGATATATGCGAGCACTTCTCCGCCGACTCCGAGCTTTCTGGCTTCCTTATCAGTTACAATTCCCTTGTTTGTTGAGAGAATTGCCACGCCCAGTCCGCCGAGCACCTTGGGAACATCATTCTTTCCGGCGTATACACGCAGACCCGGCTTAGAGATCTTCTTGAGACCGGAGATGATTCTTGTATTCTTGTTGTCTGCATATTTAAGAGTAATACGAAGTGCCTGGAAATTGCCGTCAGGAACAAGTTCATACTTCTCAATATATCCTTCATCGACAAGAATATCAGCGATTGCGGTCTTCATCTTGGATACCGGAACATCGACTGTATCATGCTTTGCCGTATTGGCATTGCGGATTCTTGTAAGCATATCTGCGATTGGATCACTTATATTCATGATTCTTTTATCTCCTTTCCGATTACCAGGATGCCTTCTTTACTCCGGGGATCTCGCCCTTGTATGCAAGCTCACGGAAGCATACACGGCAGACACCGTACTTCTTGAGAACGGAGTGCGGACGGCCGCAGATTCTGCAGCGTGTATAAGCTCTCGTGGAGAATTTAGGTGCACGCTGCTGCTTAATCTTCATAGATTTCTTTGCCATTTATGATTCCTCCTGGATTACTTAGCAAAAGGCATACCGAACATACGAAGGAGTTCGCGTGCCTCTTCATCAGTCTTGGCTGTGGTTACAAAAATGATATCCATGCCTCTGATCTTATCGACCTTGTCATACTCGATCTCGGGGAATATAATCTGTTCCTTTATGCCGAGCGCATAATTTCCTCTTCCGTCAAATGAATCCGGATTAACACCACGGAAATCACGGACACGGGGAAGTGCGAGGTTCACAAGACGATCCATGAAATCATACATCTTCTCTCCGCGAAGAGTAGTCTTGCATCCAATGCCCTGACCTTCACGAATCTTGAAATTTGCTATGGAATTCTTTGCCTTGGTGACAACAGCATGCTGTCCTGTGATCGTCTCCATATCTGCTACCGCAGCCTCAAGGAGCTTGGCGTTTTCCTTTGCTTCACCGACGCCCATATTGACAACGATCTTCACAAGCTTGGGGATCTCCATGACATTCTTGTATCCGAACTTCTGCTGCATAGCAGAACGGATCTCATTGTCATAATTATCTTTTAATCTGCTCATTATTTGTCTCCTCCTTTCCGTCAGTCAATTGTCTTGCCTGTTTTCTTGGCGAAACGCACTTTTTTGCCGTCCTCAGTTCTGAAGCCGACGCGGGTTGCATTGCCATCAACGAGGAGCATTACGTTAGAAATATCAATAGGAGCCTCGTGCTCGACGATACCGCCTGCCTGATTCTTCATGCTGGGCTTCTCGTGGCGCTTTACCATGTTGACTCCCTCGACTACCAGTCTGTGATTCTTGTGGTCGATCGATACTACCTTGCCTTCATTATTCTTGTCTTTGCCGGCGATTACACGAACGGTATCGCCAACCTTGATCTTACTTGCCATCGTGTGACCTCCTCAAAGTACTTCCGGCGCGAGTGAGATTATCTTCATGAACTTCTTGTCACGAAGCTCTCTTGCAACCGGTCCGAAGATACGGGTTCCAGTAGGTGTGCCGTCATCCTTTATAATGACAGCCGCATTCTCGTCAAATTTGATGTAGGAACCGTCCTTACGGCGTACGCCCTTTCTGGTGCGAACAACAACGGCATTTACCACATCGCCTTTTTTCACAACACCGCCGGGTGTAGCCTCTTTGACAGAAGCTTTGATGACATCGCCTATATTTGCATATCTCCTGGTAGAACCACCGACAACGCGAATGCAGAGGAGTTCTCTGGCGCCGGTATTGTCAGCTACCGCTAATCTGCTTTCCTGCTGTACCATTAAAAGCCTCCTTAATCACTTTGCTCTCTCGATAATGTCTACCAGTCTCCATCTCTTGTCTTTGGAAAGCGGCCTGGTCTCCATTACACGAACTGTATCGCCTGTGTGCGCATCATTATTCTCATCATGCGCCTTAAGCTTGTATGTCTTCTTGACAATCTTTTTATAGAGCGGATGACGCTCATTATCGTGAACAGCAACGACAATAGTCTTATCCATCTTATCACTTACGACTATGCCGGTACGTGTTTTTCTAAGATTTCTCTCTTCCACGGAAAACTCCTTTCTTTATCGTCCGTTCACTTTGCCATGCGCTTTTGAGTGATAACGGTCTGAATGCGGGCAATATTCTTCTTTACCTCTTTGATGCGGCTGGTGTTGTCCAGCTGATTCGTTGCATTCTGGAATCTAAGGTTGAAGAGTTCCTTTTTGGCATCGGTAAGAGCAGTTGCAAGCTCTTCCTCGTTTTTAGTCTTAAGGTCCGCTACATATTCTTTAGTTTTCATTTGCTACACCGCCTTCTACTTCTTCCCGGCCGATGATCTTGCAGCGGCACGGAAGCTTGTGGGATGCGAGACGAAGGGCTTCCTTCGCGTCTTCTTCAGGAACGCCTGAGATTTCGAAAAGGACACGTCCCGGCTTTACGACAGCTACCCAGTGATCCACAGGGCCTTTACCTTTACCCATACGAGTGCCAAGAGGCTGGGCTGTAACCGGCTTGTCCGGGAAAATACGGATCCAGATCTTTCCGCCACGCTTTACGTATCTTGTAAGCGCTACACGGGCTGCTTCGATCTGATTTGACTTGATCCAGCATGGATCTGTTGAAATAAGGGCGAACTCTCCGTCAGCTACCTTATTTGCCTTTGTTGCCTTTCCGGCAAGAGATCCGCGGAACTGTTTTCTATGCTTTACTCTCTTAGGCATTAACATTGCGGTTACCTCCTACTTTCTTGTTCTTGGATGGAAGTATCTCACCCTTGTAGATCCATACTTTCACACCAACCTTGCCATATGTCGTATCGGCTTCAGCGAAACCGTAGTCGATATCTGCACGGAGTGTCTGAAGAGGAATCGTACCTTCGTTGTAGGATTCTTTTCTTGCGATATCAGCTCCGCCGAGACGACCTGAGCATGAAGTCTTGATACCCTGTACTCCATTGATCTTCATTGTACGGCTGATGCAGGACTTCATTGCACGTCTGAATGACACACGATTCTCAAGCTGCTGTGCGATGTTCTCTGCCACAAGCTGAGCATCCTCATCCGGGCGCTTTATTTCCTTGATATCAATTATTATCTTCTTATCTGTAAGCTTCTGAACCTCAGCCTTTACCTTATCGATCTCAGCGCCGCCTTTTCCGATTACGACTCCGGGCTTTGCTGTGAAAACAGTAACCTTGATTCTGTCAGATGCACGCTCGATATCGATCTTTGATACTCCGGCTGCATAAAGCTTCTTTTTAAGAAATGTTCTGATCTTATGATCCTCAACAAGATAGTCAGCGAATTCCTTGTCTGCGTACCATTTTGAATCCCAGTCCTTGATTACGCCGACTCTAAGACCATGAGGATTGACTTTCTGTCCCATGTATTTCCTCCTTTTTACTTCTCATCCAGCACAATGGTGATGTGGCTCATACGTTTCTCGATACGATAAGCTCTGCCCTGTGCCCTCGGGTGGATTCTCTTCATCGTCGGTCCCTTGTTTGCAAAAGCCTCTGCAACGTAGAGATTTGATCTCTGAAGTCCGTTGTTATTCTCAGCATTTGCGATAGCGGAATTAAGAAGCTTTGCGATTACGCTTGAAGCGTATCTGGGGTTGTATGTAACTATAGCGAGCGCAGTCTCAACATCCTTGCCGCGGATAGCATCCAGAACAAATCCAGCCTTCTGAACGGACATCCTCGCAAAGGACAGCTTTGCTGACGGTCTGGTATCTTTATTTTCGTTTCTCTCACGCTTTATCTGGGATCTATGTCCTTTAGCCATGATTGAAACCTCCTTTCAGTCTATATCCTTACTTTCCTGCGAGAGCAGTCTTTCTCTCATCATTATTACCGTTATGTCCGTGGAATGTCCTGGTCAGAACAAACTCGCCGAGCTTGTGTCCGACCATATCCTCTGTGATATATACAGGGACGTGCTTCCTTCCATCGTGTACGGCAATGGTAAGGCCTACCATCTGAGGGAAGATTGTTGAGCGGCGTGACCATGTCTTGATGACTGTCTTATCGCCGGACTTTACGACTTCATCGACCTTCTTAAGCAGGCTTGCGTCTGCGAAAGGTCCTTTCTTTATAGAACGTGCCATGACGTAACCTCCTTATTTGATTGCTCTGCCGTTTCTTCTTCTTACGATAAGCTTATCCGAATGCTTCTTGCCTTTTCTGGTCTTAAGACCAAGTGCCGGCTTACCCCAAGGAGTAGAAGGTCCGGGACGTCCAACAGGAGCTTTTCCTTCTCCACCGCCGTGAGGGTGGTCGTTCGGGTTCATGACTGAACCTCTGACTGTAGGTCTCCATCCCATGTGTCTCTTACGTCCTGCCTTACCGATCTTTACGAGGTTGTGGTCAGCATTGCCAATCACGCCGATTGTCGCGCGGCAGTTGATCGGAACCATACGCATCTCTCCTGAAGGAAGGCGAAGCGTTGCATAACCGTTCTCCTTAGCCATCAGCTGAGCGGCAGCTCCCGCGGAACGAACCATCTGTCCGCCCTTGCCCGGATACAGCTCAATGTTATGGATCTCTGTACCAACAGGGATGTTCTCAAGAGGGAGGCAGTTGCCGATTCTGACTTCTGCTTCAGATCCGCTCATGACTGTCATTCCGTCTGTCAGTCCCTGAGGAGCAATGATATATGACTTTGTGCCATCAGCATAAGCAAGCAGAGCTATGTTTGCTGTACGGTTGGGGTCGTACTCGATTCCGACAACCTTTGCAGGGATGCCGTCCTTATTTCTTCTGAAATCTATAACTCTGTACTTTCTGGTGTTCTGACCGCCGTGGTGGCGAACAGTGATCTTACCCTGGTTATTACGTCCGGAAGTCTTTTTCTGAGCCTTTAAAAGAGATTTTTCAGGAGTCTTCTTTGTGATCTCTGAAAAATCAGATCCGCTCATATTTCTTCTGGAAGGTGTATACGGGTTGTATGTCTTGATTCCCATTGTATTTCCTTTCTCGTTGGTTTCTTATCGCACTTTACATGTGCCTAATTTGGAGATTCTGATCAAAGTCCCTCAAAGAACTCGATATCTTTTGAATCTTCCGTAAGTCTGACGATAGCTTTCTTTGTGGAAGCGGTGCGTCCGGTTACGGCGCCTCTTCTCTTCTTGCCCTCGTTGTTTACTGTATTGACCGAAGCAACACGGGCACCGTCAAACATCTTCTCTACGGCAGCCTTGATATCAGTCTTGGTTGCGTCGGGATGTACCAGGAATGTGTACTTCTTCTCGCCCATCATGGACATGCTCTTCTCGGTTACCACCGGACGGATGATTACATCGTAGTATGCAAGTGATGCCATTATGCGTACACCTCCTCAATCTTCTTGATTGCCGCTTCTGTAGCGACAACTGTGTTGTATTTCAGAACGTCATAGACGTTTATTGTCTCAGCAGGAAGGGTCTTTACATCCTGCAGATTTCTTGCCGAGAGAATTACGTTCTGATCTGCTGTGTCAAGAACAATAAGAGCCTTCTTTACGTTGAGATTGTCAAGGACCTTCTTCATGTTTTTGGTCTTGATCTCATCAAGCTTCAGGCTGTCAAGAACAAGGAGCTTGTTCTCCTGAACTCTGGAAGTAAGCGCAGACTTAAGAGCCGCTCTCTTCTCTTTCTTGTTCATCTTGATGCTGTAATCACGGGGTACAGGTGCAAACACAACTCCACCGCCTGTCCACTGGGGTGCGCGAATGGAACCCTGACGGGCATGACCTGTGCCCTTCTGTCTCCAGGGCTTTCTTCCGCCGCCTCTTACTTCTGAGCGGGTCTTTGCTTTCTGTGTGCCCTGGCGGTTGTTTGCCAGCTGTGTCTTTACAGCAAGCTGTACAAGGTGCTCATTCGGCTCAACTCCGAAAACAGCATCGTTCAGAGTCATCTTGCCGACTTCCTGTCCTTCCATATTGAAAACGGATACTTCTGCCATCGAATGGTCTCCTTTCCTAATCTTCAGGCCTTGACGGACTCTTTGATGGTTACGAGCGCCTTCTTGGAGCCCGGAACCGCTCCGCGAACCAGAAGAAGATTCTGATCTGCGTCTACTCTCACTACCTGCAGGTTCTGGACTGTAGCCTGTACGGATCCCATATGACCCGGCATTCCCTTGCCCTTGAACACGCGGCTCGGAGTAGATGATGTGCCATTCGATCCCTGATGGCGATGGAACTTTGAACCATGAGCCATAGGTCCTCTGTGCTGGCCGAATCTCTTTATTGCTGATTCAAAACCATGTCCCTTTGTGATCGCAGTCGCATCAACCTTGTCGCCTGCCGCAAAGATATCCGCTTTTATTTCCTGAGCGATCTTGTAATCGCCGGAATTTTCAAAACGGAACTCACGCACAAATTTTCTCGGAGATACGCCGGCCTTATCGAAGTGACCCTTCTCAGCCTTGTTGACTCCGTGTCTGTGTGCTACAGACTTTTTGCCCTGACCGTCCTTGGTCTTTACTTTCTCGACTTCGTCGACAAAGCCGACCTGAACAGCGTCATAGCCGTCGTTCTCTTTGGTCTTGAGCTGTGTGACCACACAAGGACCGGCCTCAAGAACTGTTACAGGGATCAACTCACCGTCTTCATTGAAGACCTGTGTCATCCCAAGCTTTCTTGCCAGAATAGCTTTCTTCATTAGTATTTCCTCCTGCTCTACAGCGGAACGCTATTTGTCTTTCGACGTGCGTTCATTCTAGGTAATCTGAGGTTACCTTGTTACCAATTACTTTTCCTTCATCTTGATATCGATGTAAACACCTGCCGGCATCTCCAGTCTGGAGAGTGCTTCGACTGTCTTGGGTGTCGGGGTCATGATATCGATGAGTCTTTTGTGTGTGCGTCTCTCGAACTGTTCGCGTGAATCCTTGTATTTGTGAACTGCGCGAAGGATAGTGACTACTTCCTTCTTGGTAGGAAGTGGTACGGGACCGGATACAACCGCTCCGTTCTTCTTCACCGTGTCAATGATCTTCTGTGCGGATGCATCGACCAGCTCGTGATCATACGCCTTGAGTGTGATTCTCATTACCTGTGCTGCCATAAAAAAAGCCGCCTCCTTATTCGTACTTTTTCGGTACGACAAGCGGTGACTGTACACTACTCCGCGTGTGTCCATAACACACGCGCGGTATCTGCATGAAAGCAGACCATATCAATATCTGTACAGTGACTTGTCGCCAGTTTCGTGTCTGACATTTGCTCCACGGAATTACCTGCCATTGGGTCCTGACAGCAACCTCTCGCTTCATAGCTCATAATGTCACAGCAACTGTTACTATACATTCATTTTCAATAGTATGCAAGATATATCTTGCATTTTTTGTTCTTTTTTAAGTACAATGATGAAGATGCAATAATATTTTCTTTTTCCGCTCAGTTATGACTTATCCCGCAAGTCATTCTCCGACAAATCTTCCCGAAGCTCCGCATGGAAGAACAAGTCCGGTCGCTTTTACCGGCAGGCCTGCCTCATCAGCTTCCACTTTTCCATTAAATCGTCTCAGCGATGTGTTTAACATATAAGAAAGAACGGCCGGCTGCAGTCCTGTCGTATATGAATTCACCAGAAAGAAAAGAGGATCGTCGGTTAAAAGGTCGGCACAGTCACAAATCAGGCTGTATACACAGTCCTCTATCTTCCATATCTCTCCCTTCGGTCCCCGTCCATAAGACGGCGGATCCATGATAACGGCATCATAATGATTGCCGCGCCGCTTTTCTCTCGCAACGAATTTCACGCAGTCATCCACAAGCCATCTTATCTTAGCATCTGAAAGTCCGGATGATATGGCATTTTCCCTTGCCCATGCCACCATCCCCTTTGAGGCGTCCACATGAGTCACTTCAGCCCCGGCAGCTGCTGCCGCAAGTGTAGCGCCTCCGGTATATGCGAAAAGGTTCAGGACTTTTATTTTTCTCTCAGGATTCTTATCTTTTTCATTCCTTATTAACTGTGAAAACCAGTCCCAGTTCACCGCCTGTTCCGGAAAGAGACCGGTATGCTTGAATTTGAATGGTTTCAAATGAAATATAAGTCTTTTTCCGATTGCAAGATCATAACCTATTGTCCACTCCTCCGGCAGCGAGAAAAATTCCCATTCTCCGCCGCCCTTTGTACTCCTGTGGTAGTGGGCGTTCAGATTTCGCCAGGCTCTGTCCTGCTTTTTGGTATTCCAGATAACCTGAGGATCCGGCCTTAAGAGAATATACTTTCCCCATCTCTCCAGTTTCTCGCCGTCGGAACAGTCTATTACTTCAAAATCTTTCCATGCTGATGCAAGATACATCTTTGCCTCTTTTCAAATAGAATAATCAAAATCATCCGAAGAAAAATGTCTGTGACTGTAATCAAGAACAAGTGTCAGAATTTCCGTTTGACCCTGTCTTGATGCACGTTCAGCTGCCCTGTCCAAATCTTCTTTTTTGTAAAAACCGCCTTCCAGGAGTCCGCGCATTATCTTAAGATCCGGTGAAGCTATCATAAGATCCGTGATGTAATCTATGGAACGCCGGATCTTCCCTGTAATTTTCTCTTTAAGGTCAGGAGGTATGTCACGTTTCAGCCTTGAAAGTGCCATGGTAAGCTTCCCCCGATCAAAAACGCCATCCATTATCGCTTTGTCATAATCAGAATAATCATATATGAGATTATTCCTTCCAAAGCCCTCCAAAAGCTCATTCATAAGTGCGGTATGATCTGATGGGAATTCTATGGACCGGCATGCATCCCCAATCAGAACCTCACTTATCGGATTGTCAAGGAAAGCGTTTTGCCCTATTCCGGAAATCTTGACAGAATCAGGTATATATATTCCCGTGAGATGCGCCTTCCGGCAGGCATCCTCGCCTATTCTAACGAGATTTGTCCCATCGGGGATGATCTTTACCATGTTTTCCTTTATTTTTTCAGCGGTCATTTCCTCAGAAGAAGAATTATCTCGGTCCAGGTAAATAAGCGTCGAATCCCGTCCGTTGTCTGAGACGGCATATATTCCCCATTCATTTTTTACGATGCGTTCGTTTCCACTTGTTTTTACGCTCAGTCTCTTTCCGGTCCCGTTCAGGATCTCCGATGAAGACAAATCGTGTTCCGGATCAGTCTGGACAAAGAAAGCTCCCTCGCCAAGGCTCTCGCATGATTCCGGCAGAATCACAGTCTTAAGACCTGTGCAGTTCATCATGGCATGGCGTCTTATGGCTTTTGTCCCCGGTCTTACACAAAAAGATTCTTCTTTAAAAAAAGGCGATATTGCTATAAGCTCGTTTCCCTTATATATCCCGCCTCCATCAGCTGTAAGGAAGGGATTCCCCTCTTCCGGAAGAAATTCGCACTCATATTCTCCGGCATCCTTTATATCCCTTACCGTAGAAGGAAGGCGGCACGACAATACCTGTGTGGCCGAGAATACATTGCTTCCCAGATACTCAAGTCCTTCAGATAATTCCACTTCGTTAAGGCATACGCAAAATTCCATGGCATAGCTGTCGATCCTTTTTACAGATCCAGGGAAGCTGATTTTTATTATATTAAGTCCATTATCATAGAAAGCATGCCATCCTATTTCTGTCACCGGTCTGCCGTCTATTTGAGAAGGCACAGAGATTTCCCCGGCGCTCCCGTCATAACCGTCTAAAATCACACCGTCTTTTCCGACTCTGTACCTGAATCGTCCGCCGTTCTCCGGCAGGTAATCTGTCCAGAGCTCATTTGTGGTTTCACCGTTTTCAGCTGCTTTGCTTTTCATTTCTTTTTCTGTCAAGCTCTTCTATCTCTTCCATCAATTCCTGATTCCGCTCAAAAACCATAAGCCTTCTGTTATGCCTGTAGTATCCGTCGCATCCATGCTCTGACAAAAACCTCGCGCTCGCGTATGTAACAGTCAGCTCAGTGACTGCCACAAGGATCTCATTATCATCACCGAATACACGCTCGAGGAAAACGAACATATTATTGAGCTCATTCTGAATAACCGGGACGCTCGCCTTCATAGATTCTACCCGCCTCTGATATTCGCGCGACACCTCGGCAAAACGGCCTTCCTCGGAATCAGCATTAGCTACATCAAGAAGATCAAAGCATTTTCTGATAAATGAAAGGGAGTAGTTATTGATACTCCTCTCTTCAAAAGAAATCTTCCCGGCAGCTTCAGCAGTCTTCATTCTCTTCTCGAAATAATCTTTTACCGTATCCAGAAGATCATGAACCAGACCTCCCTGCTTTACAGCCTGCTTCATCTCACGGAGTTTTGGAAGCAGGGCTCTTAAGCTCTCTTCTTCCAGGATATTCCTTCTGATTTCAGGCTGCACATACTCCAGCATCAGACCGGTAATGGTGAGTCTCTCGTCAAATCCTGCGTGCGCTGCCCGGTCTCTTATTTCAGCGCTCTCGCATCCTTTCAGAATATCCTTTATTTTATAGTCGGAACGGTATTTACTGTAGAGGGCATAATAAGTAGCAAATTCTCTTGCGACTCTCGGAACGCTTATGTATTGCGAAATCAAAGTCTCGTCTACAGGAAAGTCTTTTTGTTCATAAAGCTTTATGGCTTCGGACAAGTCTTCCCAGCCTCTGGCTGTTACATACCCTGCGCCTTTTTCCCTGTCTGCAATATAAAAATCGTCTTTTTTAATATCAAGGAATGTAAGGACAGCTTCATGAACTCCGCTCTTTCTGGCATAAAACTTCCAGGCGTCATAATCCGGACTGACATCCATTACTTTAAGTCTGTCCAGGGTAGCCATGTCAAATTCACGTACTGATCTGTTATATTCAGGAGGATTCCCCGCTGTTACTATTACCCAGCCATTCGGAATCTTATGATTACCGAATGTCTTGTATTGAAGGAACTGGAGCATGGAAGGTCCAAGTGTCTCTGATACGCAGTTTATCTCATCAAGAAAGAGTATTCCTTCATCGCATCCTGTTCTCTCTATTGTGTCATAGATGGAGACGATTATCTCCGACATGGTATATTCTGTTACTTCATAAGTCTGCCCCTTGAATTCCTTATGTACTATAAGAGGCAGACCCAGAGCGGACTGTCTGGTGTGATGAGTCATCGAATATGACACAAGCGAAATGTCCAGTTCTTCTGCGATCTGTTCCATGATTGCGGTCTTTCCTATACCCGGAGCTCCTATCATAAATATAGGGCGCTGTTTCTCCACCGGGATCACATAAGCGCCGTATTCATCTTTTGTCAGATATATCATGACAGATCTTTTGATTTGCTTTTTAGCTTCCTGAATATTCATGTTAATTCCTCTCGGCATCATCCTCGTCATCTTTCATGAGATGACCATCCATATAAAGATATCTCATAGCCCAGGCAGGCGTATCTGGTGCAGGAATGTCTGAATGCACATTCAGGACAAAGGCAGTCTTGTAATTCGGAGCCTTGTCAGGAAACATTCCCAGTCCGTCAGTCAGATAGAGAAGACCTCTCAGATCACTGAATTCATTCTTTTTTATAAGATCATCCACATATTGAAATACCGGTCTGAAGTCAGTGCCTCCGGATCCCACTATCTCTATTTCTCTCATATATCTCTCAAATTCATCATCAGTAGTGATCTTTACATCTCTCTCAATTTCACAGTCACATTGAATTATATGCAGATTCATCACATCTGTAAATGTATCGGAATTTTTAAGGATAGAGTATGTGAGACTGAGGAAGGCTCTTATTACATTGCCCTGACATGATCCGGACGTATCAACGGCAATAACGAAATCAGAAATCTTCGGTGCCTCCCTGTATTCGAGAGGTTCGATAAGAGGCATGTTCCCATACATCTTCATACCGTACATGTAGTAGATATAGTCGAATTCATCCTGATTGATATGCATCTCTTCCCTTACCCTGGCAAAAGACCGGAGAAATTCCGAATAATCCTCTCTCTCCTTTTTTATATCACAGATGACGGAGGAGATGCTGTTCGGTGTAAGCCCCATATTTTCCTCCTCCGCCTCGATATTCATTTTGACATGACCGCCGATTTTTTTCCAGGCATTCTCCGTATCAGGATTGGCGGCAATCATCCTGCCATCCTGATCCGCCTCTCCGTTTCCTGTCCGCCCTCTCTTCATCCAGAATTCATGCAGGTCAAAATGAAACAGTCTCTCATTTGACCGCCATTCATCCAGAAGACTCTCATCACCCATCAGCGCGTGATATATTCTCTCGGCCGTAAGCGTCCCTGCCGCGTCTTTCAAGGCACTCAGAGCATTCTTTCTTCTGTCATCACCTTCAAGCGCAAGATCCTGAATACCGATCTCCAATATCTTACTCTCAACAGCAGCATCGCCTGCCATATCCCAGACACCTGTGTCCAGAGACTCATAATGAAAGGGGTGATGATATATGCAGTGAAGTATCATATGCAGATAAGTTCTCATCACCAGAGGCGGCTCTTTCCTGTATGAATCTATCACCCAGTCCGGATTCAGAAAAATCATCTCGCCGTTTGTACCCATGCCCGCCGGTATTGCAGGATTTGAATTTCCATCAAGAAAACCGCTGAAATCTTCGGGGATATAATAATATTCCGGCATAACAAGAAGAGCTCTGTTAAGATATGGCATCTTCATCACCAGCGTGTCGCGTACGAGATCAAGTATCTTATGAGACAAAGCTTCTTCCCTGTCAAGTTTATGTTCGGTTTTTATAAGTCCTGCATGAACCGGATTCATATTTTACTTCCATCTCTTGTCTTGAATCGTTAAAAATATTTTTGACTCTCAAATCATTATTTTTTATATTTTACACTATTATCTTAAAACCCGCAGTAAAAACATAAAAAGCCGGAGATCCGATTCCCTCGCTCTCCGGCTTACTCCTGGATATAAATTATTAAAACTGCCCACATCAATAATGCAAATTTTCGTCGCAAGGATTCATTATAGCTTGCTTACAGATGCACAGATGGTGGCGAACATTGTGTTTTTCGTTGTGAGCGAGCACGCTAGCTGCGGCTCGGTTGACATCCGTTCAAGCAGAAATGCTTCCTTGTAATATATTGCAACTGCAAGAATTTAATTCAAGCATTTCTGCGCGTTTTTGTCAGAGAGCCGCTAAAAAGCGCGTGCGAGCAAACAGAAAAACACAACTTGTGAGCCACCACTGTGACATCTGTAAGCAAAAAGCAAATGAATCCTTTGCGACGAAAACGATCCATGAAATGTAACATCACGAAGTGATGTTACAAGTGCAAGCGCAAGCAAACGAAGTTTGCACTTTAAATGCGCTTGCATCAATTAACATGGATCATCTTCATTTTGAAAGGTCAATATTTCTAACGGCATTTCTTACTGAAAGCACTCTTCCGGGGCTTACAGACAATTCATCAAGGCCCATTCTGAGGAAGGTTTCCGTAAGGCTTGTGTCTGCGCCCAGTTCACCGCATATTCCGACCCAGGCTCCTCCGGCATGACCGTTCTTTATAGTCATCTCGATTTCCCGAAGCACCGCCGGGTGATGCGGGTTATTTATTCCCTCAAGCTTTGGATTCTGTCTGTCGCAGGCCAGAGTATACTGAGTCAGGTCATTTGTACCTATTGAGAAGAAATCCACTTCATCAGCGAGCTCTCTCGACATCATTACAGCTGCCGGAGTCTCTATCATTATTCCAAGCTCCACATCGCCGTAAGGAATTTTCTGACCGTCAAGCTCCGCCTTGACACCGTCTACTATCTTCTTTATGCTCTTCACTTCATCGACCGATATTATCATGGGAAACATGATCGATATATTTCCGTAATAGCTTGCACGGTAGATGGCGCGTAGCTGAGTTCTGAAAACTTCCGGTCTGTCGAGGCATATTCTGATCGCACGATAACCCAGAGCAGGATTTTCCTCCTTGTCCAGATGGAAGTAATCTGCCTTTTTGTCAGCTCCTATATCAAGTGTCCTGATAATGACCTTTTTACCTGCCATTGTCTCAGCCACGGTCTTATAAGCCATAAACTGAGTCTCTTCCGAAGGATAGTCATCCACACCCAGATATAAAAACTCGCTGCGGAAAAGTCCGATACCGCCCGCATCATTGGCAAGCACTGAAGCTACATCTCCTACTCCGCCTATGTTTGCAAATATATTTATTTTTCTGCCGTCAAGCGTGACATTTTCCTTGCCTTTGAGTTCCAGGAGAAGCCGCTTCTTTTCTGCATCTTCTGCCTGTTTCTTCCTGTAAAGACTAAGCTCCTCATCTGTCGGATCAATAATGAGTATTCCCTTGTATCCGTCAACTATTCCCGTATGACCATCGGCATTGGGATAATCCAGACCAATAATTGCCGGAATTCCCATGGTTCTTGCCAGAATAGCCGTATGTGAATTGGTGGAGCCGTGCCTTGTTACAAATGAAAGGACTTTTGATTTATCAAGCTGAACAGTCTCCGAAGGAGCCAGATCATCAGCCAGAAGGATCACCGGTTCATCACCGCTGATTCCGCCCTGAGGGACGCCCTGCAATATCGATATAACTCTGTTTGACACATCCTTTATATCTGCTGCGCGCGCTCTCATGTAGTCATCATCCATATCCGCAAACATCCGGGCGAAATTATCTCCCTGTGAAGCTACGGCAAATTCAGCATTCACATTCTGTGAACGGATCATATTTGTGATGGCATCAATAAATCCTTCGTCCTGAAGCATCAGCTGATGCGCCTCGAATATCTCGGCGTTTGCCTCTCCCACTTCTCTAAGAGCTTTGTCATGAAGCCCCTGAAGCTGAGACAGAGCCTCATCTCTGGCTGCTGTAAATCTGTCTGTTTCCGCATCGGCATTATCGATCTTTACTCTCTTTACCAGGCTGTCGCTTTTATGGTATTCCTGCAGAGGTCCGATAGCTATGCCTCCGAAGACACTCTTGCCTTGATATTCCATGGCTCACCCTTTCTAAAATGCTCTGATATTACAGCAAAAATCCATGTCAGAGATTCTCTTTCAAAAACTTCTCCAGCGTCTCAGCTGCTTCGTCTTCTTTATCTCCATCTGCCTTTACCGTAATAGTCTCGCCCTGCTTTACTCCGAGAGACATAACTCCAAGGATTCCTTTTGCAGGTACTTCCTTTGCTCCTTTTGCGATAGTAATCTTGCAGGGGAATTTTGCGGCCTCCTTCACAAAGAGTCCTGCCGGACGTGCGTGAATTCCCTGGGGATCAGTGATCGTGTACTCAAATGTCTTCATAAAAAACTCCTTTCAAATGTTTCATCAGGCTGCCTTTTTCTTTTTCAGAATGCCAAGCATGATCATCGTGACAAGAGAACCTAAAAGCCAGGCTATTATATACATCAGCGGATTTCCCACTGTCATGAATACAAACACACCTCCGTGCGGAGCCATAAGCGTGCATCCTGCGATTGCAGATATAAGACCCGCCACACCCGCACCGGCTACAGTTGCAGGAATGACATGCATGGGATCTGCTGCCGCAAAAGGAATAGCTCCTTCAGTAATAAACGAAGCACCCATGATGAGATTTGATACCTTGGTATCTCTCTCTGCTTCCGTAAAACGGTTGGGGAAGAATATAGTAGCAAGCGCGATTCCAAGCGGCGGAACCATTCCTCCGACCATCACGGCAGCCATTGCGATATAGCAAGCTGAAACCTTGGGATCAGATATCTTGGCTCCGGCATCTATATAAGACTGTGCCTGAGCCAGCATTCCTGTACCAAAGACGTATGCTGCCTTGTTAACAGGACCTCCCATATCCACAGCCATCATAGCCGCAAGGATCAGTCCCATAAGCCACATCATCCCTGACGCGGATATAGCAGTCAGCATATTCGAAAGTCCTGTATTGATAAGCGCGATCACAGGATTAAGAATAAAGCACATCAGCATTCCTTCTATGAATATTCCGCACAGAGGGAAAATCAGTGTAGGTTTTATCCCTTCGAGAGACTTCGGAAATCTGCTTGTGGCTTTTTTTAGCATCAGCACGATAAATCCCGCCAGGAATCCGGCAGCTATGCCTCCAAGGAATCCTGACACCGTGCTTCCGGAGTGCTGGAAGGCAAATGTATCAACGAATTTTGAGAAGCCGCTTACTTCTTTCCACTTGTAACCCGCGGCAGCTGCATTGCCGCCAGAAGCCAGGAGACCTCCGACAAATCCTACCGCAAGACCCGGTCTGTCTGCTATAGAATATGCTATATATCCGGCCAGAACCGGAACCATCATATTCATTGCGAGACCACCTATGTATTTAAGAAGGGCGGATACAGGAGTGGCAGAGCCGAAAGCAGAACCGGCATTTCCGTGACCTGTCAGGGTATCTATGAGAAAAGCCAGTGCAGTCAGAATTCCTCCGCCTATAACAAACGGAAGCATATGCGATACGCCGCTCATAAGATGCGTATATATCTGATGAGCCGCGCTGCCGGATGGCTCTTTTTCGTCATCATCTTTTCCTTTTGAATCGCTGTGGAAAATCGGAGCATTCCCCTTTGAAGCTTTTTCCACCAGTTCCTCCGGAATATGTATGCCGTTCGCTACACTTGTCTCTATTACAGGCTTTCCTTCAAATCTGTCTACAGGAACCTTGGCATCCGCAGCGACTATAATTCCTGCAGCATTCTTTATCTCTTCATCGGTAAGGATATTCTTGGCCCCGGCAGAACCGCGTGTCTCCACTTTTACCGGAATGCCAAGCTTTTCTCCTGCCTTTAAAATCGCTTCGGCAGCCATATAGGTATGGGCAATCCCTGTAGGACAGGCCGTAACAGCAAGAACTTTATATGTCTCTTCCGGTTCAGATGCATTTTCCTCGCTGTCTATTCTCGCGCTTTCGGCGTCAGATATGATTCCAAGAAATTCTTCCTTTGAGCCGGCATTAAGGAGTCCGCTTACAAAATCCGGATTCATCAGAAGCTCAGAAAGGCGAGACAACACTTCCAGATGGACATTGTCCTTAGTATCGGGCGCTGCGATTAAAAAAATCAGATGAACCGGCTCTCCGTCGAGCGAATCATAATCCACTCCGTCAGGCAATACCATGGCCGCCAGCCCCGGAGCCGTTACAGCGTCTGACTTGCAGTGAGGGATCGCTATTCCCTCTCCTATCCCGGTGGTACTCTCTTCTTCCCTTAGAAATACTCCTTTTTCATATTTCCCGGGATCTTTGATATTGCCCCTCTTTACCATAAGGGCGACCATCTTTTTTATTACTTCTTCTTTGCTTTTTGCGCTGCCCTTAAGCTCTATGCTTTCAGGCGACAACAGATCTCTTACTCTCATATCAATTCACCTTTCCTTATATTTTAACCTAGATAATCCCTTCCCGAAATCCGAAGGAACCGTATCACATCCTCTTTTTTGGCGAGCGATTCCGACTGAGCGGACGCTCCTCCGGTACAGTTTCCGATATAGAAAGCTTTCTCGTAGTCTCCAAAAGTCTTGCATCCAAAAAGAAATCCGGCCAGAAAAGAATCTCCTGCTCCGACAGTATTTACCACCTTTCCCTTAACGGCGGTGTCATGATAGATCTTCCCGTCTTCAGCCACCATCATGGCGCCAAGGCTTCCCATTGACACGATTACATTTCTCGCCCCCATCTCCTGCACTTTTCTGGCATAGGGTACAGCCTCTTCCCAGCTCTTTATTGATACCCCGAATATCTCTCCGAGCTCGTGATGATTGGGTTTTATCACAAATGGATGAAGAGGCAGTACATTCATAAGCAGATCCCCTGTGGCATCGACAGCAATCATTACCCCTCTTCCACTCAGCCTTTTCATTATATCCTCATAGATGGAATCAGAAATAGAAGAAGGAATCGAACCGGCCAGGACAAGTGTATCACCGTCAGAGAGTCTGTCGATTTTTTCAAAGAAAAGGCCGAGCGCTTTCTCCGTGATCTCAGGTCCGCAGCCATTGACTTTTGTCTCCCTGTCTGCTCTTACCAGTACGTTTATTCTTGAAGTCCCCTCGGAAAGTTCAATAAAATCGGTTCTGACTCCGGAGCCTGAAAGCCGCCTTTCTATCTCTTTTCCTACGAATCCGGCTGTAAATCCAAGCGCCGTAGTCTCCATTCCAAGATTTCCAAGAACTATTGATACGTTTATTCCCTTGCCTCCAGGAAGTATGTTCTCGGATACCGCGCGGTTTACGCTGCCTTCCCTGCAGTCCGGCACATCCATCGTAAGGTCAAGAGAAGGATTAAATGTGACAGTATAGATCATAGATTTAAAACCTCCACTATATTTGTGTCGTTTTGAAATTCCTTTTTTGAAACATGATCCGTAAGGATAAGGGCGTCACCATATTCAGCAAAGCGCACCGAAGAGATGCGGCCAAACTTTGAACTGTCAGCGAGAATATAAGGCTTCTTTGTATGCTTAAGCGCTGATTCTTTGATCATAGCTTCCTTCACCTCCGGCGTGGTAAAGCCCTCATGCCTTGTGATGCCATTTGTACCGAAAAAGCCCTTTGTGAAATTATATTTTCTTATAAGGTAAAGGGCATCTTCTCCTACGATTGCCTCCGTGACGCTTTTGAATTCGCCCCCGAGAAGATACACCTTGATCCCATTTGCAACGAGCTTTTTAGCATGACCTATAGCATTCGTAACAAAAACAGCCGATTTTGCACTGATAAAATCGATCATGCACTCCGTGGTCGTCCCGGCATCCAGATATACAAAATCGGTCGGCTCTATGAGAGATGCAGCATATCTCGCCACCAGACTCTTCTCACCGATATTTCTTGTCTGTCTCAACAGTACGTCATCATCTCTTGAAGAGAGCGTTCCGGAGTCGATTGCTACAGCTCCTCCTCTTACTTTCTCGACTTGCCCTATCTTGTCGAGCTCATTAAGATCACGTCGCGCCGTAGATTCCGAGATGCCCAGCTTCTCCACAAGGTCCTGAACGGTCACCGTTCCGTCTGAATTTATGAGATTTGTGATTCTCTTATATCTCTCTTCAGCCAGCATATGTTGCCTTTCAGTAATAATCAATCATTTTCAATCACTTACAGGCAAATTATATGCCCGATTCTGATCATTTTCAATCAAAATCAGGCAAAATCATTCACAATCATTCATGTTCATTTTTGTACAATTTTACTACTGCCCAGTATCTTCTTCAGATACTGTCCGGTATAGCTCTTTTTATTTTTTGCAACTTCTTCAGGGCTTCCGCAGGCAACAAGGGTTCCGCCTCCGTCTCCTCCTTCCGGTCCCAGATCGATAATATAGTCGCTACTCTTTATCACATCCAGATTATGCTCAATAACAACGACAGTATTGCCGCTGTCAGAGAGTTTTCTTAATATCAGTACCAGCTTTCTTACATCTTCGAAATGCAGTCCCGTCGTAGGTTCGTCAAGAACATATATCGTCTTTCCGGTTCCACGGCGCGAAAGTTCTGCCGCCAGCTTTATCCTCTGTGCTTCGCCTCCTGAAAGTTCGGTCGATGGCTGGCCCAGCCTTATATATCCGAGTCCTACGTCAAAAAGCGTCCGGATCTTTCTTTCCACTGACGGAATATTCTTGAAGAAATCAAGAGCTTCCTCCACTGTCATATTCAAGACATCATATATGGACTTTCCTTTATATAAGACTTCCAGAGTCTCTCTGTTATATCTCTTGCCGTGGCATACCTCGCATGGGACATATACATCCGGCAAAAAATGCATCTCGATCTTTTTTATTCCGTCTCCCTGGCAGGCTTCGCACCTTCCGCCTTTCACATTAAAAGAAAATCTGCCCTTGCTGTAGCCTCTTTCCTTCGCGTCTTTGGTTCCGGCAAAGAGATCCCTTATTATGTCAAATACACCTGTATATGTGGCAGGATTTGATCTGGGCGTCCGTCCAATGGGCGACTGGTCAATGCAGATGATCTTATCCAGCTGCTCCGTCCCGTCTATGCCGTCAGATTCTCCCGCAATTATATGGGCATGGTTTAATTTTCTGGCAAGAGTCTTATATAATATCTCATTTATAAGAGATGATTTCCCTGATCCTGACACCCCTGTCACGGCAGTCATTATGCCGAGCGGTATCTTTACATTGATATTTTTCAGATTATGCTCTCTTGCGCCTTTTATCTCTATCCACCCTGTCGGTTTTCTCCGTTCTTTTGGAACAGGTACCACTTTCTTATGAGAAAGATACTGACCTGTAAGTGAATCCGGGCATGCCATCACATCTTCCGGAGTGCCGGCACATACGATCTCTCCGCCGTGTTCTCCGGCTCCGGGTCCTACATCGACCAGGTAATCTGCCGCGCGCATTGTATCCTCGTCATGCTCAACAACAATAAGAGTATTCCCCAGATCCCTAAGACCTTTCAAAGAATTAAGGAGCTTGTCATTGTCTCTCTGATGAAGCCCTATCGACGGCTCGTCCAATATGTATGCCACTCCCACCAGACCTGATCCGATCTGTGTTGCAAGCCGGATCCTCTGAGTCTCGCCTCCGGAAAGAGTTCCGGTCGCGCGGGCAAGGGACAGATAATCAAGGCCTACATCTGATAAAAATCTGACTCTGCCTATTATCTCCCTGATAATAGACTGCCCGATCATCATCTGCTGCCGGGTGGGCTTTATATTTTCAAACCACTTCAAAAGATCCCTTACCGGCATCTCCGTCAGTTCCATGATGTTCTTCTCACAGAAAGATACTGCCAGTATTTCTGGCTTCAGCCTCTTGCCGTGGCAGACAGGACACGGCGATGTCACCATGCACTCTTCAAAAGAGGACTTCACCATATCGGATCCGGATTCACGGTAACGCCGTCTCTCGTCAGAAATCAGGCCGTTGAAGAGAACCATATAGGTTCCCTCGCTTCTCTGACCGCTGTAGTGGACTGCCACTTCTCTGTCAAAACCGTCATATATAAACATACGCCTTATTTCATCAGGCAGATCCTTATAGGGTGTATCAAGGCTGAAATCATATGCTTCCGAGAGAGCCACTAAAAGAGCGTGAGTAAAACTGTCCTTCTTTCCGGATGATTGCCAGCCCGGACAGCTCACGCAACCCTCGTTAAACGAGAGGTTTTTGTCCGGTATCATAAGATCTTCGTCAAATTCCATCCGGAAGCCAAGTCCCAGACACTCCGGGCAAGCTCCGAAAGGACTGTTGAAAGAAAATGATCTTGGTTCGATCTCGTCTATGGAAATTCCGCAGTCAGGGCATGAAAAACTGTCGGAGAAATGCAGCTCTTCGCCTCCGATCACATCCACTGTCAGAAGACCACCCGATAGTGAAAGTACATTCTCTATGGAATCTGTAAGACGTTTCTCCATTCCCTCCTTCACGATAAGCCGATCCACGATTATGGAAATATTATGTTTCCTGTTTTTATCAAGCTGTATTTCCTCCGAAAGCTCATACTGATTTCCGTCAATCACTGCTCTCACATATCCGGATTTAAGAGCTTTCTTAAGGAGCTTATCATGCGTTCCTTTTCTTCCTCTCACAACAGGTGCCAGAAGCTGAATTTTTGTCCTCTCCGGCAGCTTCATGATCTGATCCGCCATCTGGTCTACAGTCTGTTTTTCGATCACCCTGCCGCACTTAGGACAGTGAGGTATACCGCAACGTGCGAAGAGAAGCCTTAAATAATCATATATCTCCGTAACCGTACCGACAGTTGATCTTGGATTATGATTTGTGGATTTCTGATCAATTGATATAGCCGGCGGCATCCCCGATATCTTATCAACGTCAGGCTTATTCATCTGACCCAGAAACTGTCTGGCATAACTTGAGAGAGATTCCATATACCGTCTCTGGCCTTCTGCAAATATTGTATCGAACGCCAGAGAAGACTTGCCTGAACCCGAAAGACCAGTAAAAACTGTAAAGCTGTCACGGGGAATGTCAAGCGACACATTTTTCAGATTGTGCTCTCTGGCACCGCGGATCTTTATCAATTTATGTTCAGTCATCTTCAACCTTTACCTCTGATTCTCCGGTCTCTCATCTGATTTTTTATTTCGATCATACGGTCTCTGTATTCAGCTGCCACTTCAAAATTAAGAGCAGATGCAGCTTCTTTCATCTTTTTTTCGTATTCAACGGAAAGCTTCGAAAGTTCTTCAGGATCAGGATCAGCCTCATCCCTCAAGGCTTTCTTTTCAGCATGAGCTATTTCCTTCGATACCGACATTATCTGCCTTACCGACTTCTTTATAGTAGTCGGAGTAATATGGTTTTCCTCATTATATTTCTGCTGGATGGCACGCCGTCTCATCGTCTCATCGATGGCCGCTTTCATAGAGTCCGTAACAGTATCTGCATACATAATGACATGACCTTCGGCATTTCTCGCCGCTCGCCCTATGGTCTGTATGAGAGATGTCTCCGACCTGAGGAATCCCTCCTTATCAGCATCAAGTATTGCGACAAGCGTAATTTCGGGAATGTCAAGTCCTTCCCTCAGGAGATTTATTCCTACCAGCACATCAAAGACATCCAGTCTGAGATCTCTTATTATTTCAGCTCTCTCAATGGTATCAATGTCAGAATGCATATAGCGGACTTTTATTCCGGTCTCGCTGAGATATGAAGTCAGATCCTCTGCCATCCTCTTTGTAAGAGTCGTGATCAAAACCTTATGACCTTTGCCCGTCTCTTTTCTTATTTCTCCGATAAGATCATCTATCTGACCCTCAACCGGTCTTACTTCAACATAAGGATCCAGCAGTCCTGTTGGCCTTATCACCTGCTCAGCCCGCAGCATCTCATGGTCGGCCTCATAATCGCCCGGCGTCGCAGATACAAAAAGCATCTGATCTATCTTATTTTCAAATTCGTTAAAATTCAGCGGACGGTTATCAAGAGCTGACGGAAGTCGGAAACCATAATCTATAAGAGTCTTTTTTCTTGACAGATTTCCATTATACATTCCTCTGACCTGAGGGATCGTGATATGAGATTCATCGACTATGATAAGATAATCATCTCCGAAATAGTCCATAAGGCATGTGGGCGGTTCTCCCGGTTTCTGGGATGTCATATGTCTCGTATAATTCTCGATGCCGCTGCAGAATCCTGTCTCCCGCAGCATCTCTATGTCGAAATTAGTTCTCTCTGCTATCCTCTGCGCTTCGAGAAGCTTACCCTTGCTCTTGAAATATGATACGCGCTCCTTCAGCTCAGCTTCTATCTCATCGCAGGCCTTATCTATCCTGTCCTGGGGAACTACGTAATGAGAAGCCGGGAAAAGCGCCGCATGACTTACTTCGGACTTCGCTACCTGATTTACGGGGTCCATCTCAAGTATTCTGTCGATCTCGTCTCCGAAGAATTCCACCCTGTAAAAATAATCTGTGGTCGTAGCCGGAAAAATATCAAGCGTATCGCCTCTCACACGAAAAGTTCCACGCTTAAAATCCATGTCGTTTCTATTGTACTGCTCATTTATAAGCCGCTTTATTACTTCATCCCTGTCGATCTCCTGACCCGGACGGAGAGACACCATCATATTCTGAAAATCATCAGGCTCTCCGATTCCGTAAATGCATGAGACAGAAGAAACAATTATCACGTCTCTCCGCTCGGAAAGCGACGCGGTCGCGGAAAGACGGAGCTTGTCTATCTCATCATTTATCGCAGAATCCTTGGCTATATATGTATCAGTCGAAGGCACATAGGCCTCCGGCTGATAATAATCATAATATGAGACGAAATATTCGACAGCGTTCTCCGGAAAGAATTCTTTCATCTCCCCGTACAGCTGCCCCGCAAGCGTCTTGTTGTGCGATATTATGAGTGTAGGTTTGTTGAGAGCGGCAATTACATTTGCCATCGTAAATGTCTTGCCGGACCCGGTCACGCCCTTCAGAGTCTCAAACTGATTTCCCTCGCGGAATCCCCTTACAAGCTCATCTATAGCCTTGGGCTGGTCGCCTGTAGGCTTATAATCTGAATGAAGAATAAAATTCATCTGACATCAGCCATTCTCAAAACGTCCATGGCAGTTCTTGTATTTCTTGCCGCTGCCGCATGGGCACGGATCATTTGGATATATCTTTTTCTTTGCGCGCCTTACAGGCTCTTTTGTTTTCTCTTCGCTGTCTCTGTTTGTGCCGGTAACTTCCGCCACTTCCTCACGCTCGATCTTCTTCTCGACCCTGATATGGAAGAGCATCTGTACAGTATCATGCTTTATGGAATCATTCAGAGCGTCCATCATGTCATAGGAAATCATCTTGTATTCATCTACAGGATTCCTCTGACCGTAAGCCTGAAGTCCGATTCCCTGCTGCAGCTGTTCCATGTCGTCGATCTCATCCATCCATTTATGATCTATTACACGGAGAAGTATGACTCTCTCAATTTCTCTGAACTGCTCAGGCTCGGGAAATTCAGCTTCCTTGGCATCATATAATTCCGTCGCCTCTTTATAAAGCTTTTCAGTCAGATCATCCGCCTTCTTTACGTCAGAAATGGTATCCTCTGTAACAGGACTTATGGGAACAACTTCATCAATGATTCTGTTCAGCTCATTCAAGTCCCACTCATCCTTTGCGATATCGTCCGTAGCCACGGTCTTTACAGAATCGCTTATGAAGTCGTGAGTCATATTCATGATCTGATCCTTCATGTTCTCTCCGGACAGGACCCTTCTGCGCTGCTTATAGATAAGTTCTCTCTGCTCATTCATGACCTGGTCATATTCAAGCAGGTTCTTTCTGATGGCAAAGTTATTAGCCTCTATCCTCTTCTGAGCCTTCTCAATGGCATTAGACAACAGCTTATGTTTGATCTCCTGTCCCTCGGGGACACCCAGATTTTCAAAGATCTTTATTAATTTCTCTGAACCAAAGAGTCTCATCAGATCATCTTCCAGCGAAATAAAGAACTGCGATTCACCGGGATCTCCCTGTCGTCCCGAACGTCCTCTCAGCTGATTGTCGATACGCCTTGATTCATGACGTTCTGTACCAATGATTTTAAGACCCCCGGCAGCTCTCGCCTCATCGTCGATCTTAATATCGGTTCCTCGTCCTGCCATATTGGTAGCTATCGTAACAGCTCCGTGTCTGCCGGCCTCAGCTACGATCTCAGCCTCTTTCTCGTGGAATTTTGCATTCAGGACATTATGCTGGATGCCTTCCTTATTGAGCATCTTGGACAGAAGCTCCGATACATCAATTGTAATTGTACCTACAAGCACAGGCTGTCCCTTTTCGTGAGAGCGTTTGACTTCATCTATTACAGCCTTGTATTTTTCCTTCTTTGTCTTGTATACGGCATCATCATGATCCTTACGGATAACAGGCTTATTTGTAGGAATCTCTATAACATCCATTCCGTAAATATCACGGAATTCCTGCTCCTCAGTAAGAGCGGTTCCTGTCATACCGCCTTTCTTGTCATATTTGTTGAAGAAATTCTGGAAGGTGATGGTTGCAAGAGTCTTGGACTCTCTCTTGACCTTGACATGTTCCTTAGCCTCGATGGCCTGATGGAGACCGTCAGAATAACGGCGTCCCGGCATGATACGGCCGGTAAAGGAATCGACGATCAATACCTGATCGTCCTTTACGACATAATCCTGATCTCTGTGCATGAGATAATGAGCGCGGAGAGCCAGGATCACATTATGCTGAATCTCCAGATTTTCAGGATCCGCAAGGTTATCAATATGGAAAAACTTCTCTACCTTCTTTACGCCTTCCTGAGTCAATGTAACAAGCTTGTCCTTCTCATTGACAATGAAATCACCCGTCTCTTCCTGTTCCACGCCCATCAGCGCGTCAATCTTGGAGAATTCAGGCAAATCCTTGCCCCTCTTCATCTGACGGGCAAGCGTATCGCACATCTCATAGATCTTCGTGGACTTTCCGGACTGACCGGAAATGATAAGAGGAGTCCTGGCTTCATCGATAAGTATAGAGTCTATCTCATCGATAATGCAGTAATGCAATCCCCTCTGCACCAGATCCTTCTCATATACAACCATGTTGTCTCTCAGATAATCGAATCCGAGCTCATTATTGGTAATATATGTAATGTCGCAATTATAAGCGGCTCTTCTCTCTTCGCTGTCCATACTGTTAAGCACCACGCCCACGGAGAGGCCTAAGAATTCGTGAAGTTTTCCCATCCATTCCGCATCACGCTTGGCAAGATAGTCATTTACCGTGACAATATGTACACCTTTGCCCTCAAGTGCGTTCAAATAAGCCGGAAGCGTGGACACAAGGGTCTTTCCTTCACCGGTCTTCATCTCTGCGATTCTGCCCTGATGAAGAATGATACCACCGATAAGCTGCACTCTGAAGTGCTCCATTCCGAGCACTCTCTTGCCGGCTTCTCTTACTACTGCAAAAGCCTCCGGCAGAATATCGTCAAGCTTTTCCCCCTTGCTGAGTCTCTCTTTAAATTCAGCCGTTTTTCCCTTCAGCTCGTCATCTGACAATTTCTGCATTGCCGGACGCAGCGATTCGATTTTATTTACTATGGGTTTAATACGCCTCAGTTCGTGTTCCGAATGCGTACCAAACATTTTTGTCATCATTCCCATTTCACTTGCTCCTTCCAGAAGTAAACTCATTGTATTTTATCATTAGAACAGCTTTTTAACAAGGATTCGCAAAAGACCTTCGCAAATATTGTAGTATGTTGTCAGAATTGCGCTGCAATATTTATCAATTATTCAATCTAATCTCATGTATACAATATATTTTCAGAAATATTCTTGACATTATATGTCTTCCGTTATACAATACAACCATCAAGAGAAGAGATCAGAAACAAGCATTCAGATCTCAATATAGAAAGAATAGAACTTAAGGAATCTTATAAAAGGAGGTACAGTCCACCGGAATACTAAACGATATGCCTTAACCGATCGCCAGGGATAGGGCGGGCCGCATAAGACAGAACATTCCCATTTCGTGACAGGAGCTGTTTTAGCTAATAATCAGAAAAGATGAGATTTGGAACGAATCGATATGTCGAAAGGCGGAGCAGTCTTCGAAGACCTGCAGAGGAACTTGTAAATGGTTTTTGCAAAGGCAATATAAGTTCTTGGTAACTGTAGATTTTATGCTGAAGAGATTCAGTGAAGATCGTAACTTATGTAACTGTTTGTAGCTTATGTAACTCGCAGATTTGTTTTAGTTATTTTTTGAACTTATCAACATGTATGTAACCTGTAGATTTGTTTAACTTAATAACTTCCAGAAAGGTGTAAATCCATTGAACAGTGGTGATCTGATTGGAAATCAGTAAGGGCGGGATATTGACCGAATTTGAAAGGTTGATGTTCCGTCCTTTATTTATCTGAGAAGTTTTATGAATTTGTCGGCAAAGCGGTCCCAGGTATAATTTTCCCCTGTCCTGTATGCCGTATCAGATATTTCTTCTCCTGCAGTCTCCGTCAAACAAGCTGCCTCTTCCGCCGCATGCCTTATTTCATCAAGATCCCGGCATATTTTTACGGCTTTATTTGATGAAAGATCCGGCTCTGCCGATTCTGACATAGTCGTTATGCACCCCGCTCCATTCAATAGAGCAGACGGCACCCGGTCATGCATACCACAATAAAAAAGAGGATTTATATCAAAGACAGCTTTTGAATCAGCAAACACTTCATAAGTCTTTCCTATAGGAACAGGCTTCAAAAAAGATAAGTTATTGGATTCCAGACCTGCAGAATCCCATCCTTCTCCCATTATCACGCACTTTGTTCCGGATGATAAGGCAGCTCTGACACATGACAGACGATACTCATACCGTACTCTCCGGTCTACGGGATAGATATAATTCATCAAGACAGAAAGATCCTTCATGCCAAAATCTGCCGGCATAAGGTCTCTGTCTGTCAGAACATAAAGAAGTGCATCTTCCAGAGGTTCCTCCAGCGGATTCCATTTGTCATATACATCAGCTAAAAGCTGACGGAAGGAATAACCTTCCGGTGAATCATTCACAAAGCATGCGGTATTCCATTCTTCATTCACCTTTTCTGCAGGAAGATATGTGGCAGGAATCAGAAGATCTATTTTCCTGTCCGAAAAGCATCTTCTCCCTGCGGCAGATCCCGGTATCGGAAAGTAATCCGCGGTTTTGATCCATGGATAGTATTTTCTGACATAGGCGGAATGAGACCTGTCAATCGTCATCACATGATAATGTTTCAGATGAAATGAAAGACCGGGATGATGATAAAGCGGATGATCAACTATCCAGTTGTAAAATGGAGCATTAATAAGATCAAGAAGGGGCAAGGTTCCATTTTCCGTATCTTCCGTAAGATAGGGAAGCTTTGAATTGATATCCAGTATTGCCCTGAATTTTTTTCCTTCAAGTTCTGCCAGCTGCTCCCAGTCGACATCTTCTCCGGATAATTCCAGATAAGATACCGGTATATTCTTTTTCCTGAAAGCCTTCATGGCCTGTCTCAGAAAAAAAGATCCGGAATAATAGCAGATGCCGCGGGTATGTATGATCAGGATCCTCTCAGATGAGTTTTCATCCTTTATTTCCGACATCAGTAAGAAATAACCTCTGTACCGGTCTCTGTGACAAGCACCTGTATTTCCCACTGTGCAGAAGGCTTACCATCAAGCGTATATACTTCCCAGTTATTGCCGCCGTCTGTATATATAGCGTCAGACCCCATATTGATCATGGGCTCGATCGTAAACATAAGACCAGGCACCAGCAGCATATCCTCGCCCCGGTTCGTGTTATAGCTTACCCAGGGTTCTTCATGGAAATCATTTCCTACTCCATGGCCACCGATTTCCTTTACCACGCTGAATCCATTTTCTTCAGCATGAGTATGGACAGCTTCGCCCATATCTCCAAGGAAGCCCCAAGGCTTAGTTGCCTTAAGACCCAGCTCAACGCATTCCTTTGTAACTTCAACCAGCTTCTTTGTCTCAGGAGCCACGTCACCTATCATATACATTCTGGAGGAGTCTGAATAATATCCGTTCAGAATTGTGGAGCAGTCAACATTAATAATATCTCCGCTTTTCAGTATGACTTTCTCTGACGGAAATCCATGGCATACCTGATCATTCACGGAAGTGCAGACGCTGTAAGGGAATCCCTCGTAATTAAGGGGAGCCGGAATAGCGCCTGCGCCATATGTCACTTCGTTTACTATGTCATTTATTTCCTTGGTTGACATTCCCTCGCAGATTCTCTTGCCTACTTCATCGAGACAGGCAATATTTACCTCGGCACTCTTTTTTATTCCCTCGATCTGAGCCGGAGTCTTAAGGAGGCTCCTCGGCGGAACAGTATGTCCTTCCAGCATGTACTTGAACATCCGCTTGTCCGCTTCCATATGGCAGGTCTTGTATTTTTTACCGCTTCCGCACCAGCAAGGGTCATTTCTTCCGATTTTTTTATCCACTTATACCACTTCTTTCTTTGTCCCAGTCATCATGACTTTGAAAATATATCCTTTATGTCCATGTGCTCGATCCATTTGACATATGACCTGTCGCCCGGATTCTTTCCATTCACAAAATTGACGTGGTCATGATGAACCGTTATCTCACCGACATTCACTCTGTCCCATATTCTATCATTTTTTCTGACTTTGTGTTCTGATAAAATCTTTTCATATTCATCACCGTCCCAGTTCAGAGATTCGTATGACAAATTCTTTTCTTTCGCAAGAATCCTCTGGTATTTCTGTGCCAGAGCCATTTTCAGGATCTCGTTTTCAATCTCATTCATGCTTACAGGCATTCTTTTCCTCTGTATATCAAGAAGATCCTCCTTGAAATCCGTAAAAGAATTTTCAGCATATTTTGCTTCATCCGGAGATAATGATATCTGGCGCTTCTTTGCTTCGCGATAAAATACAGTGTCATGTACAGCCATGCTGTAAACTGTCTTTTTTGCCATGGCAGCCATTATTTTTCCCTGGAGCCGGGCATTCCAGAAATCCCTGGTGCTTTCCTTATTGTAAACGTACGCTTCCTTCTCGACCTTATTCTCAACATAGGCTACATAAAAAGCCATATCCTTTAATGTCAGCCCTTTGCCGTTAATAACAGCAGCTTCTTTTTTCAGATTATCCTTATAAGAAAACGGTTTTGACTTTTCCATCTTAAAATATCCTGTCAGGCACATTAAGAATACGAAAGCTGCTGTAGCTGTTAAAATAAATATTCTGTCCTTAACAGTATTCTTTTTCATTTTCCTCATGCTCCATACAAGGGGGTCTTCGAGAATAAAGCAGCGGTCATCCGGGCATGCCACGGTCAACCGCTGCTAAAAATTTATAAGCCATTATTCATTAAAATCTTCTAATTCCCAGGATCGTATGGCAGTAAACAGATCTGTTGCAGGTAATCCCGGCTCTTGTGCTCTGAGCTTCAACTATTACACCTCCGCCGGCAAAGATGGCGACATGACCAGGATAAACGACCACATCACCAGCCTGCATATTCTCAGGACTTACCGGCTTGCCGTAATCTAGGAATGACTGCGAATACCGCGGCGAGCTTATCCCGAAATGAGAAAGGACGTAATGAACAAAGCCTGAGCAGTCAATGCCGTCACTGCTGCTCCAATCGGAAACATTGGGATTGTTGCCGCCCCATGCATAATGATTTCCGACAAACTGCTTTGCATAGGCAACTATGGCGCTTCCGTTCGCAGAACCGGAAGGATTTAAATTCTTGCCGGCATCAGCATTAGTAGTGGTATTGCTGTCTGAACCGCCACCATTATCTCTGCCACCGACGTTGCCTTTAATGATATTTTGCTGTTTTAACGCATTTCTTGCAGCCTCTGCTGCCGCCTTCTCTGCCGCAGCCTTCTGGGCAGCTTCTCTTGCCTTCCGTTCCTCTTCGGCCTTTCTCGCAGCTTCCTGCTTTGCCTGTTCCAGCTCAGCGTCCACGTTTCCCTTCTGAGCCTTCAGATCAGATATCTTTTTATTAAGGGATTCCTGTTTTACACTGAGCGTTGATTTCTGAGTATTTAAAGAAGCCTCCTCGTTTTTCAACTCCTTTTTCATATCAGACAGCTCTTTAACGGTCGCGTCATATGTCTCGACCTGCTCTTTGTCATACTGATAGATCTTGCTGGCATATTCCACACGGCTTATGAAATCAGCGATAGAACCCGACTCAGCCATAATGGTAAAGAGGTTTCCCGTATTATTATCAGACTCGTATGTATATTTCATACGAGAACTGATCTCGCCTCTCAACTTGTCGACAGCCTTTGTCGCCTCTTCTATCTCTGTATTTGTATCGCTGATATCCTGCTCATTCTCGTCGATCTGTTTCTGCAGATCCTGAATGGAAGCCATTAAATCAACAAGTTCTGAATTGGTAGAATCTATATCCGACTGGATGCTCTGGCTCTGTCCTTGCAGATCGCTTATCTTATCAGCACTGACTCTGAACGGTGTAAAATAAAAAGTCCCTGCCGTCAGAGACATCATAAGCAGCCCCGCAATTGTTCTCTTTGCGATTCCTCTCTTCAAAATTGAAAAGCCTCCTGAAAAATTTTTTCTTCTCCTGTATGCATCAGTTTTCACACCGATATACATTTATTACTATAGTCCAAACACACATATCAAGTCAAGTTTCAAGCCGTGTTTTTGGTGAATTTTTCATAAAAAAAGCTCCCGGATCCGGGAGCTTTTCAAACATATTCAGTTCAGCAGAGTCTCATTCTGATCTCTCTTGTAATAATATCCTGATAGCTGAACGAGAGAAGCTGCTTTGGTAAATCATCACTTCTTCCGTCCACCTGTACCGTAAACACTGCAGGATAAGCGTTCTTGATAACACCTTTCTGAATATCAACCTTGTTCCTGCCACGGTCAAGCCTTATCTCAACTCTGTTGCCGCACTGTTCACGCACCGAAGCGCGAACCTTGTCGAATTCTGAACGTTCCATGAATATTCCTCTCCTCTGCCAAAGATTCGTGCAATGACTTATGTCCAAACACTAGATGTAGTATATCACGTCCCTGTCCATTTGTCAAAGTAATGCAGTCATTTACGCCATCACCCGCTCTTGTTTTAATTGTAATGAAACCTGTCATCTACTATAATCATAGATAAACGGCAAAGGGTACTTTTAACAATAATACCTTTGAAAATCAAAAGAGAAATATTAATCCTCGTGTTTTTTCGGAAGGCTTATTGAGAATTATTACTGAGAAAGGTTCAAAATATGATTCGCGCAATTATTGCTCTTTTATTTGCTGCATTATTTCTTATTATCACTCTTCCTTACATTTTCATAGTATGGCTGATCAGTAAAAAGCATCCTGACAAGGCTTACGCCCTTGCAGCGCCGCCGGCAATGTGGGGACTTCGCGTTGTCTCTTTCCTCTGCTCTGTACATCTTAATGTCACAGGACTTGAGAACATTCCAAAAGACCGGAGCGTTTTATATATTGGCAATCATTCATCCATCTTTGATGTGATACTTACATATCCCTTAAGCCCACGTCCAACAGGCTATCTTGCCAAAAAAGAAATGACCAAAGTGCCTGTTTTCAAACTATGGATGGATGTCCTCTTCTGCCTCACTCTCGACAGAAGCGATACCCGCCAGGCGCTGGGGGTGATACTTAAGGCCATAGATTATGAAAAGCAGGGTCGATCCGTTTTTATTTTCCCTGAAGGCACCCGAACAAAAGACGGTACCCTCGGAGCTTTTCATGCAGGCTCATTCAAGGTGGCTCTTCGTTCAGGGTGCCCGGTCATACCTGTCGCCATCACTCATACGGCTGAAATAATTCGAGACCACATTCCCTTCGTAAAAACAACTACAGTAAACATCAGCTATGGCACTCCCATTGAAACAAAAGGCCTTTCAGTTGAAGAAAAAAAGCATCTCGCCAATCATGTGCGTGACATAATAAGCGGGATGCTTGATGAGATGGACTGATCAGCCCATTATTTGCCTTTAGCGTGAGAAAGAGCATTCATGCTTAATATATTGGTATCAAATGTATAAGTTATCTCATTCTCCTGTCTGGCTCTCTTCATCGCGAGATCTATAATGCGGTCAAGCAGCTCTGTATATGAGACTCCAAGCGGTTCCCAGAGATAGAAAGCCAGGGAGCCGGGGATCGTATTTATCTCATTGAAAAACAGCTCTCCAGTATCCGAATCTATCATGAAATCCATTCTTGCCACGCCGTTGCAGCCCAGAGCATGAAAAGCCGTGACACTTAATTCCCTCACTTTTTCATACAAGTCATGAGGTATATCCGCGGGGATCCTTCTTGTGACAGAAGCCATTCCCTTGGATCCGGACTTGCCGCCGGATTCGTATTTATCTTTATAGGAAAGTATGTCCTTCGTATGGAACGGCTCCTCTATCTCGGAGCTCTCAGCCTTCTCATCATCTCCGAGCACGGAACAGTTTACTTCCCGGAGATTTGAGATCGCGTGCTCAACAAGTATATGCGATGTATAAAGGAAAGCGTCATCTATTCTCTCGGTAAGGGTATCACGGTCTCGCGCCACGCCTATTCCAACAGACGATCCCAGGTTCACAGGCTTTACTATTACGGGATAGCCAAGCTTTGTCTCTATCCTTTCAATCATCCTGTCCATATCGGCATAATCTGAAATGTTAAAATTCAGGCAATCGAGCACAGGCACCCCATTATCTTTAAGTACCTGTTTCTGGATATACTTGTCCATTCCGACTGCCGATGACGTCACATCGCATCCGGCGAAGGGGATCCCTACAGTCTTGAGATATCCCTGCAGGGCTCCGTCCTCCTCATTTGTTCCATGTACCACAGGAAGAGCCAGATCTATCTCCCTCTCCTTCGGTCCAAACGCCTTTTTAGGGAAAGGCATAATGAAAAATCGCCCGTTCTCATTTATAAATACAGCTCTCGTTGATTTTTTGAGAAGCGCCGGGATATCCTTGTACGCATCAATATCTCCGATGTCATCCCCTATAAAGAATTCATTTTTCTTGGAAATATAGACAGGTATCACATCGTATTTTTCCTTATCCAGCGCAGCCATTGCCTGAATGCCGGAAATGACTGACACCTCGTGCTCAGTGCTCTTGCCTCCGAACAATACAGCTACTCTTAACTTCACAGCAGATTATCTCCTTTCAAGTTTCAATAATTATCAGGCAGATCATTCTCAAGAAGTATATATTTATGTCCCTGATCCTGGATCTGATATACATATTTCATGGCATCCGTTAACTTAACAAAAGACATTATTCTGGATTCGGGAAATCCTGCGTCTTTTGCTCCGTCAGCTATGTCTTTCATATTAGTATGACCTATAAGAACAATATAATCGCAATTTGCAGCGGCATACCCGCCGAAACGCCTGTTGTATTCGCTTTGTTTATCACCCAGTTCCACCATACCCGGTGTTACAAGGATCTTTACTCCATCAAACATTCCCAGCGTTTCGACAGCAGCTTTCGAGCCTTCGGGATTCGAATTATAGGCATCATCTATTATTGTGACGCCTGCGGATTTATTGGATATCTCCAGTCTATGAGGTACAGGCTTCAATCTTCTTACCGGTATGATGAGATCATGAAGCTCTATTCCAAGCTCATGCGAAACCGCAACAGCTCCGCAGAGATTTGTCACATTATGCATACCGAGAAGCCTTGTCTCAAACTCTTCGGAAGAGCCATCCGGAGCCGTCACTGTAAATTTTGTTCCGGTCGCAGACATGGAAATATTACCGGCTGAATATCCGCGCAGGATATTTCCCTTCAGTTTACCCATAGCTGAATATCCGATTACATTATTATAATCTCCTGCTTTCAGAGCTGCCGGATCCGAATCCATATTTACATATATGATACCGTCATCAGGAAGAGAGTCAGCCAGTTCAAATTTAGTCTTCTGCACATTGGAAAGCGTATGGAAGGTCTCAAGATGCTGAGGGCCCACCGACGTTATTATGCCCCATTGAGGATGCACGATATCGCAGCATTCCTTTATGTCTCCAACATGCCGCGCGCCCATCTCGCAGAGAAAGATCTGGTCTGTGCGTTTCAAATAATTCCTGATGGTGATCACTATTCCCATGGGAGTATTGTAATTGCCCGGTGTCATGACCACATTATAACGCGAAGACAATAAAGCATTCAGGTAATATTTCATGCTGGTCTTGCCGTAGCTGCCGGTAATACCTATGACCTTCAGGTCGTCTCTCTCCTTTAGGATCTTTTTTGCCATTGATATAAACCTTGAATGAATGGCATTCTCTACCGGACGGTTTATAATATTGGCAAGCATTACCATACATTCATGCAGCGCCGCAAGAAGAGACACAAGCACTGCCAAAATCTTCAAAGCGTCTTTTACAGTGAGAAATACTATAAGTACCGGAATGGCGGAGATCAGAATATCCGTAAAAAGGAGTCTCTTCACGCGCGCCGTAAACACAAGCGGTTTCTTTGAATTATACTTCTTTAAAAAGTTGAAGTAATAAATAAGAAAAACCGTAAACGCCACGCTGAGAATAAACAGAACAGGATTGCCTGTCACAGCGGCTCCGGCGACAAGAATAAAGTTTATTATGAGGCTGCTCTGCTTATGATAGTTGATCTTTAGCCAGACCATCTGCTCGGTATTCCTGTAGGTGTTCTGCTGAAGCATATGAGCGTTGTAGCGTAGTACAGGCCAGATAAGGATGGCATTCAAAAGGAAAAGAACGGCATTCAAAAGAATATCAAACATCACATGCCTCCCTTCAGGAAATCCATTATTACACGGTCTGCCTCATCAGGCTTCTCAAGAAAGGAAAAATGTCCGGTATTCTCTATAATACGGAGTCTTGAATCAGGAAGCTTCTCATCCATAATATAGGCATCTCTTAAAGGAGTGGCGGTATCTCCATCGCCCCAGACCAGGAGAACAGGCATCTTTACAGACGAAAGGAGGGCAGTCTGGTCATAATTTACTGCCATAACCAGAGTCTTTTTCATGACAGGTGATGCATTCTTATAATCTTCCGAACCCTGCCTGCCTCTCCAGTCATCTATCAGATCCGTAAACATTGAATAAACGGGCTTTAGCGATGTGATTTTTTTAATGATCTTATATCTTTTAACTCTGAATTCTGACTTTTTTGTCCTGACCGGCAATATACCGGCACTGTCCATCAGCACCATCCTGTCAATACTTACCGGCAATTCAGATCTCGATGCAGTCTCTATCGCCACTCTTCCGCCGAATGAATGTGCGATAAATATCACTTCACTTATATCAAGCTCTTTCAAAAAAGCTATAAGGAAATCAGTATACTGCTTTACATCCCAGGGTTTATCAGGCTCTGCTGAATATCCAAATCCGGGAAAATCAAACTGTACAACCCTGAATCTTTCACTTATGACTTCAGCAAGAGAATCATACAGTTCGCATTTAGTGCCCCAGCCCTGCAGCATAACCACAGTCTTATCTCCCGATCCGGATATCTTATAATATACCGGCAGGCCAAACACTTCAGTCGTCATTTATATCTCCAAACCATACAAAATAAACATACAGAACGATCCGTCAATTATCAGCACGGATTTTTATTATAACATGACTGAAAGCATTGTGAACAGGCTATGCAAAAAGTCGCAGATCGATTGTAAATCTCACCGGAATTATCAGAGTGTAAAAAGTCCGATGCCATAGGGTGCGTATGCGAATATTATCATCAGAATATGATCATCAGGGGTACATTCTCATCATCGAGTGCATTTGCCTCCGGGATCTTGTATCTTGCAGGAATTCTCCTCCTCAACGCCCTTAAGAAGAGCAGTACTTCATAATATTCATCAATGTCATTTTCCTGAAGCGTGCATCGCAGTTCCACTTCCCAAATATGCATGAGAAGCACCAGTCCCCCTGCCCTCATAGCAATGCAAAACGCTCTCGTAAGATGCAATCTGCATTCATCCGTAAAGCCCATACGCTGCTCAAAATACGCCAGATTACAAAGAACTGCTCCCCTTAATAAAGACATCCCGGCATCATCAGCTTCCTGAATGCTCAGACGTTTTTCCATTGCGCAGAGAATCGATACGGCATCCGCTCTTTTCCCATCCTCATATCTAAGTATGGCAAGCGCGTTTAAAAGCAGCACTTCTGCTCTGGTGAGAGGGATCGACTCCTTGTATGTCTCTTTAAAATGCCCTATGTCCAGCCAGGGTATGGTCTTACTCAAAAGCGACTGTATCCTTCCGCGGATATCCAGCTCTATGCAGGCCTCTCTCAAGGTAAGCCCCTGACCGGAAAGAGTCAGAACTTCCCATACAGCCATCATGACCTTGTACATCTGGATCTGCTTTATTGTATCCTCGTCGGTTATTTTGCATAGAATAAACAATTCTTCTTCCGCTTTCTCAAGATCATTGAGCTGGAGAGCGACAACGATTCTCTCAACCAGAGCGCTGTTATCTTTATCTCTGTCTGTAAAACAATAAAAGTCAGGCACCTTCAGACGGTTTAAAAGCTTTTGCACCAAACCGAATGACGGTGTCTGACTTCCTGTTTCAATTCTTGAAAGCGTGCTGGCATCGCACAGGTCACATGATAATTCTTCCTGTGTCAGCCCTGCCGACTCACGCGCTTCTCTGATCATCCTGCCGATCATGGCTTCTCCCATACGCACATCCTCCTATTGGATAAATATATAGGAGAACCGGTATAAAAATCTACCATGGACCCGGCAGTCTGCACTGCCGATTACTGTTCCGGCTCGATAAGACCATAAGTATTTCCGCGTCTCTTGTATACTACATTGATCTCATCAGTCTCGGCGTTTCTGAAGACGAAGAAATCATGTCCGAGAAGATCCATCTGGATGCATGCATCCTCAGGGAACATAGGCTTCATATCAAATTTCTTTGTACGCTTTATTACAATGCCGCTCTCATCTTCGTCCGCATCAGCCTCAATGAATTCACGCCTGAAATCATTCTCGGCATTCTGCTGCTTTGTAATAAGTTTGTGACGGTATTTCTTGAGCTGACGCTCAATCGTCTCCTCTACCAGATCAATGGAAACATACATATCGGAGCTTACCTGCTCTGATCTTATTATGCCTCCCTTTATCGGTATAGTCACCTCGATCTTCTGACGATCCTTCTCAACGCTCATTGTGACGTCGATGATCGTGTCGTCATTGAAATACTTGTCCAGCCTGCTTAAGCGATCCTCCACTGCTGCCTTCAGGCCCTCTGTAAGTTCTATGTTTCTGCCCGTAATTTTAAGTCTCATATTATCAACCCCTTTTCATTTCAGACTTTAAATCGATTTACTTATTATGATTATACCATATCAAAAAATACATGCTATACTATTTCCTGATTTTTAATGATCCTTTATATGAGGTTCCAAAATGGACAATACTTTTCATACTGCCTTCGTAAGCGGCGCATCGCGCGGAATCGGGAAGGCTATAGCCGAGCGTCTGGCATCATCAGGGATAAATCTTTTTCTGACCTGTCATACCAAAAAAGAAGAACTCGATGAGCTTTCAGACAATCTTCACGGAAAATTCGGCATCACAGCGCTTAGCGTCTCAGCTGACGCGTCATCTTATCCGGCCATGGAAGATGCAGTAAAGAAGGCTCTTGATTTTTTCGGCAGCATAGATATTGTGGTAAACAACGCCGGTATCTCAAAGAACGGTCTGCTTACTGATATGAATGAAAGCGAATGGGATCAGGTGATAGACACAGATCTTAAGAGCATCTACATCACCACCCGGCTTCTTGCCCCCGGCATGGTCAGACGGCGAAAAGGCAGAATATTGAATATCTCATCTATGTGGGGTGAGGTCGGCTCTTCATGTGAAGCTGCTTATTCAGCTGCCAAAGGCGGTGTAAATGCTCTGACACGTTCGCTTGCCAAGGAGCTGGCACCTGAAAACGTGGCAGTAAACGCTTTATCATGCGGAGTAATAGATACAGACATGAACAGGATATATTCAGAGGAGGAAAGAGCCGCACTCTGCTCTGATATACCGGCAGGAAGGTTTGCCGGACCCGAAGAGGTTGCAGAAGCGGCATACCACATTATTTCCATGCCTTCCTACCTTACCGGACAGGTAATACGCATGGATGGCGGTTTTATCTGAATCGTTAATTTAAGGCAGATTTTGGCATTGTATGTTGCCGATTTTCTCCCGGCATACTTGGATGCCGCTTTTCTGGTATAGAATAACTTTGGTAAAACTTGTTTTTCCGGGGTTAATCATGTCAGAATCAAATACAAGCCAGGATTGGGAATCATTTGAAAATACAAACAATAAACGGCTTTATGACAGAGCCGCGGCCATCTATCAGGGCAGAAAACTTCATTTTCTGTTGGAATGCCGCCATGTGACCCAACGGGACATAGCAGACAGGCTTTCCATGGTGTCGGCAAATATATCCAGAAAACTCAAAGGAGAGCGTGCGCTTAATGATGATGAGATTAAATCCCTGTGCAGCTACCTCTCAGTCTCTGACGAATTCTTCTCGACGGATGATATGCCGCGAGAATATCTGGAAGAAGCCAGAGCATATATGAAAAATGATTTCAAAGACGCGCCTAAAAATCTGTCGGAGGATGAACGCGAACATTTCAGAGAGGAAGTACTGCTGGAAAATTTCAAAGTCATGGATCCGGATCTGAAAGATATCCTCTTCAAAACATCAAACGACTATGTAAACATTTCAGAAAAAAGAAAAAACAAACCGGATCAGTGAAAATCACCCGATCCGGTTTTAGTTATTTATTAAAACTTGCTACGTTACTGCTTATTTATAATCAGCGTATTTTCCAAGAAAAGCTCTGGTTCTCGCATTATCCGATGAAAACATAAGGTCAGGTGTTGTCTCTTCAACGATTACTCCATTATCCATGAAAATCATCCTGTCTGAAACATCATGCGCAAATGTCATCTCATGCGTCACTATTACCATTGTCATCTTCTCTTCAGCGAGTTCTCTTATTACTTTAAGGATCTCAACCGTAAGCTCCGGATCCAGTGCTGATGTAGGTTCATCAAAGAAGAGCATCTGAGGTTTCATGGCAAGTGCTCTTGCTATTCCGACTCTCTGCTTCTGACCGCCCGAAAGTTCACAAGGGTAACTTTCCGCTCTGTCATCAAGCCCCATCTTTTTCAAAAGTTCCATCGCTTCAGACCTTACTTCACCGCGAGGTCTCTTCTGAACACGCACCGGCGCGTCCATTATATTTTTCAGCACTGTAAAATGAGGAAACAGGTTGAAATTCTGAAATACCAGTCCAAAGCAGCTCATCGCCTGCTTCTGCACAGCTTTGGAAGCATAGACCGCCTTTTGATTTTCTGACCTTACTATCTCCCGGCCAAGATATGACATAGTCCCGTCATCCATAGTATCAAGCAGAGTCGCCAGCCGGAGAAGCGTGGACTTCCCCGAGCCTGACGGTCCGATTATTGACACGACCTCACCCTCATCCACTGACAGGTGTATGTCACGAAGGACAGTCTTATCTCCAAAGCTCTTCTTAACATGCTGCATGTTTAATACGTTCATGCCACCACTTCCTACGAATAATAACTCATTCTTTTCTCTATAAGATCCATTATAAGCGCCACCAGAGCGTTGAAAACATAATAGAATACCGCCGCGGCGACAAAGGGGATCATGCTCTTCTCAGAAGCGGCAATTGCCTTCGCTTCTGTAAACATCTCAACATATGCAATCGAATAAGCAAGAGAAGTATCCTTAACAAGCGTGATCACCTCATTGGTAACCGCCGGAAGTATTCTCTTCGCCACCTGCGGCATAATAATTACAAAGAAAGTCTGCGTTTTAGTATATCCAAGAACTCTCGCCGCCTCGTACTGTCCAATCGGCATCGACTGTATGCCGCTCCTGTATATCTCTGCAAAATATGCTGCGTAATTCAGCGCAAAAGCAATGATCACGGCCACACCTCTGTACTGTGGCGACAGAGATATATGAAAAATATAATAAGGTCCGAAATAAACTACCAAAAGCTGAAGCATGAGCGGTGTTCCGCGCATGATCGATATATATACCCTGACTATATTTTTCAAGACAGGATTTTTTGACAGCCTGCCCAGAGCAAAAAGAAGCCCAAGCGGCAGCGAAAACAAAAGCGTCAGGGCGAATATCTTTATAGTGGTAAGCATACCGCCCATCAGCTCCATAATCATTGTTCCTGTATTCAAAGCTATCTGTCCTCCGCTTTATTTTTTCAGAATGCAGACATCTGTTCCGAAATATTTGTCAGAAAGCTTCTCGAATGTCTTGTCGTCAACAAGCTCGTAAAGTGCCTTCTGCACCTTGTCACGCAGCTTAGTATTGCCCTTCTTGAATCCCACGGCATACTGCTCGGTTGAGATATGCTCGTCAAGGATCTTGAATTTGTCAGCCTTGTTCTTGATCTGATCTTTTGCGACAAAAATATCCATGGCAACTGCGTCTACCGTACCCTGTTCCAGATCCATGAGAGCCGTATTGTAATCGCCTACCGTCAGAAACTGTCCGAATGAATCTTTAAGTTTCTTATTGTCCTCGATTGCAGACTGAGCTGAAGATTCCTTCTGGACTTCCACGATCTTGCCTGAAAGCCCCGAGAGATCATTGATCCCTGAATCTTTCTTCACGACCACTACCTGAGAATTATCCATATATGGCTTAGTCCATGTATATTTATCTTCACGTCCGTTGATCGTAAATCCATTCCACAGGCAGTCAACCGTACCGGAATCAAGTTCCATATCTTTGGCGTCCCAGTCAACCGGCTGGTATTTTACTTTCATTCCCATCTTTTTTGCGGCGGCCTTTGCCATCTCCAGATCGAAGCCGGTGAACTTTCCGTCCTTGCCAACGTATCCGAAAGGAGGAAAATTCTGATCGAAGCCAACCACAAGAGTATCATCGTCAGCTGTGTTTTTTGACTTTTTACCGGTTTTACATGATACGAGAGTTACCGCCAGTGCCAAAGTACAAATAAGAGCGAGAGTCCTTTTCAATAATTTCATTAGATGCACCTCTGTCTAAATTCATTGTGTTAACATATTAACTCGCTAAACATATCATCATTACCTTTCTTTGTAAAGAGTGACATGACCGCATTTTTGTGCAGACACGCATGCGGTATGTCTTTTCTCCCATGGTATCCTCATGTTATAATTACCTTGCTTACACTATATATATAAAGGAGGAAGCATGACAGATGTTATTATTATCGGTGCAGGCGTGACAGGCGCAGCCGTCGCCAGATATCTTTCCAGATACAAGGCCGATATATGTGTTCTTGAACGAGAATCGGACGTATGCGCCGGCACCACCAAGGCCAACAGTGCCATTGTCCACGCCGGACACGACGCAAAGCCCGGCACATTGAAAGCACGATTCAATATAGAAGGATCCGAGATGATGGAAGATCTTTCGCGCGAGCTGGATATACCGTATAAGAGGAACGGTTCTCTTGTAGTATGCCATAAAGGACAGGATGCCTCCGGGCTCAATAAATTATTGGAAAAAGGAAAAGCAAACGGCGTAAAGGATCTTCGCATTATAGAAAAAGAAGAGCTCCATCGCCTGGAGCCTTCTCTTTCTGACGACTGTGAATCAGCTCTTTTTGCCCCGACAGGAGCAATAATATGTCCATTTACGCTTAATATAGCCCTCGCCGAGAACGCCTGCACAAACGGGGTCCGCTTTTATTTCAATTGCGAAGTAACTGACGTCATATTTACCGGCGATCATTACAAAGTCACCACAGGCAGAGGAGTATTCGAAGCTAAAGCGGTGGTTAATGCAGCCGGAGTATATGCTGACGTTATAAACAATATGGTCTCTGAGAAGAAATACCATATCACTCCGAGAAAAGGGCAATACCTTCTTCTTGACCGCAATACATCGCCTGTCAGCCATACCATATTCAGCCTCCCCACGAAGATGGGAAAGGGTGTCCTTGTCACTCCCACAGTACATGGCAACACGCTTATCGGTCCTACTGCCGAGGATATACCGGATAAGGAGGATACAAGCACCACGTCAAACTCCCTTGACTACATTAGAAAGTCTGCCGCAGCTGCTGTAGACGGCATTCCTTTCAATGAGGTGATCACAAGTTTTGCAGGTCTCAGGGCGCATGAGGACGGCGGAGATTTTATTATTGGCGAAGCCGCTGATAAGCCTTTATTTCTCAATGCTCTGGGGATAGAATCCCCAGGTCTCACAAGTGCTCCCGCCATCGGAAAATATCTTTCGGATCTGATTTCTGAGAGGCTCGGTCTTCCGGAAAATCCTGAATATGATCCTGACAGAGAAGGTATCGTAGATCCATCTTCTCTCTCTGTGGAGGAAAGAAATGAATTGATAAAGCGTGACCCTTCTTATGGTCAGATAATCTGCCGATGCGAGATGATTTCTGAGGGCGAAATCAAATCCACCATCAACCGTCCGCTCGGAGCAAGAACACTGGATGGGATCAAGATCCGCACCAGAGCCGGGATGGGCAGATGTCAGGCGGGCTTCTGCACTCCCAAGGTAATGGAGATACTTGAAAAAGAAGCTCCGATGAGCATATTCGATGTGACAAAATCCGGCGGTGAATCACATATAGTATCCGGATACAACAAGAGAGTGTGAAAGTTTGAAAAAAGAGGGAGGCTGTTAGAAACCGAAAAGAGGGCATAGCAAACAAACCCTCAAGGGGTCATTAAAAAAGAATATAGATACGACCTAATCAGGAAACAGCAACAGGCAAGTCATCTTTGATGACATATCCTCTGAGCTTCAGCAGATTAAGTGCCTGTGAGGTAGTAAGAATCTTATCTTTTTTCACAGGTTTCGGGGCAAGATAGCCTTCAGCAGTATAAGGCTTCAAATCTGTCAGTATGTGCCAGATAGCGGTCAGGAGCATACGGCAGATGGCGAGGATGGCTTTCTTGTGACCACGGTGGGATTTGATACGGCGATAACGCTCTGTGATCTCCGGATGTTTCTTCGATTTGATCAAAGCATTTGCAACTTGCACCAGAACTGGTTTAAGATAGGTACCAGCCCGGGAAATCCGAGTGGATTTGATCTTGAAATTGCTTTGATCGTTACGGGGACAACATCCTGCCCAGGAAACAAGATGCTGGTCTGTAGGAAACACAGACATGTCGCCGCCAATCTCAGAGAGAATCTGAATCGCCGTAAAAGGGTTTTTGTCGAGGCCTGGAACAGTGCGGATCAGTTCGAGAGTGTCAAGGTATGGGTCAGAAACACGAACGATTTCCCGTTCTATTTCTTCTTTGTGCTTTTCCAACTCATCGATATGATCTAGGCATTGGCGAAGTTTAATCGCCTGCTCCGGAGAGACAGCACCGTCAACGGCGGCCTGGATTTCCTCAATCGATGTCTTGCATCTTCTGTCTACAAAAGGCGAGACATCAAAGGTTTCACCGGGATGAGCGAGTATGTGTTCCGTGATGGATCTGGAAGATTTCCCGAACACGTCGCTGAAAACATCGTCAAGTTTGAGGTTTGATACGGTCAGGCAATTCTGTGCACGGTTCTTCTCACCGGTCAGCATGTTGGTGAGTTTAAACCGGTAACGCACCAGATCACGGAGATGACGGATGTTAGCCGGCGGGATAAAGGAAGGTTTGATCATATCACACATGAACAGATCACAGATCCACTTCGCATCTTTACGGTCGGTCTTATTTCCCTTTTGAGGTTTGGTGTACTTGGGGTGAGCAAGTACGACATTGCATGTCTTTTCAAGGACATTGAACACCGGGATCCAGTACTTACCGGTTGATTCCATGCACACGTCCGTACAGTTGTAAGAGGCAAGCCATGCGGAAAGTTCCCGCAGACCTCTGGAGAAAGAAGAGAACCTCTTTTCCTTGTACTCTGTCCGGCCATTTGCATCAGTAATACCAATGCAGGCAAAGATCCAGGTTTTGTGGACGTCAAGTCCACAACAGTTGAAACGAAAGATTTTAAAAGCCAATAAAACACCTCCTGACATTTTTTATAGTTGCAAGAGCGGCAGTGACTGGTCATCCGGCGAAATCGAGACAACTTCGGAAGAGATAAGTTTACGGGCTACGAAATGCGCCATTCATTGATGCCTTAAGGATGACCGGCGACATATAAATATGCGGGGTAGGCCGCTATACCGCCCCGCCACTCACCTCCACGTGCTCTGTAGTGTGCCGGTCCTGCAAGAAAAGGATATCAGGAATTAATAGAAGTAGAAAGAGCGAAAGCACCTCGGTTTTCATAACCTCATCGGTGCCTTTCGCCAGAAAGGCGGATAATAAATATGAAAAAATATGATCTTGTCATTATAGGCGGGGGACCGGCAGGTCTTGCCGCAGCAATATCAGCTAAGGAGAGCGGTATAGATGATCTCTTGGTGCTGGAACGTGACAGAGTCCCGGGCGGTATACTGAATCAGTGTATCCATAACGGTTTCGGACTGCATACATTTAATGAGGAGCTGACCGGTCCGGAATATGCTCTTCGTTTTATTGATAAAGCCGAGAAACTTGGAATAGAGATCATGACCGATACCATGGTCATGGATGTAAAATCCGGTCTTGTCACAGCCATGAACAGAAGAGACGGAATGTTTGAGATAGAGACAAAAGCCATCATTCTCGCCATGGGCTGCCGTGAGCGCCCGCGTGGAGCTCTTTCCATACCCGGTTACAGACCGGCGGGCATATTTTCCGCAGGCACGGCTCAGCACCTTGTGAATATAGAGGGCGTTATGCCCGGTAAGAGAGTAGTGATCTTAGGATCGGGAGATATAGGTCTTATTATGGCTCGCCGTATGACTCTGGAAGGCGCAAAGGTTCTTGCAGTTGCTGAAATCATGCCTTATTCAGGCGGACTTAAGCGGAATATTGTCCAGTGTCTTGATGATTTCGACATACCTCTTCTCCTCTCTCATACCGTAGTAAATATCGAAGGTAAAAAGAGACTCAGCGCTGTCACGATTGCGGAAGTGGATAAAAACATGAAGCCGATAGCCGGCACAGAGAAAAGATACGAATGCGACACCCTGCTTCTTTCTGTCGGTCTTCTCCCTGAAAACGAACTTTCAAAGTCAGCAGGCATAAAATTAAGTCCTCTGCATAAAGGACCTGTCGTAAACGATGATCTGGAAACCTCTGTCCCCGGAATTTTTGCCTGCGGGAATGTACTGCACGTTCATGACCTGGTTGACTTTGTGTCTGAAGAAGCGGGGCGGGCAGGTAAAAACGCGGCATCATATATAAAAAACGGGCAGAAGAATGTATCAAGAATCATTCCTGTTAAAGCAAAGGGCACTGTCAGATACACAGTCCCGGAATTTGTCAGACCTGAAGCTATGGAAGACAAAATAACAATAAGATTCCGTACGGGTTCTGTAATAAAAAACGGCGTATTAAGGGTCTCCGCCGGAGATAAGCTCATTCTGAGCAGGAAGAAAAATATTTTCACTCCGGGCGAGATGGAACAGGTAATAATAAAAAAAGAAGATATACCTTCCGAAGCCGGAGATATATCTGTTGAGATAGTGGAGGCATGATATGGAGACGAGACATCTGACCTGTATAAACTGCCCTATGGGCTGCCAGCTGACCGTCACACTTGACGGCACAGATGTGGTAAGCGTTACAGGGAATTCCTGTAAAAGAGGTGAAATATATGGCAGGAGTGAGGTTACTAATCCTACCAGGACCGTCACATCCACAGCTCGTGTTTCAAACGGAGAGATACCGGTAGTTTCAGTAAAAACATCGCAGGCTATACCGAAAGGAATGATAGCCGACTGCATCGCCAAAATAAAAGAGCTTGAGATCACGGCGCCTGTACACGCCGGTGACAAACTTGTCGAAAATTTCTGTCCCGGTATAGATATCATTGCTACCAGGAATGTTAGCAGAAAAACTCAACCGTGAACTGCCGCCGGCAAAAAGCTGATGGACCCGGCGATGAAGGATCCGATCTTTATGCAGGAAACCTCAGTTTTCTTCAATTTGCATCGTGAAAAGTTTTTTCATGAGCGCAATCTTTTCTTCTGACATCATACTGTCACGGAAGACCACACTTCCTTTTTTTGAACTTTCAGTCCTTAAAAGGCCTGAAAGTTCCATTCTTCTTTTCAGCTCATGCGCCGTTCCCAGAGATCCGTCTATTATTTCCGGTTTCGGTCCCAAAACTTTTCTTATCATAGGGCGGGCAAATGGATAATGAGTGCATCCCAGTACAACGGCGTCGACCGGATTTTTTATATATTCCCAGAGGAGCTGTCTCAAAAATTCAAGGAGCTCCGGTGACTCAGTCTTTCCCTGTTCCACATATTCCATCAGACCTGCGCACGGCAGAGGAATTATCTCAGCCATATCCTGAAAACGTCCCATTAATTTTTTGAATTTTTCTCCATGTATAGTCATCGGAGTCGCCATCACGAGCACCCTGCCGCCGGGATGGCGCTCTGCCGCCGGCTTTACAGCGGGTTCTATTCCTACAACCGGAAGAGACGGATGCATGATCCTTATTTTTCTGACGGCAGCTGATGTAGCTGTATTACAGGCAATTGCTACTGCTTTTACCCCCTCCGAGAGGAAATTTTCCACATGAGATATGGTAAGGCGTCTTACTTCCTCTTCCGATTTGGTACCATAAGGGGCATTCTTCGAATCGCCATAAAAGATAAAATCTTCATATGGCATGATTTTCACCATTTCCCTCAGCACACTTATACCACCGACTCCCGAATCAAATACAGCCACAGGTCTTTTAGTATTATCTTTGTATTCCGTCAAACTGGGCGTTGTAGAGGTCATAGTAAAATCCTCCCTTCTTCATAAGCTCCTCATGATTTCCGGTCTCTATGATCCTGCCGTCTTTCATGACTACAATTACGTCTGCGTTAATGATAGTCTTCAGTCTGTGAGCGACAATAAAACTGGTATGACCCTTCATCAGCTTATCAAAGGCGCTCTGTATAAGCATCTCAGTCCTTGTATCAATAGATGATGTAGCCTCGTCCAGGATAAGTATATCCGGATGGATAAGCATGACTCTTGTAATGCAGAGAAGCTGCTTCTCGCCCTGTGAGAGGTCGTCTTCTTCTATTATAGTATCAAGCCCTTCGGGCATCTTCTTTATAAAGCTGTAGCTTTTGGCTTCCTTTGCTGCCGCTATTATCTCCTCGTCAGTAGCATCCGGCTTCCCAAACGCTATATTTTCACGCACTGTTGAATGCATGAGCCAGGTATCCTGGAGTACCATGCCGAATTTTCTTCTGAGAGCATGCCGTGTCATTTCCTTAAGATTGACTCCGTCAATCGAGATCGACCCCCTGTCCACATCATAAAAGCGCATCAGGAGATTGATAAAGGTAGTTTTGCCGCAGCCGGTAGGTCCTACGATTGCGACTCTCATACCGCTTTTTACATCGAGATTGAAATCCTCTATAAGCTTTGAGGATTTATCATAGGAAAAGGCCACATCCTTTATTGCTACAACTCCCTTTGTCTCAGCCGGCTCCAGCGTACCAGTCTCAGTCTCCGCCGGAGTCTCAATTATCTCAAATATTCTGCCGGCGCAGGCAAGAGCGTTCTGAAGTTCCGTGATCACGGAGCTTATATCGTTAAAAGGCTTCATATACTGATTTGCGTATGTGAGGAGGACAGTAAGACCTCCTACGGTAAGATGACCGCCAAGGATCATAAAAGCGCCGATCAGAGCCACAAAAGCGTATATAACAGAATTCACCGCTCTGGTAGAAGGATTTGTGAGACTTGAGAAGAAAAGCGCTTTTTCAGAACAATCCTGCAGTCTCAGGTTTATCTCTCTGAACCTGTCCGAAGAAATCTTTTCATATCCGAAAGCTCTTACTACATCCTCTCCGGATATCATCTCATTTACAAGACTGGTCTGCTCTCCCCTTATGATCGACTGATCTCGAAATTTTTTATATGACCTTGTCGCTATGAATCTTGCGATAACAAACGTGACCGGAGTCATAACCACAATTATAAGCGTGATCGGTATGCTTTTCATCAGCATGAATACAAGCGTAAAGATGATAGTCATAAGACCTGAAAAAAGCTGAGTCAGGCCAAGAAGAAGACCGTCGGAAAACTGATCTGCATCAGCTATGACCCGGCTGACTATATCTCCCGTGGAATGACTGTCGAGATAAGAAAGAGGCAGCTTTACTATCTGCCTTATGGCGCGCGATCTGATGTCACGAACAGTACGATAGGCAAGCCTGTTATTAATGGCATTCATGATCCATGTCATCAAAGCCGTTACAATAATGAATATAAATATCTGCACGGAATAAGAGGCTATCCCTTTGAAATCCACTTTCCCCTTGCCGGCTGCATCATCTATCATATTTCCGAACAATACCGGAATATAAAGAGTCAGAAAAGCAGTAATTCCGGAAAACGCAATGCTTAAAACAAGCAGCAGCCTGTAGCGGCCAAGAAATGCCCAGACCTTCTTTAAGATCAAATTCTTATCTTCTTTTTTCAGTTTCCCGCCACTCATGCCACACCTCCTTCTGCCTTGATATTTTCAGTAATGTCAGAAGGATATTGCGATTCATATATCTCACGGTAAATATCACAGGAATCAAGAAGTTCTTCGTGAGTTCCCAAGCCTGCCATCTTGCCGTCATCCAGCACCACTATCACATCCGCATTCATGATGCTGGATGTCCTCTGTGATACTATGAAAACAGTCATATCCAGTTTTTCCCTGATTGCTCTTCTGAGCGCCGCATCCGTGGCAAAATCAAGTGCGCTGGAGCTGTCATCCATGATAAGTACAGGGCTCTTCTTCACAAGAGCTCTCGCGATCGTAAGTCTCTGTCTCTGACCTCCGGATAAATTCCTGCCATTCTGTTCTATCTTTGCATCCAGCCCTCCGGGTTTTGACATGATCACATTCTCTGCCTGAGCAATTCTCACGGAATTCATTATCTCTTCATCGGAAGCCTTTCTTCCCATCAGAAGATTATCCCTGATAGAGCCTGAAAAAAGGACTGCCTTCTGCGGCACTACCGCCACCAAATCATTCAATGTATCCTTGTCATAGTCTCTTACATCATGCCCGAAGAGGCTTACACTTCCTTCGGTGGCATCATAAAATCGCGGAATCAGATTTACGAGAGACGACTTGCCTGAGCCGGTTCCGCCTATAATGCCGACAGTCTGCCCCGGCTTTACCGTAAAAGTGATATTCTTTATCGCGTCGTCTCCAGTCTCACTGTATTTCAGAGACACATTGGAAAATGAAACCGCGTCTTTTGATTCACTCTCTTCTTTGACAGGATCATCAGCTTTGTCAGGATAGGTCATACCAGGATCGGTCTTTAATATCTCAGCTATTCTGTCTCCTGATGCCCAGCCTCTGTTCAATGTCACAAGAAGACCTGCCATCTTTACAAGTTCTATAACCATCTGCGCCATGTAATTATACATGGCAACTACGCTGCCCTGCCCGATTGCGCCGGAATTTATCCGTACTGCTCCGGTTTTAATAAGTACGATAATACCGATGTTTATTATTGCGAACGTCATCGGATTCATCAGGGCTGAAAGCCTTCCGGTGAATTCATTAAGGCGGGTAAGATCATCATTCTCACGGTCAAATTCCTTTACCTCTGCCGGCTCTCTTGAAAAAGCGCGTATAACCCTGGCGCCGGTAAGATTCTCTCTTGTCCTTCCAAGGAGCACATCAAGTCTGGACTGCACCTTCCTGTAGAGAGGAATCGTATATCTCATTATAAGAAAAATCGTAACAGCTAAAAGCGGCACTACAAAAGCAAAGATCATAGCTGTCTTTGCGTCGATAAGGAAAGACAGGATCATAGAGCCGGCTACAATAAAAGGACTCCTGAGGAGGAGCCTGAGAGCCATGTTTACTCCATTCTGAAGCGTATTGACATCGCTGGTCATTCTGGTAATAAGCGTATCTCTGCCATGCTTATCTATTTCCTTCAGCGACAGCCTCATTATATGATCGTAAAGATCCTGCCTTAAGCCGGTTGAAAATCCTACGCTTGCTCTTGCGGCAAACCACTGGGCTGTGATGGAAAATGCAAGCCCTGCTGCCGCCAGGATGATCATTATCGCGAAGTTGGTAAAAATAACGGGCTTATTGCCCTTTGCGATCCCTTTATCTATAATTGCCGCTACAGCGACCGGCACTATAAGATCCATTAATGCTTCCAGCAGCTTGAAAAGCGGTGCCAGTATGCTTTCCTTCCTGTACGGCTTAAGATATCTTAAAAGCATAATATCCCCTTCCAAAAATAAGATTACAAATCCCAGACCCTTATCCTACCACATATTTTTCCGGCAGTGTATCCGTATTTGACATACTCCCACGGCTGAAGCCGTGGGAGTCTTTTGATTTCCTTAATATCACCACACCACCGTCATATCGGAGGGATATAGGCAAAAAAAGAAGACATCTCACGATGTCTTCAAAGGGAGGATTATGAAAAAGCATCAAACACTTCTTTGCTTTGACAATTATTAATATACATTGATTATGTGAACATAATGTGAAGTGAATATTAACATTTTGTGATTTCTCATAAAAAAAAGATATGGGTGTCAAATGCTTCTGTACTCACAATTCTTCAGTCCAGTATCTTTTTCGGCTTAAAGTCACGATAATCTCCTGATACAAGGGAATAAAAAATCCCATTATTCATTCCTCTTATACTGTCATCGAATCTGGACACACCATGACAGTGAGAATATACGACCTGATCCACATGGTATTCCTCTGCAATTCTTGTGAATACTGATTCTGTCTCGATTATTGAAGTAGGCGGATAATGAAGAAACATAATGAATTTTTTATATCCGTCTTCAGCGGCTTTTTCAAACGATGTCCGCAGTCTTTTCTCCTCACGCCGCACGAGCTTGTCAGAACGGCGCTTCATTTCTTCATCCCATACGACATTTCCGTTATTTCCAATATAAAAGGGTCCCTCGAAAGTCGCTCCCTTGGTCCCGACCAGGGCATAATCCTTATAAGCATAGTAGTTGTTCTGCAGAAAAAGCAGTCTCCCCTCAAACAGACTGTTCAGCTTCTCTGTTTTATTTGCCGGCCAGAACATATCATGATTTCCTCTTAAGAGAATCTTTCTGCCTGGAAGCGCTGCTATGAATTCAAGGTCTTCCCTGCACTCATTCAGATTTCTTCCCCATGAATGATCACCGGTAAGGACAAGAGTATCTTCGGGGCTGATAGCAGCTTCTATATTCCTCTTTGCTTTTTTCTCATGATCGATCCATACATCCCCGAACCTATCCATAGATTTGTCTTTTGTCTGAAAATTGAGATGCAGGTCTCCAAGCGCGTATAAAGCCATAATTTCACCTTTCAATGGATAATGATTTTCTATTGTGCTATTGTGAGTATTAAATGCGCGGTTTGTCAATAAGTCTGACAAGCGCCAGCATGCTTTTCATGCGCGGTGGTCAGACTTATTGACACTGTAATCATAATATCATTATTAACAGGAGTATAATAAATGACAGAAAAATTATATGACTCTGATCCTTACGGCAAAAAATTTAAGTCACATATCACATCTGCTGTGCCGACAGCTGACGGTCGGCTCGATATAGTGCTTGAATCGACTCTCTTCTTCCCTGAGGAAGGCGGACAAACCTGTGATAAAGGCACTCTTAAAATAAATAATCACATATTCGACGTATCATCTGTCATCATTGAAAATGACACGATCCATCATCTCGTATCCCCGGCTGACGGAACGGCAGTTCTCCCGGCTCCCGGTGACATGGCAAACGGCGAAATCGATTTTAATCACAGATATTCCAATATGCAGAACCATACCGGTGAACACATTTTCTCAGGCATAATACATGAAAAATTCGGATATGACAATGTAGGATTCCATCTGTCTGATAATGAAGTGACTATGGACTATAACGGCACTCTCACCGACAGTGATGTCGCATCCGTCGAGAATAAAGTAAACCAGGTCATAAGATCACGCATACCTGTCGTTTGCCGTTATCCTTCCAAAGAAGAACTCTCCACTATGGATTACAGGAGCAAGAAAGAAATTGAAGGTCCCGTACGGATAGTAACCATAGAAGGTGTCGATGTTTGTGCCTGCTGCGCTCCCCATGTTAAGAATACTGTTGAAGTAGGATTATTAAAAGTACTTTCCCGCCAGAATTATAAGGGAGGCACCAGACTGTCCATACTCTGCGGTATGAGAGCTGTATCTGACTATATCGAATGCAGGAAGGAACTTATCGAGATATCGCATCTGATTAAACGACCTGCAGGAGAAGCATATGAATATCTTTCCCGCCTTATGGAAGAACGCGATTCTCTGAAATACGAAATAAAAAAGATGTCAGGAAAGCTTCTTTTAATCGAAGCAGAAAAAGCCGTTGTCAAAGACAAGAACACATTTATCTTCTTCGATAACGAGACCGATCCTGATGCGGCAAGGGAATGTGTAAACCAGATGTGCAAAAAGACCGGCAGACTCTTCGGTATATTCTGGAAAATTAAAAGCACCGCGATGTCCTGGCGGTATATTATAGGGCGGTCTTCTCCATCAGACGACGCAAGAGACGCCTGCACCCTATTGAAGAAGACCTTTGGTGCTAAGGGCGGAGGATCTGCTTCAATGGTGCAAGGCAATGTAAACGCGTCTGAAAAAGATATACGAGACTGCTTAGATCAGTTCTTGAACTGATTCATCTTATCTCTAAGCACTTCCGCGATATTCCTGAGATCACCGGAGCTGTCTTTGATATCTCCGGCGATTTGATTCATCTGCGTTACAGATGCGCTTGATTCTTGCGTGCTGGCAGCGTTTTCTTCCGCTATCGCAGACAGATTCTCGACCGTATCAACGACCTCAGATCTGGCTGTATCTATAACTTTCATCTGGTCGGATATATTGCTCACACATATATTCGATGCCGCAATGCCTTCCGCGATCTTTGAGAATGCCTCTCCGGTTCTTCCGATGTTATCGCTCTGCTTTTTTGTAATATCCCTGACATTATCCATTGTCTTAACTGATTCTTCCGAGTCATTGACAAGCTGTATAATAATATCTTCGATCTGCTTTGCCGACTGATTGGACTGCTCTGCAAGCTTTCCGATTTCTTCAGCTACTACAGCAAATCCTTTTCCAGCCTCTCCGGCACGGGCAGCCTCTATGGAAGCATTCAAGGACAGGAGATTTGTCTCCTCTGCAATATTTGAAATAAGAGTCGTTACCTCGCGAATTCTTGTGGCCGATTCATTTGTCTTCTCAGTCTGTCTGGCGATTTCCTCCACAGCTGCTGTGGTATGCTTATTTATTTCGTCAAGATCGCTCAAAATGGTGCTGGCAGTATTTTCGGCATCTGTCATCTCCGATGACACCTGATTCAGCTCCTTCACGGATTGAGTAGCCTTCTCTATCATATCACCTATCTTCATGACGTTGTCGGTGGTCTTCTGAGTGCTGTCAGCCTGCGATGTAGCTCCTTGTGCTATATCAGAAACAGCCTGATCGACCTGGTTCGAAGTATCGGACATGGTCATGGCATTTCTCATCATAGAATCAGAGGATTGGAAAAGCTTTTCGGACTGATCCTTGATACTTAAAACAGTGGCTCGGAACTGTTCCTGCACACTGTCTACAGCACGCGATATCTTTCCGAATTCATCGCGTCTCTTTGTAAGAGTATCCATCTCCGGATCTTTTCTGAAATCAAGTCCGACCATTCTTCCCAACGCATCGCTCAGGATATGAATCGGCTTCATGCTTCTGCCGACCATCACTTTTATCAGTAAAACCGTAATGACAGCAATTATGATTCCAGATAACAAGCCTCTTAGAATTATTCCTGACACCGGTTTCAGCGCTTCGGACTCATCAGTTGAAATAACAAGGACAAATGGCGTTCCGCTTGATTTTGAAACATAATATGAAGAATATTTAATCTTGCCATGAAATTTATATGAGACAACTTTGTCCTCAGGAGTATTTCCTTCTTCTATTTCTTTTACCACTCCTTTTATGACGCTGTTCTCCACCTTCTCACCGATCTTCGACGATGTTGGATGCCAGAGCATGTTTCCGTCACTGTCCACCACATATCCGTAGCTGGACTTTATTCCCTTGACGCTTATATTGGACATAACAGGTTCCAGACTGTCTTCTTGTAGAGCTTTCTTTTCTCCCTGTATATCTATCGCCTGATCTATCATATGTCCGTTAGATGTCGCCATATCAAGCATATAATTCTTGATGGTTTTCTTGATGCTTTCCGCAGAATACGGTACTGTCGCCGCAAGTATCAGCCCCATCGTAATCATAACTGATAACAGTGAGATCAGAACTAACTTGCCCTGAAATGATTCTAGAAAATTTATTCTGTCATTATTATTTTTCTGTTCCTGCATGATCTGCCTCCTACAAATCAACTGATATAAACTTTCCAGAAAATATCAGTAAAACATCAATAAAGCATCAGCAAGGTATCAATAAAGTATAGGTAAAACCTCACGAAATATTAACGAAACTATTATATATCTTTTTAACTGATTTCACAATCCCTCATATGTAAAATCAGGTATAAAACTCTCATCGGCAGTGTCACCTTCCTGAATAAAGGCATTCTCAACTCCCGTATCCAATGCGAAGTCTATGACGCTTTCATATTCTTCTTCGGTTACTTTTCGATCAAGTTCAGGAAAATCCAAAAGTTTCTCATGAATTGGCGTAAATTGATTCATGATGCTTATATATATGTCATCTTTAAATTCAGAATAAAGGTATCTGATGATATCCTTTGAATCCTGACTGCATCCCGGCAATATCAGATGTCTTACGATAGTTCCGCGCCTCATCAGAATTTCTCTGTTTTTTAAGCTTTCATCAAGAGACATATCATTATATCTGTCTGTACCAAAGAGACCCGATTCTTTATCGCCCTTAATATAAAATAATGGAGCCCCGGTCTGTCTCACCATCTCGGAAATCGCTTCTCCGGCAGCTGACGGATAATCCGGAGCTCCGGAATATCTCCGGGCAAGTTCTCCTGACATGTATTTCATATCCGGAAGATATATATCAACAAGTCCATCAAGTTCCCTTAATGACTCCACCCTCTCATATCCTGAACTGTTATAAATTACAGGTATCGAAAGCCCTCTGTTTTTCGCTGATTCAAGCGCCCTTATCACTCCCGGAAGAAAATGACCGGCAGTGATGAGATCAATATTGTTGGCACCCTTATCCTGAAGCTCTAAAAATATATCAGAAAGTCTTTCCTCTGAGATAACCTTTCCGTCATCACCTCTTGATATTGCCGCATTCTGACAATATACGCATCTCAGCGGACAACCTGTAAAAAAGACGGCGCCTGTTCCGCTGAGCCCTGATATGCAAGGTTCCTCCCAGTAATGAAGCATAGCCCTTGCTGCCCGGATTTCTGAGGTTTCTTTGCAGACACCGGAAATATTTTGATCTCTCAAGGCATTACACATCCTGGGACAGAGATTGCAAGGAGAAATATTAGTCATGCCAGGGGATCCTTTCTCCCGGATCCCAGCAGTTCATCAAGCGTCTGCCCGTAAGACGGAAGAAATTCCCTGCAAAACACATCCACTTCACCATAGTCCGCTCTCAGTTTGTCGACGGCTTCCTTTATTGTCTTTTCCGCCGTCTTAAATTCGAGGTTCCCTGCTCTTCTCTCTTCCATACATTTTATATAAGCTGAAATTTTGTCTGCCGCCTTTACAAGAGAACGCATATATCTATCGTCAAAAGAATCATCCGTTCCTGAAAATATGTCCTCATAATCAGCTCTTAAATCCTCCGGAAGTTCCATAAGGAGCTTCTCCTCTGCATCCTTTTCCACACGCTTATATGCATTTCTCATCTCGGAGCCCGAATATTTTACCGGTGTCGGCATATCACCTGTTATAATCTCAGAAGCGTCGTGATATATTCCTATAAGCGCGGCCTTCTCCGCATTCAAGTGTCTTTCAAACCGTCTGTTTCCTATAACGCACAGGGCATGAGCTATCATAGCCACTTCCAGGGAATGTTCCGACAGATTCTCATCCCTTGAATTTCTCATCAGTGCCCATCGCTCAATATACTTCATTCTTGATACAGTTGCGAAAAAATGATTCATATCAGCCTCTTAAAATTTAAAAAAGTTGTTGCAAAATACAGTTTCATCCGTTATCATATTGATTGCGTTGATTGATTCATAACGTAAATGCGATCTTAGCTCAGTTGGGATGAGCGTCTGCTTGACGTGCAGGAGGTCAGAGGTTCGAACCCTCTAGGTCGCATAATACCGGAGCATATGCTCCGGTATTTTTTTGTCAGGCTATATAAATTTTATTAAATAAAAACGATCTCGGAATCAGCCTTTCTGTAACAGATCGATCATCTTCTTCACTCCGGCTTCCAGGCTGTAGTCATTTATCACATGCTTATATCCCCTGACTGCCATCCTGACTCTTTCTTTTTCATGCGACAGGTAGAAACGAACCAGGTCCTCCATCTCATCGAAATCATGATATACTGCCATCTCATGATCAATATCGAAGAGGTTTTCAAGCTCTGACTGATAATTTGTAAGTACGAAGCCTCCGGATGCCATAATGTCAAATACCCTCAGCTGCACACCCGTAAGAATAGAATGAAGAGTCTGGCTTAAATTAATACGGCTTAGATAATATATTTTCGGTAAACTCTTCTCATAGTCCACACTGCCGCGGATAGTAATACCCGGAAGTTCTTTTTTTATATCCTTTGAAGACGTATATACTACAGGCTTATATTCCTTAAGCCTGCTTATCATCTCAATGCGTTCAATATTCGCGAGATACCTGGGTAAAATGCTGCATTCCAGTTTCTCCCTATCCGTATAATACTTCAATACTTCTGAGTTACTGCTGAAAAGCGGCATGATCTTTTCTATCAGCTCATTCGGTATTACATCATATAGAAGACAGTCTTTATTCCAGCGCCCCATGAATAAATTTCTCAAATCATGAAGTTCAGTTTTGTATGGCTCTTCCAGTCCTTCCATCAGCTTTTTGCCTATTCCGGAGTCATCTTCATAAAATTTTCCTACAAATGAGACATCACATGAATATTTTTTCTCATCTTCCGGCTTTACAATTACTCCCGATATTCTGTAGCTGTTGGCACAGAGAGGCAGATAAAACACATGAGGTGCTCCCTCCTTTTTCAGAATATCAACATAGGCTTTGTCAAATGAAAAAATATAATTAACGGAATTTTTCTTGGTGTCACTGAAGAGTGAATGAACCGGCATATCCCATAGCCATGCACAGTAAGGGATATCCAGTTCATCACATGCCATTGACAGTGACTCTGAAAAATCAAAGGAAATGGCGCAGTCCGCCTTTTCCTTCTCCAGCTTTGATTTTAGAATCTTAACATTCTCTTCGGAATGTTCAAGCATCTTGAAATCAACAACAACCTGCTCGCATTCCCTGTTAAGTCTTAAAAGCGGCCACATTATATCGGATGATGCCAAATCCGAAAATGATACAATTACATATCTGAAGCTCATATCGATTCCTGCTATTTAATATGCTTTATTTCACCCACCATAAAAAATCCGGATACCAGGCGATAAAACCTGGTTTTTTATAATTCTATGCTATCAAGGACATCTTTCAGGGTCTTCGCTGACTCCTGCAATTCCTTTTCCTCATTTTCAGACAGCTCCAGCGGAATCTGAGTACCTGCACCGTCAGCTCCCACTACGGTAGGCATCGAAAGAGCCACATCAGATATTCCATGCGCGCCATGCTGGATCGTGGAAATAGGCAGGATCGAGCGCTCATCCCTGACGATTGCCTCGCATATTCTTCTCACTGCCATAGCCACGCCATAATAAGTAGCATGCTTTTTCTCTATTATTTTATAAGCAGAATTCTTGACGTCGTCAGCTATCTTCTGCATGTTCTCATCATGTGTTGTATATCCTCTGAGTTCACAGATTCTGGAAATCGGAACTCCTGATACATTAGCCTGCGACCATGCCACGATCTCTGAATCTCCGTGCTCTCCGATTACCCATGCATGAATGGATCTGGCATCTATTGAGAGGTGCTCTCCGAGCAGATATTTAAGTCTTGAAGAATCAAGAGTAGTTCCTGAGCCAAATACACGGTTCTCCGGGAAACCTGAAAGTTTTGCTGCCACATATGTCAGAATGTCGACAGGATTTGCGACGATAAGTAGTATTCCGCCGCAGTCTCTCTTTTTCAATTCAGGTATGATGGTCTTAAAAATTCCAACGTTCTTCTTCACCAGATCGAGCCTTGTCTCACCCGGCTTCTGAGCCGCACCTGCAGTAACAATAATTATAGCCGCATCCTGTATATCGTCATAATTTCCTGCCGTAATCGTCATTGGCTTGGCAAATGGAAGACCATGTGCTATATCAAGCGCCTCTCCCTCGGCTTTGTCAGCCACAGCGTCAATTAGAACCATCTCTGTAAAAAGTCCGCTCTGCATTATCGCGAAAGCTGATGACGATCCTACAAAACCACATCCAATAATTGCCACCTTCTGTGGATTAACCGCTTTTCTCATTGCAAACTCCTCTCTGCTGCATTAATTTCGTCAGGAATATCTCCTGATCCATGTCTTAATTTATACTATAAGCAAATATAAATACGTTGTTTATACAACATATCATCTCTTCACTCTTGTTTCTAACCAGTACTCTCCCATGGAAGAACCCTTCTGTCCGGTCACATCATCCACAAGATAGTCACCCAATCCGTACTCCTTGGGATCAAAACCATTTGCCTCTTCTTCGCTTTCAAATTCAATCTCGGCATACCAGAATTCCCCGGGCAATCCCTGATCCACATGATTTACCTCGAGATGACTGCCATTTGATACAAGATATGTTCTCCTGGTCTTTGCTATAAGCGGCAGACCGATGAGTTCAGAAATCTCATCAAAATATTTCTTCTCTATCGGAAACTCTATCTCTTTTCTGGACAGACCGCCCTTGGACTTGAAACAAAGGATGAAATCGTCACTAACGCAGTCTGATCCATCTTTTACAGAAGTCCCCGATAAATAAAGGCATTTTTCCTCTCGGATCCTGACCGTCGGAGTAACACTTACATATCCCTGTCTCATCACCTCTTCTTTAAGGAGAGGCATATAGTCATGAGGCCATCCTCTGACCATCCATTTTCTCTCTATCTCTATTCCCATTACACCTGTCCATGAACATATCGAAGGTCATCTATTACTTCTTCAAATGCAGCTCCGTCAGTACCGGGTATCCCCATCTTAACAGATACCATAAGACACTTTTTTACGAAAGCTGATGCTCTTTTTACCGACTGCAGAAAATCCACACCGTTTACCGCGTCAGCAATAATCACTGCCGCGAAGATATCTCCGGTGCCATCACGTCTTCCGCCTATCTTCTTTTGCCTTACAAAAGTCACATCCTTGCCGTAATAAACTGCATTTGTCACATATGATTCTGAGGGGATGCCGGTTATCACGATCCGGTCGGGTCCCATTTCGCTCAGCTTCATTATAATATCATGAATATCCCTTAAATGCCATCTGTCACGCCAGGAAGTATCTGTCAGCATACAAGCCTCTGTAAGATTAGGCGTAATAATATCCGAGGATCTGATAAAATCGCGCATCTTCTCAATATATTCTTTGCTTGCAAAAGAAAAGGAAACGCCATCATCACCCATTATGGGATCTGTCTGAACTATGGTGTTGCTTTTACCGAATCGGCTGATAAAGTCAGTCGCATTTTCTATTTGGCGGACAGAATTCATGAATCCTGTCTGAATGCCCTCAAATTTTAGTCTGAGCTTCTCCCATTCATCCGTATAAGGCTTGTATCTTTTCGTATAATCATCTATATAACAGCTGTCAAAAGCTGTCTGATTGGACAATACCGCTGTCGGAACCGGACAGCACTGAATTCTCAGCTTTGAAATAATCGGAAGCGACACTGCGACAGAGCACTTGCCGAATCCGGTCACATCGCTTAAAACCGCTATTTTCTTCTGTCTGTTATGAATATTTTGCATATCATCTCCTGGTCTTTTTAATTAACATGGAGCATCTTCGTCGCAAGGATTCATTCGCTTTTTGCCAAGAGATGTCACAGTGGTGGCTCACAAGTTGTGTTTTTCTGTTTGCTCGCACGCGCTTTTTTGCGGCTCTCTGACAAAAGCGCGCAGAAATGCTTGAATATAAATTTTGCAGTTGCAATTTATTTCAAGGAAGCATTTCTGCTTGAACGTTTGTCAACCGAGCCGCAGCTAGCGTGCTCGCTCAAGACGAAAAACACAATGTTCGCCACCATCTGTGCATCTCATGGCTTCAATGAATCCTTGCAACGAAGTTTTTCGTTGTTTATGTGGGAAGTTTTAGTAACTAATATTATACCACTAAAAAAGGGTCTGCCGATGCAGACCCAAAAAGCAGTTGTATTATTCAGATTTCAAGCGCTTCGCTGTATGCCTTCAGTGCTCCGTCCATATCTCCTGCAAGCACTCTCTTTGCAAGTGTCTTTCCGAGCTGTACACCCTCCTGATCAAAGGAATTGACATTCCATAAGAATCCCTGGAACATGACCTTGTTCTCATAATGAGAAAGCAGAGCGCCCAGAGTCTCCGGATTCACTTCATCAGCAATGATGATGGACGAGGGTCTTCTTCCTTCGAAGCTCTTATTGGGATTATCATCATTTTTGCCGCAGGCAAAGGCTACTATCTGAGCTGCTACATTGGCAAGAAGCTTCTGCTGAGAAGTGGATCCCTCAATCGTGACATCGTTTTGGAGCTGAGATTTCTTAAATGCTATGAACTGGAGCGGTATCACATTGGTTCCCTGATGAAGGAGCTGATAGAACGAATGCTGTCCGTTGGTTCCGGGTTCTCCAAATATAACGGGACCGGTCTTATAGGAAAGTGCTTCGCCGAAGCGGTTTACAGACTTTCCGTTGGACTCCATATCAAGTTGCTGCAGATGAGCCGGGAAACGTGAAAGCGCCTGGCTGTAAGGAAGAATTGCAGTCGTCGGGAAGCCGAGTACATTTCTCTCATACACACCGATAAGAGCATCAAGCATAGCAGGGTTTTGGAGCGGATCTGTCTCAAGTGCAGTCCTGTCTTCCTGAGCTGCTCCGTCGAGGAAGGATGCGAATACATCCGGGCCGAAGGCAAGAGAAAGTACTGCTCCGCCCACTGCTGAAGTTGATGAATATCTTCCGCCTATATAATCATCCATATAAAACGCTTCGATAAAGTCATCACTCTTTGCAAGAGGAGATGTCTCGGATGTAACAGCTATCATATGGCGGGCAGGATCCAGTCCCTCTTTTTTCAGAGCGTCCTCTACAAACGCCATATTGGTAAGAGTCTCCAGAGTCGTGCCGCTCTTTGACACAAGTATAAAGATGGTACGGGCAACATCGATATCTGAAAGGACTGTGGATGCATCATCAGGATCGACATTTGAAATGAAATGAGCTTCCATCTTCATGAGTCCATTTTTCTTTGCCCAGTTCTGAAGAGCGATATACATTGCCCTAGGCCCGAGGTCTGATCCGCCGATTCCTATCTGAGCCACCGTTGTGAATTTCTCACCATTCTCATTAACTATCTCGCCATTATGGACCTTGTTCGCAAAGTCAGCTATTCTCTGCTGCTGCTCTTTATAGAATTCGCGCTTATTCACCCCGTCGCATATTACATCATCCCCGAGCTGAGACCGTGTCAGGTGATGGAGTACCAGTCTCTTTTCGCCTGTATTTACAACTCCTCCGTTATAGAGTTCTTTGAATTTACCGGGAAGATCCTGCTCCAGAGCCAGCTGCTTCAAGTTATCCAGAATATCGTCATTAACAGCCTTGGCCGCATAATTATAAGTCATGCCGCATGCCATTGGAACTGAATAACTTTCTACGCGTTTTTTCCCGTTCTCGCCTGCCATTTCCTCTGCCAGGTCAACAGGAGTCTGCGACTTCAGCTCTCTAAATGATTCAAGTGTATCAAGATTCTTCCATTCTGACATTTTTCATACCTCCTGAAATAGTCACATCTAAAAACCTTTCGCATACCGCTGCGACAAAGTTTGTCAGCAATAATCTGTGAAGTTTTGCTCGCATTTTTAAATAGTACGTCATGACAAAAAGGCTGTCAATAAATTAATTAAACAGCTAAACATATGATTTAAGGAATCTCGGAAACTTTGTGATTGTAATGTTCCCGAAATTACTTTCCGGCAATTGCAAAATAAGCAATCACAACTATACCGAGCACGATTCTGTACCAAGCGAATGGTTTGAAATTATGTTTTCTTATGTAGCCCATTAAAAATTTGATAATGAATATGGAAACAACAAATGCCACTATTGATCCGGTAAGAAGTATTGCTGTCTCATTCATGGTAAAGGTTCCGCCGTTGTGGACATACTTTACCATCTTGAAAAGGCTTGCGCCTGCCATTACCGGTATTGCCAGCACAAATGTAAACTGAGCAGCAGTCTTTCTGGAAACGCCTATAGCGATTCCGCCGAGAATTGTCGATCCGGATCTTGATGTACCGGGGAATACAGCCGCCACAGTCTGAAACAGACCTATAATAAACGCGTCCTTATTGCTGAACTCGCCAAGTCTTGCCACCGAAGGTTCTCTATTGCTGTTTTTATTCTCTACAAGGATAAAAGCAATACCTACAATAATAAGAGCCAGCGACACAACCACCCAGTTATAGAGATGCTCATCGATCCAGTCATCCAGCAAAAGTCCGACCACAGCAGCCGGCAGGCAGGAGACTATAGTCCTGAGCCATAATCTGAGCACCGGTCTCTTCCAGCATATTTTTCCGCTTTCCTTTGATCTTCCCAATGGCCAGATAAGCCCCCAGAACATTATTATAACTGCCAGTATGGCGCCGAACTGTATGACCACAAGAAACATATTAAAAAATTCCTTTGATACATCAAGTTTGACGAATTGGTTCAAAAGGATCATGTGCCCGGTGCTTGATACTGGAAGCCACTCTGTGACGCCCTCAACTATTCCGAAAAGAATTGCCTTCAGGATATTCATTTTTTCTCCTTTATTGCTATTTCAAATTACCCGCTACATTTTACCACGTCAGGCAACGAACTAACAATCTGAATTTTATTTGCCCGAATCCGGCAGGGTGGCTTATAATACTTAATTATGTACTGTATTTTCCGGCATGAGATCTTTTCGTTCCGTTATATAGTCAGCAAATGCAGCTATTATTGATTATTGTATTTATCAGGCTTTGTATCTCTTATGAAAAACAAGATTCATAGTATTTTCAGAAATAATATTATCAGACACCGGATCATTCCATCCCTGCTTCTTATACTGTCCCTTGCTCTTTTTTTCAGACCCTGGATCTTCAGCCCGGTCGTTGCCGCTTATGGCGGTATATTCCGCGAAGCATCCGAAATCACCGGAGACCTTTCTTCTATTATCCGTGAATACACCAATGTAAAGATAAGCGTTACAGATGAGTCTCTTTCTGATATTTCCGATGGTGCCTTCGGTCCCGTCGAATTATTTAAAACAGTAGGCAGCCTCCGAAAAACCATCCAGAGCTTTACAAGCATTCAAAGCCGATACAGCGTATCCATACTGGACGAAAAAAGCCTGCATAAGGTCATGAGCTTTTTCAATATCTTTCAGATATTTATGATAATAGTTCTGATTACAGCTGCTGTGCAGCTGATGCTTTTTCTTATCCTTTCCGATTCGAAATCAATTTATTTATTCACATTGTCATCAATTGTGCTCACCGCATTTTTCATTGTATCGGACATATACCTCTATAGAAAGATTCCGGCTCTGAAATTCCGGCTTACGCCATGGCCGTTTCTGTCACTGGCCTTATCACTGCCGCCCGGATTATGGAGAAGGTCATTCCTGAAAATCCGGCTCAGCCATGCCAGAAGAAAACGCAGGATAAGAAAAATCCCGGCGGTTAAGCGTAAGAGAATAAAGTATTCCATAACAGCAGCCCTTCTTTCAGCAGTTTTTATTTTCGGATCTGAAGCTTTTTACGTTTATGTTTTTACAAGAGCCCATGAACGTGTTACAGATGCTGAAGATACCAATACAGATCCCGTCTATTCAGATCAGTATATCAGAAAAGTCCTGAAAAAATACGGCTTCAACGATGATAAGGAGCTGGACAAGATCATGCGTGACAGCTTCGTTATTCCGGGATTAAATTCCACCCGCACTTTAAAAAATAACCGGGAAGAAGCGATTTGTACAAGTATGACTCCCCAGGGAGTTACACCGGCGGGCGATTATCTCCTTATCTCCGCCTACTGCGCCACCGGGGTTCATAACAGCGTCGTATATGTGATAAACAGGTTCTTCCATACCTTTGTAAAAGAAATAGTGCTTCCGGATCATCCCCATGTCGGCGGAATCACATATGACCCCATCCATGAGAATATCTGGATCTGTACTTACAATGACTCATCAAGGACTGCTTATGTAAGCGCTTTTTCCATGGAAGCTCTTGAGCAGTATTCCTATGATGAAGATTCCTCTCCCATCAGCTACAAATACAATAAACCGATTTATTCAATGAAACGCACGTCTTTTCTCGATTACTATAACGACAAGCTCTATATAGGAAACTTTAAGGACGGAGCCGACAGCGTGACTACCGTACAGTCTTTCAGGCTTGATCCTGTATCAGGAAATATAATCTCAGACGCCAATGATATTGCAGCTATGATGGATCTGAAAAAAGGTCTTATAGTACCATCGAGTGTTACATTGATAAACGGATATGTACAGGGATATAGTGTCGATACCCATGTCACCGCTCTGTCTCAGTCTGCCGGTCCATTTGACAGCCGACTGCTGGAATACCTGAACAGAGGCACTATAAGAGACAATTTCAGACTGTCAAGCGTACCTGACCACAGCTATACGCTCCCGCCTATGCTGGAACAAATCACAGCTTATGATAATAAACTTTATCTCTGTTTCGAATCCGCATCTTACGGATACAGGTTCTGGTGGAACCCCCATATTGACCGTATTATAGTACTTGACCTGTAAATCTGCCTGCATAAAAAAGCCCATACAAAATGGTCGTCTTCAAAATCGAAATCATCGAAACGACCATCTTGTATGGGATAATAAACACCTGATTTATTGTCTCATGATCTTCTTAAATGGTTTCCTTAAAGCTATATAAAGGACTACTGCAATTACTGTGCTTATTACTGAATTAATAAGAGTAACCACAAAATTTATCATGAAAGTCACATCCGCTGCGGCTTTGCCAAGAATAAATCTCTTGTAAACGTATCTTATTGACGGATCTCCTACTGCATTGAAAGCCATTCCTGCAACTACCGCAATTATTGTCCATACAAGGACTTTCTTCTGATTTTTCTCAGAATCAACGTGACCTATGCCATGTGCGATTCCGCCGACTATAAGTCCGATAATGAATTTGATAATGAATGTGGCGGGAGCTTCAACTATATATACGGGATCAATAAGATCTGCAATCGTAAGTCCAATTGCGCCGCCAAGACTTCCGTAGACACTTCCGAGAAGAAGTGCTCCGAGAGCAAGAAATGCGTTTCCAAGATGGACCGTTACCTTACCTCCCGGAATCGGAACCGGAATGGATAAAAATGTGAATACCACATATGTAATTGCTGCAAATATGCCCGCAAATACAATCTTTCTAAGTGTTTCTGACGCCTTCAGCGACTTTCCTGCCGTCCGGTCAAGTGCTTTTACATTTTCACTCATAACTTACCTCCTGATATCTCTTGAAATCTGATATCAGAATTATATAGCAGAAATGAGAAAAATATATATCCAGAATGATATATTTTTTTATTATCAGGAAGATATGATACTTTATAGACCCTTTGCAGAAAGAACATGAGCCACGGCATCATTCAATCTGTCCTCGCTGATGGTCTTGTCCTTTACCGCAGAAAGCACTTTGTTATAAGTGTCTGTAAAATCATCGGGCATATAGAGCATACTTGCTCCTGCATTTACAGCTTCTATGCCGTCAGCTCCTCCGCTGACCTTCTCGATCCTGATGGCATGGTTTTTATCGGTATCTGAAAGGACATACATCTTATCGTCATTTTCATCGAGACCTTCAAGAGAAGACACTGCTTTACTCTTGTCTTTCAATGCATCCCCTGCACTAAGAACCATGGCATTTACTCCGAGAGAATAAAGCTTCTTTGTGTCAGCATTTTCACCCTCAGCCTGATTATAGATAATAAAGGCATTTACACCGGACTTTCCCTTCATGATTTTTTGCAAGTCTCCGAACATGGCGGCAGCCTGGGTATCATCCTCAATATTCTGCTTTGTATAACAAAGAGCGCCTACAGGATATTTATCAACAGCCTTTTTTGTAGTATCGCCCGATGCCACAACAACTTTTACGTTTGTAAGCTGTTCCGGAGTGATGCACATGATCTCGGCCACCTTGTCCTCATCAGACATTGAAGCAGCCTTCGATATAGCTGCCTGTGATACTTTATCCGCCTCTTTATTCTGGTTTGAATCCGTATCAGACTTATCTTCAGCTTCTTTTGTCTTTTTGAGATCCTTCGTATTTTCAGACTCTTCCGACTCAGAAGATGCCCTGTTTTCTATTCTTTTCTTATTTGCGATCCTTACCGGTGTCATCACGACTACAGCAGCGAGAACGACTGCCAGAATGATCGATTCAATAATAACCAGTACTTTTCCGCTTCCGCCGGAATTCATATCAAATCCCCTTGTCTAATCAATTTATGCTGCCATGATCAAAGGATTTTCCTGTCACGGAGCTCCGCTAAGATCGTCATTTGCCGTCGGAGCTATAGTCTGAAGCTCATCCGATACAGACTTTACGCTGTCGCTTACAGAATAGGACTCACCTGTAGGATTACCTGAATTTTCACCGTAAAGAGCGCTGTGAACAGAGACAGCCATATCAGACAATGTTACAGGGACTTCGACCCAGGTATTGTCTACAGTTCCGCCATAAAAGTGAGCCGGCTCTGCCGGAGATGAATTTACATCATAATTTCCAAGAGCTCCCACCCATTTCCTCTCGTGACCGGAATTTGTATTGCTCTTCATAGAAGAAAGCATATCCGATGTGAGCGAGGCAACTTTGGATTTTTCTTTATTCATCGCCGCGTCATATATTTCCTTTAAGGTATCTGCATCGTTATAATATATGATTGCGTAATTATTAATGTTGAGATCGAGATTCTGATTGATTGTTTTCAACAACAGCTCCGGTCCGCCAAGTGAAAATGCGTTCATCACACGCTGATTTCCATAACCGGGTATCTGCATCATCGTGTCTCTGTATATGCTTACGATAGCTGTCTTTTCCTTATCGTAATCTATGTGGCAGAGCATTATATAATCCCTGGCATGTCCCGTGGATTCATCTCCCTTTTTGGCGCCGACCAGCACCACATCTTCCGAACCCCTGGAGCTTTTGGTATCATCGGTGACATTCCCGGTATCTTCCGTTCCCGACTTTTTTGTCTTTATATTTTTTCTTCCGAAAACAATAAATATGACAAGACCTGCCAGAACTGCAACAAGCAATACCTGCAGCACGATTACAGCTGCCGGAAGACGGTTTCCGTCACCTCGTCTTTCGTTCTTTCTCTGTCTCATTTATTTTCCTTTGATTTATTACCATTTCCTTCATTGCCATAATTACCATAATAATGACCGTAATAATGACCATAATAATGTCCGTAATAATGACCGTAATGGCTCTTTTCCATCTTGACCTTATTAAGCACCACTCCGAGTATATGCACACCGGATGCATCGAGCTGCTCTTTTGCGCTTATAACTGCTCTTGCAGGAACTTCTCCCTGAGCTGTCACAAGGATAGCTCCGTCACAATGCTTGGCAACAATGGCTGCATCAATTGCAGCGCCCAGAGGAGCGCAGTCTATAAGCACATAGTCAAATGTCTCGCGTGACTTGACCAGCATATCCTCAAAATACTTTTTCTCAAGAATCTCTGTCGGATTCGGAACAGTCCTTCCGGCAAATACTATGAAAAGATTCTGAACATTTGTCGCGTACAGCACCTCATCCAGCTTTTTCTGACCGCTGAGATAATGTGAAAGACCATAAATTCCCGCGCCGTTTAAGGTTCTGGCTCTGTAACGTCCGACAGCTACTGATTTTCTCATATCAGTATCTATAATAACAACGCTTTTCCCTGCGGCTGCTATCGATCTCGCAAGCTCAAATGTAAGAGTCGACTTGCCCTCGTCAGGCATGGTGCTGGTAAACATGATGGTCCTGATATCATCGCCGCAGAACTGGATATTGGTTCTAAGCGCTCTCAGGCTCTCTTTAAGTGTATAACTCTGCTCTTTGATATTCTTCAGCTCTACTGTATTCAAAAGACTGCTACCTCCGTCAGGCATTTCTTGCCCTTACTTTTCTGCGTGCTCCGGGCTTCAGCTCATCGTTAATGTCATCATCAGCCGGTATTGTACCAAGCGTCTTCAGACCAAGTCGCTTCTCTACATCATCAGGCGTCATGATAGTATCGTTCAGGATCCAGCTTACAATGATCACGACACATGCTGCAAGAAGACCTATTATAGCTCCCGCAATTGTATTTCTGCCTGTATTCGGCGAAACAGGCCCTCCGTCAGTATAACCTTTTTGAATAATGGTAGGCGGATCCTGATCCATCTTCTTTGAAATATAATCAGCCGCTACATCAGCTATCTCATCCGTTATCTTTTTAGCTCTCTTCACATCAGGATCACGGACTGAAATCTCGATGAATCGAGTATCTGAAGGATTTGTTATTGTAACACTGTTCTTCAGCTCATCATAAGTCTCGTTCAGCTTCAGGTTCTCTATAACAGTCTCAAGAACCGGCCGTCCCGATACTACCATTTTATAATCGGTCGTCAGGCTGGCGCCCATCTGCACATCGGCAAGACTGGTAATTGATGTGCTTTTTGAGAGGACATAAAGAATCGATGTACTCTCATATTGAGGTGTTATAAGAAAATTGCATACTGTAAATGTAATTCCGGCGCATAAAAGCGCGGAAAGAATAATTGTCCATATATGCTTTCCGAGTTGGTAGAATACCTCGCCGAGATCGATCTCGATCTCTCCGTTGTCCCTTCCGGAATTTTTCTTTTCTTCCTTTTCCATAAGTCCTCCGAATTATTATCTGTTCTTTATTTCTCTGATGATATCATACGGATTATCCGTAAATATAGCATCCGCTGTATCTTTTCCAAATTTCTTTGAGACGACCTTATAAGCCTTCCCCATCATATTTTTTCTTTCTTTCATATTGTGGGCATCAGACGCTACTATATCACATACACCGTCATTTATTAAGCTGATGGAATAATTTTTAGAAGCTCTTCCCTCTGCTCCGCTGATACTTGCCGCATTAGTCTGAATCAAAACTCCCGCTTCCCTCATAATAAATGGAAGGTCGCCATTTTTAAAAAAGGCGCCATATCTCTCCACATGAACGATTACCGGCACATATCCGGCCATCAGAAGATCCTGAACAGAAGTATTGATAAACTCCTCACTTGTATCATGGGAATATTCAGCCAGAACATAATCCGTATCGCCTTCAGTATGGACACGGTGATTTTTCAGATTTGAAACCATATATGTATCAACATGATATTCACATCCCAGATATATATTTATTCCGACTTTATCGGCTACAGCGCGTGCCTTCTCAAAATGATCTTCGATTTTTTCGATATCGTAACGAAACATACCATGGCGGAAATGCGGTGACATAATAATGTCGCTTATTCCCTGCGCCCTGGCATCAATGAGCATCTTTTCAGTAGTCTCTATTGAATCTGATCCGTCATCTACGCCATAAAGACTGTGATTGTGAATGTCTATCATTTTTATTTACCTGTTTATTTTTGCAAGCGGCTCTTTTTTATGCAGAGAAATCAATTCTCTACATGAAAAAGAGTCGTGCAGGGGCAAGCCCTGCATTCCTCTTTTATACCACAGAATTGAAAGATCTTTCACTTGTGAGTTACGTAATACTTCGATCGAATTCAAAACCGAAGTCTAAAATAATCTTCTGATCAAAAAGATTATTACCATGCAAATATAGAATCTCCGGTCTTCGGTGAAGTTGCCTTTGCTTCTGTCTTACCTGTTGTAGACTTTACTCCGGTCTTCGGTGAAGTTGCCTTTGCTTCAGTCTTGCCTGTTGTAGACTTTACTCCGGTCTTCGGTGAAGTTGCCTTTGCTTCTGTCTTACCTGTTGTGGACTTTACTCCGGTCTTCGGTGAAGTTGCCTTTGCTTCTGTCTTGCCTGTTGCGGACTTTACTCCAGTCTTCGGTGAAGTTACTGTTTTCTCAGTCTTTGCTGTTGTGGACTTTACTCCGGTCTTCGGTGAAGTTACCTTTGCTTCTGTCTTGCCTGTTGTGGACTTTACTCCAGTCTTAGGTGAAGTTGTTGTTGCCTCAGTCTTTGCTGTTGTGGAGCTTACTTTGGCAGCGGCAAAAGCGGGAGTAGAAGCACTGAGAGCAAGAGCAAGAGCAAGAGCCCCTATTAAAGCCTTGTTTTTCATATGTTCCTCCTAACCAATAACATTCTGTGGTTTATATTAACGCTTTCGCGATAATATCAGTTTTCTGCGGGCAAATAAAAAGTATTTATGACGATGTCTTTTCTTGCGGCATCATCCGAATAAAATTCATCATGTTCTGTCTCTTTATTGAGAACCGTCTTGCCCGGAATATGTATGTAATTATCGTCCGTTATCTCATTTTTCTGAAATGAAGATACTATCCTTGAAAATTCAGATCCGGACATATTTGTAACCGAGTCTTTGGAGATCGCATTAAATACAGTGATCGGAACAGAAATATCCTGCTTCATTCTCTCACTCATAGTCTGAAGGAAAGCATTGAAATATTGTTCTTCCCTCTTCATGCGAAGGTCATTGCCGCCGGATGTCTCTGTAATGCGATATCTGATATAATACTCCGCATCATCACCCTTAAGAGTGATTTCCTGACCTTTTTTCCATCTGTCGCCAATGTCTTCCAATGCAGTTACTTTCACGCCTCCGACAGCATCATTGGCTTTACTGATAGCATTAAAGTCAATGGCACAGTACCTGTCTATCTTTATCCCATACAGATATTCCGATACTGAATGTACGACAGACTCGGCGCTCCTCTTGCCTCCTCCGCCATATGCGTAAGCAACACACAGGTGTCTTCTTAGAGTATTCTTCAGGTTACCATCCTCATCATAATATCTGACATTGGTCATGGTATCTCGGTTTACAGGGATTATTTTGACATCTTTTTTTGATTTGTCAAGCACAATAAGAAGATTTACATCGTTCTGTCCTGCGTCATTGTCAAACTTTTCATCACCGGTTTCCTCTATGTCTTCCCTGTCAACTCCAATAATAAGAGCCGTAAAGAGATTCTTGTTTCTCTTATAGAGTTTCCCTTTGTATTTTATCTCTTCAACTGTCTCGACTTTTTTATTTTCAGAAGACTTTACTTCTTTTTTCTTTTCTTTGCCTGCGCTTTTCAGCATGAACAGCAATATCCCTATAATTGCTGCAATGACCAGGATATCAATCAAAAGGATCAAAAACAGAACCGGTCTCTTACCTCTCTCATCAGATTCAGCATTTTTTCTGTTTACAGCCATTTATCACTCCAGATTCTGTTCCTTTTCCAGCTTTCCTATCACAAGGAATCTTGATGTCTCGCTGTTGGTACATGTAGAAAGGGTCACTATTCTGCTGTCCGCACTCACATCCACACTGTCATCATAATGAGTCCTGTCATTCTTGGTATTTTTAATATCGCTTAAGAATGCCTCTCTGCCTTCCTTGGTCGAGTAATCATAAGATTTCAGCAGATGTCTGTCATCGAAAAGCGTTGCTGCAAATATCTTGTATGTGTAAAGCTTGTCCTTAGTCTCAATGGTAAAAGTCTTATTGGCATTGAAGAAATCTTCTTTATAAAAATTATGAAGAGTTGAGAACATTGATTTGTCCTTCATATCATGCCCGTAAAGGATCGTATTGAAGTTTGAAAAATCCTTGTCCTGCTCACGCTCTGCATATATGCAGCCGGGATATCCATAACTCTTGTCCCAGTTATGCATCAGGTAGAAATCCGTGTCCTCATTGCCCTGAGCCATCATCACAGGATAATCGACATTCGTTCCCGGAACCTTTATCCAGGCTATTACGTCGTCATTCTGAGCCTCAAGCTTGGAAAAATCTATGGTACGGCTTGCTTTCTCACTGTCTACCTTGACATCAGACTTGTCATCGTCATCGTCAATGACCGTCACCTGCTTACGGAGTTTCTTATATGAATCCGAAGCATTCATAAGCTTCACATATTTTGCGCCGAGAAAACCTGCAACGCAAAGCAGAAGAATCGTAATAATAATAAGGATTATTATTGCTATCCTGCTGCCGGAGCCCTTCTTTTTATTAGAAGACTTTCCTTCGCCATCGTTCTTTTCGCTGTTCAAATCTTCGATATCTACTTCTTCTTTCTTATCCTTATCGCTCATAATTTTCCTCTGTTGATACTGACCCACAAAAACCGATGACAGTTTATTACTTTTTTTCAAAAATGTAAATACATTTTATCCGTCAGCTCTGTCCAGAACCAGATCTTCATAAGTCACTCCGTATTTACGTGCTATATCCATAGCATACGAAATGCCCTCAGGCGGCGCTATTTTCAGCTTATATGACCTTACTCCGCCTCCGGACTCCATCACAATCGATTCAGCCTTGTATTGTCCGGATGCTTCATTTATTTCATCCTTATCATGCGCCAGCTTATGCATATGCGTGTTGTAGATCACCCGGCAGCCCTTCTTCAACATGGCGCGCACAGAATCCCTGGCGATATAATATCCCTCTTCAAAAGAAGTCGTGGAAAAAGTCTCGTTTAAAAGAATAAGACTCTTATCAGTCGCATCTTCATAAATGCTCTTAAACCGTCTGCACTCCTCACCGAGTCTTCCCAGCTCCATAGTTTTGTCCTCATCAGCCGGGAAATGAGTGTATATGCTGTCGACGGGTGTAAATTCAAAGCTCTCCGCAGGCGCATATATACCGCCTTCAGCCATGAAAAACAGCTGTCCTACAGCCTGTGTAACCGTAGTCTTTCCGCCCCTGTTGGCACCGGTCAGAAGCCATACCCGATGCTCATCAGAAAAATCCATATCATTTACGACCACATCCTCAGGCGATTTCCCGTCAAGAGATGCAAGTTTCAGATTATATAACCCTCTGGCATCCATCGCCTTGTCCGAGCACACAGGTCTTGTAAAAGAAAATCCCGCTGCCATCAGCTTCTCTATATATTCAGCCCATCTTATATAATATATAAATTCCGGCATGAGCCCTGTCACATCCGTGATCGTGATCATGGAATATCTGTCAAGGACTGATTTCAGCCTGTGAACCATTTTCTTCAAGAGCTGATCAGCTATTTCATTCATATGGCTCGTGATGCCCCGGATCGACTCATCACTGTCCGGTACCTTTAAAAGAGTCTCAAGCGCAAGCGGATTGAAAACAGCAGCCCTTGCCAGATTGCCGTCGTCAGACGCGCCCTTGTCTCTCATATCAAAAGGCTCGTAATTATATTCCTCGTCCCAGGTATTGCCATGACTGATCTGGTCTTCCTTGACCTTCATATGATCAAGAAAATTAGTAAGGATTCCCGAACGTGTAAAATATTTATCGTTCAAAGAAACTATTCCGATTGAATCAGCCTCATACGCCTCATTCAGATTAATTCCAACTGTAATACTTTTGACGTTTGATGTATCAGCCCGAAGAGAGGCAATATCCTTCTTCATACCCATGAATCCGTTATCATTATAGAGTTCCGAGATGTATTCCTTCAGGTTCTGAAGTCCCTCTGATTTTATTTCTGACTCATTAAGACATCTGTAGAGAGATTCTATACATGATATATATTTTCCTATATCATTCATTCTCTGCAAAAGATCGAAGGCTCCTGCGTTTGTCTCTATACCACGGTTGGTACCGCTGTACTCCTTCATGAAATTGATCTGTTCAAAGACCTCTATTATCTCTCCGCGCAGCTTTTTATTATTGAATATATCATCAAAAATATCGCATCTGTACTGAACCGTCTTTGGATCAGACGTCATAACGCGCATTACGCTCGCTATATAATCGCGCTCTTTCTTATTATCCGTAAGCTTCTCTATTATGGAATCCATGCCTATGTCATGGATAGCCGTCTCAGAAAGCTTCTTCCCCTCCACTCCCTTATCAGGATATAAAAGACTGATCTTCTGTGCCATACTATGCCCCCTTTTTTCTTATTTCAGCTGCAAACCGTCATGAAATGCTTTTCCGACCACAGGTCCAATGACACGATATGAATTCGTACTCATGTCAAACATTATCGGTTCCAGCTTATCCAGATCCACCTTCCCGTCAGTAAGGATTTTCTCATCAGCCTGTGAGCTTACGATTTTCCCGGTAAGCACACCGGTCTCTTCGTCATATGACTTTACCTCACACTCCAGAGTAAGCGGATATTCCTCGATTACGGGCGCATTGACATGAGCTGACTTATGCACATGAACGCCGGCCTTCTCGATCTTATTCGCATTTCTTCCGCTCTCGACGCCAAAGTAATCCGAGATTACAACCGTATCCTTCGTCGCCATGGCAACTGTAAAAGCGCCTGTCTTTTTAATATTCTCTGTGGTCTTGTGCTTTCCCAGGAAAAATGTGATCTCTCCGTCGCCGCTCTGCTGTCCCCATGCAGCATTCATTGCATCAGGAACCCCATTCTCGTCATAAGTTCCAATAATAAATACTCCCTCAGGAGTGATCACAGAATCTTTTGCGGTAAGTTCCATATAAAGCCTCTCTTTCATAAAAGCAATTCCACGATTTGGCATTTGACTTTATACTAACACATAAAACTTCCTGCCGCTATTTCTTTATTAAAACTTCCCACATTTAATAAGTTTGCACTTCAAATGCGCTTGCATCAATTCATGTAACACCACGAAGTGATGTTACAAGTGCAAGCGCAAGCAAACGAAGTTTGCACTTCAAATGCGCTTGCATCAATTAACATGGAGCTTCTTCGTTGCAAGGATTCATTCGCTTTTTGCCAAGAGATGTCACAGTGGTGGCTCACAAGTTGTGTTTTTCTGTTTGCTCGCACGCGCTTTTTAGCGGCTCTCTGACAAAAGCGCGCAGAAATGCTTGAATTAAATTCTTGCAGTTGCAATATATTACAAGGAAGCATTTCTGCTTGAACGATTGTCAACCGAGCCGCAGCTAGCGTGCTCGCTCACAACGAAAAACACAATGCTCGCCACCATCTGTGCATCTCTTGGCAATCTTCATAGAATCCTTGCAACGAAGATTTTCATTATTAATGTGGGAAGTTTTAATTTTTTATACATAAAAAACTCCCGGAGTTTGCCTCCGGGAGCTTTTCTCTTCAATAGGTTTTATTTTTTTACTATTTTTTCACATCCTTGGCATAGAACCTGTCATATTTCAGTCCGGATATATCGCATACCGGCTCTTCTCCGGTCACTAGATTGGAGATAACTGTTCCGACTCCCGGAGCAATTCCAAATCCGTGTCCGGTAAATCCGCAGGCAAGAATAAGGCCCGGCACTTCCGAGACAGTATCTATTACCGGCACTCCGTCCGACATATTATCAGACCAGCCGCCCCATGCTCTTACGATCTTGGCATCTTTAAGTTTCGGAATATAGCGTATTATTCCTCGGCATATGCAGGGAACAGTATCGCTGTAATTGACAGGTGTACCGTTATCCTTTTTATAAAGCTCAAATCCGGTCGAACCGCCTATAACGAATGAGCCGTGGTTAGTCTGATGTCCGTAGAAATCTGCTTCTGCCGTACCAAGCATCTGCTCGAACATACGGGGTTCAGCCTCTGTAACCAGACATTCTATCAGCTTTTTTACCATGGGAATATCTATTCCAACCGTTCCGGCAATGCGTCTTGACTCATATCCGGCAGCAAGCACTATGTAATCCGCCTCATATGTATCTGTCTGTGTCACGACCTGACGGGCTTTGCCTTTTATTTTCTTTATTTCTTTTACATCTTCACCGGTAATATAAGATACTCCCAGTCTTCTGGCCGCCATATAATACGCAAGCGTGGCTTTAAGAGGATTGGCGTGACCGTCTGTAGGACACCAGCTGGCTCCTATGACCTCATCGGAGAGATAAGGATTTATCTCTTTGACATCATCCGGTCCTATCATCCTGACATCAAGTCCAACCGCAGATGCCTTGTCTGCCAGCTTTTTCAGGATCTCAAGATGTTTTTCGGTCTTCCCGAGACGGAGATTTCCCTTCTTATGATATTCCACATCTGCTCCAAGCTCCTCTGAAAGATTCGGCCAGAGCTTTTCTATTCCGTACATGGCCAAGGGCAATTCTCTCGGATCACGCCCTGACTGACGTACTCCTCCGCCGTTTCTGGAAGAACCGCCGTCTCCTATGATATCTGATTTCTCAAGTACAGTTACCTTGTATCCCTTCTTGGCCAGATAATATGCTGACGCGCTTCCGATGATGCCAGCACCGATTACGATTACATCACTGTTCTTCATAAGTCAGTCTCCTCCGTCTCATCTGCGAATACATGCATCTCCGTTGGTCTCATCGGCGCTCTGGATGTGGCCGGCTCAAGTTCTGCAGGAGATACCTTTAGTTCTCTTGCTACTATTCCTTTAACGAGCTTCGCACAGGTCTGACCCTGACAGAGACCCATACCGCATCGCAGATACCTTCTGATTTCAGCAATTGTCCAAAGGCCTTCATGAACAGCTTTCCTGATCTCGCCCTTTGTCACTTCCTCGCAACGGCATACAATCATATCATCGTCCGGCTGAGGAACAAATTCTCCTATATCCTTCGATCTGTATTTTAATTCTCCCATGGATAACCTCCTTTTTTCTCAATCAACTGCCTTGAAGAATCTGGCCTTCATGGCATATTCTTTGGGAACGCTTATCGTGAGAAGGCTTGTTCCGTCAAATGCCTTCGAAGTACGTATATTGGTCACAACCGCGTCGCATACCTTCTGTCCGCTTCTTCCGAGCGCGATTCCGGCATCGCCGACCTTGGGGATAGGAAGAAATTCATAAGGAAGAGTCACCGTTGCCCTGCCATCTTTAGTATCCTCATCCACAAGGAATATTGCCTGACCCGGGCAGGAAGCCACGCACATACCGCAGTTTATGCAGGTCGAATCCGCTTCCACAGCCGGAAGCGCCGTGATCTCACTTCCGATTTTGATGCAGTGCTTTGAGCAGGCATCCTGACATGGATTGCAAGGGATATTTTGTGTACATTCAATCACCGGATGAATTCCCACCTTATGTGTCACACCTGGAAATCTCTCTATCTCATCATCAGCCACATAGCCTTTTTTCAAAAGATTTTCAGAAATATGAATGCCTTCCTCGGTATTTTCGATTTTCTTTCCTCTGTTTTTGGGAGCAAACATTCCCTGTCTCAGCGCATCGAGGGAATTATCAAGTTTTTCAAGTTCTTCGTCTCTTTCTTCCTTTGAAATAAAGCCCAGATATTCGGACGCGACAACTCCGGACATACGGCCTTCAATCATGGCAGAACTTGCTTCCTCGATTCCTGACACATCACCGGCGGAGAAAATACCCGGGACAGATGTCTCGCCATATTTACCGATGATCGGTACCTGTCCTCCGCGCCTTGGATTGTCCTCCATCTCGCATCCTGCCATCTTCAAAAGCTGTGACATAGGCGAGAGACCAACGGCTACGCAAATCGTATCAACATCGAAATGTTTGTCGGTCCCGGGAATAAACTGAAAATGGCTGTCGACTTCAGCTATGGTAACTCCCGTGACATATTCATCTCCTTCAGCTTTCTTAATGGTATGCGAAAGATAGAATGGCACTCCGGTTCTTGCGACCTTGGCTGCATGCACGCCGTAACCTCCGATCTTCGGAGCCGCGTCTACAAGTGCCACCACCTCGCATCCTGCCTGAAGCAGCTGATAGCTGACGACCAGTCCCACGTTTCCGGAACCGAGCATCAGAATTTTCTCTCCCGGTTTTACTCCGTACAGATTCATAAGAGTCTGTGCCGCGCCTGCACCCATAACGCCCGGCAGATTCCATCCGTCGAACATGACCATATTTTCTGCGGCGCCTGTGGCGATTATTATGCTGTCGCCCTTGAAATGATGGACTTCCTCACCCATCCTGACGACAACTTCCCGGTCCTGATAGAGTCCCACAACAGTTGAATTAAGCTCTACTCTGACGCCCAGATCGTCAGCTTCCTTAAGTAGCTGCTCGCCGATGTGGAAGCCTCTGATTTTTGCCTTATGCTCCTTTGAACCAAAGAATTTATGAATCTGCTTGAAAAGCTGTCCGCCCGGTCTGGCATTCTCATCGAACACCACGACCTTCATACCGTGCTTCGCAGCCTCTATTGCGGCAGAAAGACCGGATGGACCGGCGCCTACTATTATCAGGTCAAATCTCTCTATCTTCATAATAAAAACCTCCGGTAATCACTGCTTATCAAACGGCTTGTCACTTACACCGTACTGGGTTCTCACATCCATGCCTTCCGCAAGGGGCGTCATGCATGTGCGTACGTTGGGTTCTCCGTCAACCACCATTACACAGTCAGTGCATCTCCCTATGGCGCAGAATATTCCACGCGGCTTATGCTGCTTCATCGTATAACGATGCACCTGTACGCCGTTCGCCTTGAGAGCTGCCGCGATAGGCTCGCCCTCATATCCCTTCATTTCCTTACCGTCGTAGCTGAATGTAACCACTCTCTTGTCCTCGTTCTGCGTTCCGAGAATGGGGTGGGTCTTGATTCTGCCTGCCATAGCAATTCTCCTTTCACAATAAAAAAATGGCGTCAAGAGACGCCATTGTCTTTGCCAAGTCATTTGTTTTCTGCTGATAGTGTGTATCCTATGACATAGCATTATTCTTTTATTGTATTTTTCGGCACATGATCATCTCAGTGCTTATAGAGACTTTTCTTCCCGAATAATAATTTTCCGCCACATTATTCCTCGATATATCTGGCTCTCTCACGGTAGTGTCCTTCTGTAACCAGCTTCTTATAGCAACGCGGAGTCAGACCCGCGTATTTTTTGAAATCCCGAATACACTGGGACTGATCATAGTAGCCCAGATCACTGACCCAGTCGGCAGTCTTTTCATCATAACCGTAATTAATAAATTCGATAGTGCGCTGAAACCTTAAGATATCGCAGAATGTCTTTGGAGAAAAACCCATCTCATCCAAAAAGACTTCTCTGATATAACGTTCCGAATAACCCGTAATATCAGATAGATCCGACACACGTATCTGACCGTCGGCTTTGTAGATGATGTCCCTTACTGCTCTGAAAAGCGCAGTCTTTCCAAATGGCTTTTCTTTTTTCATCTCGATCTTTCCATATTCTCTCAGAAAGATATCTATTCTTTCCCTGAAATCAAAAGAATGTGCCAGGACATGGAAATCGAATATATCCTTATACTCTTCCTCAAGATCTTTCCGGGCTCCTATTATATCCCTGAGTCGTATCTCAAGCCCCTCGGGACGGGTTCCTGGCATAAATCTCACTCCGAATATATCGGTCGCATCAGGCATCAGACTTTCCTTTACAGAAAGAGGAGTCCCTGAAACCACTGCAGAGAATCCTTTTTTTCCGTAGCTGAATATAAAGTCAATACATCCGTCAGGTATGGTCCTTATCGGATGAGACGCTTTTTTCTTTATATTATAGAAATGCGATATACCCATATGTCTGTAGGACAGTTGCAAAAATTCATCACTGTCCAGTACAAAAAATGGTTGAGTAGGTCTAAGTTTGTCTCTCTTCCAGCTGTTTTTATCCATGGAACAATCTTCTCCTGAAGCACTTTTTAATATGATGGTCACAGTGTCAAAAGTATCTGTACATAACTTCACGCATCACGAATTGCTGTATTCAGCATATCTTTTCACACCGCCGTTTTATACAATATTTTACCACGTCCGAATGTAAAATATGATTACAGTTTAGAAGAAAGGCAACGGCAAAGGCGTCACGTTTATTTACGTGGCGCTTTTTTTGTCTATTTAAAAACAAAACAGGAGGTATCTTATGAGCGATTATCCGGCAGTAGACTTTTTATTTCTGAATGAAGAAGACATGATAAGGGCAGGCGTGACCGATATGCCTGAATGCGTCAAGGCTATGGAAGAGGTTCTGAAGCTGCTCGGCGAAGGCGACTTTATGATGGGTGGTGAAAATCATTATTCACACGGCACCAAGCTTGCTTTCCCTGAAGAATCCCCCTTCCCCGAAATGCCGTCCGGCAAGGGCGAAGACAGAAGGTTCATGGCAATGCCCGCCTACATCGGCGCTCCTTTTGACAACGCAGGTGTGAAGTGGTACGGCTCCAATATGGAAAACAAAAAGAAAGGTCTTCCAAGGTCCATCCTGATGGTAACCATTACTGATAAGGATACCGGCGCTCCCAAGGCCTTTATGTCCGCAAACCTTGAAAGTGCCTACCGTACAGGCGCTGTGTCAGGAGCCGGATTAAAATATCTTGCAAAGAAAGATTCTAAAATAGCCGGTATATACGGTCCCGGCGTCATCGGCAAGACTACATTTGAGGCCATGATGGTTGCCTGCCCTTCAATCGAGGTTGTAAAAGTAAAGGGCAGAAGTAAGCGAGGCATTGATTCATTTGCTGAGTTTGTCCATGAGAAATTCCCGTCAGTAAAAGTCGAAGTAGTAGATACGCTTGAGGCTATGGTCAGGGATACTGATGTCATGGCATTCTCAGCCACAAGCGGTCATGATCTAAGCAAATATCCCCACGTGCAGAAAGAATGGGTAAAAAAAGGAGCTACCATAGCATGTCCCGGCGGCGTAGAGTTTGATCCTGATTTCCTCGTGAATGACTGCCGGCTTGCTGTTGATGCTATGGGTCTTTATAAAGCATGGGCAACAGAATTTCCTTATCCTACCTATGGCGGAGTTACCATAGTAGGAACCAAATTCATGGATCTGGAGCATGAAGGCAGAATTACTGATGATGATATCCTCGACATGGGAAAAGTAATTCTCGGAAAACAGCCGGCAAGAGAAAATGACGATGATATCATTGTATACTCTGTCGGAGGAATGCCTGTAGAAGATGTCGCATGGGGTACTGTCTGCCTCAGGAAAGCCGAAGAGCTTGGCATAGGAACTCCTCTTCATCTCTGGGATAAGCCTTTTATGTATTGACTTATTTCATTAATAAGCTTAACGACAAAGCCGTCGGTGTAGTCCGGCGGCTTTTTGTTTTTTCGAAATCTGAAAGGAGACAATATATGAAACATCTGGTGATTACCATTGGATGCGAATACGGTGCCGGAGGTCCGGAAATAGGAAAGATGCTCTCAGGTGCGCTTGGATTTGCCTATTACGACAGAGATCTTGTCGACTCAGTCGTAGACAGGATCGGCGTAGACAAGGATCTGGTCAAAAAGGCCGACCTGGAGACCAATGTCCACTATTCTTTCGACACATCCCTCGGTCCCCGTTACGCCAATCTCACCAACCGCGTCATTTCATCCCAGTTTCAGGTCATCCACGATATGGCCGAGAAATCTTCCTGTGTGATCATAGGCAGAAGCGGAAATTATATTCTGAAGGACCGTGACGATGTACTGAATATTTTTATCTATGCTCCCGAAGAAGTAAGGATTCGTTCCATTATGGAGCACAAGAAGATCAGCGAAAGAAAAGCTGCTGAGATAGTGCATTTTAATGATGAGAAAAATCACGCCCGTCATAAATATATAACCGGCACATACAGGGGTGACAGATCCACCCGTCACATTATGATAGACAGCAGCTTGCTCGGCTGGGAAAAGACAGCGCAATATCTGCTGATGCTTGTCGAAATGATTGAAGAGAAAGTCGGGTGATCATATGGCAGAGAAAAAATCAGAATTCAATAAAGTATTCAGCTCCTGGGATATACTCGTAATTGCCTTCGGCGCCATGATAGGCTGGGGCTGGGTGGTTCAGTCCGGAGACTGGATAGAAAAAGCCGGCATCATCGGAGCCATGCTCGGCTTCCTTCTCGGCGGCGTAATGATATTTTTCATAGGTCTTACCTACGCGGAGCTTACTCCTGCCATGCCTGAATGCGGAGGAGAACACGTCTTCAGCATGCGAGCTATGGGTCCCTATGGATCATTTATATGCACCTGGGCTATTATCCTTGGATATGTATCTGTCGTATGCTTTGAAGCATGCGCCCTTCCGACCATTATCACATACCTCTGGCCGGGATTTCTGAAGGGATATATGTACACAGTCGCCGGGTTCAGGATATACGCATCCTGGGTCGCAGTCGCTGTAATATTTGCATTTGCCATTACTTTAATAAATATTCTCGGCACCAAGACAGCAGCTATCATACAGACGATACTTACCGTCGCGATCGGAGGCGCTGGAATCCTTCTGGTCGTAGCTTCCGTATTCAGAGGCAGCCCATCCAATCTGGACGGACAGATCTTCTCAGGAAAATCCGGCGGAACGATAATTAATAATATTATCAGGGTAGCTGCTGTGAGTCCCTTCTTTTTCATTGGTTTTGACGTAATACCTCAGGCAGCTGAAGAGATAAATGTACCTCTGAAGAAAATCGGAAAGATTCTCCTCTTGTCTATAGTGCTTGCCATCTCTTTTTATGCACTCGTCATCTTAGCTGTCGGATATGTAATGGATTCAAAATCAATAGTTTCATCCTATGCCGGCTCAGGACTTGTCACAGCAGATGCCATGGCAAAAGCTCTCGGAAGCAAGGCTATGTCCAAGGTAATAATCATAGCCGGTATGTGCGGAATAGTGACCAGCTGGAATTCCTTTATGCTTGGCGGCAGCCGCGCCATATATTCAATGGCGGAATCTTATATGATTCCGAGGATCTTCAAAAAACTCCACCCCAAATACAAGACTCCCGTTACCGCAGTATGGCTCATAGGAATACTTAGCATGCTCGCTCCATTTGCCGGCAGAAAGATGCTGGTGTGGGTATCTGATGCAGGCAACTTCGGTTGTGTCCTTGCTTACTGCATGGTATCCGTATCATTCCTTATCCTAAGAAAAAAAGAGCCGGACCTTCCCCGTCCATATAAGGTTAAACATGGTAAGATCGCCGGCACCCTGGCCGTTATCACGTCAGGTCTCATGCTCCTTCTTTATATTATTCCAAACTCAGGCGCCACGCTTGCACCTCAGGAATGGGCAATAGCCGGAGGATGGTTCATACTTGGAATAGCATTTATTGCGGCATGCAAAGCAAAATATAAAGAAAAATTCGGATACTACGCTCCCCTTCATTCTGCAGCTGCCGTAAGCATAGAAGAAACTGAAAAGAAGGGTCGCGAATCCTGGTCAATAGAAGCATCTCTAGAGGAAGAAGAAAAAGAAAAGACTTCCATTCCTTATGTGTCTTCCGATTTCTCATATTATCTTCCGGTCAACATTCAGTTTGGATCCGGAAAGACAGATATGATTGCATCCCTTGCAAAGCCATATAAAAAAATAATGATAGTGACCGGAGGCTCAAGCGCCAAGAAATCAGGTCTTTATGACAGAGTAAAGAATTTATTGGAGAATGAAGGCATTGAAACAATGCTTTTCGATAAAGTCACTCCGAATCCTCTTACATCTACTGCCATGGAAGGAGCTGCTGACGCTAAAGTAAATCATGTCGAAGCTGTTGTTGCTCTTGGCGGCGGATCCGTAATGGACTGCGCAAAAGCCATAGCTTTTATGGCCAGAAACGAAGGCGATGTATCTGATTATATTTTCGGAAGAATGACCGGAAATACCGCACTTCCTCTTTTTCTGATCCCTACTACCTGCGGAACCGGATCCGAGGGCAACGGATTTGCCGTGCTCACGGATCCCAATACCGGCGACAAAAAATCACTTCGTACTCCGGCAATTGTCGCCCGTGCATCTATAGTGGATCCTGAACTTATGAAGACAATGCCGAAAAAAGTGCTCTCATCCGTTGGATTCGATGCATTGTGTCACTGCATTGAAGCATATACTGCCCGGAAAGCTACGCCTATCACCGATGCTCTCTGTCTCTATGCCATTCCTCTTATAGCAGATAACCTGGTAAAAATATACCGGGGAAAGGGGACCGATGAATCATGGAATGCCCTGACTCTTGGCGCAACTCTTGGCGGCATGGTCATAAATACGGCCGGCGTCTCTCTCTCTCATGGCATGGAACATCCGGTAAGCGGCAAGGTAAATGCCACTCACGGAGCAGGTCTTGCTGCCCTGACTCCAGTTTGCATAGAGAAAGAATATAAATATAACCGCATCAAATTCGGCCAGATATCAAGAATGCTGGGCGGCTTTACCGCTGAAGACTGCGCCGGAAGGATTCGTTCACTTCTCCTTGATCTTGATATGAACATAAAGCTGTCTGATCTTGGAATTAAAGAGGAGGACATTCACTGGCTTGCTTCAAACTGCATGAAGGTCTCTGCCGGAAATGTAGCAAACACACCCGGCAGCTATGATGAAGAATCCATTTCGGATTTATACAGGATCGCCCTGTAACATCTAACAATATTCACCAGTATGTTTTGTTAAAACTATTTACATTATCTCTCTTTTTGACGATAATAATATATGTACTGATACATTTGATTATTATATATTGATAAGGTGAGATAAATGTCTCGTATCTTTCGTAAAGATAAAAACAGCAGCTCTTCTGATGAAGAGACAAGCAAAAGCTCCGTCACGGATGATATCAAAGTGCTCGTTTCTCTTATAGCGGCTCTTATCGCAATATTCATCCTGACGGGTTTTTTTGTGCGCCATTTCGGAGTAGTAAATTCCACAGAGCGCATACAGCTTAAAGATATAAATATCGAAATAGTACATAAAGACGGCACCGTGGAGCATTTCAAGGGGGAATATCATAAACAGCTGCTCCTCACGGATAAGATGATTGTCCACATAGGGATTCCTGCGATAGAACATTCCACAGGCAAAGCCATGTGTTTCTGGTATTATAACTCTCTTCTGACAGTAAAATCTCAGGGAAGGGAGCTTCTAAAATCCGGTTATAAAACAATAAAAAATGGAAAAATGATCGGACACAGAATGGTAATAGTACATGTTCCGGATCATTCCTATGGCAAGGAATTGACTGTAACTATAATTCCTCTGGAAGCTCATTCCACTTCGCGCTTTGTTACGCCATATCTTCTGCCGGATCTTAAGGCTTTTATTTTTCCGGTAATGAATAACCAATTTGATTCTATTCTGTTCCTTGTAATTTTCTTTGTATCAGCTGCTGCCGCAATAGGTTTTGCCATTTTTTCCATCTCTGCCAAAAATTATACCGGAGTCTTTTTGTCTCTCTTTATTTCAGCCACATGTCTCTGGTACATGGGATATAAAGGGATAATATATCTGCTGTCAGACAACCTGTTTATATGTTCGAATATAGAATATATTGCTCTTTCAGCCATGCCGGGGCTTTTTGCTCTGTATATCCAGTCAGAATTCCAGGAAAAATGGAAAAAGATTCTTTTCAGGGTCATCGGTCTCATCTTTCTGTCCGTTTTCTTCATCGAGCTTATCCTGACTTTCTTTGATATATTTGTATATACGAAATACCTTCGCGTATTTCAGGCCTCTCTGTTTTCAGTGCTTATTCTGACTATCATACTGCTTCTGACTCGAACCAGAAAAGCAGAACAGCTGCCGGACAAAATAATGCGATACGGCACGGTGGTTACTCTTTTTTTCGGGATGTTAGAGCTTATTCGTATTCTCATGAACGGTCTCTCTTCCGATGTATCCAGGATGCCTCTGGTTCAGAATTTCATCAGCATGGATTTCGCGCAATACATCATCATTATTTTAATAAACGTACTTATAATTTCATACTTTATGCGAATACTTAATATATCTCGTCAAAGCATTCTCCAGAATGAACTGAAAAAAATCGCCTTCACGGATTCTCTCACCGGCATTCCAAACCGCAACCGCTTCGAGCAGATGTGCGATGAATATTCTTCTCACTACAAGGGATACGGAGTAATGTTTGTAGACGCAGACCGGCTCAAGCATACAAATGATACCTATGGGCATACCGCCGGAGACAATCTCCTTATCACCGTAGCTAAATCTCTTTCCGAAGCCATGGACGGAATCGAAGGCTTTTTCGGCCGCTATGGCGGTGACGAATTCATAGCGGTAGTGCGTGATGAAAAAAAATTAAATTATGTAAGCAGCCGTTTCAGCGCAATTCTTGATAAGACAGCAGCTGACGGCCACTTCCAATTTTCCATATCGGCATCGGTAGGAACGGCGGGCTACAGCGAGGTATATGACAACAGCAGCCGGGATACGGTCGTATCTGATGTCATAAGGCTTGCAGATCAAAAAATGTATGAAAACAAAATCCGTCGCAAAATGGCACGCCTGCAATAAAAAATAAAATCCCTGTGACGCTATTGACATCATGGGTTTTCATCTGATAAAATATACTCTGTTGTTCAAGATATGCGGGTGTAGTTCAATGGTAGAACACCAGCCTTCCAAGCTGGATACGTGGGTTCGATTCCCATCACCCGCTTTTATTGCGCGAGTGGCTCAGTTGGTAGAGCATGACCTTCCCAAGGTCGGGGTCGCGGGTTCGAGTCCCGTTTCGCGCTGAAAAAACGGAAGCCTTTCGGCTTCCGTTTTTTTTATTTACTCATCCTGCTTCTGTGACACGTGAAATATATGATTTGCCGGTCCTTTGACAGTTCTTTAAGAAGAGCCATACCCGACCTGATCTTGTCATCATCCAGATCCGAAAATGGGTCATCCAGTATCACAACAGGCTTCTCTTTATTATATAGCATATCAATAAGGGCAAATCTGGCGCATAGAGAAGTAAGGCTTCTGTATCCCCGGCTCAGATATCTGTCAGACAAAGTCTGTCCCTTATGTCTGAAGCGGATTGAAAGATCCATATCAAGTTCTATTTCATCAGCTGCCGGATTGATAGCTCCGGCGGCACCCTGACCGCAATTCTTGAGAAGTACAGACAGGTATTTATCCATACCGGCTCTGAGCGGAGTCATATATCTCATCATAAAGCGGTCTTTGGCTTCTTTAAGATAATCCATGGCCGCCGTGATCACATCAACACGATGGGTCATCTTCTTCTCCTCAGCCAGGAGTTCGTCAAGGTGGTAAGCTGTCTCTTCATCCTGAGCAAGCATATCTGACATAGCGCTTACATCTTCCATATCCTTCGGGATGAGTCGATTTAATTCCTCTATCCTTCGGTCTATTGAAGAGAGCCTGTTCTGCAGTTCTTCTATAGTCTCATTAGAACCCGTATCATTTTCAGGCATCGAATTTATCATTCCGATCAGCCTGTCGCTCTCGCTCTGCAGCTTTATATAAAGTTCCTTATTACTCCTGATCCTCGACAACTTTTGGGTAGTCTCTACATTATTGTCAATCGGAAAACGTTCAAGATACTTATACAGCCGCTGTCTGTTATCATTTACTCTCCGTCTCAGTCTTTCAATATGATCGTATGATTCGAGAAGATCCAGCTCTGACTTTACATCCTTCTCGATCCTCGTGATGACTTCCTGCTCATTCATATCATGATAGAGATCAGCGCCGTACTGGTCAGCATAGGGCTTCAGCGCCGTATAAAGACTCAGCTGTATACCCGTCAGCTCATCTACGGCATCCGATGTATTGGAGAGCATATCATCCTCACGCTTTTTCAAATGCTCATATCGATCCGCCTTATGCATGACTTCTCTTATTCTGCCGAGAATATTGTCCGACTCACCCTGATAAGAATCCATGAAATTCTCTCTTGCGGTATTAAGCTCAGAGATCCTTCTTTCGATTTCCTTAAGCCTCTCCCGCTTTCCGCTTATTTTTCTCTTCATGGCTTCCTTTTCAAGTGTTTTTTTCCTTCTCTCCGAGAGATACCCATATACTGTCAGCACAAAAACCGCACCGGAAATAATAAAGCATATCCCGGAAAATATAACACCCGTATTTCCCACGCTCTTCCGGGCAAAAAAGACACCGCCCAGCAGCAGCGCAATCGTCATTATTAATCCCAGCACTCTTGATGAAAAAGATCCGTTTTTTCCCTGATCTGCAGATAATTTTTCATCTCTGCCTATCGATTCGATCAGCTCCTTCTTCTGTCCCTCCAGCGTCAGAATATCCTGCTCAGCATTTTGAATCATATCGATTTCATTGGAATCCGGCACACCGTTCACAAAATATTCCTTGAGACCGGCCAGTTCCTTCATGTCGTCTGCCGTCATACGGTCAGCCCTGCTCTGCATCCTCAGCTCCATAAGTCTGTCCGCATTCTTCTTCCATGTCTTTCTGTCCACGTCTGAAGGGATACCGTAGGCAAACAAATCCGAAAGTCTCTTCTGTTCCTCCGGAACAGGAAGCACCTTCTCCCTGTCCATAATTGCCGTCCGATCCGCCCTAATCTGGTGTTCCATCTCTTCAGCCACAGACTGCTCCTGCTCTGTAGGTACACCGCTCGCAAAAAAATCATCCAGTCTTGATAACTGAGCCTTATTCTCCTCCAGCTGACTTACACGCTGATTGTAGGCACCTATCTCATTCTCGACCCGCATTCTTTTTGATATGGCAGCATTAAGTTTTTCCCTGTCCCTTTTGCATGAATAAAGTTCCCTGTTCCTTTGATCAAGCTGATTCTGTTTTTTACTGTATGCATCCGTAAGAGCAGGAATTGTCTCGGCCACTCCCCTTGCATGCCTTATCTCATTTCTTACTTCAACCAGCCTGCCTGAATTCTGCCCGCCTGTTTTTATATATCTTTTTCTGGCCTCGTCAAGCTTCTGCAAGGCATTGTCAAATTGATTCACATCATCAGGAGAAGTCTCAAGATGACCAATCTTTGCATTAAGAGAATCTGTCATATTCGACTCCGGTCTGTCCTGCGGCACATAGACAGACTTCATGAAAGATTCCAGATCCACACCGAACAGTTCCTCGCCGATGTTCTCCGTGTAATCGCTGCTGACCCTGCCTGTCTTGTCATCATACAGGCAGAACCTGTCCTCGGATCTCTTTTTTCCAAAAGATCTCTCGATCCTGTATCTCTTATTATTGGCACAAAAAGTCAAAGATCCGCCATAACCGTCAGCATCCCACGGATAGAAATGTTCTCTGTCCATCAGGTCTTTCCTGCGTGGAGAATATTCCATTCCATAGAACATGGACTTAATAAAGCACGAGAATGTAGACTTGCCCCACCCGTTCTCATGATATATCTCATTCAGGCCTTCACTGAAGGTCACGCTATAATCCGAGAGACCTCCAAAGCCTCTTATATAGCATGAAATTAACTTCATTCGTCAATATCCTCCCCCATTACAGCCTTCATTCCGGTCTCAATGATCTCAGATCTGGTATCTTCATTCATATCAGTTGATTCAAGCAGACGGACAAATTCTCCTTTAAGAGATCTGTCATCTCGAAACGATTCATAATCTACCTGCACCCTGGTATTGTCTGTGACTTTTGCGTAATAAAAATCTCCGATAATATTCTTTTTGATCCTCTCTGTATCGAGATCCAGATCCATCTGAATATGACCGTCAAGCACTACATTCACAATATCGCGTTCCGGTATGCCTCGCAGTTTTTCATGCACCAGGTCTATTACATCCATCATGCTCTCACATTCTGTGATGTCTATATGCACTTCATGAATTGTCCTGAAAGCAAAAGGCACGAACTGCGTTTTTATTTTGTTATTCTGAATATCAAGAAGGATAAAACCCTTCTCTCCGGCTTCATCGAATCCTCTTCCTTCAAGACATCCTGAATAAGCGTATACCCCTCTGTCGTCTATTCTTCCGGTCATAAGAGAATGATAATGTCCGAGTGCCATATAATCAATATTTTTCCCTTTAAATTCATTAATATTGATGCGGTTCTCATCATCAGTTCCCGATATGCTGCCATGGAGCATTACAATATTAAAGTCAGCCTGATCCAACACCAGATCTCTCGACATATCGTAAGATTTATCCTTGTTTATCTCACGTCCTGCTATTACTATTCTCTGTGTATCATCATCATAGGAATACATTACCCATTCGTCATTTCTGAATCTGAGAATATTATCAGAGACATCCTCAGTTCTTACGTCCATAAGAAAATCAGAATTGTCATGATTACCCCTGAGACAGTAAAAATCGATCTCCGGATGCCTCTCCATTATCTCACGGACTCTGTTTCTGGCATCTTTCCTGTTATGCGGCTTGTCAAATATATCTCCTGAAATAAGGACAGCCCTGACCCGGTTGGCAGCGGCATATTCTACCAGCCTCTCCCATGTCATGAGAAGTTCCTCGCGTCGTTCTCTCGCCTTTTCTTTTGGAAGAGCAGATTCCATCTTGGAATCAAGATGAAGATCCGCGCAATGAATGAATCTCATATAACTGCCACCCCCGAAAAACTATTTTAGTCCGTTTTGTCTCTTGAATTCTTCCTGACACGATTTTGAAGTATCCCTCACTCGTGACAAAAACTCTCTGGAAGAAATTCGTCTGGCTCCTTCTCCTGCGACCATAGACTGTATCAATCCATCAGATGTGACAACAGATACTGAACAGCCGCCCCTGTCCATCAGCTCATGAACCTTTCTTTCTATAAAGGCGTCTGCTGTCTCAGAAGTCTTCGTATAGACTACCCTGACATTATCAAATGCCATGTCGCTTCCCTCATTATCAGGGATCCTGTAAGCATCAAATACCAGTATGGCTTCCTCCCCTGTGTACCCGCAATAATCTGACACAATAGAAAGCAGCTGTTCTCTTGATGCCGCAAGATCAGTATCTGATAAGTCCGGCCATGAATGAATTACATTGTATCCATCTACTATCAAGACAGGCTTAAAAATTGAAGCTTTTTTCCCTGATCTCTTATGAGACCTGAAATATTCTTCTCTTGCTTTTTCAGAGGATGACTCATCATCTGCAGGTCTGATCTCATAAGCCTGTCCAATATCTTTTCTTTCTATTTTACCATAAGTACGCTCAAAAATCTCCTTCAGGTCGCTCTCAAGCCCGCCATATCCGTCATATTTTTTGTTTTCCGGCGTCTTTTTAATACTTTCCTGCCCATAAGTATCATCTGAACCGTCATGCACGCACCTCTCAAATCCGTTTGGAACTGTATGTCTCCCGTCAAGAGAAGGATCCGGCTCCATTATATCCTGATGCACATAAATGCTCTTATATGGATGATCCTGATCCTTTCTGTAATCGTACCCCCTCTCACTTATTACTTCATCTTCATTATGGCATGGGCCATATCCGCCCGGTTCAAGCGACAGACTTCCCAGCCCTCCTGTATATGATGTTACCACCTGATGATAACCGCCAATCAATGATACCGGAACATATCCTTCCAATATCGCAAATTCCTTATTAATAACCGGCTTTTCTATGTCCCCGCTCATTCTCTCAAGATCTTTCATGGCGCGTCCCATCTTGTCCACAGGCACGGTGAGTCTTACTCTGTAATAAGGCTCCAGTATTTTTCCCGTCCCATGTATCAGGGCATCTCTTACCGCAATTTCCGTGGCTTTCCGGAAATCTCCTCCTGAAGTATGCTTATTATGTGACTTCCCGTGCTTCAGGACAAATCTCACATCAGTAAGTTCTTCATTCATAAGGATGCCCTTTATCTTTCCTCCCGAAAGTGTCCTTAATACCTGATTCTGATACTGCTCTTCCAGTTCATCGACAGGGCACTCACTGGTTACGGAAATCCCCGATCCCTCCGGAAGCGGTTCGACCGCAAGCCATACATCCGCAAAATGTCTTAAGGGTTCGAAGTGACCGTGTCCCTCCGTACTTTCCGCTACCGTCTCCTTATATGAAACCTTAGTCTCAAGAGTTTTTGCGTCTATGCCATATTTATCCTTTAGTTTTCTGATAAGGACTTCTTTCTGGACAGTTCCCATCAGAGATACTGTTATGCCGTCAGTGCTTCTATCCCATGACACATTCATGAGACTGTCATTTTCTTCTTCCTTTTTCAAAGCTTCGAGAAGAGTATGTGATGATACCTGACCTTCCGGCACTATCTCTGTCCTGAAAACCGGTGTCAGGCAATGGCTCGTTCTGTCCGACTCGATTCCATATCCTTTTCCGGGATATGAATTCGAAAGACCGGCTACAGCCACAACTTCTCCTGCGAAAGCTGATGGGACAGCTTCAAACGAACTGCCTTTATAAACTCTTATCTCATTTATTTTATATTTCTCGTCTCCATCAGCTATCTCATCCCTTACATTTATTTGTCCGCACGTTATTTTGATCAATGAGAGACGTCTGTCGTCGGCATCTCTTGTCACTCCGAAACATACAGCTCCGAATGCGTCTTCCCGCCTTTCATCAGGCGTGAATCTTTTCAATATCTCAAGAAGATCATCTACACCGCTGCCGGTCCTTGCGCTGCCGAAAATTACAGGAATAAGAAGACCTCTGTTAAAAAGATCTGCCATAGTCTCATTGCCGAGGCTTCCCGTATCCAGAAATTCATTCATGGCATCTTCCGACAGGGACGCGACATTCTCTGCAGTCTCATCGCTTATTCTTCCTTCTGAGAACTCAAAGCACACCACATCATCAGAGAGCGATTCTCTTATATCCGACATGATCGTCTCCTTACCGAAAGGAGATATATCCATTTTATTTACAAAAATAATACATGGAAGTTTCTGTCTCCTTATAAGGTCAAAAAGAGTCCTGGTATGACTCTGCACTCCCTCCGGCGCGCTTATTAAGAGCACGGCAGAGTCCATTATCTCAAGTGCTCTTTCAGTCTCGCCCGAAAAATCGACATGTCCCGGCGTATCTATAAGTGTTACCTCAAGATCATCAATAAGGATCCTTGCCATCGAAGAATATATGGTAATTCCGCGTTCCTTCTCTATCTCATCGAAATCCATGACGGTATTTCTTTTATCAACAGATCCTTCTCTATGGATTATGCCTGTATGATAAAGCATGGCCTCTGCAAGTGATGTTTTTCCGGCATCTACATGGGCAGTAAGACCGGTCGCTATTCTTCTCATCTATATATCTCCTGTAATATATTATGTTTGTCAAAAAACTTTTGCCAGACATTTATATTTATTCTCACCATCAGCTGCAAAAAAAATCAGGCAGGTTTCCCTGCCTGATATTATAACATCTGACTATCTCTGATTCATCTCAAATGCCATATGTCATTATTATACTGTTCAATAGTACGGTCTGACGAGAAGAAACCTGCCTTGGAAATATTGACAAGAGCCTTTCTGTTCCAGGCCTTTCTGTCCTCATAATCGCTGTAGACCTTCTCCTTGGTCTCGATATAATCTTTCACATCAAGGAGAGTCATGAACCAGTCCTTGGAGATCAGTTCATGGTGAAGTCTTTCAAGGTTCTCTTCTTTTCCTATCTTCTTCATTTCAGGTCCGGTTATGAAGTCCACCAGACGGGCGATTTCAGGATCCTTCATATAGTCAGAAGGATGGTATCCGCTGGTTGCATAAAGATTTACGACCGTATCCGCATCTTTTCCGAAGATATAGATATTGTCTTTTCCGACCAGATCATGAATCTCAACATTCGCGCCATCCATGGTTCCGAGTGTTATTGCTCCGTTCAGCATGAACTTCATGTTGGATGTGCCGGATGCTTCCTTGGATGCAAGTGAGATCTGCTCTGATATCTCTGCTGCCGGAATGATCTTTCCTGCATATGTCACATTGTAGTTCTCAGCCATGACAACTCTGAAATATGGCGCTACATCCGGATCAGATGCGGTCAGCTGCTGGAGGCAGAGAATGAGATGGATAATATCCTTCGCGATAATATATGCGGGAGCAGCTTTTGCACCGAAAATCATTGTAATCGGTCTCTTCGGCTTATTGCCGGCCTTGATGTCGAGATACTTCCAGATAGCGTACAGGCAGTTCATCTGCTGTCTCTTATATTCGTGAAGTCTCTTGACCTGGACATCGAATATAGACTCAGGATCGATATCAAGCCCCTGCTTTTTCTTGAAATAATCCGCAAGCGTCTTCTTGTTCTGTTTCTTTATATTGTCAAGTTCATTAAGAACTGCTTCATCATCAAGATATCTTCCCAGATCCTCAAGCTTCATCGCATCTTTCTTGAAACCGGAGCCGATCAGCTTCTCGATCTCATTTGTCAGGAGCGGATTGCAGTGAACCAGCCAGCGGCGGAATGTTATACCGTTGGTCTTGTTATTGAACTTCTCCGGATAGATCTTATAGAAATTGTTAAGCTCTGAATCCTCAAGGATCTTGGTATGAAGTGCTGCAACACCGTTTACGCTGTGACCGTAATGGATATCCATGTGAGCCATGTGAACGCGGTTGTCATTATCAATGATATAGACAGATGAATCTGAATATTTATGGCGAACTCTGTTATCAAGTTCTCTGATTATGGGCAGAAGGTGAGGTACAACTTCTTCCATATAAGACATAGGCCATGTCTCAAGCGCCTCGGCAAGGATAGTGTGGTTAGTATAAGCGCATGTCTTTGTCACCACATCTATTGCCTCATCCATAGTAAAGCCTTCGAGCTGAAGGAGTCTGATCAATTCAGGAATAACCATCGAAGGATGCGTATCATTGATCTGAATTGCAACATGCTTGTCCATATCGTGGAGATCATATCCCTTGTCCTTCATCTCCTTGATTATAAGCTGTGCTCCGTTTGATACCATGAAATACTGCTGATAGATACGAAGCTGTCTTCCTGCATCATCGCTGTCATCAGGATAAAGGAAGAGAGTCAGGTTCTTCATGATATCCGTCTTATCAAAATCAATCGAGTCAGACTTGACAATATTGTCATCCACAGAATCCAGATCAAAGAGATGAAGTCTGTTTACTGTGCCTGTCTCATATCCGGGTACATCAATATCGTACATCACGGAATGAACAGTATATTTTCTGAAAGGTACCGTGAATGATACTCCTTCTCTCTTCTCAAGCCAGCTATCCTTCGTGATCCACGGATTGCTGACTTCATGCTGCAGATTATCTCTGAATTCCTGCTTGAAAAGTCCGTCGTGATAATTGAGACCTATTCCGTCTCCCGGCAGATTCAAAGTAGCTATGGAATCAAGGAAGCATGCCGCCAGACGTCCGAGTCCGCCATTTCCAAGAGACGGCTCCAGCTCTATCTCCTCAATATCGGCTATCTCGCGACCGTGCTTTTTTAAAGCGTCATTGATCTGTCCATAGATGCCGAGATTAATCATATTGTTGGACAGAAGCTTTCCTATAAGAAATTCTGCCGATATATAATAGAGCTTCTTGTCTCCCTGTACTGAAGGACGGCCTTCCATCTCCTGCTTAGTAATCTCCATAAGGCAGTCGAAAAGCTCCTCATTTGTACAGTTGTCAAGGTTCTTGCCGAACTTGCGTCCGAGCAGTTCATTAATCTTGCCTTCCATTTCATATCCTTTCTTTTACTAAATGTAACCAATTATTGTTTCCCGGTGTCTTCATCCGGAAGATATGGCTGAAGTGGTCGCCGTATCATTCATATTGCGAAGAGAATTCTCAAAAAGTCCTGCCAGTATAAGTCCGTATATAGTCACGAAAGTAATGATAATTATTCCTATCATCGCAATCGTCCTGAGCACAAGTGCCGCATTCTGACCGGCGATACTTCCGGCAAAGATATAATCTGTGATAAAGACGGCATACAAAGCCATGGCTATCAGCCAGATCAGAGTAGACTGTTTGAAATTCTCACGGAATTTCTTAAAATACATTCCAGAGAGGGATCCGCCACGTTCCTGAAGCTGCCTCATCATTGTCACATGAAGCGCCGTAAATGAAGCGCCTAACGTAAAAACCGGAAGCGATGTCAGGACAAACAATAGATTCAGCTCGACCATGCCGGCAGCTGTCTCCATCCCGCTTTGGAAACGTTCAAGCCTCTCGTTTTTCTTTTTTTCAGCCATTTCAATCACCTGCGGTTCTGACAGATTCACGTTCTATTATTTCAGCATCATATACAAGCTGGCTTGTGTCACTCTCTCCTTCTATCTCCTTCATTAGAAGATCCACAGATGCCTTAACCATGTTTTCCCTCGGCTGTCTGACTGTAGTAAGGCTGGGAACCATATATCTCGTCATATCTATGCCGTCAAATCCGACCACCGAGATATCATCCGGGATTTTAAGTCCGGCTTCTGCGATTGCTCTGTAGGCGCCGAACGCAGTAAGATCGGATGTGGCGAATACCGCTGTGATGCCGTTATTTCTGGAAAGCAGTTCCTTCATAACGGCGTATCCGCTCTCAATGGTATAGTCAGGAATATTCGTCGGCATATATCCTATAAGGTCATCACATACCTCTATTCCATTATCCTTAAGAGCTTCTTCATATCCTTTGATTCTAAGCATTCCGACTGCATTATCGTCTTTGTATCCGGATATTATGGCAATCCTCTTATGCCCTCTCTTGCAAAGATAATCAACTATACGAAAACTTTCCTTCTCATCATCTATGGCTACGGAAGAACAGCCATAACGCTCATGATCAGCATTTACAGCCATCGTACAGAGAACATATGGCACATCTACCTGATTTATCAATATTTCAGGCTGTTCCATCATTCCGCCGAGAAATATTATTCCCTTGAGGCGGCGTTCCTTAGCTATTTCGGCAACGGCCCTCCCGCTGTCTCTGTCATTACCGATCTCGCTTAAGATAAATTGAAATCCATGTTTTAAGAGTTCTATTTCAAACAGGGGATACATACTCTGAAAGAAGCTGTTGCCTATGCCCTTAGAAATAAGAGCGACCGTGTTGGAATCGACTCTCTTTAAATTTCTCGCGCAGTTATTTGGAACAAAATGGAATTCCTTTACAACTCTGAGCACACGTTCCTTTGTCTTCTGGTTTATGCCCGGATCATTATTGATAGCCCTCGAAACCGTGCTGGTGCTGACCTTGCATATCCGCGCGATATCACGAATAGTAAATGTCTCCATCAGTTAATCATCACCATCTCTCTTCTCTCTGAATGACGGATTTTTGCGTCCGTATAACAGCGTCATTTCCTTCATTTCCGAAGCGAGCCTGTCTGTAAGAGCTCCGTCAGTAAATCTCCATCTCCAGTTGCCGCCAAGCGTGGACGGAGTATTAATTCTGGCTCTGTTGTCAAGACCAAGCCAGTCCTGCAGAGGTATAACTGCAAAATCAGCAGGAGACGCAATCACCTCTTTTATTAAAGCCCTGGCCATCTTCTTGATCTTACGTTTCCTGACCCCGGTAAATTCAGCAACATATTTTATGACCTTCTTCGGCTGACCTTTTAACCAGCCAACCAAGGTCTCGTTATCATGCGTACCTGTATAAGCTATGCAGTTATGATCATAATTAAAAGGAAGATATTCGCTCGGATTGTCGTCATCCCTGCCGCCAAATGCGAATTCAAGTACCTTCATATTTGGGAATCCTGTGTCTTTTACAAGTTTTCTGACAGAGTCCGTAATGAATCCAAGATCTTCAGCTATAACACCGGCATTGTTTTCTTTCAGCACCGGTATCAGTTCTTTGAAAAGATCATATCCCGGTCCGTCCATCCATTCCCCGTTCACGGCATCTTCCGCACCTGCTGGAATTGAATAATACTGGTCAAATCCTCTGAAATGGTCTATACGTACAATGTCGTACCATTCCGATGCCTTTTCTATACGTTTCTTCCACCAGTCATATCCGGTCTTCTTATGATGATCCCAGGCGTAGAGCGGATTGCCCCAGAGCTGTCCCTTGTCGGAAAATGCATCCGGCGGGCAGCCTGCTACTCTTATCGGTCTCATGGATTCATCAAGCTGGAAAAGTTCAGGATTTGCCCATACATCCGAGCTGTCAGCCGAAACATAGATCGGCATATCTCCTATTATTCTTATACCGTTTCTGTTAGCGTAAGACTTCAGTCTCTTCCATTGTGAATCAAATTCAAACTGAAGAAATCTTTGAAACCCTATCTCATCAGAAAGATCCGCGACACGGCTCTCAACAGCCTCTTTCCGTCTCATCCTTACGGTATCGTCCCAGGTCTCAAGACCCTGATCATTATATGATTTCTTAACAGCCATAAACACAGAATAATCATCAAGCCAGTATCTGTTTGAAGAATAAAAAGCCTTGTATTCCGTGTCATTTGCAAGATCTGATCTTTTGTAAGCGATTCTTAAGAGCTCATACCTTTTCTGATATTGCAAAGGATAATCAATATCAGACGGCTCTCCGTCAAGACCTGCGCCGTCACATTCACTCTCTGTAAGAAGTCCCTCTTTAACAAGTTCCTCAAGGTCTATAAAATAAGGATTGCCGGCAAAAGTCGAAAAAGACTGATACGGCGAATCGCCGTAACTTGTCGGCCCCAGCGGCAATATCTGCCAGTAAGTCTGACCCGCTTTACGAAGGAAATCAACGAATTTATAAGCTTCATTTGAAAAACAGCCTATTCCGTATCTGCCCGGCAGGCTGAAAACCGGAAGCAAAACCCCACTTGTTCTCATTATATGCTCCTGAAAGCAAAACCTATATTACTGTTTAGAAGAATATCATCTTTTGGAAACGTTTTCAACAGCATTGAAGTCAAAGAAAAGAATTTCGGTTAAATGCTAAAATATTCCACCTTAAAATTGGTTATTTCGCACAAAAAAAGGTCACAGCATTCGCTGTGACCGCTGCCGGTGGTCGGGCTCGAACCGACACTCTGTTGCCAGAAAGGGATTTTAAGTCCCTCGCGTCTGCCAATTCCGCCACACCGGCTATGGATGGTGGTGGATTCGAACCACCGAAGCTATCAGCAGCAGATTTACAGTCTGTCCCCTTTGGCCGCTCGGGAAACCATCCATGAACCCTAGCATTATATCACATAGATTCCATGATTTCAACCCGGTTATTTTGACGCTCATTTACAAAAACTTCCCACATTTAATGTAACATCACGAAGTGATGTTACAAGTGCAAGCGCTAGCAAACGAAGTTTGCACTTTAAATGCGCTTGCATCAATTAATGTAACATCACGAAGTGATGTTGCAAGTGCAAGCGCTAGCAAACGAAGTTTGCACTTTAAATGCGCTTGCATCAATTAATGTAACATCACGAAGTGATGTTGCAAGTGCAAGCGCTAGCAAACGAAGTTTGCACTTTAAATGCGCTTGCATCAATTAATGTAACATCACGAAGTGATGTTACAAGTGCAAGCGCAAGCAAACGAAGTTTGCACTTTAAATGCGCTTGCATCAATTAACATGGTTCATCTTCGTTGCAAGGATTCTATGAAGTTTGCTGAGAGATGCACAGATGGTGGCGAACATTGTGTTTTTCGTCGTGAGCGAGCACGCTAGCTGAGAGCTATTGTAACATCACGAAGTGGTGTTACATGTGCAAGCGCTCGCAAACGAAGTTTGCGCTTCAATGCGCTTGCATCATTGTTTATTGACATCCGTTCAAGCAGAAATGCTTCCTTGTAGAATTTTGCAACTGCAAAATTTATTTTAAAGCATTTCTGCGCGCTTTTGTCAGAGAGCCGCTAAAAAGCGCGTGCGAGCAAACAGAAAAACACAACTTGTGAGCCACCACTGTGACATCTCTTGGCAAAAAGCGAATGAATCCTTGCAACGAAGACTCTCATTATCAATGTAGGAAGTTTTAGTCATTTATTATTACACCGGATCAAACCGTCATTACTTCATATGTTCTTTCTCAAAACAACTGCTTCGTGGGGTTTGAGCGTGATATTAAGATTTCCGTCATGAACATCATATTTCGTGGGCATAATTGAATAACCCTTATCATTTGTCATGATAACCTGCACCATCTGACATTCCATCGGAACTTCCGCTTTCCAGACAGGAAGATCTGCAGAAAGATCATAATCTCCGCTGTTTACAGCTATAACCATCTTCTGATCAGGAGTAAATCTTCCATAGCTTACAAGATCCCTGCCGCATTTTATGAATTCAAAAGCACCGGTCTTAAGAGCAGGCGACATTTTATGGACGCTTATCATATCTCTGTGAAAATCAATAAGTTCATAATCCGCATGTCCCCAGGGGTAAGTTCTCCTGTTGTCCGGATCGGTAAATCCTACGACACCTGCCTCGTCTCCGTAATAAACAGTAGGAGCTCCCGGCCACGTCATAAGCATAAGAGTGCCCTCTTTCAAGACAGCCTTGTTTATGCCTTCTCCGGCAGCCGCAGGACCAAGTGTACTCACTCTGCCAGCCTTATGATTTGTCCTTGTAAGAAACCTCGAATGATCATGATTGGACAGCTGATTCATAGCTGAATATAGTGACGGAATCAAAAATTCTGTCATTGTATGGCGCATAGTCATTTCAAAGCGGTTCCCATCGCCAAGCGCTTCGGGATGAAATTCATCACTATGCTTTTCCATACCTGTCAGGAAAAAAGTAACCGGCTCCATAAAAGCGTCATAGTTCATGATGGTGTCCCACTGATCTCCCATCAGCCAGGAGGATGCATCCCCGTAATGCTCCGCCAGTATCACGGCATCGGGATTTGCTTCCTTCACAGCCTCTCTGAACCGTCTCCAGAATTTGTGATTGAAGTCCTCGCTGTGACCGAGATCAGCCGCTACGTCAAGTCTCCATCCGTCAGCATTATAAGGAGGACTGACCCACATGCGGCCGATATCAATTATCTTCTCCGTCAGCTCCCATGAGCCCTCGTAATTCAGCTTTGGCAGAGTGTCATGCCCCCACCATCCGTCATATGCATTGTTATATGGCCATTTCCCGTCTTTATTAAACTGAAAATAACTATGATAAGGACTTTTCTCCGAGATATAAGCTCCATCTGAATAACCGGGCTCACCCTCATATATTCTCTCGCGGTCCATCCATTTATTGAACGAGCCGCAGTGATTGAAGACTCCGTCCATTATCACACGCATACCCCTTGCGTGAGCTTCCTCAATAAAATCAGCGAAGAATTTATTGGATGCTTCCAGATTCTCTCTGTCTGTCACTCTCTTCTTATAACAGGTGGCATGCTTGTTGTCAGTATCTCCGTCCTTCAATACATCTCCGCCGTCATTAACTATTTTGGCGAAATGAGGATCGATATGCTCATAATCCTGAATATCATATTTATGATTGGATGGCGAGACAAAAAGGGGATTAAAATATATTACATCCACGCCCAGACCTTTTAAATAATAGATCTTCTGTCTGACACCCTCCAGATCACCGCCATAAAAATTTGCCACATCAAGATTCACATCCGGCACCTGATTCCAGTTGTCTATATGACGTGCGTATGTTCCGCAATAATGATATTCATTGGTCTTTGTATCATTGGATTCATCCCCGTTTGCGAATCTGTCTACCAGAATCTGATACATCACAGCGCCCTTGATCCATTCCGGTGTATGGAATCCCGGCACGATCTTGAAGGCATACTGCCACCTTATATCGTCCGATACTCCGTATCTGTCCAGATATACCGTCTCATTTCCTGATACCACCTTGAATATATATGAGAATACATTTTCTCCGAGGAATATGCTTGCTCTGAAATAGTCGAAGACCTTTTCCTCAGTCTCAAGCCTCATCTCTGTACAACTGCTTCCCGAAAGAATAAACATTCTGGCAGAATCAGCATGAGCTGCCCTGGCTCTTATCATTACCTTGTCGCCCTTTTCCGCTTCCCACGGTCTTACAAATTCAGGCGTACCATCTGAAAAAATAGCATCTCTATTCATTCCTGCTTCCTCTCATCAAAATCATTCTTTATAGAAGAAAAGCAGCCTCACCGGCTGCTTTAGGAGAAGGTATTTTTACTACATAGGGGTTTAGTAAAAATAATATGTATTGGGGGTTTTTACAAGACTTATAGTATCACCCCCGTCTCAAAAAGACTACCCAATCATTACAAATATTAACGATTTTTTTTGTATATATTAACCAACTGTTTCTCTTGTAAAGAGAGCCTCAAACTCATCCCGTCCTATCTTCTCCTTTTTGAGAAGAAGGTCAGCGGAAGCGTCCAGAATATCCCTGTTGTCTTTCAGAATAGTCTCGGCCTTGCTGTAACACATATCCATTATCTTCTTGACTTCAGCATCTATTCTTCTGGCAGTCTCTTCTCCATAACTTCTTTCTCTGGCCAGATCCTTGCCGAGAAATACCTCTTCATCATCTTCTTCATAGCAGATTGCGCCAATCTCTTCCGACATGCCGTATCTTGTCACCATATCTCTCGCCAGGCGGGTAGCCTTCTTAAGATCATTGGAAGCGCCTGTGGTTACATCGTGAAAAATCATTTCCTCCGCAATTCTTCCGCCAAGAGACACCTGAATATCCTCCAGCATCTGCTCACGAGACATGAACATCTCATCCTTGTCAGGCAAGGGCATCGTATATCCTGCTGCACCCATTCCGGTCGGAATGATCGATACGGAATATACAGGTCCTACCAGAGGAAGGAGGTGGAAGAGTATGGCATGACCGGATTCGTGATATGCAGTTATTTTTTTCTCCCGATCCGAAATCACGCGGGTCTTCTTTTCAGTTCCGAGTCCTACTTTTACGAAAGCGGTCTTTATATCATCCATGCTGATGTAGAGCCTGTTTTCTTCAGCTGAGCGGATGGCAGCTTCATTCAAAAGGTTTTCCAGATCGGCTCCCGTAAAACCTGATGTGGTCTGAGCTATCTGTGCAAGATCCACATCATCTCCCAGAGGCTTATTTCTGACATGGACCTTTAGTATCTCCTCTCGTTCCCTGACATCAGGCTTTCCGACATAGACCTTCCTGTCGAATCTTCCAGGTCTCATAATAGCCGGATCCAGTATATCCACACGGTTAGTAGCGGCAAGCACTATGATCCCCTGATTCTCGTTAAAGCCGTCCATCTCCACCAGCATCTGGTTCAGCGTCTGCTCTCGCTCGTCATGCGAACCGCCGAGACCGGCTCCCCTCTTCCTGGCGACAGCATCGATCTCGTCTATGAATACTATGCAGGGCGCCTTTTTCTTTGCCTCTGCGAACAGATCTCTGACTCTAGCCGCACCGACACCAACGAACATTTCAACAAAATCCGAACCGGAAATTGAAAAGAATGGGACTCCGGCTTCTCCTGCTATAGCCTTTCCAAGCATAGTCTTTCCGGTTCCGGGAGGACCCACCAGAAGAATTCCCTTAGGTATTCTGGCCCCTAACTTCTTATATTTATCCGGATTTTTCAGAAAGTCCACGACTTCCCTCATCTGCTCCTTTTCTTCATGAAGACCGGCCACATCATTAAACCTGAAGGGAATGTTCTCAGGCATCAACATATCAGCTCTGCTTTTTCCGAAATCAAGCATTTTACTGGAGCCGGATCCTCCGCCATCCTGCATCATGGTTCTGGTCTGCATACTCATCATGACCATAAAGAGTACAAAAATCACCCCGACCACAATGATCAGAGGCAGAAAGATCTTGACCCATCCGTCATTCGGAACATCCGACACAGAATAGAGCTGCCCTGCCTTGTCAAGTTCCTTCTCAATTGAATTGACATTGGATACATACAGAACATATTTCTCTGTACCGCTGCCCTTCACTCTGTATTGCACGGCACCTGTCGGCACCTCAGAATTCTGCTTTATTTCAGCTGATATTATCTTGTCGTTCTTGAGATCGCTCCTGAAACGCTTCATTGACACATTCGATGTATGAGAAGCCGATGTGGCAAACCACAAAAGAAAAACAATCACAATAATAGCAATATACAGAAACAATCCTCCGGATCTTTTCAACAGTTTCCTCCTTCAGTTAATCCAGTTCCAGAATCCCTATATATGGCAGATTCCTGTATTTCTGATCATAATCGAGACCATAGCCAACGACGAACTCATCAGGAATGGTAAATCCGTTATAATCCACATTCACATCCACCTCGCGTCTGTCCGGCTTGTCAAGCAGAGTTGCGATCCTGACGCTTTCAGCTCCCTTTTTCTTGAAATAATCAAGAAGAAATGCAAGGGTTCTGCCGCTGTCTATAATATCTTCAGCAATCAGCACATTCATTCCGGCTACATCAGTCTCTATGTCCTGCTTTATTTTAACAGTCCCGGATGATACTGTGGAGCTTCCGTAACTCGATGTTGACATAAACTCCATCCTGACGGGCACTGTTATTCTCTTTGCCAGTTCAGTAGCAAAAAAAGCCGCTCCTTTCAAAATTCCAACGACCAGAAGTTCCCTGCCTTCGTAATCCCCGGAAATTTCCTTTCCCAGTTCTTTTATCCTTCCGGCAACTTCTTCCTCCGTCAGCATCACATGCACATTTTCACTCATCGTCTTTCCTCCAGACAATACTAAGAATCCTTCCGGTATCCGGTTCGACCCGAAAATTCTCCCCGCGCCTTATGCCGACGATCCAGAGGATCTCCGAACCTGCCGCAATAACCGGCAGCATGTCTCTTAAGTCACGCGGTACCTTTTTATCTATCAATATATCTTTCAGTTTCTTATGATGACCGTCAGCAGAAACACATACCATATCTCCTGTCTCTCTGTTCCTCACCGTAAGATTTCTATTTATCTTATCATAATCGAACACCTTCGTATAGCAATCATCCGGAATTTCTCCGCCGTCATACTTCATAAGCGAAAAAGAAATATAACCGTTTCCTGCCTTAATGCTCTTTATATCTCCTGTCTCCATCTCAGGAAGATTAAAATCGATGCCCGGCGCCAAAGGAAAATATCCGTAGTTCTCCATGTCTTTGGTCGTCAGGAGATAAATATAATCTCCGGATACAGATAATCTGTATCCGCCCGGAAGAGACAGCGATGTCCCTGAAGGTGACCTGTATAATTCAGCTGCCTTTTGAAGATGGATCCTGTCTATGTCGTGACCATGATAGGGCATATGCTTTGCGAGAAATGCTCTTGTCACTTCTCTCAGCATAAAATCCGACTTCGTAATGCCGGTAACTTCTTTTCTGTCCAGAGCCAGACAATCATCACACTCAGCCTTATGAAGAATGCTTTTTGCCTCTTGATCAATGTAATCAGCAGCTTCATGAAGGCTCTCCGCAGTATCTGCAAAATGCTTTAGCGAATTATTTCTCAGATCCGCCAGAACAGGGATTACATCACGTCTCAGCCTGTTTCTGGGATTTGACATATCAGAATTTGTTGAATCAGTCCTGTATGGCTGACCTGCTTTCTGAAGATACACCTCTATCATCTGTCTCGTAACAAAAAGAAGCGGCCGTATCTTTCCTCCACTGCACAACGCGAGTCCAGCCGCTCCATGCAGACCTGCCCCTCTTGAAATGTGCAGAAGCATGGTCTCTGCCTGGTCTTCCAGATGATGGGCTACAGCAATATAGACTTTTCTATCAGGACAAGCCAGCAGAGCTTTGTTTTTCATATTATCAAGGGCTTCATTTCTGAGCAGCCTTGCAGCTTCCTCAAGAGACCTGTGTTCAGCGCTTGCAAAAGCCGGAGCGTCAACAGAGAAAATTTCGCATTTGACGCCTGTTCTCCGGCAGAGCTCTGATGTAAAGGCTGCATCATCCCGGCTGTCCTGTCCCCTTATCCCATGCTCTACATGGCACACAATGAGTTCATATCCGAACTCTTTCTGAAGCTCACGAAGGACCAAAAGCATGGCAACCGAATCCGCCCCGCCTGACACTGCAGCGATGATAAGAGCATACTTGAAGTCCTCATTCATCTTTATTAGAGTGTTTCTCACGGTATCAGAAAAAACGCATCCGGTTTTTTCATCACTTTTCTCTGAATATCGTCTCATTCTTATGAACCATTCCGAGCTTGCTTCTTGCCTGTTCTTCCACGTACTCGTTGCTCTTGGAATACTTTTCCTCGCTGTTCAGCTGCTTTTCTTCCGCTTGAAGCTCTTTTTCCTCATCCTGCTTTTCCTTAAGTTCGGCCTTATAGGCCTTGTCTTTCTTGTATAAATGAGAAATGGGGACAGACACGAAAACCGCTCCTGCCACCACTACAGTAGCTATTAAAACAGAACCAGGTCTTATACCACGCGCCTTTTTTTCCTTTTTTTCTCTGTAATTTTTTGCCATAGAATAAACATCTCCTGAAATTACAGCATTGTGAACATGCCGCCGGCGTCTTCCTTATGCACAGACTGCTTCAGCGATTCGACCCGGGCTCTTATAGTACGGTTGCCGAAGGTTATTTCAATAATATCTCCCGGGCAGACCTTGCTTCCGGCCTTCGCGACCCTGTCATTCAGCTTAACGCGTCCGTTGTCGCATGCTTCATTCGCAACGGTGCGGCGCTTTATAATTCTTGAGACTTTTAAAAATCTGTCAAGTCTCATTGATTCATTATCCGGCATATATCCTCCATAACAAAAAAGCCCGGGCGCCACGCGCCCGGAGCCGCACTAAAGGCAGATCCAATTATTTGTTAAGACTGTCCTTGAGCGCTTTGCCCGCCTTGAATTTCGGAGCTTTGGAAGCCTTGATCTCCATCGGTTCGCTTGTGTGAGGGTTACGTCCCATACGAGCAGCTCTCTCGCTGACTTCGAATGTACCGAATCCTACAAGCTGAATCTTCTCGCCCTTCTTCAGCTCCTCTGCAACTACCTCTGTAAATGCCTTGAGTGCTGCCTCAGCGTCCTTCTTTGAAATGTCAGACTTCTCTGCGATAGCTGCAACTAATTCTGATTTGTTCATTTTACTTCCTCCTGTGATATTTCAATCATTTCTGACTAAAAAGGTCATTACATTTCTACTTATAATTGTTTTTAGTGCCGATGTCAAGGAAAATGCGATATTTATGGTATTTTTAGCTCAAAAATCCCAAATTTGACCCGGAATGCAGAATCAGCTGCCCGAGCCCATCAGAGTTGACGCTATATTTGAAAGCGTAGTCAGATAATCAGATGTATCCTTTGACCCGGAGCTGTCGTCTGAATTCCTGTTTTCTTTTTTGCTGTCTTCTTTTCCTTCGGAAGTATCTTTTGAATTTTCCTTCCTGCTCTTCTCCGTCCCGGAAGATGACTCATTAGAAGCACCGGAGGAATCCTTATTTTCTTCCTCGTCCGAACCGGTCTTGCTCTCGTCAGTAAGATCCAGAGCAATCTTGGCCTCAGGCGAATTTACAACCAGAGTTCCGCTCCATGTGTCATAACCGTCAGCAGATACCCGGAGTCTGTGTGACCCGTATTTCAACTCTATCGGAGATGATATGTCCACCGTTGTACCGTCTATACTTACCTCAGCTCCCGGAACGGCTATCTCAAATGACACCTTACAGTTTTTCGGTCCTTCGCCCTTCAGGTCATTCAGATTTACAACCGTAGTCTGACCCCGCGTTACATTTATTTTTATTGTGCCGCCATAGCCATTTGATGCTGCAGTCAGATCATACGCGCCCTCCGGAGCCTCGATCGTCATCGGATCTCCTGATATCTCCGTGAAAATACTGCTTCCGATCTGAACCAGAGTGCCCTTGAAAAGATCCGTATTTATAAGCTGAATATTCCCATGTCCGGTAGTCACCACTATGCTTATTATATCTTTGCCGCGTCCTACTGCTCTCAGTTCGTCTCCAGTTCCTATGGATGATATATCCGATATACTGTCGTTTGAAAAGGTCTCCGTGTCTTTAAGCCTGTATTTGGTATTCCCTATGGTCATCATATTTCTGTCAATATCAATGGAGTAGCGCTTTATTCTGTCCTGCTCCCATACTTTATCCGACAGAGATATATTTTTCAGATGACCGCTGATATCCTCCTCAATAGTCACCACACGCCCCGGACTAAACTCATTCCAGCCGGCAATTTTGCCATGACTGTCTCTGAATTTAGTTGACAGGGAAAAGGGATAATTAAAAGTAGTCCCGCTCGTCAGTCCTTTAAGCGTGATGCTCTCCTTCGTTGTATCTATTGCCTCAATTAGATACATTATTTTCGGAGATTCTTTTTCCGTCTCTTTTTCTTCTGTCTCAGCTGTCCTGTAACCGGGCAGAGTCTTGCCTGCGTTAGACTGAGCGCATGCTGATGTCAGAAGGACTGTAAAAATTACTGCCAGAACAGCAGCTGTTCTTGTTTTTCTCATAATCACATACCGGATTCTATCATTGCAGATGCAAGATCAAGGAGCTTGTCATGAGTATTTACCGAAGGGTCTTTGATTGCCATCGAGAGAAGACCGGAAAGTATCCTGCCGATGACCGGACCCTTATTTACGCCAAGTTCCATGATATCTTTTCCGCTTATTTCAAGATCTCCTATACTTAAGGGATCATGTCTTGAAATAATCTCATTATATCTTCTCTCAAACATATCTATCTCAGCCAGCTTCTCCGCGCGTTTATAAGTACTCTGGCTCAGGATGTCAGCCCTCTTCAGGATAAAAAGATCCGGAAAAGCTCCTGTTCCTATCTCTGATACGGCTTTCCTTACGGCTTCATCAGAATCATCCGGCCTTAAATCATGCCATCTTACAAGATTCACACACTTTTTTATAGTATCCCTGTCAAATCTGAGACGCCGCATCACATCAGCTGTAATAAGAGCGCCCCTTTCAGGATGATGTTTGAAATGATCCGTTCCGTTTTTATCTGTTGTTCTTGATACAGGCTTTCCAATGTCATGGAAGAAAGCCGATAGCCGGAGTATCCTGTCTTTTGGTGTTAGTCTGAGAACAGACATGGTGTGATCTTCCACATTATAGATATGATGTATAGTATGCTGCGGAATCACCATCTGATCCCATTCAGGCATAAATACATGAGTAAGCCCCGTCTCACGCATTAACTTGATATAATCAGGGTTATCCGTAAGAAGAGTCTTTGTGAATTCGTCTCTTATCCTCTCATAACTTACTTTTGATAATAATTCATGCAATTCGGATATAGCCCTTAAAGTATCATCTTCTATCTCAAAGCCGAAACGAGCGGCAAATCTCACGGCCCGCATCATCCTTAAGGCATCCTCATGGAATCGCTCTTCAGGATCTCCGACTGCCCTTATTACATGAGCCTTCAGATCTTCTGCACCTCCAAAAAGATCCTTAAGTCCTCTGGAATCAGAATACGCCATGGCATTGATAGTAAAGTCACGCCTTTTCAGATCTTCCTCCAGACTCGGGGTAAATGTGACAGAATCAGGATGCCGTCCGTCCGAATATTTCCCGTCGATCCTGAAAGTTGTCACTTCATAAGCGCCGTCCGGCAGCAATACCGTGACAGTTCCATGTTTTATCCCTGTATCCACGGTGCGCGTAAACAGTCTCTTTACTTCAAGCGGCTTCGCGTCAGTTGTAATATCCCAATCCTGAGGCTTTAGTCCCAGAACGCAGTCACGGACACAGCCGCCCACAACAAACGCCTCGTGTCCGTGATCCTCGAGAGTCCTTATGATATTTTCCGCTCCTGCCGGAAGATTTATTTTCATAAGCCTCCTCTTGTCAATAAGCTCTGGCCCAGATTACCATCTTTTTTGCCGGTCTGCCGCAGCAGACACACTTGCCGGAGATTTCCTCCTGATCAAATGGAATGCATCTCGATGTGACGCCAAGATCTTCCTTTATTTTATCTTCACATTCTCTGTCTCCGCACCACATAGCCTTGACAAATCCATTGCCTTTGTCAAAATGAGCTCTGAATTCGTCGTAGTCCTCAGCTACGGAAGTGAGGCTGTTCATATGCTCTTCTGCCCTCACAAGCATCTCCTGCTGCATAGCGTCAAGCACTTCTCCTACTTTCTTTTCTATGCCGTCAAGAGGAGCCTCTATCTTTTCACCGGTATCACGGCGCACCAATACGCATTTTCCAACGCTTATATCCCTGGGTCCAATCTCGATTCTGAGCGGAATGCCCCGCATCTCCTGCTCGGCAAATTTATATCCCGGCGACTTGTCCGTATCGTCCACCTTTACTCTGAAGCCTGAAAGAACATCCTTGATCTCGTTTGCCTTTTCAAGCACGCCTTCCTTCCTCTGCTGGATCGGAATGATGGCGCACTGCACCGGCGCTATATGTGGAGGAATTACAAGACCGCTGTTGTCTCCGTGCACCATTATCATGGCGCCGATGGTTCTCGTTGTAAGCCCCCAGGATGTCTGCCATACATATTTTAAAGTATTGTCCTTGTCAGTATATGTGATATCATAAGCCTTCGAGAACTTCTGACCGAAGAAATGCGAGGTACCGGACTGAAGCGCCCTTCCGTCATGCATAAGAGCCTCAACGGTATAGGTAGACTCTGCTCCGGCAAATTTCTCCTTCTCGGTCTTCTGACCCTTTATTGTAGGTATGGCCATATCTTCAGCGAGGAAATCCGCATAGACTCTAAGCATCATCTGTGTCCTTTCCTCAGCCTCTTCCTTTGTGGCATGGATAGTGTGGCCTTCCTGCCAGAGGAACTCACGTGAACGAAGGAAAGGACGCGTCTCCTTCTCCCATCTCACGACAGAGCACCACTGGTTATACAGTCTCGGCAGATCCCTGTATGAATGTACATCATCCTTGTAAAAATCAGAAAATACAGTTTCAGAAGTGGGTCTTATCGCAAGCCTCTCCGTCAGTGGCTCCGTACCCCCGGCTGTTACCCAGGCCACCTCAGGTGCAAAACCATTTACAAGCTCGCCTTCCTTAGCAAGAAGGCTCTCCGGTATCAGAAGCGGCATGGATACATTCTGAACGCCCGTCTTTTTGAAACGCTCGTCCAGAAGCTTCATAATATTCTCCCATATAGCATATCCGTAGGGCTTTATTACCATAAATCCCTTGATATGAGAATACGCAATTAAATCCGCTTTGATACATACATCTGTGTACCACTGTGTGAAATCATCATCCATTGAAGTGATTTCAGCTACCAGTTTCTTATTGTCTGCCATTATTGTCTCCTGACGATCACATTATTATTTGTTAATATCCCGGCAAATGCCGGCAATCCATTTGAATTCTAGAAAAATCTTTTAAATGTGTCAAGACTTCACCGCTTGAAACGATATCCAACTCCCCAGATCGTCTCAATATATTCCGGATTATTCTTGTCTTTTTCTATCTTGTCTCTTACCTTCTTTACATGAACTGTCACTGTAGCTATATCACCATAAGAATCCATATTCCAGACACGTCTGAAGAGTTCCTCCTTGGTAAAAACGTGGTTTGGATGCTCAGCCAGAAAAAAAAGCACCTCAAATTCCTTTGTCGTCAGACTCTTTTCCTCACCGTTCACCCATACCCTGTGAGATTCCGGATCCATGCGAAGTCCTCTTATCGTAATACTTCTGTCAGTTCCATTGTCATCAGAATTGGTAAGTCTCCTGTACCTGGCCATATGAGCCTTCACTCTTGCCACAAGTTCGCTTGGAGAAAATGGCTTTGTCATATAATCATCAGCGCCCAGACCAAGTCCTCTTATTTTATCAATATCTTCTTTTCTGGCACTTACCATTATTATCGGAGTGTCTCTCAGATTTCTGATTTTAGAGCATATTTCAAAACCGTCTATGCCCGGCAGCATGACATCCAGGATGTACATATCATAATGTCTGCTTAAAGCCTTCTTCATCCCGGCCTTACCATCATGCTCAATATCCACGTCAAACCCGGAGAGCTCCAGATAGTCTCTCTCCAGATCAGCTATAGCCTGTTCGTCTTCTATAACAAGTATCCGGCTCATTTTCCCTCCTCATATTTTCTCAGCACAAAATAAATAACTGTACCCACATCTACCTTGCTGCTGGCCCAAATAGACCCTCCATGATCTTCTACAATTTTCTTAACTATCGATAGGCCTATTCCGGATCCGCTTCTTTTCGAATTTCTCGATGAGTCTGCCCTGTACATTCTTTCAAATATATGAGGCAGAGCTTCAGGAGATATACCCCGTCCGTTATCGGATATTTCCACCTGGACAAAGCCGCCGGCGTCCTTGACTCTCAGCGTGATAACTCCGGGTCGGTCTGCCATATATTTCACAGAATTGCTGATGATATTATGTACCACGCGTTCCAGCTGTTCGGGATCAGCAACTATCATAGTACCATCGTCCGTATAATTATAGTAGAAGAAGGTGATACCCTGATTCTTAAGATCCATTCCAATCTCTTCGGAGCAATCCAGAAAGAAATCACTGACATTGATCGGTGTAAAATTATAAGGCACGCGATCAGTATCAATTCTTGAATAAAGTGTCAGCTCATTAATAAGCGAATTCATCTCATTTGCCTTGGCAAGAATGGTTTTCATATACTGATCTCTCTTCTCCGGAGTATTTGCAACCCCGTCTATAAGTCCCTCAGCATATCCCTTTACAGCCGTAATGGGAGTCTTTAGATCATGCGCAATATTTGAAATGAGAATTTTCTGCTCTTCCTCGCTTTTTGTTTTCTCTTTGGCGGTCCTGCTGAGTCTCTGTCTCATATCTTCAAAGGCACTGTAAAGCTCGCCGATTTCATCATTGTATGAGGACTTAAGAGGCTTATCCAGATTTCCTTCTCTGATCTCATCAGCAGCCTGAGAGAGTTCCCTTATTCTTGGAACAATGCTTTTGTAGATAAATCCTACAAGAACCACGGCAGTAATAAACAGTATCATGAGGATAGAGATCATCATGTCGACATATATTCGCCTTGTCTCCGGCATGATCGTCGAAGACGTTGTGACCAGAAATGCCGTGCAGTACTCTCCCACAGGAGAAATAAAATCTATCTGCCGGAGAAGAGCCGGTCTGCCGCTTTTCAGATAGAGAAGTATATTGTCAGTCTCACTGTTGGCTCCATACGAAGGCAGCTCCGACAGCTGAATGGAATGATCCTTTCCGGAGCCGTCAAAAATAAGTCTCCTGCCTTCCCGAACCATCAGATAGGAGTATCCCTCTTTCCTTATTTTTTCATTAAAATCCACCAGATCCGAAACATTTACAGCTCTTGCGGTATCGAGCTTAATATAATTTGTCACTTTATTCTGCTCAAGATTCGCGTAATGCACCAGAAGCTTTATTGAATTATCTGACCAGGCCAGATTGCCTGATATATCGTACTCCTTGCCTTCTCCTGCATTTTCCATGGCATGCAGAAAAATAAGAGTCGCCGATCCAAGCAGAACAGGCACAAATATTATTATCAGAAATGAAATTGTAAGTCTCGTCTTTAGCTTCATTAAAGGTTATTTTTTCTCCTGATAAAAAAATGAAGGCGGTATACGCCTTCATTATAAATCATATGCTTATTTATTAACAGTCTTATGCCAGATACTTCTTGAGTGCATCAGCTCTGTCAACTGCCTCCCAAGGCAGGTTCAGATCATTTCTTCCGAAGTGACCGTATGCTGCTGTCTGGCGGTAAATCGGTCTCCTTAAATCAAGCATCTTGATAATGCCGGCAGGTCTGAGATCAAAATTCTCTCTGACTATCTCAACGATTTTGTCATCAGAAAGCTTACCGGTGCCGAAAGTATCCACGTTAATAGATGTTGGCTCAGCAACTCCAATAGCATATGAAAGCTGGATCTCACAGCGGTCAGCAAGGCCTGCTGCAACGATATTCTTTGCTACATAACGTGCAGCATAAGCAGCCGAACGGTCAACCTTTGTGCAGTCCTTGCCGGAGAATGCGCCACCGCCGTGACGCGCCATGCCGCCATAGGTATCAACTATGATCTTTCTTCCCGTAAGACCTGCATCTCCATGAGGTCCGCCGATTACAAATCGTCCCGTGGGATTGATATAAAATTTTGTCTTTTCGTCTATCAGCTCTTTAGGAAGAACCGGATCAAAGACGTATTTCTTTATATCCTTATGAATCTGCTCCTGAGTTACATCGTCGTCATGCTGAGTGGAAAGAACCACTGCTTCGAGACGGGAAGGACGGCCATTCTCATCATATTCAACCGAAACCTGTGTCTTTCCGTCCGGACGCAGATATGCAAGCGTTCCGTCTTTCCTGACATCAGTAAGTTTTCTGGCAAGCTTATGTGCAAGATCTATAGGATAAGGCATATAATCATCTGTCTCGTTCGTAGCATATCCGAACATCATACCCTGGTCGCCTGCGCCGACATTTAAATCCTCGTCCTTGCCGCCTTCCTTTGCCTCAAGCGACTTATCGACGCCCATAGCTATATCAGGAGACTGCTGGTCGAGAGCCACCATAACGGCACATGTATTTCCGTCGAAACCGGTCTTTGCGTCATTATATCCGATACCATTGACCGTCTTTCTTACTATAGACGGAATATCAAGAGATGCCTTTGTGGTAATCTCTCCGGTCACAAGAATAAAACCTGTGCAGGCAGCCGTCTCACACGCTACTCGGCTCATAGGATCCTGCTCAAGGCAAGCATCAAGTATCGCGTCGCTGACAGCATCACATACCTTGTCAGGATGTCCTTCTGTGACAGACTCTGATGTAAACAGTCTCTTTTCCATTACAATAATCCCTTCCATGCCCTTTCAGCATAAAAAAAATCCGCATTGTCCACGGATCAGTCAAAATAAGATAAAGAATCCCTTATTGTTCGAATAAATCTTTCAGGACAAACACATATCTTAATACTACTCTATTGAATTTACTCTCAGAGCTTTATTTTTACAATATACACTCCTTGTGATTTGTCTACATTGTACAGACTACAATGTAGACGTGATATGAAGATCCGGCGCAGAACTTAAGTCAATCACATTCTTGTCATTATCCTCCACGACCGGTCTCGAAAGCGCCGCTGAATTTATATATACTATTCTCGCTGCTCTTCCGTCACTCAACATTACCTTGGAGTTATTATACATGGACGCCACATGTGACAGAAAAGTGAGAATAAATCTGGGATTATATTTGGAAAGACCGTCTTTCTCAAATTCCTCTATTACCTGAAAAGCACAGAGCGGAGCGCGGTATGGTCTGGCAGCCGTCATAGCGTCATAAACATCAGCTATTCCTATGATAGCAGAAAAATCATCAATATCATCAGCATAGAGTCCATTTGGATATCCTGATCCATCAGATCTTTCATGATGGTTTAAAGCAGCATCGGTAAATACTTTGTCTGCATGCGCTTCCCTCAATATATCCTCGCCATAGACAGTATGCTTCTTTATCTCATTAAATTCCTCAGGAGACAGCTTTCCGGTCTTATTTAAAATATTCGGAGGAACAGAAGTCTTTCCTATATCATGAAGCATAGCAGCAAGAGTCAGACTGTCAAGCATAGCCTTGTCGTATTTCAGCCATCTGCCTATGATCCTTGATATAAGCGCCACATTAAGCGAGTGAGAATAGATGCTGTCTTCCAGACTTCTCATGGCATGCACCATATCGAATATCTCAAGTGGAGTCCTGCCCCGGCAGATATTTTCACAATCAGAAAGAAGGACCTGTGATCCGTCCATGACATGGCTCCCCTTGATCCGGCTGAATACTATGCCGAGGTCATTCAGGCATTTTGTATAAGCTATCTGAAAATTAATAAATTCCGGGGTCTTCTGAAGTTTCTGCGAATACGATACGGCAGACGCAACATAAGTCTTCCTTATATCAAAATAAGGATTGCTGATTTCATCTGGACTTAATTTCTCATCTTTTTCAGATATGTTTTCAGATAAAGGAGCTTCTTTTTCAATATCAGCCCTCATTACCTGAGCATTCTGATATTCGGTCTTTATATTTGCCATTGCAGGCGACGGTATCTCAGCCGGATCAGGAGCAACTATATCGCTGTCCTGATTCAAAATATCGTTCTCGACCTCAACGGATTCTATACCATAAAAACGCATTCTGGCTATAAGCTGATGGTTTATCACCGTTCCGGGTTTTGCAACCACCTGACCTCTCTTCGATTTGACCATTGAAGAGATAACCATACCCGATTTTAATTTGCTAACAGGAATCTTTATCATAAAAAGCCCCCTTTGCTCCATCAGCCTATTATCAGCCAACCTTAAGTATGAACTTTCTCATTGCCTTCTCGTCCGACACCTTCTCTATCTCAGCGCCGAGACCTCTTAATTTCTCTGAAAATGCTTCGTATCCCCTCTGGATGTAGTATATATCATCCACAACGGTAATGCCATCAGCTGCCAGTCCGGCTATGACAAGTGCAGCGCCTGCGCGGAGATCCGGAGCCTGTACTCTGGTACCGGTATAATGGTTTACGCCGCTTATTATTGCGACATTCGACTCCACCCTTATGTCTGCTCCCATTCTTTTCAATTCATCAACATAACGGAATCTGTTCTCCCATATTGATTCAGTAACAGTACTGAGACCGTCTGCAATACCCAGAACCACCGTCATCTGCGGCTGCATATCCGTAGGAAAGCCCGGATAAGGGAGCGTCGTCACCTGAGTAGCCTTCAGGTGACCGTTTGATGCTACTCTTACAGCATCATTATATTCTATGACCTGGCATCCTGTCTCAAGAAGTTTTGTGGTGGTAGCCTCAAGATGCTTCGGTATTACATTTTTCACCAGTACGTCTCCGCCGGTGGCAGCCGCGGCAAACATAAAAGTGCCTGCTTCTATCTGATCCGGAATCACGGAATAATCCGTTCCGTGAAGCTTCTTTACGCCGGTTACTCTTATCGATTCGGTACCTGCGCCCCTTATCTCTGCGCCCATGCTGTTCAGGAAATTCGCTACATCGACAACGTGAGGTTCCTTTGCCGCATTGTCAATTACAGTCTTTCCGTCAGCCAGAGTCGCTGCGAGCAGAATGTTTATTGTTGCTCCAACAGAAACCTTGTCAAGGTAAATATGTGCCCCCTCAAGAGAATCGGCGCTTGCTGAGATCAGACCGTAGCTGGTATCCACATCAGCTCCCAGAGCATGAAAGCCTTTTATATGCAGATCAATCGGTCTGGTTCCAATGTCGCATCCTCCGGGCTGAGCCACCTCGGCCTTATGATATTTGCCGAGAAGAGCCCCAAGAAGATAATATGACGCTCTTATCTTCTTTATGTAATCATAATCCACCGACAGTCTGCTGATGGTGGAGCCGTTTATTTTCAGTGTATGATTATCTATGTTCTCTACAATGGCGCCTATGTCTCTTATAGCGTCCACAAGCACTATAGTATCATTAACATACGGTACATTTCTGACAATGACCGTTTCATCTGTCATTACTGCTGCCGCGAGTATGGCAAGTGCGGCATTCTTTGCACCCCCGATTGTGACTTCCCCTCTCAGCGGATTACCGCCTTTTATCACATACTGTTCCATCTAAAGTATCTCCTCTGAGAATCAGTTGCCATCCGATACAGTACCGGAAGTCGTGCCTGATGATTTATCAAATGCGCTGCCCTTGAACCTGTCAATAAAGCGAACCTGCTTCCAAAGCTTCTTATTCACTTTCCATGTGGATTTAGCTTCAAATCCGTCCAGAACCTTTTGATAATATTTCTGTTTCTTTTCTTCCGCCAATGTATTTTTCTCGGTTGCCGTGGCGTCCGCATCACTGACCGTCACCATATGACCTACATAAAATCCGCTGTCAGTCTCTATCACATCCGTATTCCCGCCGTCTTTCAGGCTGTCGCAGGCCTTCAGAAAATCATATGGCAGATCAGATGTTGAAGTGCTCTTTTCAGATGCGGCTTTTGCTTCTTTAAGTTCATTCTGACCGAAAGTCTTTGTACTTGCCGTAAGGCCCGCATCCTTCACTGCCTTGTCGAAGTCGGATGCCTTGCTTATTTTTTCCGCGAATTCCCTGTATCCTTTTATTTCATCGTCACTTGGGGTAGCAGTATTGCCGTCGGAATCAGTCTTTTCCTTCTTGTTGAAAAAGACATAGGATATCTTCTTCTGGTTTGCCTCCTCATCAGTCACAGTCGCATCAGCTTTCGCCTCGATAGCTTTCTGCATCTTGGACATATAGACTCTGTTCTCCAGAAATTCCCTGACATAAGCCTCTTTCGCATTCAACTGTTTCAGACCTTTTTTAGAATTTTCTTTCATGAACTTCGTCGTGGTCTTCTCTATTTTCTTCTTATCTGCTGCCGTCAGCTTCACATTGTATTTAGAAGCATTCTTTCTAAGATAATAGGAAGTCTTCATAGACTCCAGAAGATCAGCCTTCACGCTCTCCGTCAGAGTCTTTCCCGAATTATAAGGGTCGCTGGACCACATTGAATCGCCAAGCTGCGATGAATACATAATATCATACACAGCCTGCGTCTCATACGCCACAAACTTGCCATAACCAAAATCTATCTGATCCCTGCCGCCGTCTATCTCAACAAGAGCTCTTTTGTCTCCTGCCGCGCAGCCGGTCATTAATGTCAATACAGCCGCAGCCGACAGCATTAGGGGTAAAATCCTTTTCTTCAAAAAACGCCTCCAGTCAACGTCTTTTATCTGTGTGTCAAAATATTCTGCAGGTACATGCGTAACTGCGAATTTTTGAAACTATGATCAGACACGCAATCCATGATATTATAACGGAATAATCCCGACTTTTCAATACACCGTCTCTTCATAAAGCCGTCTTGAGAATTCCATCAGGATATCGACCGGATCTTTTTTTGCTTCTCTTGAATTCATGCCGGTAAAAAGAGTAAATTCCGGGGATTCCTTATCAGGTCTGAACTGAAGGGAGGCGCCATATGAAGAAATAAAGTTTCCCAGCCTAGACGGATCTATTCCGGCCTTCCTGTAGAGAAGTATCCTGAAGCCCTCCGGCTTCTGTCTTATTTCCGTTATATATGCCTTTCGTGCAAACGATCTTAATATAGATATCCTTATCAGATTGATAACACTCTTAGGAGGCTCTCCGAACCTGTCTATCAGTTCATCAGTCATATCCTGCTCACCGCCGGCATCTTCTATTGAGGCGATCCTCTTATATATATCAAGCCGCTCCAGCTCGTTTCTTATATATGATTCGGGGATAAATGCGTCTATGTCTATATACACAGACGTATCGAAATCATCCTCGACCTTCTCGCCCTTTTCACGACGTACCGCAGCATTAAGCATCTTGCAGTAAAGATCATATCCGACAGCTTCCATATGACCGCTCTGTTCCTTGCCAAGAAGGTTTCCCGCGCCTCTTATCTCAAGATCTCTGAGAGCGATCTTTATTCCTGATCCCAGATCCGTAAATTCTCTGATAGCCGAAAGCCGCTTCTCGGCTTCTTCTTTCAATATCTTGTCTCTCTTATAGAGAAAGAAGGCGTATGCAGTTCTTGATCCCCTCCCCACACGGCCTCTCAGCTGATACAGCTGCGACAGCCCCATCTTGTCGGCATCATGAATGATTATCGTATTTACATTTGATATATCAAGACCCGTCTCGATTATAGTAGTAGATACAAGGACATCAATTTCCTTATTGATAAATCTCATCATAATGTCCTCAAGCGTATTCTCATTCATTCTGCCGTGAGCATAAGCTACCGTGGCATCTGGTACCATACTCTGTATACCGGCTGCCACATCAGCTATGTTTCTCACCCTGTTTATCACATAATAGACCTGGCCCTTTCTTGACAGTTCTCTTTGAATAGCCTCACGGACCAGCTCTTCATTGTATTCAAACACAAAGGTCTGTATGGGGCGGCGATCCTGCGGAGCCTCTTCAAGCACACTCATGTCTCTGATACCTGTCATGGACATATGAAGGGTCCTCGGAATTGGAGTTGCCGAAAGCGATAAAACATCCACGTTCTTCTTCAGCTTTTTGATCTTGTCCTTGTTGGCTACGCCAAATCTCTGCTCTTCATCTATGATCAGAAGTCCCAGATCATGGAAATGGACATCATCTGACAAGACTCTGTGAGTACCTATAATAATGTCAGCTTCACCGGATGCTATCCTTTCGATAGATTCCTTTATCTCCGCTCTCGTTCTGAAACGAGACAGCAGTTCTATATTTACCGGAAAATCCTTCATCCTTTGAGAGAATGTATTATAGTGCTGCTCGGCAAGAATTGTAGTTGGAACCAGGACCACGGCCTGCTTGTTTTCCTGTATAGCCTTGAAGGCAGCCCTCATGGCTATCTCTGTCTTTCCAAATCCCACATCGCCGCATATCAGGCGATCCATGATCCGATCCGACTCCATGTCCTGCTTTACATCCATTATGGCTGCGCTCTGGCTCTCAGTCTCGGTATAAGGAAAAGTCTCCTCAAACTCCCTCTGCCATTCAGTGTCCGGTTCGAATGCATAGCCTTTTATTTTCTGTCTCTCGGCATACAGAGCCACCAGATCCTTTGCCACCTGGCCTACAGCGGAACGAACCCTTGATTTTGTTTTTGACCACTCCTGACTTCCAAGAGTCGCCAGTTTTACCCGTTTCCCGTCCGCACTTCCATATTTTTGTATAGTATCAAGCTGGGTTGCCAGAACATAGAGATTGCTGCCGCCGCTGTACTCGATTTTGATATAATCCTTCATCACCCCGTCGACTTCGATTTTCTCGATGCCACGGTAAATGCCCAGACCATGATTCTCATGAACCACATAATCTCCCTGATGAAGATCCCTGAATGCTGATATCGGGGTATTATTCCCGGCGGTTTTTTTCTTCCTTTTCTTCTTTTTCTCCTGCCCGAAAATATCAGACTCGGAAATAAATACAAACGAACTGTCCGGCAGCTCGATCCCTTTTCTCATATTACCGGAAGCCACCATTACGTCTCCCGGCGCCATGGTACGATCAAGCGTATCTGAATAGAAGCATAGAAGACCCTCAGATTCAATGTCGCCGGCGATCCTCTTTGCTCTGGATCTGGAAGGCGACAATACTACAGTCCTGAATCTCCTGTTTCTGTATGATCTGAGTTCCTGCATAAGCATATCAAGACTTCCGTTAAAGCTTGTTACAGTCCTCATATTTACATTGTACTGATCCGATATGTTGAAGAGCTTGCCCGGCTGGTCAAGGGTAGTCATAAGGACGCCGCTCAGGCGGTCAAGAGATGCTTTAAGAGACGCCATACCGGTCAGGGCAGACATCTGCTTCGGCAGGAGATATCCGGCCAAGAGTCTTCTCTCCATGGAATCGTTAAATTCTTTACATATCTCCTTCGCAGCTTCTTCGACATGCCGGCTCTCATCTGCAAATACTACCGTGTCATCCGGCAGATAATCAAGAATCGATACAGTATCATTTATGAAATACAAAGCGTATCTCTCTATCTCCTGCTCCTGGCTTCCGGATTCTATCCTTTCAACGGCTTCAGAAATCTGATTTTTTATTCTCGCGGCCTCTTCCGTTTTCATGGATTCTCTGAAGCGGTCATAAAGCTTTTTCATGTCCCGTTTCATCAGAGCCAGACCTGATTTTACTTCTTTATCAGAAACCGGATATTCTGTCGCCGGGAATATATCCGTCTTATCAATGACCTCCACTGTCCGCTGTGTGCCGGCATCAAAAATTCTTATCGAATCTATTTCGTCATCAAAGAGTTCTATTCTCAAAGGTCTGTCATGAGTCAGTGGAAAAACATCAATTATTCCGCCTCTTACAGCCATCTGTCCGGGTTCGCTTACTTCATCAGCCGGCTCGTATCCGTCAGCGACCAGTTTCTTCCTGAAACGCCCCAGATCAATAGTATCGCCGGTCTCAATATGAATAATTCCATCCTTTAATTTATTCTTTGGCGGCATAGCATTCAAAAGTGCTCCGACTGTCGTGATTATCGTATAGGAGCCACCCTTTATTATGGCCTCAATTGCGCCCAGTCTCGGAACGCTCAGAGCATTGCCTCTCACATCAGACTGGAAAAAGAGATAGTCCTTGCCGGGATAATAATAGACATTATCTTCATAAAAGGAATACTCACGGAACATTTCTTCCGCTCTTTCCTCCTCCGGAGACACTATTACCTTTCTCTCTATGTCACATCCTATTCCATAGACTCCAAGTGCCTTCCCGGCATCATTAACGCCTGTAAGATGATACCATCCGCCTTTTTTCTTCAGAGAATCTCTTATATTTTCTATACCGCCAAGACCATTCAGCGCTTGTCTGAATATATCCATTTACTGCTCCTGTATGCCGTTATATCTGTTCATAGCTGCGTCAAATTCGCCCTTAATTATCAGTGAAATTGCGCCGGACACATCTTCGAATATCTTTTCAAGACGCCCTCTGTCAGGATCCGGAAGCTTTGAGAGGACATGATTCACCATATCGGCTCCATTCTCAAGTTTTCCGACTCCCAGTCTTATCCTTTTGAATTCGTCAGTACCGGTGCATTCAATTATGCTCTTCAGTCCGTTATGGCCTCCCGCGCTGCCGCCTTTCCTGATCCTCATCCTGCCGGCATCAAGCATAATATCATCTACCAGCACTATAAGATTTTCCTTTGGATCAACTTTATAATAGGATATAATTCTCTCAATGCTCTCGCCTGATTTATTCATAAAAGTCTGCGGTTTTACAAACAAGACATTTTCTCCTTCGATAACAGTCCTGCCTGTAAGCGCCATGAACTCATCCTTTCTGCATACGGTATTAAATTTCCCACATAGAAAATCTATAGCGTCAAAGCCGGCGTTATGCCTCGTATTAGAATATTTGCTTCCGGGATTTCCAAGTCCTGCCAGTACATACATATAGTTACTCCTGAATTACCATTTTTATTTTGTCAGACCACCCATCATTCTATTCTTAATCCCCAAAACTTGCCACAAAAAAATAGTGTAACCATCAAAAAAAGCCCCTTTGCTTCCTGCAAAGAGGCTCTCCATCAGCTTTCCATAATCTCCTTACGATACCTGTCAAGAATCATATCCTGAATCCGAAGGCGTGTCTCCGAATTAATCGGATGCGCTATATCCTTATAATCTCCCTCCGCTGTCTTACGGCTTGGCATCACGATAAACAATCCTCTGCTTCCGCTTATTATCTTAATGTCATGTACCACAAACTCTCCATCAATTGTAATTGACGCCACAGCCTTCAGCTTGTTCTGGCCTTCAATCGTACGCAGTCTGATATCCGTGATCTGCAGCATAACCATCCTCCCCCTTCCAACATTTAGCGCAAATTTGGTCAGACACCATATCTGTTATTTTTTTCCGATACTATCCTTATCGAATCCTTGCCCACATAGCTTGTGTTTGAAAGAAGCGTCTCTGATGACTCGACAATGCAATTCTCCACATATACGTTATCTCCTATATATGCGCCATTCAAAATGATCGAGTTCTTGATTACGCAGTTATTTCCAACAAAAACCTTTTTGAAGAGGACAGAGTTCTCAATATGGCTGTTTATTATACAGCCTGATGCCACAAGGCTGTTATGTACATCAGAACCGGCATTATATTTGGCAGGAGCCAGATCCATAGCCTTTGAATAAATCGGAGGCTCGGTGTGGAAGAAATGTTCTCTTACCTCCGGCTTCAGAAAATCCATATTTGTATGATAGTAGGCATCGATCGAGGCGATATTCCGCCAGTAACCGTCTATCATATATCCGTAGATTTTCCTCATTCCAAGATAACGAATCAGGATATCCGTGACAAAATTGTATCTGCCCTCTCTGTTGCACTGCTCAAGAAGCTCAATAAACGTTCTTCTTCTTATTACATAGATGCCTGTCGATACGATATTTGAATGAGCCATCATGGGCTTTTCTTCAAATCCGGTTATCTCCCCGTCATCATTCATGCTGACCACGCCGAAACGGTTGACATCGTCATCTTCAGGACACTTTGCGCATACGACCGTGATATTGGCCTGCTTATCAATATGATAATCGAGCACCTTATTGAAATCTATCTTATATACACAGTCACCGCTTGCAATTATGACATATGGCTCATGGCGCTTTTTCAGGAAGTCAATGTTCTGCCACATTGCGTCTGCCGTTCCACGATACCACCAGCTGTTGTCAGCTGTGACGGTAGGAGTGAAAAGAAAAAGTCCACCCTGCTTTCTGCCGAAATTCCACCACTTTGACGAATTAAGGTGCTCATTCAGTGATCTTGCGTTGTACTGTGACAGCACGGCCACGGTCTGAATATGTGAATTTGTCATATTGGACAGTGTAAAGTCAATGCTTCTGTAGCTGCCGGCCACCGGCATCGCCGCTATGGCTCTCTTGTCCGACAGAGCGCCCATCCTGCTGTTATTACCGCCTGCTAATATTATTCCGAGTGCCTTCATGATGATTCACCTGCCTTAATAATATATCCGCCGCTCTCAAGTTTGCCGTCAGGATAATCGCCTTCATCCGTAGCGCCGTGAAGAGCCGTATTCTTGCCTATCGTCACATTGGCAGGAATAAGGGTGTTCGATCCTATAGTAGCCAGTCCAAATGCGTATACCTTTGGATTCAGCTTGCTCTCAGCCTCTTCGCCTACACCGATCCTGGTATTATCACCTACCGAGCTGCCGTCTGCCAGTATTGATTTTTCTATGTAGCAGTTCTTGCCTATGTGGACATTTTTCATCAGGATGGAATCCTTGACCACTGCTCCCGGTTCTACCACCACGCCGGCTCCAAGCACACTGTTTTGAACCGTGCCGTAAATCTGATCTCCGGCACCGATGATCGCCTTCTCAATATGAGCTGAATCAGCAATATAATGGGGCTCTATAAGATCCTGCTTAGTATATATCTTCCAGAATTCCTCATAGAGATTGAATTCAGGTATCAGGTCTACAAGCTCCATATTGGCCTGCCAGTATGAGCCAAGCGTACCTACGTCTTTCCAGTAACCGTTGAATTCATAAGCAAAAATCCTGCGTCCTTCTTCATGGCAGTAGGGGATGATGTGCTTTCCGAAATCGCAGTTTGACTGATCCTTCAGCTTTATAAGCGCTTCCTTCAGAACCGGCCAGCTGAATATATATATACCCATGGAAGCAAGGTTTGATCTGGGGTGTTCGGGCTTTTCCTCAAAGTCAGTGATCTGCTTCTGATCATCTGTGATAACTACGCCGAAACGGCTGGCCTCTTCGATCGGAACAGGTATTGCAGCTATCGTGACATCAGCCTTGTTCTGCTTATGAAAATCAAGCATGGCCTCGTAGTCCATCTTGTATATGTGATCACCGGACAGAATAAGAACATAGTCAGGATCATAATTCTCCATATACTTGATATTCTGATAGATTGCGTTTGCGGTACCGGAATACCAGTTGGCGTCATCAGACCTCTCGTACGGCGGAAGCACCGTAACTCCTCCGTTATTGCGGTCGAGATCCCATGGAATGCCGATCCCTATGTGTGAATTAAGAGCCAGCGGCTGGTACTGCGTCAGCACGCCGACCGTGTCAATGCCGGAATTAATACAGTTCGACAGAGGAAAATCTATGATTCGATATTTCCCGCCGAAAGCAACTGCCGGCTTCGCCATGTCTGAAGTAAGAACTCCCAGACGGCTTCCCTGCCCTCCTGCAAGAAGCATGGCGATCATCTCTTTCTTACTCATAGCAAGTCACCTCATTTCAGTCAGATAAGCTTGGTAAAGTTCATAACACCACTCACCCCGTGTTCTTTATAACAGATATGATTATATCATCTATTTGTCCAACCCACAACAAAATTAACAAATATTTTTAGCAAATTAATCCATTTTTGATATTTTTTTACAAACCATCTGATTGAACATCCAAAAAGTCTCGTCTGTTTTTCAGTCTGCCTTTTTTTCGTCTTCTTTCTATTGAAATGTAGTATTATTTGTTTATAATGTCCTAGGTAATAAAGCTTACTAATGATTACAGGATCGGTCGCCGCGGCTTCTTTTTGTACCGGACTTCCGACTCTTAGTCATCACACGATAACCACCTGTATTTATAATGGAGACAAACCATGTCAGAAAAAATTGATTTCAGCAAACCATGCCATGTACATTTTATAGGGATCGGCGGGATATCGATGAGCGGTCTGGCCGAGATCCTGATAGACAGACATTTCACTGTATCCGGTTCAGATCGGGCACCCTCTGGTCTCACGGAACATCTGGAAAAAATGGGCGCTAAAATTTCCTTCCCCCAGAACGCAGGAAATGTTACTGATGATATCGATATGTTTGTATACACATCAGCAATCCATCCCGACAACCCTGAATTTGCCGCGGCGCTTGCTACAGGCAAACCGGTTTTGAAGCGCGCAGAACTTCTGGGACAGATCATGGAGCACTACAAAAATTCCGTCGCCGTCGCCGGCACCCACGGCAAGACCACTACCACTTCAATGATAAGTCAGGTATTGCTTGAATACGATCCCGATCCCACGATATTGGTAGGAGCCATTTTCCCTGCCATCCATTCCAATGTGAGATCCGGCAGCTCTGAAAATTTCGTCGCTGAAGCATGTGAATATACTGACAGCTTCCTCAATTTTTATCCCGAATATGCAGTTATTTTAAATGTAGAAGCCGAGCATCTGGATTATTTCAAGACACTCGACAATGAGATATCATCTTTCCATAAATTTGCCCGTAATATCAAAAAAGGCGGTCTTCTTGTAATAAACGGAAAGACCAATGGTCTTGAAAAAATCATATCCGGAATAGATGCTGATGTCTTGACATACGGATTCGATGATTCATTCGACTGTCATCCTCTGGATATTGAATATAAGAACGGATATCCTTCTTTCATACCGGTAATAGGGGGTCAGGCTTTAGATCGCATACAGTTAAACGTACCCGGAGAGCATAATGTAGGAAATGCGCTTGCGTCAATAGCGGTTCTCCTTAGAATGGGGCTTCCCTTCGATGTAATAAAGAGGGGTCTCGAAAAATATGCCGGTGCTGACAGACGCTTTCAATATAAAGGAACACTTCCAAATGGAGCCGTAATTATCGATGATTACGCTCACCATCCTACGGAAATAAGAGCCAGTCTGAACGCTGCTCTTCACTACCCTCACAAGAGGCTGATTGTCGCTTTTCAGCCGCACACCTATACGAGGCTGAAGTCATTTCTCAACGACTTCGCCGATGCCCTGTCGCTTGCAGACTATGTTGTCCTTGCTGACGTATTCGCAGCACGGGAAAAAGATGTATATGGAGTCAATTCATCTAATCTTTTCGAACTTCTGAAGAAAAACGGCATGCCTTGCAGCTACTTTCACACTTTCGAAGAAATTGAAGACTTCCTTGAAAAAAATTCAACTGACGGAGATCTGTTGATAACTATGGGCGCCGGTAATATCGTAGAAGTAGGCGAAAAGCTGCTGTCCAAAGCAAAATGACGCACTTATCCACATAAATCCCGTGTATTTTATTAACATCATCATGTGGATAAAACATAGTCATACCATCTGATTTCCATCGGTTTATCCACATCTGCACCGGACAATATTGTTTTTCATATGTGAATTCGCTAAAACCTTTATGCCTTTTCAGGTGACAGGGCTTATGATATAATCCCTCTTGCATTTTAGGGAGGTAGTTACTATTATGCCAGATACAATTACACTATACACGTCAGGTAATAAACAGGTAACGTGTGTGTCAAATTCATTCATAGATAATTTCATGGCTGACGCCGACGGCGAATATGTAAAGATATATATTTATCTTCTGCGTATTCTCGGTGAAGGTCAGACAACATTTTCGATTGTAAAAATGGCGGATATTCTGGGTCATACCGAGAGGGATATTAGAAAAGCCCTGTCTTACTGGGAATCTCAGAATCTTCTGAAGGTGGAATATGACAGTGACAGAAATCCCACCGGCATCTGCCTTCTGGATCCTGACAGCAGCGATATACCACTGACTGTAAATCTGACTAAATGCGAACAGGCTCCATCTGTAAAGGATGATTTATCATCCGGATCCAATATAGCTGAATTATCAGCCTCGGAGATAGAGGAACTTTCAGGCCGATCCGAATCTCAGGAGCTTCTTTATGTAACCGAAAAGCTTCTGGGCCGTCCTCTGAACAGAACTGAGATCGATACTATCCTCTCCTGGCTCTGGCTTCTGTCCCTGCCTGTCGATGTGCTTGAATGCATGGTCGAGCAGTGCGTAAATGCCGGTCACACCAGCATCAGATATATGAATACCATTGCATTATCCTGGAAAGAGAAAGGTATAAAGACCGAAGAAGAGGCGAGATGTAAAAACTCGATACATTCAAGAGCTTACTATACTGTACTCAAAGCCTTCGGAATCAATAACCGCGGACTGAATGAGACCGAGGAATCTTTCCTTGACAGATGGATAAATGAATATGCTTTCTCTGATGATATATTAAGATATGCCTGTGAGAAAGCTCTTGCCGCTACCGGAAAGGCTTCATTTACTTACGCAGAGAAATGCTTAAGTGACTGGTACAAGAAGGGTGTGAAGTCAATAAAAGACATACAGCCTCTTGAAAAAGATTTAAGATATCAGAAAATCTCATCCGGCAGCTCACCTTTGATTGATCACGGTTTTCAGGAACACACATATACGCCTGAGGAGCTTGCTGACATAGAGTCTCATCTTATGAATTTCACCGGCAGTGATACAGATTATTAAAGACAAGGATACGGTTATGTCTCTTACAGATTCTCAATACAACGAGATAATGCGCGAATATGACAGCCGCCGGTCCTATGACATGAGGGTGGCTTCTGACCGATTACGCGAAGTTGAAGACCGGATTCCCAGAATCCGCGATATCAGACGGGAAGTCTGCGAGCTGACCGGGAAAGTCATGCGCGATACTCTTCTTAATGGTTCTGATTCCTCAGATGCGCTTTCTGAAATGTCATCCCGTCTCCATGAGCTTTCTCTTGAGAAAGAGCGTCTCATAAAAGAGGCCGGATTCCCCGACGGATATCTTGATCCTCCCTATATATGCCCTGACTGTAAAGATACCGGATATGTCGATGGAAAAAAATGTCACTGTCTCCGTCAGAAAGAATTTGACATCGCCTATTCTCAGAGTCATCTGAAATCATATCTGGCTGATCAGTCATTTGATGATTTTTCTCTATCATATTATGATGATAAAAATGCATCCACCGGGAAGACGCCCCGGCAATATGCATCATTAGCGCTCAAGGGATGCAAGACATTTGCGGAAAATTTTCACGGAAAAGGTTCCGGCAATCTTCTGCTTCACGGTCCCACCGGCACCGGAAAGACCATGCTTGCAAACTGTGTCGCACGGCAAGTCCTCCGGAGAGGATTTTCCGTAATATACTTCACAGCCTACAGTTTTTTCGAGCTGATGTCTGACAGGACATTCGGCAGGGAATCAGGTGAAGATGACAGGGATTACGACAATCTGATGCATGCAGATCTGGTTATTCTGGATGATTTGGGTTCCGAGGCGACAAACAGGATGACAGTCACTCATCTTTTCAATTTTCTTAATGAACGCATCATCAGCGCGTCTCCCGTCCTGATTACCACAAATCTAACCATGGACGAGCTTATGAAAAGATATTCCGACAGGATCTTTTCACGCATCATTGGAAGTTATTCAGTATATACTCTTTTAGGAAGCGATATACGTATTCTTAAAAGATATAAATAATAACCATTTTAGATTCAGGAAGGAAAAACACATGCATAATGACAATCTGCTTTCGAACACACATCCTGTAGCTCCTCTCGGACTCGTGCCGATGAAAAGCTGCGAGGGGCTCGGCAAAGAGGCAAACGATTTTCTGCTCTCCTGGCGAAGCGAACGCCCGCTTGACCGGGAAGCTGATACCGTAAACGGCTCCTTCAAGGATAATTCTCTTATTATCAAGGCAGATACTCCCAGATTCGGATCGGGCGAAGGCAAGGGCATGTTCCTCCAGTCAGTCCGCGGTCTTGATCTCTTTATCATGAGCGATGTCACAAATTACAGCATGACTTATAAGCTCTGCGGCATCCAGAATCATTATTCTCCCGACGATCATTTCCAGGACATAAAAAGAATCATAGCCGCAGCAGCAGGCAAGGCTCACAGGATAAACGTCATTATGCCTTTCTTGTATGAAAGCAGACAGCACAGAAGATCCGGACGTGAATCACTCGACTGTGCCAACGCGCTTCAGGAACTCGTCTCCATGGGTGTTGACAATATAATCACATTTGACGCTCATGACCCCCGTGTACAGAATGCCATTCCCCTGCATGGATTTGAGACGGTGCCGGCCTCTTATCAATTCATAAAGAACATACTCAGGAACGTAGATGATCTGCAGATAGACAATGATCATCTGATGATCGTATCCCCTGATGAAGGAGCTACCCAGAGAGCAGTATATATAGCTTCCGTTCTCGGAGTTGACATGGGTATGTTTTATAAGAGAAGAGATTATTCAAGGATCGTTGACGGCAGAAATCCTATTGTCGCTCACGAATTCCTCGGCTCCTCAGTAGAAGGCAAGGATGTATTTGTCGTGGACGATATGATTTCTTCCGGAGAATCCATGATCGATGTCGCTACAGAGCTAAAGAAGCGGAAAGCCAGAAGAATATTCGTAATCGCCACATTCGGTCTCTTCACAAACGGTATGGCTGCATTTGACAAAGCCGTATCTGACGGAATCATCTATCGTGTGGTCACGACAAATCTGACTTACCAGAAAAAAGAGCTGCTGGATCGTGACTATTACATATCATGTGACATGGCAAAATACATCGCTCTCATTATTGATACACTTAATCACGATGCGTCGATGTCAGATCTTTTGAACCCTTATGACCGTATTAATAAGGTAGTCTCTAAATACAGAAAGTCTCACTGAGAATAAAAATAGAAAAATAGCGCTGTAAAGAAGAGCTGTCCGTAAAGTAAGAAGGGCGTGTGCAAATATTCGTTTTGCACACTCCCTTCTTTTATCTTACATCATTTCAGATATGATATATAGACATTACCTGCCTGCTTGAACTGATCTATAGCCTGCTGTTTTGGAACAGAATTGAAAGATCCCTTCAGCGGGTCAAGAAGATATACATTTGATCCGTCGTATCCGATAATAAGGACTGCGCCATTACCAGTCTCAGCATAAACCGGACTTCCTGCTGATACATAATAAAGCGCTTCTTCCATAGTTATTCCTGTCAGATCCAGAACATGATATCCGCTCAAAGCAGAAGTCACTGCTCCGAGAGGAGTCTGTCCGTTCAGCGAATCGGAGCTTATGTTCTTGCCGGCACGCGTGATCATGGAATTTACGGCGGCACTCCTGCTGTCCGTGCCCTTTGGCGGAGTGTATGTCATCTTCATTGCATTGACATAGGCTTTTCTTCCGCGTCTCCATATACAGGTCTGCTTGTTGTCAACAACGATTCCCATCTGCTCATCGGCATTAGTTATAGCCTCCTTTACATCAGAGCCGGAGAATGTCACATTGGCGCCTACATATACATAATATTTAGTCTCCGTATCCATCGTATGCAGCTCTATGGTGTTTTTGCTGCTGATATCGGCAAGTTTCGTAGAAGCCTTTCTTACAGACGGCACATTCTTTGAAGCGTCATTCATCTTAAAGGCTCTAACGGTTCCAAGCCCGCTATCCTGTTCACTTACAAGCTTGACGGCAATATCCTTCTCGCCTGTGCTGTCCATGATACTGTCATCATCTGTGTCAGTGAATACACCGTCGGATCCCCTCACCGTCCTCTTCAGATATACAGTCTGGTCATCCTTCGACACTCCTTTAATATAGAAGCCGTCTTTCTGATATTCCTTTATTACTTTCTCATGCCCTCCCGAGACTGATGATATTCTGAGAAGATACATAGGATATACAGTGCTTCCCGCCGCATCCGTACCTATATCACTTTCATGCATCACTCCGTAGATCAGATCTTCTCCTATAAATTCCAGAGGAGCCAGAGAATCTCCCTTGGGCGCTTTGATGTAATATTTACTGCCTGTCTCCAGATCAAGAATCTCTATCTTGCCTGTCGGTCTGTCTTTATTGATGCTTACAAAATAACGGCTGCTGCCGGAGACGGCATACTGGCTGCTCTTGAGACCGGTCTTCAGCTCTTTTGTTTTTAAAGTATCAAGATCTATGGAAAGAAGAGTGCCATCCACTATTATGTAGAATTCATTGTCCTTAGATCTGTATTCAAGATCGCTGAAACCTGCCTTCAGGATCTGATAGGATTTCTTTGAAGAAATAAACACCTTCTCTGTTGCCTGGTGTCTTCCGCTGTCAAAATGGAAGAGGTCGATTCCGCTTCGTCCCTCATGGGCTCCGGCGTTCATATAACCTATTACCACAAAATCAAGAGAACCTGACTCATCTATGTTCAGCGGTATTATGTCATGCATCCCATACCTCACCCTGCTGTCGGATATATCGCTTCCGAATGAGAAAACAGTCATTACTTCGCCTGTGTTCTGATTATATTCATAGAGTCTCCCGTCAGCTGTGAAAGCCACTATGGTTCCTGTCTCGTTTGAAATATATCTGTTGTCACGGCTCTGAATTCCGATCCCAAGCTTATTACCGCTTGAAAGCTCAGCATCTCCCGGAGAAAAAATACTTCTCATGCTTCTCTCATAATCAAGAAGCGACATAGAGCCCGAATATTTGACTTTGAAATATTCGCTTACATTATAATACTTCCTTACTCCTTTTCCGGAATTATCCTGTTCCATCACATAAGACAACTGTACTCCTGTATAATCATCGGTAATTTCCTTGATCTCACGGGTCATGCTGCCTACGACCTTTCCGCTGAAACCGCCCCAGGCTATCTTGGAATCAGTAGAATGGATCGTCACATCATTAAGTTCATTCGGATCCTCATCCGTACCATCAGGTTCAATGTAAGGCTTTATTCCCTCTAGATCCTTTCCAAGCGCCATGTCATGGAATTTCAAAGCAAAATCCATATATTCCTTCAGATGAGTGTCATCAGGTATCTCGATCCTCGTATAATATCTGACTGTCCTGCCGTCAACTTTCAGTTTCAGAACAAAAAGATATTCCTCTCCCTTTTCAATCAGATTAGCCATCTTCATTTTGAATCTGATTTTTCCGCCGGACTCTGAAAAAGCAGACACCTTTTCTTCCGAGATCTTTCTCTCTGTATCCAGAGACAGCACCTCGTAAGCTATTGTGCTCACTTTATTGCCATACGTTCTTACAACCGCCGTCAATTCTCTTTTATCGCTCAAGGGCACTACAGCATCCCTCATATAGAGAGAATCCATATCGTCTGTATATCCATGAAGTTCTGAAAGATCAGTGTCAAGTGATTTAAATGATACTGTAGGAAGAGTCGGAGACGGCATGGAAGTGACAGTAACCTTCTCGCGCCGATTTATAATAAAAAAAGAAACCGTAATTGAAACAAAAAACAGAATAATCAGGTACAGAAGTCTTCTTTTTGTACTCTTTTTTAGACCTTTCTCTCTGAATGATAATTCCAATTCCATCTGTCCTCGATTCTTGAATTGTCTGACTCTTGATGTTATAATTTCGGTCGATTTATTATAGCTGATTATTATTTGTTTTTCTACAAGAGGTAGTGCTTTGAAAAAATTTGTAAGTAAACTGGCTTCCATATTCAAGCCGCGATTCATAGGATCCGAAAAACTCCGTGCATTTTCCGACCGTTTTGAGCGTTTTGCCATTCCCGGTCAGTATATCCTTGCGCTTGTGCTCGTATTTATTCTCGAATGGATGTCCAGACATTCATTCGTATCAGCCTGCGGATTCGTAAGATACCACTTTATACCTTATTTGTATAACGCATTCATTATCTTCGTTTTCTATTCGATTGCCTTTCTGGTTCCCTTCCGGCTGGCATGGCGGGCTTTTGTAAGTTTTATTTTCTTCCTTCTGGGTCTGACAAACTCGATTATCCTTGCTAACCGTGTTTCCCCGTTCGGACTTACAGATATTGATATGATCGGCGACCTGCTCACCATGAAGAATTCCAAATACATGTCCACCGGACAGATTCTCTTCATGATTATTATTGTACTTATTGTCTTTATCGGAATCATCAGGCTCTTCATTCACGGACCGAGATATAAAAGCAAAAGAAAATTCTTCATTCGCCTTATCGCCACAGCTGCTGTGATTGCGGTTTTCTGGCCTGCTACCCTGTTCCTGCAGCGGACAGGTTTGATGGCATCATATTTTGGAAACCTCGCCCAGGGTTATCTTGATTACGGCTACCTGTATGGATTCGAGACTTCCATCGTCGGTCGCGGCATCAAAAAACCCATAGGCTACAGCAAGGCAAAGATCAAATCCATCATTGCATCCGATGACAACGGCAAGACGACTATGACCGAGAAAACAGGTCCGAATATCATTATTGTGCTCCTTGAATCATATTTTGATCCGAGTGAGTGTAAATACATAGAGACATCAGAGGATCCTATTCCCTACTTCCATGAGCTTGAGGAGAATTATTCCTCCGGTCATCTGAAGGTTCCTGTCGTAGGCGCAGGTACCTGCAATACAGAATTCGAAGTGCTTACCGGAATGTCCTGCTCTTTCTTCGGTCCCGGAGAATATCCTCAGAAGACAGTACTTAAGAAGAACGACTGTGAAAGCATAGCTGACATTCTTGACAATATGAACTACGGTACACATGTGGTTCATAACAACGGCGGCAATTTTTACAGCAGAAAAAACGCCTTCTCGCAGATGGGATTTGATACATTTACATGCAAGGAAACTCTGGATATCACGGATTATACTCCGCTTAAGTCCTGGCCTACAGACGATATCCTTATCGATGCTACGAAGGACGCCATGGACTCTACTAAGACCAAAGACTTAGTATACACGATAACGGTCGGCACTCACGGAGCCTATCCCGGATACAAGGTGCTCGATGATCCGGCCATCAAGGTAAAGGCAAAAGGCCAGACCGAAGAAAAACAGTATATGTGGGAATACTATATCAATCAGCTTCATACAATGGATCAGTGGATCCATGATTATATAGATATGCTGAATTCCAGAAATGAAGATACTCTGGTCATAATGTTCGGCGACCACCTTCCCACGATGGGCCTTACAAATCAGGATGTGACAACCGGCGATATCTTCAAGACCAAATACATCACCTGGAACAATTTCGGCATGAAGAAGCAGGATCAGGATCTCGCGTCTTACCAGCTGGTATCCGAATATCTCGGCCGTCTGGGCGTCCATGACGGCACTATAGTAAATTATAATCAGAAAAAAATCTCCGAAGGAGTAAAATATGACACCAATGCCTATATGGACAATCTCCATCAGCTCCAGTACGACCTTCTTTACGGTAAGAGATACGCCTATAACGGCAAGGATAAATATCCGGCATCTGACATAGTAATGGGAATTAAAGATGTCACAATAAACCGTATGTATCTCTTCAACGGACAGCTTCATATATATGGAGACAATTTCTCCAAGTGGTCAAAAGTCTATGTAAACGGCAAGAAGCAGGATACAGGATATAAGAGCGGTCAGTGCCTGACAATAGATGCATCGGAGCTGAAGGACGGAGACAAGATCGTTGTAAACCAGCTCGGTTCAAACGATACTATATTCCGGACATCGAATTCCATGACCTTTCATGATCCGGAACTTACAAAAAACAATAAGGACGCCAAGGATCCCACTCAGGAAGGATACGAGCCGGCAGGATACTGAATAGGTAGCCTCTCATCAAAACTTGATAAAATAATAAGGAAGAGCTGAATATTTCAGCTCTTCCTTATTTACTAAAACTTCCCACATGAATAATGAGGGAAGTTTTAATTATTTATTATTATGTATCAGCGTTTTCTCCTGGCTGATACATATTTCATCTTGTTCGACCTTGAGAAGAGGATAAGCGATAGACCTGCAAGCATTATAGACAGGCACAGGAAATATCTGCTGTCCATTGGACCCGCTGTTTTCGGTGTCTGATCAAGAGCATTTGTATTTGTATTGGTCTGCAGGACTTTTCCTGATGCATCCTTTACGGTTCCAGAAGATACCGTAAGTCCGTCCGGAGTCTTTATACTGCCGTCACTGTTTCTTGTGAAACCATTATCATTTCCGGATTTTCCGTTTCCTGAATTACCATTATTTCCATTGTTATCATTAACTATCTTTGAATTTCCGACCCATACGGCTTTCAGCACCATATCACTCTTTACCGGGGTCGAGAAATCGTATGCCTTATCATCCTTGTACCAGGCAATGAAAGTATAACCGTCTCTCTTTGGAGTACCCGGACTCACTACAGTCTTTCCATCTTCGACCCTTACAGTCTTATTAAATGTATTTTCTCCGCCGTTCGCATTGAAAGTAACATTATAATATTTTGTCTCAGGTTTCGGTTCGGGAGTGTCAGAAGAACCGAGTGTCCTGAAAATAATATTTCTGTTTGTATGAGTCATCTGATATTTCTGAGCCGTGCTGCCCTCATATCCCCAGATCTCAAGCTGACCTCCGTCTGATGGCCAGTTACCCTGATCATCGATCTTAATATTCTTATTCTTGAATGTAATACTCTTTATTCCTGTGCCGGAAAGAGCGTTTTTCTGAATCTCTTCCACTGAGTCAGGAATAGTGATGCCTGTAATGTTTCTGTTATTAATCATCGAACCTGTGCCGATTATCGATGTCCCGGATGCTACCTCAACCGTTCCGTCAACTCCTGATGGCACTATGATTAAAGTCTTCATGGATTTATTATAAAGAAGACCGTCCTTGGAAGCATAATAATTGCTGGAATCCGCTACATTGAAATTCGTAAGAGCTGTATTTGAAAAAGCATCTGTCGCGATTTCCGATACAGATGCCGGAATATTAATTGAAGTTATGGCAGTATTATTAAAGGCGCCGCTTCCGATTGTCTTAAGACCCTCTGACAATGTAACGGATGAAAGATTCTCATCACCGTCAAAGCAATTGGCAGGGATAGACGAGACTCCCTTCCCTATTGAGACTCCCGTCAGATTCTCGCAATTCTGGAAAGCACCTCCATCTATTTTTTTCACTCCGGAAGGAATAGCGACAGATACTATTGCAGAATTGTTTCTGAAAGCTGATTTTGCAATCTCATTCACATTATCCGGAATGGTCACATCCTGCCTTGTACCTGTATAATCCGTAAGTACTCCATCCGTGACAGTAAATCCGTCTGCATTTGTATCAGCCTTGGAATGAGAGCCAAAAAACATCCAGATTCCAAGAACCGCCGATACCGCAATCAGCGCCAAACCTATTCCGGTTCCCTTTTTCATATCCATCTCCATTATTCATCCAGAGGACAAGCCTCACCTGTTTTCATATACTCTGTTATTATATACGCTTTTCCCTATAATTTCCATACCACTCTTTGACTGGTTCGTATATATGAGCCCGGATTCATTCTGTTCTGATAGGAAATTCCTCCTGCATCCGGAGATAAAATTCTTTTCACTTTCCGGCTATTCCACTCTTTTGGCCAGGATAAAGAGTCTTCCGTCTTTCATATAGTCATTACATGTCGAGAGTGTCAAAAGCTGATCCTGATTTGTCATGTCAATATCAGCTCCGTAGATATTCTTCTCTGCCACATATTTATGAAACTGATCCCATTCCCCCTGGGTTCCCGGCTGAATAAAATCATAATAACGGAATGAACTGTCATTTTCATGAGCGACCTCAGACAGGCATACCGCTATGATCTCATATTTTCGCTTCTCATATAGTGTATTAAATTCAACCGTCCTGTTTTTCTCGTAATAATCTTTTTTTAGAAAAGCAGACAGCTTTCCAAACATCATTCCGCTTTTCATATTGTGCCCGTAGATTATCGTATTCAATGTGGGCTTTGTGATTGAACAGCGGCTGTCCATAAAGATCGAACCATTTTTGTCTTCATTTCCATCAAAAGAATGGGACAGATAATATTGATTGTCATTGTCCTTCTGTACCACAGGAAAATCAATATCAGTCCCTTCAATCTTCAGCCAGCCGACGGTCTCGGGATTTTTTTTGATAAGGTCATCAAACTCCGGCAGCACCTTCTTTTTTGTATCTTCATTATATATTACGGTGCTGTCGGTGATCTTTGACTCATCAGACGAAATATTCTTCGCCGTCGTGCCTGTCTTAATATCCGATGTCTTGTTTCTGATTCTGGATAGATTTCTGGCTGTTATCGCGTCCTTTATCTGAGAAAACGCAAATATGAAAAATGCAATGCAGGCAGCTGCAAGGACGATCAGCGCCAGAACCCTCTGCCACTTTGCCCTGCTGTCAGCCTCGTCCACCACTGCCTTGTCCTCCAGAAGATCTGCAGATCTCTCCGCAACAATATCAGACACATGCCGGGTAAATTCTTCTCCTATCTCACTTCTGAATATTACCCTTCCATCTCTTATCATATTGTAGAGTCTGAGAGCCACCTCAGGATCAGACAAATCCAGACCATTTCTTATGACATCTATTTTCTTTACATCCATCAGAGCATTCTTGTATTCGTAATAGGTCTGAAAAGAATAACCTCCGACTGTGTATAGCCCGTCCCTGCCGGTCTTATTACTCCGCCCGGTCTTCTCAAGGACAGACTTCTCTATCTCCTCTTCAAGACTGATGACGGATTCCTTTTCCGGTTTTTCAGCTTTTCCCTCTGTCATATCTCAATTCTCAGTTGCTTTTTGCTGTCACCTCAATAGGACTCGAATATTCTCCATAACTTACCGAGCCGTCACTCATTATCTTGAAGCCTCTGACTCTGTAATACAGCCTGCTTCCATTTGCCACGCCCTTATCCGTAAATTCACCGGCTCCAAGAGGCAGGGTAGCTGCAAGTTCGTATTTACCATAAGCGTCCTTTGAACGATATACGGCATATCCGTCCACATTGGCGCTCGTGCTCCATTTCAATGTAGCATCAGCATTATTGTCATGGGAAATCTCGCCCTGTTTCGGTTTTCCTATCTTTGTTGTTGCCTTTACACTCATCCAGTTGCCAAAGACAGCCTTACCGTCTCTGTTCCTGTATGCTCTCACGCTAAATGTATAATCTGATCCGCTCTTCAGACCGCCCACCGAGAAATAATTCGATGTGGTAATTCCGTAAACTTTACCGCCAATGGCGTCGCAGATCTGGTAACCGGTCGCACCGCTCGTATAATTCCACTTGAGATCGGCGCTGTTATCCGAAACTGAGAGCACCTTCAGAAGACGCACCCTACCTGGAATGATCTTGTATGAATCTGTCCGCCTGCCCTTGTAATTTCCGGTGCCGTTTACGGTAATGGTATAACTGCCAGGCTCAGTAGGATCTACGGCTTTACCCGTATAATCATCAGTATAAGATGCCTTGTAATCAGCGATCTCTTTAAGAGCCATTCCATTATAGAAGATCTCAGGCTTCATCATCTCGGATTTTCCGCTGTAGGTTCTGAATTCCGCGCTTCTGTCCGTGACATCGCTGTCGCTGATATCCTTCTGACCTATTGTATAAGTGATCGTCTTTTCAAGTCCTGTAAGGCTTCCATAAGACATATTGCTGATGGTCGCGGTAACAGTTCCGGCGTGCACGGTTGCTTCATCGCCGTTTCTTACATTGCCGTCAGCATCTACAGATTTATATTTTACTGTAACATCCTTATAATTTTCGGGATGAGTTCCGTCATACAGCACCGTATTATTAGGGGTTTTTATCACCATATCGGTTCCCATGGGTTTTCCGCTGTAGGTATAAGACTTGCCCTGGGTCTCGCATTTCAGATATTTTCCGTCTGCCGAGATCTGGTACTTTACAGTCTTTGAACCCGTATAATACTCATTTGCAGATGTGATTATGATCTTTCCGTCCTTCTCGAAATGCGTATCAGATGTCTCGGTGCGGTAGTAATCGCCTGCTCCGTCGTCCTTCTTTTCTGAGAGAATATTTCCGCCGCATTCTACCGTGATCTCCGGATTCGGGCTTAAGTCTTCTCCGGCATAAAACTGGGTCGGCACCTTTACATCCGCATCTTTCAGATCTGCATATACAATATAAGGCAGCTCAAAAGTACCCTGATAATTACCTGTTCCTGTAATATAAGCCCTGGCTGCGCCCGCATTTTTTACGCCGTCTTCTGTCGATACATCGCTCTTATATGTGACTTTGTAATCCGTGCCTCTTCTCATGAGGACTTCCCTGTCATCTGAAGAGAATGCTATGTCAGGCTCGATCGGATCGCCTTTCTGCCACTTGTAAAATACTCCTTCGCCGCTTTCATCATCTGCAGCACGCGGCGCCCTGACCTTGCCCGCATTATCGCGGCCAAGCGCCATATTATAATCCGTGATTTCCTTTGGTCTGATCTGGAACAGCGCCGTCTTTTCTGTCTCTGACGTCGATGAATAATCGCCCTTCATCCGGACAATTATCACTGCCGGCGATTTTTCGGATGTAACCGAATTGTTTCTCTCATATCCGGCTATCTCATAGGACGCATTCTCTCCATCAGCTGAGAGCGGTACTGTATCTGAAATATCATCATCATAGACTTTGACTCCGGGTTTGGAGCTTCCGCCGTTATATGTTGTATAATAATCGCCGCTTTCCTCATCCTGCGGAAGATCAGGCACTACTCTTATATTTTCCGCCTTCTTTGGTCTGATTCTGTATGTGCCTGTCACGGTGCCGTAGTAGCCGTTTGTTCCTGTTACTTTCACGGTCTTTGATCCGGCGTGAACCGTATCTTCAGGATATTCTACGAGAAGAGGGCTGTCTCCGTCACCGGACGCAGTCAGCTCGACCGTGCCGGATCCGTCTCTGACTGTCGCTGTTACATCAGGCTTATGCTCTTCACCATCATAATAAATCACCGAAGGATCAGTCTTTATTACAGTATTTGCCTTGGTCAGCTCTTTTCCGATTGAAAAAGTCTTTTCAAGGCTTCCGCTGTAATTGCCCTCACCTTTGATTATAACTCTCGGCGCATTATCAGAGTCAGCTGATGCAGCTGCCGTATTGTTTACATATTCAAGCGAATAGTCCTTTCCTTCTATAAGGAGACCGCTCTTTCTGTCAGAATTGCTCGTATCCCTTACCGTAACAGAAGGCGTCACAGCTTTTCCGCCATTATATTTCTGATTTTCGATATCGTCGACACTGACTCCGTGGTCGCTTATTTCCTTTGGCACTACCTCCACGCTGATCTGCCGTCTGTCTTTAAAGTGAGACCCGCTTACAGCAGCTATGTTAAATGTATATGTTCCGGCATCCTTTACCTGTCCGGATCCGTCAAGCGAAACTGTATACTCTTTCCCCTGGACCAGCTCGTGACGTGTGCCGTCAGACCATCTGACATATACCTTTATTCCCTTCATGATCTTTGATTCAGGAATAACTGATCCCGTATATGCGATCTTATTGTCAGAACTTGTGATATCGCTGTCATTAAGGCTTCTGTCATCCACATCGAAAGCGACACTTGTCTTTCCGGAATAATTCGATCCGGCAAGAGCTATTATTGTAAGCCTTCCCGTAATTTTCCCGTCAGCTTCAGAAGACGATATGGTAGTCTTATAATCCTTATCCTTTTCGAGAGTCATTCCATTATAGACTACGTCATACTCAGGCTCTACCGTGCCTTCAGAGCCAATGCCTTCATATTTCGCATTAGATTTGATGTTGACGGTTACATCATTCGCGGTCTTGTCACTGTTATCCAGCTCCTTGCCCTTGATATTAAATTCAAAAGTCTTCTTTCCAGTATAATTGCCTGTACCTTCAATTGTGACAGTTCCCTTGCCTGTATCGGTGTTCGCTCCGTAGATCACATGATAGTCCGTCGAAGGATTAAGCGTCACTCCGGTAAGAGTATCACGGACAGATTCTACCTGAGGCGTTATTGTAGTCCCGGTATAAGTCTTCGGTGAAATAGTCTTCACTCCGCCCTCGAACTCAACATCCGTAGGATGATCATTACCAAAAAGCTTTACCGGACTTATCTTGAATGAATATGTATTCTCTCCAAAAGAATTTGCCGATTTCTTTCTTCCGTCAGCAGAAGATATCTTCACTGTACCGGTACCGGATACATTCTCTCCGTATGATATAAAATAATCGACTCCTTCCGTCAGCTCCTTATCCACCGATTTCACTTTTACGGAAGGCTTGTGTTGTTCTCCATTATAGTAATAAGTCCTGTCATCCGTCGGAGTGATTTTTGCTGTCGAAAGATCATATTTTACATATAAGGATCCGGTCTTCCGCCCTGTGAGGGCACTTCCTTCAGCCGGCTTGATCGTAAAATTCTTCTGTCCGACGATTGTCATTTCGCTATTGTATTCAATCACATAGTCTTTTCCCTCGTCGAGACTCACTCCGTTATACTGCACAAAAAGCTTTGGCGATACCTGAGATCCCGTATAGGCATAGTCATCACCGTCGCCTGTAACTGTCGTATCTGAAAGATCTCCTGTAAGAGTTACTTCGTATGATACAGTGCCGGTATATGCTCCCTTGCCCTGTACGTTTACTTTTATCTTTCCCGGCTTTGATGGAAGAGTGTAATTTATATCATAATCAATTCCTTTATCGAGAGCCGTATCAGAATATTTTTCTGCCGCTTTCCTTGTTACGGATATAGTCTTCAAACCGTCATAAAGTTCCTCTGATGCCGGGTGGCCTCCTGACATGATCATCTTGAATGCGGCTTTACCATTCTTGATATCATCGGAAGCATTCACTGTAAATAATGAACTGTCACTGATATCACCTGTGATCTTGAAATCTCTTGTGATGGGGCCGGAGCCTGTACATACTCCAATTCCCGTAATAACAGCCTTATAGTCTCCCGGCAGAAGAGGAGTCGCCACGTTTCCGTTTGAATCCTGGATGCTTAAGGTATAATCCGTACCTTTTTTCAGTTTTTCATTATTAAATTTTACCGCCGGCTCCGGAGTATGCTCTTCTCCGTCGTATTTGATATTTTCAATATTAGCTACTGAAGAATCCGTGAATATGCGGTTATTTATCTTATATTCAACGACCAGAGTGCCTGTGTAGTTTGTCGAATTCGGTGTGATTTTAAGAGAAGCTGTGCCCGGAGCCGTATTATTAGCATAGGACAATTTCATACCCGAAGCCGGGATCTTGCATTTCCCGTTGAAGGCGCTCAATGATACATCTGAGAAAACAACCGGGCTTCCCGTATAATCTACTGCGCTTCCATAAGTTGCGGAAGACGTATATATATTTTTTCCTTCGTCAGAAATATAATCTGTATGACTTCTCGCCTTCTTCTCAGTATTCAGTTTAACATCAGCCATTCCAAGAGGAAGGGACTTGACCGTCACTCCAAGTTGGCCTGTACCTTTCAGGGCTCCGTTGTCGGTAGCCGTTATGTTAAGAGGATATGGATTAGACCTCACATCTGCCTCTACTTTACCCGAAACAGTATAGTCACTTCCTTTTTTCAAAAGGACCGACTGCTTTTTATCGTCGCTGACGGGATAATATCTGAGCGCGATATCAGGATTTTTCGCGCTGCCGTTGTAGTAATATTCAAATCCTTTACCGGAAATTCTGGAATCATCCTTGTCATTGTTCTCGGCAACGATCTTTCCGACGGCAGGGTTCTCGGCAATGGCAATGGAGTCAAGAGATAATGGATTCACTTTATAGCGAACCGTCCTGCTTCCGAACCATACCGGATTGTCCTTTGACGCTTTGACTGTGATCTCCACAAGCGCACCGGTCTTCTCCATCTCCGATTCACTTGCCTTACTGTCGGTGACAAGTGAATAAGAGACCGTATAATTATCGGATGAAACCGTACCATCATTTTCTTTCAGGATGACTTTCGGTTTATTAGCTCCAATATAAGGCACCTGGTATACATTATTACTTAACTGATATTCGACTGTACTGTCTCCAGGATTTACAAGAGAAAGCACAGCGTCATCAGCAATGTCTTTTCCTATCTTATAGCTTATGGTCTTTGTACCGCTGTAGTTACCGAGTCCTTTTATGATGACCTTATGCTTACCCGGGGTCTTCGGCCAGTCCTTTTCATCCTTATCATCACCCGGCACCGTCTCAAAGTCAGATCCTTCTTTCAGAGTCACTTCCTGTACGCTCGGCGTATCAGTAACTGTGACAGAAGGCTTTGAATCAGAGCCATTTATCGAAGCCTCAGCCTTTACGTTATATATGTCTCTTGGAATAATCTTAAATGAGACTAAAAGAACACCGGAGTAGTTATTTCTGCCGGTAATACGGACTGTTGCGTTATCAGTTACATTCGATGCACTTATATAATTTACGACATAGTCAGTTATAGGCGTAAGAGTCCTGCCGCCGTCTTTAAGTACCACCTTTGGATTTGCAGTAGTACCATTATAGATAGTGGAGTAAGAAGATTCTGATTCGTATGTATTTGCCGTATCAGTCTCTTTCGGCGCAGTGCAGGTACCGCCGCCCAGTGTGACAGTAACAGACTTCAGACTGTTTTTCGCTATCGTAAAATTCTTCGACAGGCGGCCGCTTAAGTTTTTGCCCCTACCATCTATGGTCACGGTGGCAGTTCCCACCTTGCTGTTATTGGAATATGTCACCTTATATTCAGCCGGATTTACGGTGACGCTGTCTTTTCCTTTTGAGAAAATAAGTTCAGCGTCCACCTTCGTATCTTTTCCGGAATATGGCACACTGTCAGCAGCTTTTATGGAATATCCGCTGTCAGCTGCTCCTATATAAGCTTTACCAATTGTAAAGGTACCGCTCAGTTTGCCACTGTAATTTCCTTTTCCATTTATTGTGTATTTAGCTGTTCCCGCATTTGTATTATCAGAAAACGATACGGTATAATCCTTATTCTGTGAAAGATTTTTCCTATTCTCATCCGTCACACGTATATAAGGCCTAATAGAAGAGCCGGTATAAGTAAATGGTCCACTTACTGAAGAGCTGAATCCATCCATGGATTTAGGTGTGATCTTATATGTAAGTTTTGCTGACTGATTCTTGTAATCGCCTTTTCCAACTATTTTTGCTGTTGCAGTACCGGCATCGATATTATTTGAATATTCAAGATCATAATCAGATCCTGCCTGAAGTTTGTCGCCATTAATAATGAGCCTCGGCACATTTTCACCTGTCAGGGTAATAGGACTTCCTGTATAGACAGCAGAATAAGCTGATGTGAATGTCCCGTTTTCGGGAGTCAGCGTTTCATCCAAAAGTCTTATTGTCAGATCTTTATTAAAATCGCCGACTATCTTATATTTTATCTTCCATGTACCTGTGAAATTCTTGATTCCCGTCACTGTAGCCGTGGCAGTTCCGATTTCATTATTTTCAGAATAAGAGACTGTATAATCGGTGTCCTCAGTAAGATCCCTATATTCCGGCCCATCATCTCCATTTGAGCAGACCTTAAGAGACAGCTTCAGATTCTTTATGCCTCCGTCATTTACATAAACTGCAGATGAGTTTGCTTTTCCTATTCCATCTCCTTTGTCAGTAACGGAAAGATCCTTACCATTTGCAGTGATTTTGATGCTGCCGTCTTTATCGGTTCTGCCGTAATTTGCGACAATATCATTTGCCTTTATTTTGAACGGAACTTTAATGGAACCCGTAAATCCATTATCTTCATTGCCGGTAAGAGTAACAGTGCCTGTACCGACACTTGTATTGTCGGAATATGAAAGTGTATTATTTAATATCTTTGAAGTATCATCGGGTATTAGTGCTGTATCCGTGCCCTTATATTTAATAGTAAGGTCGGAAAGCGTCGGCTTTACTTCGTTTCCGGTGTAGGGAAAAGAGTCCGCGCTTACGGTAAGTATATTTGAAATATCGGTCTTGTTGTCACTGGAATATGCCTGTTCTACCTCGTAAGTCTTTGTTCCTTCATAATTCCCGATGCCGTTCAGCGTAACGGTATAAGTGATCTTTGACGATGATACGCTTTTTCTTACTGCTTTTGCAGTAAAGTCCGTATCCTGCGTGAGTTCCCTGCCATTTACGGAAAAGTCTTTTACAGTTGCCTTGTCATTTGAAGAATTAATGCCTATGTAATCGGACGGCTTGTCACCAGAAAGCGACCCTAATTCAATGGAAGCCTTATTTATCGTAAAGTCAAGGCTGGCGCTGAGCCCGGACTTATCTCCGACTCCTGTTACCACTGCCGTACCGGTGCCGGCATTTACATTATTCTGATAGGAAACATTATAATCAGTGCCTTCAATCAGCTGCGTGTTCCCTGCTGTGATATTTACAGGCGGATTTTTCTCTTTTCCATCGTATATTATAGATTCCGCACTTGAGAGTGAAGCTTCGTATACAAATATTTGACGCTTTTTTACAGTCTTTTCACCGTATGTCGCAGTAAGATTTGCAGTACCGTCAGCAACTGCTGTCAGTTTCCCGTCAGAATAAGTTGCGACAGATTCATTATCACTTTGAAGAGTCACATCTCTTTTCCTGCCTGCAGGATCTGCATCCGCCGTGATATCAAGGCTATCGCCTTTTTTCATAAAAATAGCGCCAGTCTGTCCGTCAGAAAAATCTATTGACTTTACATCAGAAGGAAGTCCAGCCTGTCTTATCTCCGACCTCTCCATTACTGAAACATTTTTTACTTCCTGATCTCCCGGAAAAGAGACCGCATTTGATTCACTTGTTTGGAAATATCCGACATCAGAACCATCGACCTGGATGTTTATGGAATAAATCTCTCCGGCAGCCAGATACATCTTCTGTGAAGATTCATTTTTGAAAGTTACTTTTTTTGTGACCGCAGTTGATCCACTTGTATTGTCAACCTTTGCCTGGGAGAACGCATCGGTTTCAAGATCAGTCCTTTCGTGATCATCAAGGATGGGCGTCTCCATATTCGGAAGATCCTGATAGATGACAGGAATGAGCGTGACGCTTTTTCCGGCGGGAACGATCAATTTAATGCTGAATGAGTCGAGAATGCTGGAGTTATTTTCAGCGGCGGTAGAAGTAAAAGTCTCGCTGATGGTAGAACCATCTGTAAGAGTACCCGATGAAATCTGATCTGTCTCATCAGTTATCTTGTTTCCTGCGAATGCGACAGGCTGAAGTCCTGTAGATGCGAATGCCGTAAATCCCGCAACAACTACTGCGGCTATCTTTTTAAACAGTCTGTTCTTTCTATCTCCTGTCATAAAAGAAAAACTCCCTTCTTTCATGTCCCGATTCGAAGAATCGGGACTATTTGCAACGCTCAGCACGACAAGTCGCGCCAAGGGACACTATTCACTATTATTATATCAAAGCGCGAGAAAGTATTCACTTTCTGCGCCAATTTATACTCATACATTATCTATATCGTGTAGCTTGGTGGAAATATTAACCGTAAATGCAAATGAATCCGACGGAAAGAATATTACTTTAGCAGAAGGGAAACAAAAAAAGCGCCCGGCACGACAAGTCGTGCCAAACGCTGCAAGGGAAACAAAAAAGCGCCGGCACGACAAGTCGTGCCAAACGCTGCAATTGGTCACGACACTTCGTGTCGTGACAGTACTAAAATCGGATTGCAGCGCATTGAAGTGCGAACTTCGTTCGCAGCGCTGCAACTGGTCACGACACTTCGTGTCGTGACAATACTAAAATCGGATTGCAGCGCATTGAAGTGCGAACTTCGTTCGCAGCGCTGCAATTGGTCACGACACTTCGTGTCGTGACAATACTCGAAGCGACAAGATTTGAACTTGCGACCTCCGCGTCCCTAACGCGGCGCTCTACCAAGCTGAGCCACGCTTCGTAATGAGGATTCCTGTACCGCATGGCACGACAAGTCATGCCAAACGGAACAATCTCTGGAGCTCCGACACTTCTGGCACGACAAGTCGTGCCAAGCGGCGCAATCTCTGAAGCTCCGACACTTCTGGCACGACAAGTCGTGCCAAGCGGCGCAATCGATGCGACTGGATTCGAACCAGCGACCTCAGCGTCCCGAACGCTGCGCTCTACCAAGCTGAGCCACGCATCGCGATTTCTTCATGCAAGAGATTTTGCATTCTCAAGCGCAAGGCGTGCTCCACCATATATCCCTGCGTCGTTACTAAGATATGCTAACAGAATCTTTGTGTTTTTGCAAGCATGAAATACATATTTTTCAAAAGATTTTTGCACTCCTGCTCTTAAGTCCTCTCCGGCTCTCGAAACTCCGCCTCCCAGAATCACAGCTTCCGGGTTTAAAATGTCAGAAATATTCGCTATTGCCCTTCCCAGATAATCAGCCGCTTCGTCTATTACATCCTTTGCCAGACTGTCTCCAAGCCTTGCCGCGTCGTATATTTTCTTGGCGCTTAGTCTCTGCTCTCCTGAAAGAATGCTGTCGGAATATTGCATGCGCTTTTTTGCCAGTCTCACTATTCCCTTAGCACTCACGTATTGTTCCAGACAGCCATGGCGACCGCAGCTGCAGGCTTCGCTTTCTCCCGGATTTACGATAATATGTCCTATTTCTCCGGCGGCTCCTTCACATCCTTTAAGTATCTTCTGTCCTTCTATGATTCCGCCGCCCACTCCGGTTCCAAGCGTTATCATAACCAGACTTTCCGAGTCTCTTCCGGCTCCCATCCAGGCTTCGCCGAGCGCCGCAAGATTAGCGTCGTTTGCGGCCTTTACAGGCATATGCATAAGTTTTGCCATGGTGCCTTCGATATCTATAACTCCCCAGCCCAGATTCACACAGCGATTTACAGTGCCGTCATTTCTTACAGGTCCCGGAACCCCAATACCCGCGCCGACTACATCTTCCAAAGAAATTTTTCCGGCTGACATTATGGACATGGCAGTTCTCGCCGCATTCGGCAGGATCCTTATTCCGCTCTCGGTCTTGTCAGTAGGGATCTCTGCCTTGAACCTAAGCCTTCCGTCCCTGGAAAAGATCCCTATTTTAGTTGTAGTACCTCCTATATCTATTCCAATTGAATATCCGCTGCTCATCAGTTCCCCGTTCCATTGTTATTCTGACTGCTTCCGTCGGCAGCATTTTCTCCGGTATTATTTTCTTCTCCGCCGGTCGTCTCATTCCCGCTGCCGGCGTTGGTTCCTGCATTGTTCCCGGCATTATTTCCGGTTTCATTATTCCCACCTGCATTATCGGTCCCGTTACTTCCTGCCGTTGTATTGCCTGACTGATTATTCTGAGTCTTTTGAGCATCAGAGTTCTGATTATTCGCATTTTCTTCTGCCGGCTGATTATCCGTCTCTGAAGCAGTATCAGCGTTAGTCTCTGTTTTATTCCCGGCATCATCTTCATCAGCTGCCGGTGCGGGAAATTCAGCCGGCTCCAGTCCGGCATGAATAATGTCCATATATTTTTTCCAGATCTTCAGAGCCGTCGCATTATATCCCTTTCCATTCATGGATGTCGGGGTATCGTAGCCAAGCCAAACGCCGGTCGTATAATAAGGAGAGTAGCCTACGAACCAGAGATCTTTCGCCTCGTTTGTGGTACCTGTCTTTCCGGCGGACGGCATATTATTGGCAAGCGAATAACCCCTTGCCGTACCTTCGGTGACTACCTTCTGCATAATGCCGGTCATCTCCCTGGCAGCTTTCTCCTTATAAATTTCCTTGGTCTTCTGGTCGACCTCATATATCTCCTTGCCGTCAGACCTGGTAATTTTCAATATACAGGACGGATCCCTGTAGCACCCGTCATTTTCAATGGCAGCAAAAGCCTTGGTCATCTCCAGAACCGAGACGCCTTTTGTCAAACCTCCGATGGACGCTGCCGGTATCTCGTCACTTTTTAATATATTGGAAAACTCCATCTCATGAAGATATGACAATCCCTTCTTCGGACCGATCTCCTCGAAGAGCTTCCATGCGACAGTGTTTCTTGACATAGTAACAGCTTTTGTAAGCGTCATGTGTCCGAGGAACTTGCCATCAGCATTCTTAGGACCGTTCTCTACCGGTGAGTCGTCAAGATCTGAATCAGGAGTATATTTGCCCTCAAGAGCCGGAGTATATACGATCAGCGGCTTTATCGATGAGCCCGGCTGCCTGTAACTCTGAAATGCCCGGTTCAGGGTATAACCGCTCTGATCCTGAGATCTTCCTCCGACAATGGCTCTTACCATTCCCGTAGAATTATCTATCGTGACAGCAGCTGACTGGAGCTTATAAATTCCCTTGTCAGATTTCTCCTGGGACTTTGCAAGTTCTGTGTCTATCTCATTCTGAAGAGCCGACTGCATATCAAGCGAAATGGAAGTATATATCCGGTAACCGCCTGTATACAACTGTTCGCTGCACTTGTCGTACTCCTCATCATATTCCTTCTGATATGCTTCCCTCTCCTTATCTTTGTTGAAATTGTATTTAAACGTGAAGCCGTCAAGCTTCATAAGAGTCCTTGTAGCGCAATATGTTATATATGTCGTGGGATAATCGTAATGTACTCCTTCCGGACGCTTCAGCGTGATAGTCTCGCCGACTGCGCTGTCATAGGTCTCGCGCGATATTTTACCGTCATTAAGCATGTTCTTAAGGATGAGATTTCGCCTCATAAGAGTATTATCCATATGAAGCACAGGATCATAGTATGAAGGTCTGTTCGGTATTGCGAGAAGGAAGGCAATCTGAGACAGATCCAGATCCGTTACCGATTTATCAAAAAAGCCTCTTGCGGCAGCTTCCAGACCATAATAACCGTTACTGAAATTGATATTATTGAGATAGAATTCCAGGATCTCATTCTTGGAATATTTTTTCTCAAGCTCGGTCGCTATATAGATCTCCTCGATCTTTCGCTCCCAGGTCTTATCCTGTGTCAGAAATACATTTCGAGCCAGCTGCTGGGTAATCGTACTTGCTCCCTGAGTCACTCTTCCGTTTCTAAGCATCGCTATCACTGCGCGCACTATTGCCTTGTAATCGACTCCGTGATGAGAATAAAATTTCTTGTCCTCAGTCGCGATCGCAGCGGTCTTTACGTATTCAGGAATATCATTATATGAAATATAGTACCTGTCCTCTCCGTTTCTTAAAACCGAGAGAACATTGCCCGACGCATCATAAGCTATGCTTGTCATATTTTTCTGAAAAGTATTCTTGTCCGACGCTGCCACAAGAGACACAGCATCCTTATGAAGCGCATTTACCTTTGTTGCGTATCCGCCGGCAAAATACCATGCCAGGGCACCCACGGCAATTATCAGAAGCGTAAGCTGCAGGCCAAGAAAGATTTTAAGACCAATATGCTTCTTTTTTCTCTTTTTTCTCACGGAACGTGCCATATTATTTCTGATCCTGTCATTTCCTATTGCTCAAATTCTCAATGTATTATACTATCGTGAATGAAGTCATGTCAAAATTACGAAAAGAGGTATGCCATGCCGGATCTTTCGAACAAAAACATCATATATAAAACTATCTCCAACGGAAAAGATATGTCCGTCACAATTTCAAATCTGGGCGCTGACATAATAAGCATAATGGTGCCTGACAGGGAAGGGCATATTTCCGATGTTGTGCTGGGCTTTGAAGACCCTGACAGCTACCGGACAAACCCGCCGTCTTTCGGAGCTCTCGTAGGACCTTACGCGAACAGAATAGAAGGCGCGTCTTTCACTATTAACGGAAAGACCTATCATATCGAGGCCAATGAGGGAAAAAACACCCTCCACAGCGGCTCGGATCCATTTCATCACAGATTCTATGACATAGTGAACTCTGACTCTTCGTCTGTTACGCTTCGGCTTAATGCTCCCGACGGTGATCTCGGCTTCCCCGGAAACAGAGAGGTCACTGTAAAATATGAAGTCACTGACGATAATTCCCTCTCCATCTCATATCATGCAACATCCGACGCCTTGACAGCCATGAATCTCACAAATCACTCTTATTTCAATCTAAACGGACATGACAGCGGATCGATTTTAGACCATATAGTATGGATTGATTCCGACTCATACACAGTCACTGACGAACATTCAATTCCGCATGGAGAAATCGCATCACTTGATGGTACGCCGCTCGACTTCAGGACTCCGAAAAAGATTGGCGAAAGGATAGGGTGTGATTTTAGTCCGATCGTAAACACAAGCGGCTATGACCAGAACTATGTTCTAAAAACATGCGGCAAAGTAATCCCCGTCGCAAGTCTTTACAGTGAAAAAAGCGGCCGTAAGATGACGGTCTTTACTGATATGCCGGGATTGCAGCTTTATTCCGGTAACTTTATTTCTCCGGAACCCGCAGGAAAGGGCGGAGTGCATTATATTAAAAGAGCCGGTGTGGCTATGGAGACTCAGTTCTTCCCGAACGCCATAAATGTCCCGTCCTTTATGCAGCCGCTGGTAGGTCCGGACAAGCCCTTCGACAGCACGACCATCTATCAGTTCACGACTTAATGCACTAAAATTTTCCAAAACGATCCGGATGTATCCGTCACCGGATCCATTCGCTTTCATATAATTCTTGAAAGGCAATAAAATGAAGAAAATAATACTGACCGGCGGCGGTACAGCCGGACATGTAACACCAAACATCGCACTTCTCTCTGATCTTAAATCAGACGGGTATGAGATTTCATACATAGGTTCCTACAGCGGAATGGAAAAGGGACTTATTGAAGCTGAAGGCATTCCCTATTACGGGATCTCATCAGGAAAGCTCCGCCGTTATTTTTCCAGAAAAAATTTCAGCGATCCCTTCCGCGTCATCCATGGATATTTCCAATCGGTACGACTTATAAAAAAAATCCGCCCCAATGTCATTTTCTCTAAAGGAGGATTTGTATCCGTTCCCGTAGTCCTCGCCGCAAAACACTGTCATGTGCCGGCGGTCATACATGAATCTGATATGACTCCGGGACTTGCTAACAGGATAGCAATGAGGGGAGCTTCACGCGTACTCTGCAATTTTCAGGAGACAGTTCCTTTAATAAAGGGAGACCGAGCAGTATGGACAGGCACTCCGATTCGAAAAGCCCTTCTGCACGGAGACAAAAAAGCAGCCCTTTCTTTCACCGGCTTCGACAAGATACAAACAAAACCGGTACTGCTTATAACAGGCGGAAGCCAGGGATCGGCTTTTATCAATAACGCTGTCCGGTCATCCCTTCCGGATCTGCTGCCGCAGTTTAATATTATCCATTTGTGCGGAAAGGGTAATCTGGATCCGGAACTTTCAGCCAAAGAGGGTTATGCACAATATGAATACATATCAAAAGAACTTCCTGACCTTTTTGCCCTTGCCGATTTGATCATCTCACGCGCCGGGGCAAATGCGATTTTCGAGATATTAAATCTCGCCAAACCCAATATCCTTATTCCTCTGTCACTCAGGGCAAGCCGCGGCGATCAGATCCTGAACGCCAGATCTTTTGAAAAGCACGGCTTCTCAAAAGTTCTTGAAGAAGAAGATGTTAATAAAGACACTCTTGCAAAAGCAGTCTTTGATGTATATAAAAACAGAGACGAATATATATCCAATATGAAAAAAAGTCCTCAGAGTGACGCCATACCCAAAATAATAAAGATATTGGATGACGCCGCCCTGAAGACTCATAAATAAGTCTCTTTCACATCTTCAGACGTTTTGCCAAATCTTTTATTTCATCTGCAGTGATACCGGGATGGGTGAATGTCAGCAAGCCCTTATTATTTGCCGCATCCTTATATCTTGGTATCAGATGCATATGAAAATGGAAGACCGACTGTCCGGCGACTTCATTATTATTCTGCAGAATATTAAAGCCGTCGCATCCCAGCACCTCTGTCATATGAATTGCCATCTTCTTAGCAAGAGGCATTATTCTCTCAGCCTCCTCATCGCCAAGCTCATAGATATTCTTATAATGATTCTTCGGCAGGATCAGAGCATGACCAAGCGACACGGGATCCGCATCCAGAATGATTCTGAAATAATCATCCTCATAGATGGTATTTGTCGGAATGTCTCCGTTTGCCAGTTTACAGAAAATACAATTTTCGTCCTTCATTTCTTCTCTCCTTTATCTATTAATATCATGACTCTGAAAAGGGAAAAATCCTGTCAAGCATATTCAGCTGTCTCAGATTACCCTTGGCAGTCATGTCTCCAACTCCGAAAGCTCTCTGAAAAGTCTCTCTTCCACCGACTATCCGATCCATTACACCGGGGCTTATTCTGGCATAGACATTCACATGATCTGCTTTGCCGTATTTCACAGTCAGTTTTTTGCCGGCTACGTCAAGTGTCAGAGGATTATGATTTCCCTCTATCTCAAACTGGTATACTGCTCTGAAATCAGGATCAGGATTAAACATACCTTTGAAATCAGAAATATATTCTCCTTCATCAGAATCCACTCCAAGCATATCGCGGTACAGGGAAGACAATTCTTCAATATCAGCTTTCTGCTGCCGTACATAGTTATCATCGGAAACAAACTGTGAGAGCTGCTCGCTTTCTTCCGGTGTCAGATCCATCTGCTGTGAATGCAGGACGGTCTGCCTGACAGCCTGATTGGAGCCCGGCAGTTCCTTTGACTTCTGCGATACGGCTCGATACATGCTCTCCGTCCTTTTCTCTATTATCTTCATATATTCCGGATTTGTCTCAAATTCATTCAGATCATCCACATATCCGCACAATCCGTCACAGGTATGTCCGCCCAGTATCTGCCATGCGTTTTCCAGAGTCAGCATGCCTTCCCGCTCGCCATAAGTGGTTGACATAACTACAGGCTGCATATAGATCTGCCTTATCATATCCTTGTCGCCGTAAAGCCAGCAGGCATCCAGAAACTGCGTCATATATCCGCCTATTCCGAGCCACTCAACAGTAGACGCGAGAATGATGCCGTCGGCGCCCTTCATGGTATTCGGAAGAGTCGCGATACCGTTTTTATATTCGTAAATATTAATGTGCTCAACGGTGACTCTCAGTTCTTTAAGAACATTTTCCATCTTCTTCGTCACATAGAGTGTGGGATCGTCAAGCACGCCTCTTCCGCCGTAATATATATTTATCTTCATATAGAACTCCTGTACTAACCAAAAGATATATAAAGTATAGAATGTTCCAATATGAAAATCAATGTACCAAAAGCCTGTACTCCTCATTCGCAAAAATTATCACATCATCAGCCGAAAGCTTCTCCGGTTTCTTGTAATTTACTATCTTCCCATTCAAAAATGTTCCATTTTTTGAATTAAGATCCTCAAGCATAACTCCGTCATCAGTTTTTACTATTCGCGCATGATGACGGCTGACACCCTTTGACTTCAAAACTCCGTCATTTTCTCCTTCTTTTGAACCTATCCGGTATGATTCCTTGCTGATGACAAAATCCGACTCCCCGCCGTCTCCCTGATACTTCAAAACATAGGATACAGGTTCTCTTCTTGTATTTTCCGTCCTGCTAAGAAGTACCGTAGGCTCGTCATAGTCATCTGCAGGATCATATATATAATCTTCTTTCTTCGGACGTTCGCCGATGGATTTCCTTTTCCAGGTCTGGAGGCGTTTTTTAGACTTATCTTTTATTTTTGATAAGATTTTTTTCAGGATGTCTTTTATATATTCAACCGGAGAATCCGAAAAGGTAATATCATTTTCATTATCCTTTCTTTCATCTGATCCTTGTACATCGGAAACACTCAAGTCAGTTGTCTCATTTTCTTCCTCAGCATGAAATTCAATTTCTTCTTTTACCTCAACCTTGGAATCTTCTTTATTTTCCGCTTTACCGCAATATGGTTGCACCGCATCAGCCAGATCATCTCCGGTAAATTCACCTGTACTGACTATTTTATACAATTCGTAACACAGCTTCGTCACTTCATTGTCGCTGTGATCCGTATTCTCAAGAAGAAAATTCATCACAAGGATCATATCCTGATTGAAATCAGACATTATCCCCGGACAATAGCAGAGCTTGGTTCTGATATGCGAATTCTCCTCTCGAATAAATATAGTATCGCTTGACAAAAACAGGGAACTGCGATTCAGGAGAAATCTGTTTATCTCATCAAAAGCTGCAGCAAGACAGATGATTATTTCTGCCAGGATCTGAACCGACAGTCTTTTTGATGAAAGATAATCCATAAGCGACCTGCATCCTGTAATGTCATACCAGTACTGCAGTTCATTATCCTTTGATACAGTAACGAACCTTAAAAGTGAGCTTATCCTGTTTCTCTTCAGCATCTCTTCCTCATAATCAGAGTATATCTCACCTCCTCTAAGTATCAGATAGCTCCTGTCCATAGTCCTCTGATATTCAAGCTCCATCATTACCTCCTTATCCGGCCGATAATGTCCTCTCCGGCCTCCGAAAGTCTGAATGCCTTAACCGTGTCAAATTCCATTTCCCTGCATTCCGCCGCCTTCAGGGATTCTCTGTATACTTCATATCCGCACAGGATAGCTGATCCAAGTAAAATCATGCAAATAGAAAAGACAGCCGCTGCCTCCACGGTATACACACCCGGCAGCGATATTTTATTTTCATATATTCCTGCTGATTCAGCCATACAGTTTCCCGCCCGTAACAATTAAAATGACCACATATCCGGCGAGCACAAACGGCAGAAAAGGCAGGCGGCTTTTCCTTGTAAATCTACCTCTCATTATTCCGAATATTCCGAAAAATGCCGCCAGTACCAAAGAAATAAAAAGCAGTGCCATGTTAATAAAAAAGCCAAGATATATACCGGTAACCATAAATAAAACCGCATCCCCGCTTCCCACAGCGCCTGATGATACGTGACTTATAAGAAGCATAGCCGCGCCTATCAGAAATCCTCCGAAAATATCATAAATACTCTGTTTCTGCCATACCATATGAAAGACGATTCCGGCCATTGCCATGACAAGCGGAAGCACCATACCCACCCGCTTCCTTTTTATGTCTTCCAGACTCATTACCCCAAGCATACCCAGCATGCCTATACTTTCCATATCCTAACCTCCGCATTTACCGCATTTCTTATATCCTGCCTTTTTTGCCTCTTCCACACTTATTACATTCAGGGTCCTTTTTAGTCCCGGACAATCGATCTTTGAATGATAATTAGTCCCGTAATCCGTAACATACCAGTATGACTGTTTCTTCTTCCCCTTCCTGCAAAAACCGCATGGCTTATATCTTGCTCCGCTTTTATTTCTTGCAGATTTCAATGCCCTGTCAGACACGGATCTTATAGACAGACTTAAGTAATGGCAGGACCTTGTCATATGGTAAGATTTGCCATGTTCCGTCACATAGCACAGGTTTTCCTTATTTTTCTCCATGGACGGATTCCAGCCCACCCACCGTCTGGCCGAAGCTTCCTGTCTTATAGATATTCCCTTTATCTTAAAGACCCCTGTCGGTAGAACACAGCTGTAGCTGCATACAAGCTTTACATCCGTATCGCTCACACTGCTGCCGGATGTATTCAGTCCTGCATAAGATCCCTTTATCCATTTTACGGGAATGTCTCCTCCGGCAGCTTCAGCTAAAAACACTCCTTTAAGTACTGCTGTACTTCCATGATCATCAAGAATCGCCACACGCCTTACCGCGTTATTCATGGCTCTGGATAATTTGATTTCTACCGACAGCACTCTCATGAAAAACAGCATTGTCACAAACAGACAGATAAATAAAGGAAATACTACAGCAGCTTCGACAGTATAGCTTCCATCAAATAAGAAAGGGACGCACAGGGATGTCTCCTGGTGCCTGGCATGTTTACAGGCGAATATATGCAGGGTTAAATTTTTACTGTATGTCATTTTTCTTTTTTTATGCCCGGCTACAGGAAACATCCCTCTATGTCTCTTCTCTGTCATCTTATAATTCTGATCCCGTCTATATATGAAGCGCTGATCCGGCAGCTTTTTGAATACATGAAATTTTCAGATCCGCCTGTTATCCCCAGAAAGACAGGTCCGGAACTCATATCTGTCTCAATTGTCGCGCTGTATATAAGGTTATCCATTTTAACAGTTTCGTATCCCTCATTACGGTTAAGCGACTTCTCTATAAGATCCATGCCCCTTAACCCAAGCTTTTTCTGTGATGTCACGGCAAGAAAAATCCTGAGATAATCCTCGTATGAAAGCCCCACTTTTGTTGCTACAGCCTTCCTTTTATTATCAAAGCAAAGCGGTAGTTCCGCCAGAGCCGAATTCCATGATTTTGAATCCTTGACCGCAGGCACTCTTTCGCCTGACAAAAGTGTTCTCATATCGAGAAGGCTTTCTCCATATGCCCAGGCGGCAATTATTCCTGCCTTTACAGCCTCCACTACCACGGGATTTACACTTGCGCCCGCAAGAGCCGTTGCCAGAGAGCCCGCTTCTGCGGTTTTTGCTGAATCAGCATATATCGCCGCCATATTCACAGCTTCCCTCATCAGCATTATCTTTCTTACTGTTCCAAGAAGGTTTGATCTGTCATCATTTTTTCCGCACAATATATATTCAGTTCCATAAGACAGGGCATTCCCTTCGGATGGATTTATATATGTCCCCAGATTATCAAATACATATTGCCCATATAGTGCTCTCGTAATCAGATCTCCGGAATTTACAGAAGAACTTCCCTTTCTCAGTCTTCTTTTCGATACAGCTTTAGAAAAGTCAGCCGATTTATCCGAAGCCTTGCTTCCGTCCGGCAGATATAGCGACAAGCTTTTAGCCTTCTTCTTTTTCTTTGCTGATGGAATGGGATCATCTACTCCGGTCCAGTCTTTTTCGGGATAAGATTTTGCCTCAGTGCCGTCATCCTCAAAGGAATCCGGGTCTTTCAAAGCTTTTTCTCCGTTATTCAGCTGATCCGATACGGCGTCTACTCCCTTGTCGGCAGATTCGGCGTCATCAGTACTATTTTTTATCTTGTCAAGCGCATCTCCAGGTATAGCAGTAAGCTCTTTTTTTGCCGCAAGTTTTATGAAGGCAGCGCCACCATTATCGGTGAGATAGCCAACATTACTTATGGCACAAGCACCGGGACGGAGTCTTAGAAGATCCAGCTCATTCTTTCCTGTATCGCTTATGGCATTTTCTTCCATTCTCTTCAGCATCCTGTCTTCAAGCACAGCGATTTTTGCTGTATCTCCTGACAGTGTCACATCGAGTCCGGTTATTCCATAATCATCCCACAGCTTGTCCACATACATGGAATATAAGCTCTCGGCAGATACCAGGCTTATATCATCGGCTCTGACCGAGAGCATACGGATCCTTACGGATTCCGCCATTGTAAAGGCCAATGACAGCATTGTCAGCATTATCAATGCCAGAAAAACTGTCATTCCTCCGTCAGCTTCAGCTAGATTTGCTTCACGTTTGAATTTATTGTCTTGAATATGGAATTTACAAGCTTCGTAATCTTGTCTTTGAAGATTATTACTATGCCAATAAGCACCACCAGAATCAATATCACCTCGACTGTGCCAATGCCATCCTCCTCCATCAGAAAATCCGACAAATACCTTTTTAATCCCGTTCCTTTTTTGTTGTTTTCCATGCTTTTTTCCCTTTCTATTGCATATTTGATGTGACTCCGCTCAATGCGGGATATATTAGAACCACAAGTATCACCATAAGAAGACATATCATTGGCGCCAGGAGCTCTGTTGAAAGCTTTTCTCCACGCGCTCTGATCCCGTTTCTCTCGCTTTCATATATTTCCTTTCTTTCGTTCAGAAGCTTCTCAGAAAGTGTCCCGGTACCCCTGTCCATATCAGAGATGATCATCATCACAAGTTTCTTAAAATGACGGTCTTTACTTTCTGTTCCAAGTTTTCTTAATGCTTCTCTCTCTCCGGCTCCCGAATCGATCTCATTCACTGCTCTTACTATAAGCTCATATCCCGGCCGCTCTCTTGCTTTTCCTTTTTTCTCCTTGATATATGTTTCTGAAATACGTTCAAAGGCGTTTTTTACTGTTATTCCCGATGATATATATAAAGAAAGCGAGCTGATGATATCCGTATAATCGCGCTCCATATCCTTCTTCCGGGCATCTTCTCTCTTTTTCTCTTCTGCTTTCTTTCCTGCAATTATTCCAATCGCAGCTGCAATTCCGAGAATCGACAAGGTGATCCCTCTGTTATCGGACTTCTGATACCATCTGAGATTTCTGCCGTTTAATTTTGAAGGAAGCCTTAATTGTTCTTTTCCTTTTTTATCAGCTTGATTAGCTTCTGTCTCCACTGCCCGTTTAAATCCTTCCCTGCTGTCAGTCTCAGGCGGGAGTAGTCTTATCGGGAATGAGAGATATGATCTGTGATCTCCCGCGGAAAGCTCAGCCGCGCATTCTATTATCACAGGATCAGAAATGCTTTTTTCAGTAAGGATTTCTCCATTATCTCCTATGTAATCACCGTCCCCGAAACTTATATGCGATATGACAAGGCCATTACAATAGGATTTTCTGACATCGAGATCTGTCTTTACTTCTGACAGGCTCTTATTATCTCCTTTAAGAGTCTTTTCTATCTCGGCTTCTGCCTCCTTGAATAATTTCTCTGCCTGCTTTTTTGTCAGCTTCTTCTCTGTAATCTTTATTTTTATTTTTTCCTTCTGCTTCCCGTCGCTGACGAGATATGTCTCATCTTTCTCATCCTCATCCACCTCAGGTCTTGCAGCATATTTTACGGGCGTATTTTCAGATACTGCAGCGCTTATGCAAAGGATCAGAGCCAGAACCTCAACTATATAAAGCAGCTTTGCCGCTTTCTCAGGAATGACACCGCCTGAGTTTTTGATTATGAAAAAAACGGCTGTCAGAGAAGCTGCCGGGATTATAATTTTCACAGACACTCACCTCTCCTTATTATTTTCCTGCCGAACAATATGGCAAATACATATACGATAAGCATTGCCGTCATCAAGCCTATGCCCTTTATTTCTCCATAAAGCGGAGCTGTAAAGTCCGGTGACACGATTCCTATATATAAAAGGATCAAAGCCGGCATGACACTCATTATCTTTAATTCAAAGCGCTTTTCGCTTGTCATTGCTTCAATCTCATCCACAAGTTCCAGCCGCTCCCCTATCTCCGCAGCCGATCTTTTTATGTCTTCCGTATAACCTCCGCCGAGCCGCTTGGCAAATGAAAAGACGTTGGCAAATTCACGGACTTCCCTGTAAGGCTCTTCATCAGCAAACTCAAAGAACGCTTTCTCAACAGGAGTCCTGAGCCTCACAGCCATATTTATCTTATGAACAGACGGAACTATACAGGATTCATCCCCGAATATCTCCTTCAGTTCCTTCTCGGCCATTAAAAATGCGTTTTCAATAGACGCTCCTCCGGACACGGAAGACGTGAGTGAATTTAACAGTTCCCTGTATTCCTTTCTGAATTCCCGGTCACGCTCATACCTCATATCCTCTCCGGTGATCTTGAAGGTCAGAAGATAGGCCGGAACAATAAAAACCATTCCCCAGGGACTTCTGTATCCTATATAAGAGACAGCTGCTGAAATAAATGCCGGACAGATCAGGCGGATAAATGTCCACTTCTTATTAGTTTTTCCCGTTTTTTCAACTCGCCTTCCTTCTTCCATACACCGTCTCCCTTGTATAAATAAAGCGGTCTGAGTCTCACCTCTCCATCCGCTATTCCGTCCGTCTCTCTTATCTCAAGGAGTTTTCTGGACCTGTCTCTCATCCTGCCGAGATGTATGAAGATATCAATTCCAGACACTATCTGCTGCCTTATTGCTCGAACGGGCAGGTCGATCCCTCCCTGCAGCACCATGGTTTCTATCCTCGCTGCCGTATCTTCTGCAGAATTCGCGTGTAAAGTTCCCATTGTACCGTCATGCCCAGTATTTAAAGCCTGCAAAAGTTCCAGTGCCTCAGCCCCACGGCATTCTCCTATGATGATGCGGTCCGGACGCATTCGTAGCGACGTCTTTACAAGATCTCTTATTGATATCTCCAGGTTCCCATCCAGAGATCTCTGTCTGCTCTCCAGCCTCACCAGATCCGCGATACCCCTTACCTGCAGCTCAGCCGAATCCTCTATTGTGATCACGCGCTCAGACCTCGGGACATATTCGGTAAGCGCATTCAAAAAAGTCGTCTTACCGCTGGATGTACCTCCGGATATCATAATGTTGTATCCTGCCTCTACGAGATCTTTCAAAAACTCCGCTATCTCCCGGCTAAGTGTTTTGTACCGTATCAGCTTTTCCATAGTGATGGGATCTTTTGGAAATTTTCTTATTGTGATAATGCCGCAATCCACAGCTGCCGGAGGCAGCACTATGTTTACTCTGGCTCCGGATTCCGGCAGCCTGGTATCTAGTATAGGCCTGGTCTCATTCACTACCTTGTTTTCCTTGCCGGCTATGTGCTGTATCAGATCCAAAAGTCTCTCCGGCGGTCTGAAAGTCAGACCGGTCTCGATTATCTCTCCGTTTTTTTCAATAAATATATGATCCGGTCCATTTATCATTATCTCGGAAACCGCATCATCCTCCAGAAAATCCTCAATGATATCGAGCCGGCGGAGAGAATTGAAAATTTTCTTTTCCAGCTTTTTTCTTTTCTCCACAGATATAGGATATTCACTGGCAATAGCGCATATCTCCGTACGGATCTGAGACAGGACTTCATCATCACAAAGAGTCCTTGATAAATCTATTTTCGACAGAACGCTCTGTCTTATTAATTCTTCTGCTCCATCCATCAGCCGGCTCCGCAGAAATTCTTTCTCATAAATAAACCAAGATTTCCGTGAATCATATCTTTCATCGCAAATCTGTCATCTGACACAGCAGCTGCCGACATCGGAAGCATCACCTCGCGGATCTCTATTCTGTCGCACTGTTTTTTAATGAATTCCATAAAGCGCTTTTCAGGCTCCTTATAATATTCCCCCGGTTTTCCAAGTATTATCATGGCATCCATCAGAATCAGCATGGTGTCAAAACCCTGAGGTATGTCCCCAAACAGGATAACGACTTTGCCAAAGTCTGCCTCCCGTATTTTGTCGAAAAGCTCGATCCACTGTTTTTCCGTCACAGAAGCGAGATCCGACGGATTCAAAACCGGACCTATATAAGATATTCCTTCATATACATCTGTATAGGAACTGAGATTAAATCCGGCAGGACTTGTCTCGATATCATATATGCAGTCCAGAAGATTTGACCTTGGATTTCTGCCGGTCAGCCGGGACAGGATACTGTTCTCCTCCAGATCCAGAAACATCACTTTCTCTCTGTCAGCGAGCAATCTGCTGTATAAAATCGAAAACGGCAGCATGAGTTCATGCTTCATTGGCGAATAGATACCGGTGAATTTGGTTTCAGATGTTGCATCTTTTCTCTTCCCGGCGGGGACCTCCCAGTCTATCTGGCACAGCCTGTCCAGAAAGAGATCCATATCCTGAAATTTGTAAATGGACTCGTACTCCTTGTATCCGATTTCCTCGTATCCGCACAGCTGAATTCTGTGCTCTATTATTCGCTCGCCGGATCCTTCTTTTTCATCAGCCTTCAGATATTCCTCTGTCATAAGAGCTATACTGAACCGTCCCTTCTCCCTAAGGAAAGATTCCACACTTGTATCACATACGATCCTTAAGTCCTTTCTGCTTCCAATCAGAAATCTCATAAGCGCTTCAGCATAACTCCTGTCACTGTCGCATATCAGTATGCTTTTTTCTTTCATCACCACACCTCCGTCACAAAAAGAAGCAGCGTTCCCGCAAATATACAGACACCGAAAGGTATTACATCATTTTCTGTCCCAAGGCTTTTGTATCTTTTTACTTTACCTTCCCTAAAGCATTCCATCAGATAATCGCGAAGCGTATATATTCTTATTATGAGTTCTTTCCTCCTTGCGATCCGTATCAAGGACCAGGCAGCGCCTGCCAGAAATGAAAGAAAAATAAAATACAGCGATTCTCTTGTGGTAAAAATCAGTGATACAGCAGCCATCAGCTTGATGTCGCCGGCTCCGATCGATCCTGTAACATTAAGAGGTATAAGAATGAGAAGCGAAACCATCATATTCAAAAGTCCGAGCCCCAGGCCTTTCAATCCAAACCGGACAGAGCAGCTGATTAATCCGGTAAGAGCTATCGGCAGGATATAAAGATTCGGGATCTTCTTAAGCCTTATATCCATGATCGCCGCAGGCCATGTAATCAATGAAGCTATCATAAATCTCATCATATGCGCCTCCGTAATGTGACTTGATTATACAGGCGGGGAATTGATTCCTCCATGACAAGACATGCAGATTTATTTTTTGTATAATATGCATTTTTTATTTTTTGTGAAATATAAATAAAACCAGACCGGAGTTTTAAGTGTGTTAATATTTGATTTCTACAGATTATTGTCGATAATAAAACTAAAAAAGAGAATGGGGTTTCCATTCTCTCCTCCGCATTGTGGATTTTTACCAAGAACCTATTTTCTGGTATCAGACCAGATAGCCTCTGTTTGTGTCAGAGTCAGTATCTGTCTCATTAAGACATCTTCTGCCGTAGGTAATACCGGCCGTTACTGAGCCTGCATTCTTCATCAACTGACCGCTGTCATCATTTGACGCGATCTCAAGAAAAGCGTCCCTGAGCACTGTCATGATCGCTCTGATATTATTTATTACATCATCGCTTTTCCTGTAAGTAAGCTTTGCAATCTCCCTCTCTGCATAGGTATAGATCCTGTAAAGATCGCGGGATATAGCGTATTTGAAATCAAGGTCATTTTTAAGATGCCTGACAGTCTCTGACGCGCCCCGGACTGCTTTTATATATTCTTCATCATCCTGACTCTTGCCGGCATCATCGAGCCTCTGAAGCAAAATGTCATAGAGGATCACGACCAGCTCCGACCTGTTTGCGCCCGCTATCCTTCTTGTAAAAATATTAATATCTTCTTCTGTCATCTGTTCACCTGATTACAGTATAAAATCCGCAGCCGGACATATTAAAAAGCATATTGCAACAAGACCGCCCGAATGTTTATTTCTGCAGAAGCTGCAAAGCCATCTGCGGGATCTCATTTGCCTGCGCAAGCACGCTTGTTGCAGCCTGCTGAAGTACATTTTCCTTCGTATATTCCGTCATTTCATATGCCATATCAGCATCGGTTATTCTTGACATCGCGCTTGTCATATCTTCATTTGTCTCACCTAGAGAATTGCTGGTATGATCAAGTCTGTTTTCATATGCTCCAAGCTTTGCCCTGATATTATTTATACGGTCGATCGCCTTATCCAGCATAGCAATCGATTTTCCCGGACCATTGACCGTAGTTACTTTAAGATCATCAATATAGAGCGATTTTGTATCAGTTGACGGTATGCCTACCTTCATTGTCTGATTTTCATTCGAGCCTATCTGAAGACTCATGGCACCCATATCGGTAACTTCTATATCCACATTTCCAATGTATCCGGCTTCTGCCATAAAATCCAGCTCGAATCCGTCCCTGTCGGTAACAGTCATATGATTTCCGTCATAAGATATGGTCGCACTGTCTGTAAACCTTGATTTGTTATTGGCATCACTTGTCACATCCTCGTCAGGCTTGATGAGGTCTACCTCAGCGTCGCTGCCGGATGAAGTCATTTCTCTCTGAAGACCCAGATATGCTGACAGCTCATCACTTGATACCATTATATTTAATGTCGCGTTTTTGCCATAATCTGCTGATGTAAAGGCAAGTTTTTCATTTGCGTCGGATATCTTCGCTTCTCCTTTTTCTGCTGCCTCTCTTAATGCCGCATAAACCTCATCGCCGGACATTCCCTCGCGGATCTCAGCCTTTGCGCCGTTTATCTCCACACTCCCGGCCTGATCCTTCGTTACTGTACCAAGAGAAGCCGGCGAGATGCCGGATGAAAGTGAAGCCTGTTTTGCGGATTTATTGATCTTTATTGTATACTTCCCGGCAACAACGGCATCTGTCGCGCGCTCCCTTGTCAGATGATCTGCATATACTCTGGTGTCAAGAGAACCGTCCAGAAGGTTTTTGGTATTGAATTCAGTGGTTTCAGACACCCTGTCGATCTCGGATTTCAGCTGATCTATCTCTGCCTGAATAACTGCTCTGTCATTGTCTGAATTGGTATCATTTGCCGCCTGGACGGAAAGTTCCCTCATTCTCTGAAGCATATCTGCCACTTCCTTCAGAGCTCCATCAGCTGTCTGGATAACACTGATCCCATCGTTTGTATTACGGCTCGCCATGTCGAGACCGGCGATCTGGGTATCCATCCTGCCGGATATAGCCATTCCGGAAGGATCATCGTAGGCGTGATTTATCTTGTAACCGCTTGACAGTCTCTCCATGGCGGCAGAGAGATTTTTCTCGGTGCGGAGAAGCTGGTTATTTGTCATTACTGCAGAAATATTGCTGTTTATTCTCATTATACTGTCTCACTTTCTATTCTATGAAACAGCTTCCTTGCTGATGGATTCGGGGACATCCTGTCACCATTTATTATATCGGCATATAGCCGCCTTATTATTACATCACTTTCATCGAAGCTCTCACCAGAGCCTTTGCGATCCTGTACAGAGTCCTTGTATCCGGTTTTTCGAACCCGCCGGATTTTTTCTCTTCGGATCTCATGGAAGATCCTGACCAATTTCGCCCATTTCCGGTATAGATATCGGATGTTTTTATGGAACCGTTCAGGACACATTGAAGATCAAGCTTTATATGAGCTTCGTCTTCTATACTGCTTCTGATAAGGCTTTCATTATTTTTCAGGATCTCAAGAGTTTTAGTATTCGAAGCACTTATAACACCATGACCGGTCTCTTTGTCTGATTCGATCTCTGCATATATGATTCCTGATCTTTCAGTCTCGATCATTGCGGATACCCTGCCCGGCTTATCAGTCCCGCTCTGAAATAGTATTCTCATGTCGGTATAATCTTCCGAAAGGCGAACCGGCACATGATAAATTTCATTTTTCGACATCTGCTTTATTACCGAGAGCTGACGGCTCAGTCCCTTCAGCATCTTAAGATCGATTTGTCCATCAGGACTTAATGCCCTGACCTCTGCTTCAGAAAGAGCGAGAGCGGTCAGCCTGTCTTCTGCAGCTATCATGGATTCCTCCGAATCCATATCACGAGAAAGCTCATTTTCTATATATTCATCACAGGCATTATCATAATCGGGAACATCCTTTAATTCCTTTTCCTTTAAAACCGAGGCAAGCGGACTGCTGCCGCGGAGAAGACCGCTTATACCGTATAAATTAGCCGGCGTAAGGGCTATATCGTAAGCAGAAAGTACTTTATAGGCATAATCAGTCCCATTCGCTGCTTCCTTTATGTCTTCCCTTATATCATCTATCCTCTTTTTCTCAATATCATAGGGCTCCGGCACATTTTCCATAGCAGTCAAAAGTTCATCCGGCTTCATTTGAAGCGCCTTTTCACTTCCTCCGGCCCCCGTGAGCTTTGCCGGCGTTATTATCTCTTCAGACCTTCTTAAGGCAGCCTTCTGAAGAGCATTCTCTATTGCGTCCTTTATGCTGTTTTCGTATCCCGCAGATTCCGTCAGACCTGTATTTTCATCTACCTTCCTGTCAATGCCTTTCCTTCCTCTTATTACGGTAAGGAGATTTCCAAGCGTCACCGGAATGGCTGCTTTTATTAATTTTCCAACAGCAGCTCCATCGGTCTCATTTACCTCATGTATGAGCCTGTATATGCCTATGAATCCTTTCTTTTCATCGTCGCTGATACCGTCCGTATTTTCCAATCTGAAGAGGAAAGAATAAAGGGATTCGTCATTTTCCTCTTCCCCGCCATCAGATGACAGCTCTTCCATTGTCATGTCAAGCGGATTTTTCCCTTCCCGGAGAAGAGACAGGACAGCTGATGGTTTCAGGTTCTTTATTGCCTTATTAAAAAGACTGTCGGCAAATGACACTTTTTCAATGTTTTCTCTTGTGAGGTCAAGCGAATTATATCCGAGGATCCTTACAGCCCTCTCATTTTCATCGCTTCTCTCCATGCCCAGTTCATCAAGGACCTTATAAGAATCCTCAAAGGCTTTGCTGATATTGTCTCCCAGGTCGGGCCGCACTTCAGTTCCAACAGCTTCATAAGTTCCGATCGCCCTGTTTCCTCTCGCTTCGCTTGACAGGACACTTATTCTTCCAAGTGTCTCCTTTCTTATATCGTATGAAATATAACGGCCGAGAAATGATACCGGCGTTTCTTCAATATTTTTCCCGGCTTCAGCTGCCTTCGAGAAGGTATCCATTGCATCATCCGGCTTTGAATCAACAAGAGATGTGGCTGCCAAAAGATCTGACAGAGGCTCAGTCTCTATATCCACGCCAAAACGAATAAAAGCGGACAGATTCGTATAAGTCAGATATTCCTTAGCGTCATTAATTAGTTTTATATAATCAGTCTGATTACCTGCCGTATTATCAATTGCATTTTCTACAATATTTACTGCTGAATTCCCGACTGAATTTCCTGCCGTATTGCCGGCTGCATTTCCTGCAGTATTTACTGCGGTATTCCCGGCTGCATTTCCATCCGCATTTCCTGCCGAAATCAGAGAATACGCCCGGAGGTTTCTCAGGTTCAGTACCTGTCCGTTTGACGCAGCAGTCTCAGCATCGTCCGGCGATATTATTCTTATTGTGTCAAGGGCTTTTTCAACCCTCTCATCCATGCTGCAGCCGCTTATCATCATTATTTTTTCCGGCTGCCTTCCCTCATCGGCTTCCTTATTCAGTTCTTCCTCTCCGACCGACCTTATTTCTGATTGAAGTGTCTCCAGTGAGGATATGTTTTTTCCATTGACCGGAATATCTTCTTTGATAAGCCACTCTGCCTCTTTAACGGCATTTTTGTCAGGAGCGACTCCGGCTCTTTTCAGGCAGTCACATATTTCGTCTTTATTTATTCCCAGATCTTTGACATCCGCATTTTCTATAGCGTAGGAAAGACTCTCATCATCGCTCGAGCCGTCAGAATATACTGCTTTAAATAAATTCTCCAACGTTGGTTCATAATTATTCTTTATCAAAAAAGAAGCCGCGCGGGATGAGATCTCATTGCCAGTCTTCTCCTCCACATCAGCTGCCATAGCTCTGGCTTTTTCTATATCACACTTCAGGGCATTTGCCTCAGCATACGATCCGGTCATCGCCCTGACTGCCTTATCGGAAAGGCCTCCCATGGCGCTTATGTCAACTCCTGCTTTTGCAAGATTCATCTTTATCTGGTCCGATACCGTAACGATCTCGCCTGAATCCAAATCTTTCGGAGAAAGTCCCAGTTCCTCCATCTTTGAAAAAATATCATAAGACATGTCAGCCGCTCTCATGAATTCATTTTTTATTCCCGATATCGTATCGGATAAAGCATCCCTGCTGCCGTTTTCAGCATCCCCATTCAAATCGCCTGTGCTATATGTAACGGCATCATCTTTTTCTATGCCAAAGGATATATCCATTATGTATGAATCCGGCTGAAGTATTTTCTTATCATTTCTGACCGAAGGATTTGCTTTTGTCATTCCGGCCTTAAGATTGTTTGCGACAAGATCTATCTTCATTTATCTACCTCTTGAATCTACATAACTCTCTTTCTAATACATCGGTTATCCTTAATAAAAAATGAATGGCAGAACGGATATCATATTTCCGTTCTGCCTTCAAGTGCCCGAAGCAATGTCATCTCATCTATATTTTCAAGATCCCCGCCCACGGGCACCCCGCTTGCGATCCTTGTTGTCTTTATTCCTGCAGGCTTTATCAGCTTTGAAATATACATGGCTGTAGTCTCGCCCTCAAGGGATGAATTTGTGGCAATAATTACTTCGCTTACATCCTCTTTTGATATCCTCGCCATCAGCTCCTTCAGCTTGATGTCGTCCGGGCCTATGCCCTGCATTGGAGAAATCGCTCCATGCAGAACATGATATACTCCGTCATATTTTCCTGTCTTCTCATAAGCAGCCAGATCCTGAGTATTTTCCACGACCATTATCTTCTTATGATCCCGCCTTGGATTGCTGCATATAGGACACAGATCACTATCGGTAAGGGTAAAACATTCCTTGCAATAATGCACCTTTTCTCTTGCCTCAATTATCGTATGCGCAAGTCTCTTTGCTTCTTCCTTCGGCATATGGAGAATATGAAAAGCTATTCGCTGAGCTGATTTTGCTCCTATTCCCGGCAGTCTTCCAAGCTCGTCTATAAGCGAGGATATTTCTTCAGAATAGTATTCCATCAGCCGAATATATCAGGGCTGATGCCGCCTGAAATCCTTGACATTGACTGCTGGGAAGCCTCATTCACCATCTTCACAGCTTCATTTACCGCTGCCGTTACGAGATCCTCAAGAGTCTCTACGTCATCCGGATCCACAGCGTCAGGAGAGATAGTGATCTTCTTCACTTCATGCTTTCCTGTCATGGTGACACTCACTGCGCCGCCGCCTGCTGTCGCTGTAATCTCTTTCTCCTCTAATTCCTTCTGAGCTGCCTCCATCTGGCGCTGCATCTTCTGCGCCTGCTTCAGCATGTTGTTCATTCCTCCGGGTATCTGTCCTCCCGGAAATCCACCTCTTCTGGACATATTCCACTCCTTCTAATCATCTATGTCTGTCTCTGTTATTTTTATTTTATGTTCCTGTTCAAACCTTCCTATTGCACCTTCACGGATAAGGTCTGTCGGATAACCTGTATCATTCAAAGTAATAATGATCTTAACTTTCCCGCCTATATATTCTGATGCAAGTTCTGACAGCCAGTCCATGTTTTCAGGATGTTCTTTAGCTTCAATGTATCTTTCCTTATCAAACTCGTTATTATCATCAGCCACAAGCTCAATCTCATCATTATCTGAAATAGACACAAAAAGATTCTTTACACTCTGATACAGCAATGGATTACTGTCTGCCACTCTCTTCAAGAAGTCCGGCCACTTGCTGCACAGCTTCTTCACATCTTCAGGCGCTGCCGGATTTATTTTTTTTTTCACCGGCGCTGCCGGATGATTTGCTTCAGCAGGCTGCACTTTCACTGCCTGCACAGTGATTCCTGATTCAAGCCTTTTTATCCTGTCATATAAAGATGCGTAATCGTTCTGCATCTGCGGACTTGCCATCCTGATGACAGCTACCTCCAGCATCACTCTTTTCTCTGTCGTATTCCTCATCTCAGATACGGCGGAAGACAGGATTTCAATATATCGCAGAATTCTCTCGCCGTCAAATTCTGCCGACTGAGCCTTCAGCGAAGAAAAATTCTCTTTTGACATATCAAGCGTATCAAAAGCATCATCCGGCAGGTTTGCAGCCATGAGCAAATTCCTGATATACCATAGAAAATCTGCCGCAAACTGCTGCAGCTCACGTCCCTCAGCTATTGCCTGCTCCAGATGTCCTATAGCTCCTGCCGCATCATATGCCTTCACGCACTCCATAATATCATAAAAAACGCTAGTATCCACAGCTCCCAGAGAAGCCAGCACATCATTATATGTTACCGTCTCCTCTCCGGTGCGGATCGATATACATCTGTCCAGAATCGAAAGCGCATCTCTCATTGAGCCGTCTGCGCGTTTCGCAATATAATAAAGAGCCTTTTCCTCGATGGAAACATTTTCCCTCTCCATCAGCTCTCGCATCCTGTCTGTAATCGTCTCTACTGATATCCTCTTGAAGTCATATCTCTGACAGCGCGACAAAATGGTAACAGGAACAGTCTGGACGTCAGTAGTTGCCAGAATGAAAATCACATATTCCGGCGGCTCCTCCAGAGTCTTAAGAAGCGCATTGAATGCCTGCTTGGACAGCATATGCACCTCGTCTATAATGAAAATCCTGTATTTCCCGACCTGAGGAGGATAGCTTGTCTTTTCGGTAATCTGCCGAATATCATCAACGCTGTTATGCGATGCCGCATCAAGTTCTTCCACATCCAAGTCGTGATTTTCCAGTATCTCTTTGCAGGTATCACATTCATTGCAGGGATCACCGTCCACAGGTCTTTCGCAGTTTACTGCCCTGGCGAATATCCTTGCCATGGTGGTCTTACCTGTACCGCGCGTTCCGGTAAACAGAAAGGCATGTCCTATCTTTCCGGTCTTTACCTGGTTCTTAAGAGCTCTTACTATATGATCCTGACCTTTGACCTCCTGAAAATCTTTCGGACGAAACTTCCTGTATAAAGCTACATATGACATATCAATCTCCGAAGCTGATGCCGAGATCCTTTATTTCTCTTATCATCTGTCCATTCGGATCCACGGTCTTCAGCTTCCCGGCCACTTTTTCAAGAGAAACTCTCTTGGTAGAACCATTGACCATCGCAATCATGTTTCCATAATCCTTTTCAAGGATCGCCTCTGCGGCAGCAGCTCCAAGTCTGGTACAGAGTATGCGGTCGTATGCGTTCGGCGCTCCGCCTCTCTGCATATGTCCGGGAACAGTTACTCTTGCTTCCACTCCCGCCTTCTCTTCCAGCTCGTGCGCTATCTGATAAGATACCGATGGATATTTTGACATCTCCATCTTCTTCTTATATTCCTTCTTGGCAAGAGCCGCATCTTCTTTGGATATGGCTCCTTCGGCAACCGCAAGGATGGTAAAATTCTTTCCTGAATCATGTCTTTTCTTAATTGCCGATATTACGTTATTGATATCATACGGGATCTCCGGAATCAGGATGATGTCTGCTCCACCGCCAACTCCTGCATAGAGAGTGAGCCAGCCGACCTTATGCCCCATTACTTCTACTATAAATACTCTGTTATGAGATGCCGCAGTCGTATGGATGCAGTCAATGGCATGTGTAGCTATATCGATGGCGCTGTAGAAGCCAAACGTCACATCAGTGCCGTATATATCGTTGTCAATGGTCTTTGGAAGATGGATAATGTTCAGCCCTTCCCTGGACAGAAGATTTGCTGTCTTCTGAGTGCCGTTTCCTCCAAGTATCACCAGACAGTCCAGCTTAAGTTTATTGTAATTTGCCTTCATCGCCTCAACCTTGTCGAGGCCGTTTGCGTCCGGCTTTCTGATGTCCTTGAAAGGTGTCCTTGATGAACCAAGTATGGTTCCTCCGACTGTAAGAATTCCCGAGAAATCCTGTCTGGTCAGAAGTCTGTATTTGCCATATATAAGTCCCTGATATCCATTCAGAAATCCGTATATAGTAAGGTCATCGACCTTATTTGACAGAGCCTTCACCACTCCTCTCATAGCTGCGTTCAGTGCCTGACAGTCACCGCCGCTGGTCAACATTCCAATCTTCATTTATTGCTCCCTTCATTACAGAAATTATCTGCCGTATTCACATAAGACATGAGACGCAGTCAGCTCTTCTGCGAGTTCCCATTCCCATTTGTTTTTCAATGAGATCTTTTTTGTGTATATCCTGATCTCTCCTGTGCCGCTGCCGCCAGACATGATATTTCCGGCATACGCTTCTCCGTCAGGAGATTCATATCTCTCTCTGACCATTTCCTTTATTGGAGATCTAAGTTCTGCAGACACCTTATGGATCGGTGTCTCCTGCACTATTCTCCAGACTATCTCATTTTTGTTTTTCTTGACCTTGGACACCGTCCTTGTCATTGTCCACACCTTAGAAAAATTGAATTCGTAAGGTCGTCCTTCTATCCAGAATGCAGACATCAGCTTATTACTAAGCTTTATAGGACCGACCCTGAAATTTCCTCCGCCTATTGTAAATGCGCTGTTATACAGCCTCTCTCCGGTCTTATTATCATAAAGATCTGATGAAGAAAGACATATCACCGGCTTTGCGATATCGGATCCCCAGCTTTTATCGGCATAGCCATAGGATGTTTCCGGATCTATGTGATATAATACGCCATTTAATGAGACGTCGCCCGAATATTCTGTCTTCATTCCCTGAACATGCCAGTATATCTGCGAAGCGTCGCTGTCTCTGAAAACCTTTCCTGTTCCATATCCTGCATTAAAGGCAATTTTCTTATCTATCTTCAGATCCCAGATCATGTTTCCGGCATTTGTCATCCATTCCGGATGTTCCGCGGCCTCTTCCTCACTTACTCCTATCATTCCAAGAGTCCTTGACTCAGACAGGAAACAATTATCAGCGCTTAGGAGGAAGGGAGCGTCCGCTTTTATCGTCACATTATCCCATCCGAAATACCTTTGGAGCTGAATCGGTTTTTCACCATATGCACCGGCATGTATCATAAGATATGATGGTCTCTTCCCGCTTTTTTTATTTTCAGGGAGCTGACCGAATACCGGATCCGGTCCGCCATGCCCCGGGTTTACTGCAATGAAATCAATGAAAAAGATTTTCTCATCACCGGTCTCTTTATTATGTCCGATGAACATCTGCCTCCACATGTCAATGCCATGGTCGGCCAGTCGTCCGTCCAGCATGAAAAGATCCTTATTCTCATCAGGCTTGTTAAAAGATATTTCCGTATTATCTCCTGATGCTGTCTTCTCCGACAGAGCCGTTTTCAGCTTTTTGATATCAACTTTTGGAAATTCAATATTTTTAAGATCTATCTTAGGTAATTCCATAAAATGCCTCTCATTAGCATATATTCTCTTGCCTTTCACGCATTTTTATTGATTATAACATGAATTTGATAATCTATCTTGATAAATTATCATTAATATTGTAATATGATATCTGCTTTTTATGGAGAGTTACCCAAGCGGTTCAAGGGGGCGCACTCGAAATGCGCTAGGCCGGGTTACCGGTGCGAGGGTTCGAATCCCTTGCTCTCCGCTGTATCATGACCGTTCCTCTTTTTAAGGGAACGGTCGTTTTTTGGAGGAAATATGTCAGGAACTCATCAGTATCTTACAGCACAGGATGTTGAAAAAATAAAAGAGGAGCTAAACGAGAGGAAGGTTGTTACCAGGCACAAACTTCTCGATGAAGTAAAGGAAGCCCGGGCTCAGGGAGATTATTCGGAAAATTTCGAGCTATATGCCGCTAAAAAAGCGAAAAATCAAAACGAGTCCCGCATCCGCTATCTGGAAAACGTATTAAAGAATTCTACTGTCATTTCAGATAAATCCGTATCAGGTGAAGTCTGCATAAATAATACCGTTACCATTTATTATCCCGATGACGATGAAGAACAGACATTTAAGATCACAACTTCCATCCGTTCCAACTCAATGGAGGGCAGACTTGATGTCGAATCTCCTCTTGCGAAGGCTATTATGCACCATCACGAGGGTGAAACGGTCACCGTGCATGTCTCACCTGATGTAAATTATGATGTGAAAATCCTTAAAATTGACAGCACCACCAACGGAGACGATGATCTCCGCTCCTTCTAGCCGGATTGTTTTTATACGAACCAAAAAAGGCGTTTGAAAAGCATAAAGCTTTTCAAACGCTTTTTTTATCTGTATTCTGCCAGATTCTGTCTCACAAGAGACTTTCTCAGCGCCGTCTCTGCGCGCACAAGATCCAGATTTTTATCATGTCTTGCTATACGATCTCTTGCGCGCTTCTCCGCTCTCTTCGCGCGCTCCACATCGATCTCATCAGGCCATTCGGCAATTTCCACCAGCATCGTCACTTTATCCGGCAGAATCTGCGCAAAACCGGAATGAACAGCTGCTTCTTTCAAGCCTCCGTTTTCATGAAGCGTTACAATTCCCGGCGAAAGCACACTTGTCAGTGGAATATGATCCTTATATACTCCAATCTCGCCTTCTCTGGTATTGAATTCAACCATAGACACACTTCCCTCATAGAATACTCTGTCAGGAGTGATTATCTGAACCGTAAATTCATTATCAGCCATCTCAACCTCTTAAAGCATTATTATGCTCTTTCTTCCGCTCTGGCGCGAACTTCATCAATAGTTCCGGCATTCAAAAACAGGGCTTCAGGCACATCATCCATCTTGCCGTCAAGAATCTCTCTGAATCCGCGTACCGTCTCCTGCACAGGCACATATTTCCCCTCCATGCCTGTGAACTGTACTGCAACAAAGAAAGGCTGCGACAAAAATCTCTGTATCTTTCTTGCCCGGCTTACAACCAGCTTATCCTCGTCCGACAATTCATCCATTCCGAGAATAGCGATAATATCCTGCAGTTCCTTGTATTTCTGAAGAATCTGCTGTACTTCGCGCGCGGTATCAAAATGCTCCTTTCCGACAATTCTCGGATCAAGCATTCTTGACGTAGAACCCAAGGGGTCCACGGCAGGATATATTCCAAGTTCAGATATGGATCTGTCCAGAACAGTCGTAGCATCCAGATGTGTAAATGTCGTTGCGGGCGCCGGATCAGTAAGGTCATCAGCAGGCACATATACTGCCTGAACTGACGTAATTGATCCGTTTCTTGTAGATGTAATTCTCTCCTGAAGCGCACCCATTTCAGTTTGCAGCGTAGGCTGATATCCGACTGCTGACGGCATTCTTCCAAGAAGTGCCGACACTTCAGAACCTGCCTGTGTGAATCTGAAAATATTATCTATGAAAAGAAGCACATCTTTTCCTGAATGGTCACGGAAATATTCCGCCATAGTCAGACCGGTAAGTGCCACTCTCATTCTTGCTCCGGGCGGTTCATTCATCTGACCGAAGACCATGCAGGTCTTGTCGATGACGCCTGATTCCTTCATTTCGTAATAAAGATCGTTTCCTTCTCTGGTTCTCTCTCCTACGCCGGTGAACACGGAATAACCGCCATGCTCTGTCGCCACATTATGGATAAGCTCCTGTATAAGCACAGTCTTTCCTACTCCGGCTCCGCCGAACAGTCCGATTTTTCCGCCCTTCTGATAAGGACAGAGAAGATCTACTACCTTAATTCCGGTTTCAAGAATTTCAGATGAGGCCGCCTGTTCCTCGAATGATGGCGGATCTCTATGGATCGGCAGCCTATTCTCTGTCTTCGGAGGATCCTGCATATCTATTGGTTCTCCGAGAACATTAAACATACGGCCGAGAGTCTCCTCTCCTACCGGCACTGTTATCGGCCGTCCCTCGGTAAATGCTTCCATGCCCCTCTTCAAACCATCGGTAGGACCAAGCGCTATACATCTTGCCACATTATCTCCGAGATGCTGTGCAACCTCGCAGACAAGCTTTCCTCCATCTTTAAGAGGAATGTAGACCTCATCATTAATTGATGGCAGACCGCCCTCGGAAAAACGTATATCGAGCACGGCGCTGATTACTTTTGTTATCCTGCCTTTTTTAATATCTCCCACGTCTTTTCTCGCTCCCTTCATCTATGCCAGACTCTCAGCGCCTGCTACTATCTCCGTAAGCTCCTGAGTGATAGAACTCTGACGCGCCTGGTTATACCTCAGTGTCAGCTCATCTATGAGATCGCTGGCATTATCGGTAGCTGAATCCATTGCCTGCATCCTGGCTCCGTTTTCACTTGCGCTTGACTCTGCCATCGCACCATACAAAATACTTGTCACATAAGACGGTATTATCTGTTCAAGCGCCTCTTCTACACTCGGCTCATAATTCATCTTAAGACCATGAGTTACTGTATCTTCCTTTTCATCTTCCTTTTCCACAGGCAGGAGCTTTATTTTGGTCGGAATATGAGAAACAGTATTTTTAAAATGAGTATAAAACAGATATATCTCTCCTATCTCACCTTTTTTGTATTTGTCCAGCAGCTCCAATGCTATCTTCTGCGCGTCTGAAAAGCACGGTTCATCAATCATCTCCGAATAATCAGAAGAAATTTCATAACCTCTTCCCGAAAGAGCGTCACGTCCTTTCTGACCTATACTTATTATCATAGCGTCATTTCTGTCAATTCCGGATGATAACACCTGTTTTACTATATTCTGATTGTATCCGCCGGCCAGTCCCCTGTTACTTGTAATCACAACCAGAGCTTTCTTATCCGACCCGCCTCCGGTAAGATAAGGATGATCAAAAGATTCAGTCTCACCAAGCATAGTCTGAATAGTGCGGTACATATATCTGAAATATGGATCGTTTCCTTCAGCCCTCGCTCTTGCCTTCTGCAGCTTGACTGTCGCTACAAGCTTCATGGCCTTGGTAATCTGCTGTGTACTTGTAATGCTTGATTTTCTTCTTTTGATATCACGCATCGAGGCCATGACATATCACCTGCCTTCTAATTATCTTTGTAGCTTCCTTTGCATTCTTCAATCGCGCTCTTTAATTTTTCTTCTGTCTCCGCCGAGATCTCATGACTCGTCCTGATCGACTCGGTTATTTCCGGATATTTTGTCTCCACGATTTCAATCAGCGCCTTTTCAAACTGAAGCACATCAGCTGTAGGAATATCCAGAAGGTATTTCTTTGTGGCTGCATAGATAATAAGTATCTGATGCTCTACGCTCATAGGCTCATATTGAGGCTGCTTCAGCATCTCTCTTATTCTCTCTCCCATTGCCAGCTGCTCTGCTGTCGATTTGTCAAGTTCTGATCCGAACTGGGCAAAAGATGCGAGTTCTCTGTACTGAGCCAGTTCCACTCTTATTGGAGCGGCTATTTTCTTCATAGCCTTTATCTGCGCTGCGCCGCCGACTCTGGATACTGACAAGCCTGCATTTATTGCGGGTCTGAATCCCTCATTGAAAGCATCTGTCTCCAGATATATCTGTCCGTCTGTGATCGAGATAACATTCGTTGGAATGTATGCCGATACGTCTCCTGCCTGTGTTTCAATAATCGGCAGCGCTGTGAGTGAACCTCCTCCCAGCTTGTCAGAAAGCTTTGCGGCTCTTTCAAGAAGTCTCGAATGCAGATAGAATACGTCTCCCGGATATGCTTCTCTTCCTGGCGGTCTTCTCAAAAGAAGTGAGAGTGTCCTGTAAGCCTGAGCGTGCTTCGAAAGATCATCATATATGATCAGGGCATCCTCGCCGTTTTCCATCCATTCCTCACCAATAGCGCAGCCCGCATAGGGAGCCAGATACTGAAGAGGAGCCAGCTCTGATGCTGTGGCAGCAACGACGACCGTATAAGCCATAGCTCCATTTTCTTCAAGCGTCTTTACTATATTTGCAACTGTGGACTGCTTCTGCCCAATTGCCACATATATACATTTCACGCCTTCTTTTTTCTGGTTGATTATAGTATCTATGGCAATGGCAGTCTTTCCTGTCTGCTTATCACCAATAATCAACTCTCTCTGTCCGCGTCCAATCGGGATCATGGAATCGATTGCCTTGATACCGGTCTGGAGAGGGGTATCGACTGACTTTCTGGATATTACTCCTGAAGCCACTCTTTCTACGCGCCGTCTCTTGTCGGTCTGTATCGGTCCTTTGCCGTCTATAGGCTGCCCCAAAGCATTCACTACTCTTCCGAGCATTGCATCTCCTACAGGGACCTCCACTACACGGCCTGTTGTCTTTACTTCATCGCCTTCCCGGACTGCGTCAGCGTCTCCAAGCAATGCGGCGCCGACACTGTCTTCATCAAGATTCATGACCATGCCGTAGATATCATTTGGAAAAGCCAGAAGCTCTCCCTGCATTGCGTTCTTGAGACCATGAATATGCGCGATACCGTCAGCTGTCTGAACAACAGTGCCCACATCCGATACCTCAAGCTTTGACGCATATTTCTTCATCTCTTCCCTGATAACCGAGCTAATCTCTTCCGGTTTAAGATTCATGAACTGTCTCACCTACCTTAACTGTAATAAAAGCAGATCGCGGCGAAGATCCGAAATCACAGTTCTGACACTGCTGTCAACCACACGGTCACCGATTCTTATTATCAATCCTCCCAGAAGCGCAGGATCGATCCTGTAATCAATGTCGATAGTGTCATAATCCGTAGTCTCTATCAGTCTCTTCTCTATCTTCTGCTTTTGTCCGTCATTCAGCTCCACCGCTGATGTTACAATGGCATTTCCTTCGCGCTTAAAATCACGCACTCTGGCTGTAAAGTCATTCAGCACATCCATAATTTTTCCGAAATGATGCTTGTCGGAAAGAATGTGCATAAGCTCAAGTATTTCATCCGATACAGAGCCGGAAAAAGTGCTGTCAATAAGAGCGCTCTTCTCTTCACCGCTTATTTCGGGATGAGTCATTACGGTTATGAAGTCCGGGTTCGCCTTCAAGATATCTTTAAGAGCGTTTGCCTCAGCTTCAAAATCATCCATGCGTGAAGGTTCCTCAACCGCCAGTTCGTACATGGCATTCCCGTAGATTTCAGATATCAGTCTTGCCATGTCTTCTCTCCTATTTCGCTTAAGGTCTCATCCAGAAGACGGTTCTCTGTATCCTCATTCATATTTACGGATACAATCTTTCCCGCCATGGCACACGCCACCCTGATGATTTCCTGCTTTATGTCGTCTTCAGCCCGTTTCTCCTCAAGCGCCGCCTCATCCTTCGCTCTCGCAATGATCCTCGACGCCTCTTCGCTTGCCTCAGATATGATGCGCTCGCCGTTTTTCTTAGCCTTAGCCCTGGCTTCCACCAGTATAGACTCAGCCTCTTTATCGGCATTTTTCAGCTTCGCCTCATATTCCGCCTTAAGCGCCTGTGCGTCTTTCTCAGAATCCTCTGCATTCTTCAGCTGATCAGCGATTTTTTTACGTCTCTTCTCCAGGAAATCCCTTACGGGATTAAAGAGAAGATGGGACATAATGAGAAACAGGAAGAAAACGGATATAGCCAGCAGCACCGTATCGTGCACAAGCTGGAAATCCAGATTGAATAATCTTGTCATATCTGACCGTTCCTCCTCTAATGTCTGTGGTCGTTAGATCAGAGGCTTTACAAACAATAGAAGCAATGCTATTAAAAGTCCGTAGAGACCGGTAGTCTCGGCGACAGCCTGACCAAGAAGCATGGTCGTCATAATTTTTCCCTGAGCTCCCGGATTTCTTCCTACGGCAGCTGCTGCATATCCGGCTGCAATTCCCTGTCCAACGCCTGGACCGATACCCGGAATAACCGCCAGACCCGCTCCTATTGCTGAGCATGCCAGTATCAAATCCTGTCCTGTAATGTTCATAGTTACTTCCTCCTTCTTCTTTAAAAACTTCTCAGCTTTCATCTCCGCCGATAGCCTGCGCAATATAAGTCATTGTAAGCATCGTGAAGACATAAGTCTGAATCGATCCGGAAAACAGATCGAAATATACATGCAGTGCCGCAGGCCATACATATGCGATCTTAGACAGCATCCCATACATGAGAGCCATGATGATCGTACCTGACAGCACATTTGCAAACAAACGAAGAGATAATGAAATAGGAACCGCTATATCGCTTATGATATTTATCGGAAGCCATAAGGGCAGCCAGGGCGGAAGCGGAGATGTCTTTGATATCCACAGTTCCTTGGGGCTGTTGTGAACAACTTCATTTACATGAATCAAAACAAATGTGATAAGAGCAAGCGCCAGCGTTGTACCGTAATCCGCAGTCGGCGGACGCAGACCAAACAGACCGGAAATATTGCTGACCCATATGAAAATGAAAATAGTGCAGATGTAGTTCCTGTATTTTCTGGCCGACGAGCCCATGCTCGATCCTACCATTCCGTCAAGTTTTTCAACGATAAGTTCGACCACATTCTGAAACCCATCCGGAACTTCTGTGGCATGCCTGATTTTATGACCGGCGATTGCCGAAAAGATTATTAATAGAAGCATTACAATAAGAATGCAGACATGGCTGGTTGTGATCCACACTGTATGACCAAAAATCCTGTATTTGATCAGACCGTGTATCATGAAATCTATATCTGCTGTTTTTGACATGAGAATCATAAGAAAAAGCCCCCTTATTAATCAGCTGTCAATCGCGCTCTGGTGCAGCTCCCTTTTGTTTATGCGAAGAATCGTAAAATAAGCTCCTGCTTTCAGTCCGATAAGACCCAGAAAGGCCGGTATCGGCGAACCGGCTTTTGTGACACACATGATCACCATCACAAGAAGCACCACAGGATATCTCATTGCCGCCATTATCTTCAGCCTTACAGGACTCTTGCTGCCGTCGATGGAATCCCTGACTACCATCGATATATGAACTGCCATAAAAACAGCAAGCCCGGTTCCCGTTGCAAGTCCCGTGACAAATCTTAATTTGTCACTGAAAAACCATATTAACGCAATACCGACTAAAGCTCCCCAGGCAAGTATCGACCCCACCAGCATGGGAAGTCCCTCATTCAGTCGCTTAAGCGCGTTTTGTATCGTCCTTATCCCTTTCAATATACCTCTCAACCACTTTATATACGCTCAGGAAACCGGAAACGGCTCCGATAAAGAAACCTATCACCGATATCCAAAGCAACCCGATTTTCTTCCCGACCAGCCAGCCCAAAAAAGTACAAATAAAAACCGGAACCAGCATAGTCACGGTAACCTGCCCTATCATACCGAGCAAGACGATAATCTTTCCCGTTTCTTTCCTCTTCACGATACAGCAATCCTCCCGAAATTACAAGCTGATTTTTAACTCTCTACCGGTTCTCTCATATTTTCTGAATTTAACGCCGGCAGCCCTCAGCATTCTCTTTGACGCAATCACAGAAGGAGTATGCTCGTATTTATCCGAGTCATAAATTATTTCCTTTATTCCTGCCTGGATAATGGCCTTGGCGCATTCGTTGCATGGAAAAAGCGACACATAAAGCTTTGAGCCTTCAAGAGACCCTCCTCTGTAATTTAATATGGCGTTAAGCTCGCTGTGAGTAGTGTAAAAATATTTATTCTCCAGCGGTTCGCCCTCTCTCTTCCACGGAAATTCATCATCAGAGCAGCCATTTGGAAAACCATTGTATCCCATAGACAGAATTTTGTTATCCTGACTGACTATGCATGCGCCCACCTGAGTATGCGGATCTTTTGATCGCATTCCCGACAGAAAAGCAACGCCCATAAAATATTCATCCCAAGAGATATAATCCCTGCGCTTGTCGCTCACCATTCAACCTCCTCATTCTTCTCCGGACGAAAGAACCTTTTGAAGCGAAGTCTTCATAGCCTCGAAGCAGAGCCCGTACTTTGCGAGCGAACCCCCGTATGGATCCATGGTCTCAAGCTCCTCTCCGGCCATTTGAGCCAGAACTCTTGTATTATTCTCATTTGCTGACGGATACTTGTCGAGAATAAATTTTCTCTGTTTCTCGTCCATCGTTATCACTATGGTTTTATCAGTAATTTCCTCATTAAGAAGCTCTCTTGATTCAAAGCCTTCAAAAGAAATCCCGTTGCTTGCCATCACAGCTTCCGACTTCTGATTGAGAGGTTCGGGAAACTGTACCACCAGTCCTCTCGACAGAACCTCCACGGGAGAATTCTCAGGTAAAAGCTTAATAAGAATTCCGGCAGCCATCGGAGCGCGGCATATTCCGTTCCCGGCAGCAAATATGACTCTCCTGAAGTCCTGCAACCTTAATACGCTTTTATTATCTTCTGCATGAATTACCCTGTGACCGGCAGCCTTCAATAATCTGTTCATAATGGCCATGCCGATTTTCGGCGTTTCAAAACTCTCCGAATACATCTTCTCGGTACCAAGTTCGTCGAATTTTCTCAGGACATCATAGAGATTATGCGCGATCGTATATTCGTCATTCCTGTCGCCTGCCACAAGGACATTATCACAATGATACATGTCCTTTGTCTCAACCGTCGCTATGACACCGGTCTTTTTGCCGTCTTTTTTATCTTTTTCGACAAGGTCGTTTATTTTTTTTATTACGACAGATTCCTCTCCCTCCACAACCGTAAGGTCGCCTTTGGGAGCATAGTGCCTGTAGCGCATTCCAGGCGCTTTCGGTCTGATATTCTTATTTGCGTTTGAATCCAGGATACCGGGATCTATATTCACCTCTCCAAGCACTTCTTCAAGCATAGCCTTATTGATATATCCGGGTCTTAAAATTGTAGGCACGGGTGATGACAGATCGACGATGGTTGATTCCAGGCCTATATTCACAGGACCGCCGTCAATTATGCAGTCAATCTTGCCTGACAGATCTTCTTCCACATGCTCAGCAAGCGTGGGGCTGGGTCTGCCTGAAGTGTTCGCTGACGGAGCCGCAACCATTACATTTGATAGAGTCAGAAGCGCCCTGGCCACAGGATGGCTTGGCATTCTCACTGCGACGGTATCAAGCCCGCCTGTAGTTTCCAATGGGATCACATTATTCTTCGGAAGAATCATGGTCAGGGGACCTGGCCAGAAACGGTCTGCCAGCTTTCTCGCACTGTCAGGAACATTAGCCGCTATTTCTTCAAGTTCGCTGAAATCATGTATATGCACGATCAGGGGATTATCAGATGGTCTTCCTTTTGCGGCATAAATCTTCTCTGACGCATATCTGTTTTTGGCATCACCTCCGAGACCGTATACAGTCTCTGTAGGAAAGGCAACCAGACCTCCGCTTTTTAATATTTCACATGCTTCTTTCAGAGCCTCTTTATCCGGATTGTCCGGATCGATTTTTATTATTTTTGTGACCATAAAAACACTTCTTCTCAATTAATATAAGGAGTTACGGTATCCCAGATGTCAGAGGTCTCAAATCCTGATTTCCAGAAAGCCGCTCCTGCCAGCTTGTTTTCCTTCATCTCGTCAAGCTTTAGTCCGAGACTCCTGGCATCTTCAAGCCATACTTCACTCTTTGTTCCGTCACTGTTTTCTACAGACGCAAAATACTGACCTTTCTTCTCATCCCAGGTCTTTTCTGTTCCCCAGCTTTCGACCAGATCAGATGCCGCTTTCATCCCAAGCGCCTTCGAAGACACGACTGCGTTTGAACTGTTTACCGTAAAGACTCTTGTATAAAAAGGCAGCGCCAGTATAAGTTCGTCTTCCGGCACTTCTTTTAAGGTATCACTTATTCCTGTCTTTACAAAGCTTATAGAGGAATTCGAACCTGCCTTTTTGCTTCCGCTGTAATGTTCATCATAAGCCATCAGCACTACATAATCAGCATAATCAGCCTGTACCTTTCTGTTATAAAACTGTGTATAGCCAGTTGGCTTATAATTATCCACAGAAAGAATAATATCATTCTTTCTGCACTTAAGAGCAAGTTCACGTATAAATTCTATATATCCGTCCTGTGCGTTTTTAGAAAGAGACTCAAAATCAATATTGATTCCATCCAGATCGCTTTTTATCGCAGCAGCGAGAATATTCCCTATCAGGGCATCTCTCTTAGTTGTAGAATTCAATACTAATGTAGAATCCACATCGTCTTTTCCAAAATTCGAAACCAATCCCCATACCTGGACTCCGGCGCTGTGGCATTTATTCACATAAGCTGTATCAGATATATCCGAGATATTCCCATTATTGTCTGAAAGCGAATACCATGTCGGCGATATAACATTTACAGGTCCTCTGGTCGACAGCACCTTATCAATTGAGCTGTTCGCATTTGCATTTGTCAGCTGATGCCATAGGAGACATACCTTCCCCTTGAATTTAGTATGGCTGTATTTTCTCTTCGGAAGACTCTTTTTTACTGTCACTGTCTTCGATGGTTCAAGTGTCTTTGACATAAGGCATCCCTGGATCCCATCTTCAGACTGCACGAACTTCCATTTCCCGTAATTTTCCAGAATAATTACCTTTTCACCCTTCTTTACGGTTCCAAGTATAGGGCTCTTGACGCCGCCGTGCCGCCTGAGATATGTATCACTCTTTACTGCTGCCGTCTTATATTTCCATCCCGCAGCGCTTAAAATGACACGGCTCGGATCCTTCTTCACATAACTTTCAAAATCCGTATACTTTTTTATCCACTCAAGGTCAAGATAGGCTTTCCCATCAGCTTCAACCAATATTTCAGCTTCCGCCTTCTTATATTCCTTATCGGAATAATAATGATCATCGCCTGCGGCAACGGATATGATCTGCCTGTCAGTCGCATATCTTAAGATCTTGTCATCGCTGTCATATACATATCCGTCATCAAGATTCGACTTTATGAAATCAAGAGAAAGATAGACTCTGTCCGAAGAAACGATTGCATAGTATGGCTTCATCAGCTTTCCGTTCAGGACCACAGCGCATCCCTTTCCCTTCACGCCAAAATAATCATTAAGCGGCATCTTCTCCTTTGACGGTGCATACTTCTTTACAAGAATTATTGAAAACATGATTGTAATAATAAAGACAGTTATAGTCAGTATTAATACCCCGTTTTTCCCTTTTATTGATTTCTGATCTTTCCCTATCTCATCTTCTGCCATTATTTTTGCTGAATATCCTTTCAGAATTATATTCTATCTATATTTATGATTGCTATGTCATAAATGAGCGGTTAAAGATACTCCGTTCACTCATATCATTTTTGTAATTCATTATAACATAAAGAGTCTCTCCCTGCCGAAAACAAAAAGACGCAGCAACATCTCTTTTTTGACCGAGACATTGCCGCGCATATGGCAGCAGGCTTATCCTGTTATTTTTTTATCCTTCTATCTGTTTTTATTCTTGTCCTTTTGTTTCCTGTTCTTACATTCTTCTTCAACCCTCTACACTTATTTTTTGTCCCCGCCTCCTTCTTCAGTGTATCTCTGAGCCACAAACGGTCACTATCCATCATGCAGTCAGGATTTATCTCCGGATAATTATATATTGCAAGACCGGTCTTTCTTTCGAATTCATCTCTCTCCAGCTCATTGCTGTTCGCCGCAAAGCATCTAAAGCCCCTGAGCATTTCATTTTTGTATCTCCATTCTCTGATGAATTCGAAAAATTCTTTTTTCTTCCAGCTCCTCAGACTTCCGACAATGATCTTCAGATTTCCTCTTTCTGCAGATGAAATTATTTCTTTGGAAACACATTCCATTAGGATCACGCTTCGTTCAAATCCCGATTCCGCGATCCTTACTGTCTCTTCAATGTCAATTCCCGGATATATCTTAACTCCATTTCTTATAAATCCTATCGTTTCACGATTGACTGATATCCGGTCAGTCAAGAGGACATCCATGACGCTCTTTTTCCTGTCCGGACAGAATTCTATAAGACATGTCTTCTTTCTCTGAACCTCCGAAAAATAATAAGAAAAAGAAAGAGCCATCGATATACAGCTTTCTCCGGATGCACCCAGAATATACACTCTCATCCTCTCATCACTGATGAGATGTCTTTTTTTACAATTTTTAGAAATGATCTGAAAAATACTTTCTTCTCCTCTGTTATGGAAAACGCATCTCCGTCAGCCGGAAATCCCATAACAGGAATATCCGGATATTCTTCAATTAATTTACGTGCAGCATGGCGATTCCATGGATTCACCATAAACATATCAGGCAGCCCGGCATCTGCCGGTGTACGTCTCATCTTCCAGAGGCTGCCTGAGATAACATAAATATCCAGTTCGGCATCCCCTCCCGAATATCCGTCTCCGCGGTCGATTATTCTGATTCCGTCAGGAGGTATCTGTTTTTCGGCGCTGGAGCCGTAATCTTCCATGCCTTCAAACAATTCGTGGTATATGATCCCCTGTCTTTCTTCGAACGCTTCGTCAGTCATCAGTATATTCTCCAGATTGCCTTTCTGAAGACCGTCGTACCAGGCATCCTGTCCCGCGTGCCTGAAAAGTATCGTGAGGGAAATTGCTATGTGAGTACAGCCACAGCCCCTTTGAAAACCGGCAACGGCAATGGAAGACGGAAGTTCTCGTGGAAGAGAAAGATCATTTCTCCTGCTGCAGCGTAATAAATCAGGCAGGATCTCATCAAAAGACCTGTAGTGCCCGCCTGACTCTCTATTCTTTCCCTTCCTTATGATCCTCCTCAAAGAATATGACATGCTGCAATGTGAAGCATTTACCATCTCCTCGATTATGATTGCAAAGGAAAAAATATCTGCCGCCTTACCATCAGAAACACTTCCATCAATTGGCATATATCTGCCTGTTCCAAACCTGCATTTCGTTTTATCATCCGCCAGGCCTGATATACCGTAATCAATTAGTCTTACACTCTTCCCGCGTATGATTATGTGCTCCGGCTTCAGATCCCTGTGCGATATGCCGTGTCCGTGAAGATATGCCAGTATCTTTGCTACTTTATATGCTATATCTACTATTTCTCTTTCCGTCATAACATGTGAGAGAAGAAAGTCTGACAGACTCTCCCCCTCGGCATATTCCTCGATCAGCTCCATTATTCCCTCATGAACCGTCAGATCATAGAGAACAGGAATCCCCGGATGATCAAGATCTCTGAGAATATATGCTTCCTTCTGACCCTGGATGTCATTTCCTATCCGGATTTTCTTTCTTATCCTCAGCCTGTCGAGCTGTACGTGCCGGACGAGTGACACTTCCACGTCAACTGTTTTCTTCAGGACTTTTACCGTTTCATATATCCCGTTCTCCATATCAACCTCCTTTCTATATTCTGCGGTTATTCTGAATTTGTTATATCATCTGTATGTAATCAATTTCAATAGATTTTCAGTTTCTTTATAAAGGTTTTAGATTTTATCAATAATTAATAATTATTTTCTTTACTTAAGCAGGTCTTACTATTATAATTTTGAAATGTATCTATATTAGCTTAAGAAACCTTTAACATGCCACATTCGAAATTCCAGTGACTCTTATCATCATATTATCAGGAGAGACCTATTGAAATTTAAGAAGATAAACGATACTTCAGTCCGCTTCTTAATAGAAATGGACGAATTAAAAGAAAAAAAGATCACATTAGATCAATTCAGATACGGCAGCCGCTTCATGACAGGCTTTACAGCCATGCTTCTCGATATTGCATACCGTAAGCTGAATTTTGACATAAGCGAAAATCCGATTATGACGGAAGCCGTGCCGCTTCCTGGCGGAGATATACTGTTTACGATCAGTGCTGCTGATTCTCTTGAGGAACTTGACAATAGATTCGCCAGATTTTCAAAATACATTCCACTGGAGGAAAGAGCAATAAAACCATCCGGGAAAAATCATTTTTCACCTTCCGGATTTATATTTGTCAGGTTCAAGACTCTTAAAGATGCCATCAGCGCATCCAGTATCATTGCACCTTTCTTCAGTGGAAAGAGCTCACTCTACATTATTCCGGACTCACACGAATACATGATGTCCCTGGAGACCCGCGATATTTCAGATGATGTCAGATCAAAACTTCTTTTTCATCTGTCGGAATACGGAAGCATTTTTAAATACGCCGGAGGTTCGAACAAGCATCCCGTTGCGGTAATAAAAAACAAGGCCGTTTTATCACTTTCATCTCTATAACATGTAACACCACGAAGTGATGTTACAAGTGCAAGCGCTCGCAAACGAAGTTTGCACTTTAAATGCGCTTGCATCAATTAAAAACCTTCGCAAATCCTGCGAAGGTTTTTGTTGCCATGGAAAGTATTTTTTGAATGCGGTATGCCGCTCATTTATGACTTATACGGTTTCAGCCGCGCTGTCTTCATCAGAATGTTCCGAATTCAGATAATCATTGATCTCATCCACCAGCGACTGGGGATCAATGCCATGAACCATTGCAGCTTCTTCAATGGTCTCCATCTGGGAAGCCGGGCATCCTATGCAGTGCATTCCCACAGCCATAAGTATGGGCACAACACCCTGATCTATAGTCACAAGCTCTCCAATACTGGTATCCTTATTAACTTCTATCTTCATAATTTACCTCCTTAAAAAGTTATATTTGGAAGTATAACACCTTGATCCAAATAATCCCACATCAATTTCAGATTTCACAAAAATTTAACAGGTTTTTTCGTTTTTATTCATGTTTCTTTTAAAAAACTTGTATATATCCTGTCTATATCTTAATATCAATTATACCAATAAGGTTATTTTTTAAAGGAGGAATATACCATGGCATATGTAATTTCTGATTCTTGCGTTTCTTGCGGAACATGCGAGCCTGAGTGCCCTGTAGGAGCTATCTCTCAGGGAGATTCTCAGTACGTTATCGATGCTGATTCCTGCATCGAGTGTGGCACCTGCGCAGGCGTCTGCCCTACAGGTTCCATCTCTCAGGGCTGATAGAATCGCGAAAAAGGAACGGGCAATGCCCGTTCCTTTTTTAATTGAATTTTTCATGCGGATCACGTTCCAGATTCGCAAATTTTGTATATTCCGGCAGCCAGGCCAAACTGACCACTCCCACCGGACCATTTCTCTGTTTTGCTATATTGATTTCAGAAATATTCTTCTTCTCAGTATCCGGATGATAATAATCATCCCTGTAAATAAACATAACTACATCAGCATCCTGCTCGATAGCGCCTGATTCACGAAGATCAGAAAGCATGGGTCTGTGATCCGGACGCTGTTCAGGCGCTCTCGAAAGCTGTGAAAGAGCAATCACCGGAGCATTTATTTCCCTGGCCACCTGCTTTATTGCTCTGGAGATATCAGATATCTCCTGCTGTTTTGAATCATACCGTCCATCGCCCTGCATAAGCTGAAGGTAGTCGATCACTACAAGTGAGAGGTCATCATGCTCCATCTTTATTTTTCTGCATTTGCTTAATAGCATAGTGGGAGTAAGACCGGTCTCATCGTCAATGATCAGTTCCGATCCGGCAATCCTGTCGCCCATTCTCATAAGCTCTTCCCAGCCGCTTTCATCGAGATGCCCATTACGGAGATTTTGCGCATCAATATGGGATTCCATGGATAAAAGTCTCCTGACCAGTGCCTCTTTCGGCATTTCCAGAGAAAAAATGGCAACGGGCAGCTTCTCATGCAATGCAACGTATGCAGCTATGTTCAAGGCCAGAGCTGTCTTTCCCATAGAAGGACGCGCCGCTATAAGCACCATATCTGCAGGCTGAAGACCCGACAGCCTGTAATCCAGATCAGTAAAACCCGTAGCAATTCCGGTTATATTGCCGTCAGTCATTGCAGCTCTGTTAATAGTCTGCATCGTATTGTAGACTATCTCGCGTATAGGAGTGAGTTCACCTTTTCTGCCTGACTGCGACATATCAAATATCTGCTTTTCGATACGGCCGAGTATAGTCTTCGGATCATCGTCCTGCTTAAAACATTCACTCTCCGTATCCTGGCAGAGATGAATTATCTGTCTGAGCCTCGACTTTTCCTTTACTATCGCAGCATAATCCTCGACATTCGTCGATATGGGCACTGACTCGACAATCGAGGTCAGATGATCCCTGTCGGCGATCTCCGCCGGTGCGCCTTTTTTTATAAGCCGGTCATGCAAAATCAGATCATCTACGCTTGTACCTTCATTATTCAACTCGACTATGGTCTCAAAGAGTATGCCGTTCCCCTTGTTGCAAAAATCTTCAGCCTTGATTATTGACGCGGCGGCGCTGATGGCATCGGGATCCATCAGCATGGCACCAAGCACTGCCCTCTCAGCGTCAGGAGATTCAGGAAGTCTCGCTGCTATATTTTCCGAATCAATTGCATCAGTCATCAGTTCGTACCGCTTACATGGACATGCATTACTGCTGTTACATCCCTGTGAAGACGTACATTCACGTCATATCCTCCGGGAGCCTTGACAGGCACATCACATTCGAGCTTTTTCTTGTCGATCTTCACTCCGTACTGTTTCTCGGCAGCCTCGGCGATCTCCTTTGTGGAAACAGATCCGAATACACGTCCGCCTTCACCGGTCTTAATTGAGACTTCCACCTTCCAGTCCTCTATTTTTTTCTTGAGCTCAAGAGCTTTTTCAAGATTTTCCTTCTCGATTTTTGCCTCGTGCTTTTTTCTGAGTTTCAGATTGTTCAGGTTTGCAGGTGTAGCCTCTTCTCCCAGATGCTTGGGGATAAGGGAATTACGGGCGTATCCGGCGCTCACCTCTACTACATCATCCTTCTTTCCGAGTGAAGCCACATCGGACAGCAATATTATTTTCATAAGATTATCTCTCCTTCCTGGATCATATTATCAAGTATTGATTTGATTCGCGCAATCACTTCGTCTACTGTCGAATCCTCGATCTGGGCGCCGGCCACATTCAGATGACCGCCTCCGCCCATTCTCTCCATTATTCTCTGAACGTCTATATCATCAATAGAACGCGAGCTGACGTAAATTTTTTTCTTGAAGGATGTAAGCACAAACGATGCCTTTACTCCTACTATGTCCAGCAATTCATTGGCAGCCTGGGCTCCCACGACTGTCGGACTTTCCAGTTTCTCCGACGTGCATACGGATATGGCAAAGGCGCCCCTGTATACTTCCGCATTCCTTACTATCTCAGCTCTTGCCTTGTAGAAATCCATGTCTTCCCTTAGAAGCTTCCTGACACGTATCATATCCGCCCCGCAGCGCCTTAAATAAGCCGCTGCCTCGAAAGTCCTGACTCCTGTCTTAGCCATGAAATTATTGGTATCAATTAGAATACCTGCATACATGCAGTCTGCTTCAAACGGTCTGATATCAATATTGTCAGAAAAATACTGCAGTACTTCAGCTATCATCTCGCATGTAGATGAGGCATATGGCTCAATATAACTTAAGAGAGGGTTCTGAATCTGACCGTCACCCTGTCTGTGGTGATCAAAAACGACCACATTCTCATTACGCATTAGAAGTCCCGGACACTCAGTATATGATGCCTTGTTGGTATCTACCACCACAATGAGCGTCTTGTCAGTCACTTCCTCCATAGCCTGTTCGCTCGTGATAATAAGATCATGCGGACAGTCCTTCTCTGACAGAACCAGATTTACGATCGGTCTCAAAGACGTTGTAATTGTATTAAGCACAATTTGTGTCTTTTTGCCAAGTTCACGCGCCGCGCACGCTATTCCCACAGCAGCTCCGAAAGCATCTATATCGCTTATCTGGTGGCCCATGACAATGACATGGTCTCTTGTCTGCATCATCTCGCGAAGCGCCTGCGCCTCTACCCTGGCCTTGACTCTGGTATGTTTCTCTACTTCTTTTCCATGTGCTCCAAAATAGAATACATTCGTGCCGTCTTTTAGAATTGCCTGGGAGCCTCCCCGTCCAAGAGCAATATTTATTGCAGCTCTCGCGTATTCCACCAGACCCAGATAAGTATCGGCCCCGGCTCCCATTCCTATGGAAAGCGTCACTTCATTCTCGTTGCCGACTCTTATTCCTCTTACTTCCTCGAGCACGCTGAATTTGTCGTCTTCGAGCTGCTTAAGATATTTATTCTGGAATATAATGAAGTATTTATCCTTCTCGATTTTTTCAACTATTCCATCAACCGCCTGAAAATACTGGGTTATTCTTCTGTCAATGACAGCTGTGAGAAGCGACCGTTTCACCATCTCCACATTCTCTACAGTCTCTTCATAATTATCTATATAAATAATAGCCGGGATAAGTCTGCTGCCCTCTCTCTCAGAATATATCCTGTCATATTCGGTCGTATCAAAAAGAAGCAGCGCCGTCAGCCTGTTCAGTCCCTCTCCCGATGTTATAAGCTCGTTATTTTCCTCCTCATCGCGAAAAGACAGGTTACGTAGTTCGGCGCGGATATTTCTGTCCTGAAACCTGAAACTTACAGCCCTGATTTCATCTCCGGTCTCGCTTAACACTTTCCTGGTAATCTTTGGGAAGACGGATGATATGATCTTCTGGTCATGCTGATTAAGACCCGTAAGCTTCCTGAATTCCTGGTTCATCCACAGGATCCTTGCATTGCCATCAATAAGCGCATATGGAATCTGAAACTTTTCCAGCAGCTTCTTCTGTACAGTCCCGTAGCTTGTCGCAAAATCAACTATGGATTCAGAGAATTTATGTCTGAATCCTATATAGAAAAAGAGCATCAAGATAAGATAGACTATTATGATAATAGTCATCCATATCGCTGTCCATGTATCTTTTGTATATTCATATATATTCAGCAGCAGAAAGGTCAGTCCCAGAAAGATGGGAGCCGACAGGTAGGCGCTGAATTTTGCTTTATAAGTTAATCTGTCCATTGCTTACCTTTCTCGATAGTCTATCATTATATCACAAAATGTTCATAAATTGCACCTTGGTCAGAACGACAGATTTTCAAACCGAAGTTTGTTTATTATGACATTGTGAAAAAAACTTACAGTTTATATAATACAGATAGTTAAAAGATCGGACGAAAGTCCTATTTTATATTGTTACTTGAAAGGGGTAAACAATGGCAAATATCAAGCTTACAAATGTTACCAAAATTTATGGCAACAACGTCAAGGCTGTAAAGAATTTCAATCTTGATGTTCAGGACAAGGAATTCATCATCTTCGTCGGACCTTCCGGATGCGGTAAATCTACTACGCTCCGTATGATTGCAGGTCTCGAGGATATTTCAGAAGGAGATCTTTACATCGACGGCAAGCGCATGAACGACGTAGAGCCGAAGGATCGTGATATTGCAATGGTTTTCCAGAACTATGCTCTCTATCCTCATATGACTGTTTTCGACAACATGGCTTTCGGTCTTAAGCTTCGTAAGGTTCCTAAGGACGAGATCAAGAGAAAGGTTGACGAGGCAGCTGATATCCTCGGACTCAAGCCTTACCTCGATCGTAAGCCCAAGGCTCTTTCCGGTGGTCAGAGACAGCGTGTTGCAATGGGACGTGCTATAGTCCGTAAGCCCAAGGTATTCCTTATGGACGAGCCTCTCTCCAACCTCGACGCAAAGCTTCGTGTACAGATGCGTACCGAGATTTCCCGTCTCCATGACAGACTCGGTGCTACAATGATCTACGTTACACACGATCAGACAGAGGCTATGACGCTTGGTACCCGTATCGTCGTTATGAAGGATGGTATCATCCAGCAGACAGATACACCTCAGAATCTGTATCAGAAGCCTAACAATCTCTTTGTTGCCGGATTCATCGGCTCTCCTCAGATGAACTTCATGGATACGAGAATCATTGAAGAGAACGGTCAGCTCTATGCTCAGGTTTCTGACGCTAAGCTTTCCATTCCTGAAAGCAAGGCAAACGTTCTGAAGAGCAAGGGCTATGTCGGCAGGACAGTAGTTATGGGTATCCGTCCGGAACACCTGAACGATGCAGCTCTGGAGACAAATCCTTCATCCAACACACTTACTGCAAAGATTCGTGTATACGAGCTCCTCGGCGCAGAAGTTTACCTGTATTTCGATTACGCCGGTTCTCAGATGACTGCCCGTGTCGATCCGAAGACAAATGCAAAGATGAATGATACTGTTACATTCACAGTCGATATGGATATGGTTCATTTCTTTGACAAAGATACAGAACAGACTATAACAAACTAATAAAAGCAGACGTATAAAAGAGCCATTCGGTCTTGACCGGATGGCTCTTTTTTAATTAGAATGATTACAGTATAAAAAATCAACGCGTAATCATAAGAATATACAGGAGTTTCTATGTCTGAAAATATCGATCTTCTATTAAAATCAATACGAGAAGAGACAGGGCTTCATCTCTGTCTTGATGAAAAGTCCGGCGATGATATGGAGGATGTACAGCGAAGGCTTGAGGATCTGCTTCAGCGCCTGAGATCAGGCAGATCTAAAGAAGACATATTCATCCATTTCCTCACAGGGGCGATCTCACCGGAGGATGCCCTGCTTTCGCTGCCTTCTCTGAAAGAAAAATTTGGTTTTGCAGATATGTATCTTATATATTTCCCCTCAGGAAATGTACATGACAATATGATCTCATCCACTATTTCCTTATTCACTTCTCCATCATCCACAGATATCCTCAGGCTTTCTGATAAAAAGATGCTCCTTATATATCACAGACATACTCCATTGAGTGCCGAAGACAATCTATCTTTTATCTCCGGTCTTGTGGATACTATAAATACCGAGGCCATGACTGAGGCTTATATATCTTATGACAGGCCGGTTACAGACTATCAGGCACTTCCGACAACTTACGCTAATCTGACCACTGCCTTATCTCTCGGTTTGATATTCAAATCAAGAGATCATATCTTTCTTTTCAGGAAGATGGGACTTATCAGGCTTGTCTCATCCATACCTGAACAGTCGGCACATGAATACCTGGAGGATGAGCTGCCGGGTGTTGATTTCCGTTCATTTGACAACGAGACACTCGTCACTATCCAGACATTTTTTGATTCAGGTCTTAATATAGCAGAGACCGCCCGTGCTCTCTATCTGCACAGAAATACACTTGTCTACCGGCTAGACCGCTTCAGGAAGATGACAGGACTTGACATCAGAAATTTCGATGATGCCATAAAAATTCGTGTGGGTATGCTTCTATATGAATCCCTAAAATCCTATAAATAGACTTTCGACGATTCAAACCTTTTAAGCATCTCAGCAATTTCATCTCCGGGCTCCCAGAGAATCATAACCTTACCTTGGTTTTCACCTTTTTTTACAACCATGGCGTAGTTTTTCCTGTCCTTTTCATGAGAGACGCAATCTATCTTTTTTATCTGACCGTTCAGATACCTCTTCAACTCTTCATTTTCCGGAGAAGCCATAATCTCTATATCATCCTGCTCGAATGTGATGAGCTTCTTACGTCTGCTGCCGTTTATTACCTTTACAATATCGATTTCACCATTCGTATATGAATAATCATATTCGATATGAAGATTGTTCACATCATAGGCATACAATATGAAAAAAAGCACCGAGCCTATCAGGAAAACAGGATGAAAAAATAAAAGAGCGAGACAAATAACCGCTGTTACAAGTGTTACCTTTGTCACCCTTTCAGCTTGCTTCGGCACTATTCTTTTGACTGTCTTTTCAAGAAAAATATCCTGCTGAATCATTTACATACTCCTTTTTAATTCTCCATTAGATACGTCAATTTGTTCTGCGCCTCCAAGAGCGCCGAATGCATTGAATTTCCTTCAATCACACTTCGGATGGCATCATTCAGATAACTTCTGGCACTGTAATAAAAACTGCTCTCATCTACAGGCTCAACTTTAGCTGAATAGCTAAGGATCTTACTGTAAATCGCGTCTCCGCCAAAGAAATCATCTGTCTTCTTATAAGCATCAAGTTCTATTGCAGGAAAATAGGTTGATATAAGTCCGCCTTCCGTAAGAGCATGGCTGTATGTCTCCATAGCGCCCTTGCCTCCTCCGAAGGTATATTTGAGAAAGTCGTTTGCCAGTCTCTTGTTGTGGCAGTTCGATGTAATATAAAGAGAAGAGCCGCCGGTCGCTGCGTAACCCCTTTTGCCTGACAGGGTAGGAAGAGGCAGGATCGCCCATTTTCCCTTAGTATTTCCATTCTTTCTGATTTTTGACAAGACCCAATTACCATCCATTACTGCTGCCACATCATCACCTGAAATAGAGCGGTCGTACCGATTCTGAGAGTCCAGCATCATAAGAGATCCGTCCTTCTCCATTGTAACGATTACCGACATTACTTCCGATGCCTTATCGTTATCCGTAAAAGCAGGTTTCCCATTTGAAAAAAAAGATTTTCCTTCGGCCTGCATCATGATAAAAGGCATTGGATTCCCGCTTTGATAAACAGAAAGCATACATTTTCCTGTACGAGCTTTGACATCTCTGGCTACCTTAATAAAGTCAGACCAGGAGATACCGTCCATCTCACTTATACTGTGACCGGCTGCTTCCAGATAATCTGTCCTGTACGCCATAATTACAGTCCCATTGTCAACCGGAATTCCATAATGCACTCCATCTTTCAGTGACATGCTTACTTTATCTCTGGAAAAATTGTCCCATTCGATACCTGAATTGTCTATACTTTCAAAGGCTCCGGGAAATTCTTCAATAAAGCGTTGTATATAATGATCCTGAAAAAGCACTATATCCGGAAGTGATGAAAAGTCATGGGATAGTCCGGCTGATGTGACTGCATTTTCTACATCAGAAGAATCAGCCTGCAAAACAATTTTTAATTTAAATTTTGGGTTCTTTTCTTTATAAGCCTTCTCAGCGGCTTTCAATGCCGGAACGTTAAAGGATTGATCCCAGGCATATACCGTAAGGGTATCCGGATCATCCGATGTAACTTTATATCCGCTTTTTCTGTTTCCTTTTCTGCCACAACCTGATGTAATAAATAAAATTACAGTTGCCAGAATGATGGAAAACACGGTCATTCTCTTTGAATGTCCTATCATAATAATTCCCATTATGAAGAAAAGAGCTGCCAAACGGCAGCTCCAATTATTGATGTTACATCAGTCCTCTACATAAGGCATAAGTGCCAGATGGCGGGCGCGCTTAATAGCTGTTGTAAGCTCTCTCTGATGCTTAGCACAGTTACCTGTAATACGACGGGGAAGGATCTTTCCTCTCTCTGATACGAATTTTCTGAGAAGATTGACATCCTTGTAGTCAACTACAGCCGTATTTCCACAAAAGATGCATACCTTTCTTCTCCTGCGTACAGGACGTCTTCTAGCTCCGGATGCATGTTCATCTTTATTAAATGCCATTATAAAACCTCCATATTATTTGAAGGGCAGCTTCTCATCGACGCTGTCCGGAATATTCATAAAATCATCCCCGGCGTCAGCTCCTGTGTCAGCTGATCCCGCAGGCTGCTGTCCGGCAGCTCCGGCGTTGTACCCTTGCGAAGCAGCTTTAGATTCAGCGAACTCAACACTGTTGGCTATGATATTCATTCCGTATACTTTCTGACCTTCCTTATTGGTATAGTTGTCATTACGGAGTTCGCCGTCTATTACCACCTTGGTTCCCTTGTGGACATACTTCTCTATAAATTCACCCGTCTTGCCGAATGCCGTGCAGTTGAAAAAGTCTGCTGTCGGCTCTCCGTCTCTCTTGAAGCGGCGGTCTACTGCAATCGAAAATTTTGCGATAGCCATATTGCTAGATCCACCGTATCTTACTTCAGGGTCTCTTGTAAGTCTGCCCATGAGAATGACTTTATTCATATATTTACCTTCTTTCTCTTATGCTTCAAGCCTCTTCAGCTTTTGCAGGCTGAACCGGCTTTGCAGCCTCGTCAGCGCGAACACATAAGAAACGAAGAACATTGTCCATAATACGAACATCGTTTTCAATCTGCGCAGGTGCATCTGCTTCTGCGTCAAACTGGATGAAGTAATAAAATGCTTCTCTCATCTTGTTGACTTCATAAGCCATGCGAACCTTACCCTTATCGTCAACATTCGTAACAGTTCCACCATAGCGGGCAATTGTCTCTTTTGCCTTCTCTACTGTAGCTGTTCTCGCATCGTCTTCGATCTTGGCATTCACAACGAGTGCTAATTCATATTTGTTCATGCGATTTACCTCCTTCTGGGCATGCGGCCTGTCTCTACAGAAGACAGGCAAGGAATTATCATATACCACGTTTTTCTATTCTAACAGGAATTCAAAAGCATTACAATAGCTTATCCAAAAAATTCCCATCGTTTTCTTCATTTATCGCCGGCGTCCCCCGCCTCCTCGACAAGCAGTGCTGAATAAATATCTCTTTTAGACACTCCCCTGTCTCCGGCAGCCATCTTCATTGCGGTCTTTTTGTCATAACCCTTATTTATATAAGACTCAACATGGTCCTTTATGGAGATGTTCTCGTATTTTTTATTTATCTCCGCCTGAACCTCCGCCTTTGATTTTCCCTCTATCACCAGGACATACTCACCCCTTGGCTCTTTATCATCATATAAATGAAGAGCCTCTTTGAACGTACATAAATTCACTTCCTCATACTTCTTCGTCAGCTCTCTTATAAGGCTTATCCTTCTCTCAGACCCGAATACTTCTGAGAGTTCCTGCATGGTCTTCTTTAAATGATGCGGCGCCTCATAAATCACCATGGTTCTGGTCTCATCTGCAAGTTCCGAAAGCACTCTTTGTCTTTCCTTCTTATCTTTCGGCAGGAAGGCTTCGAAGGCAATTCTTCTTGTTGATAATCCTGAAATTACTGCTGCCGACACAAAAGCCGTAGGTCCCGGAATAACGCTCACCTTTATTCCATTTCTGTATGCCTCTTTCACAAGTTCCTCGCCTGGATCCGATATTCCAGGCATTCCCGCGTCAGTAATAAGAGCCACGTTTTCACCTTCAAGCATTTTTTCAACAAGAACCTTTGCCTTTTCGATCTTATTGAATTCGTGGTAACTTGTGACATGATTATGTATGTCAAAATGATTCAGAAGCACAGCTGATGTCCTCGTATCTTCTGCCGCTATCACATCAGCTTCCTTAAGGATCCTTATTGCCCGATAAGTCATATCCTCAAGATTTCCTATGGGAGTTCCTACCAGATAGAGCTGTCCTGTCATATAAATGCCTCAATAGCCATAGATATCATATATCTCGTCAGTATATTTCCCGTCACCGCCGTAAATAATAAGCGGCTTTTCAATACGAAGCTCAGATCCTGCCCCGTGCCTGCCCTCAATAAGAACCATATTGGGTTCCCTGTCAATAAAAGGATAAACCATCCGCATGCGCTTCGGCTCAAGCTTATATAAATGCATGAAATACATTATTTCCGCCAGTCTTGACGGACGATGAACGAAGTATGCTCTGCCGCCGTTTATCAAGAGGGCAGCTGATGTCCTTATCAGATCTTCAAGAGATCCGTAGATTTCATGTCGGGCTATTTTTTTTGCGTCATTCGGATTTGATATGCCGCACATATCCTTGATATAAGGAGGATTAGACGTCACGACATCAAAAGAACCTTTTCCGAACATATCCGGCGCATCTCGGAAATCACAGCATGCTATGGTGATCTTCTTTTGAAGAGCATTCATACTTACAGATCTTTCAGCCATGTCTGCGCTTTCCTTCTGAATTTCAAGACCGACGAAGCTCTCTCCCTTTGTTTTTGCCGACATGAGAATGGGAATGATGCCGGTCCCGGTTCCAAGATCTATCGTACGCTCTCCCTTATAAGCCCTGGCAAAACCTGATAAAAGCACGGCATCCATACCAAAGCAGAATTTCGCGGGATTCTGAATTATCTTAAGTCCCGATCTCTCCAGATCATCTATTCTCTCACCCGGGCAGAGATAATTCTCTTCAGTCATCATTATCCCTTTTCCTGTATGGCTTCATATTTCTTGAATCATTACGGTTATATTTCCTATCACCTTTGAAGCCGTCTTTTCTGTCGTTTTTCCATTCCTTCTTTCGTCTGGGTTTAGGTCTTGAATTTTTCTCTTCGATCTTTTCAGCCGGTATCTCTGTATTCTTTTTATTATTACCATCATCCGTATCCGGATCCTTCAGCACAGTTTTAGCCTTGATATGCTGCTTGGGATCAAATAACAGATCTGAAACGGCAAATTCCTCGACCTCTCTCGTATCCTTATCAGTAAACATTACTGATACTCTCTGGGTCAGAATATTCACATTCACGACTTCACCTGATCTTGAGTCTCTTGTCTTTACAAGATCCCCTTTTCTCGGCATCTGCCTGTTCAGATACTCATATGTCTGTGCCTCGTTATTAAGACAGCACATAAGGCGGCCGCATACTCCGGATATCTTTGTCGGATTCAGGGACAGATTCTGCTCCTTTGCCATCTTGATCGAGACCGGAGCAAATTCTGTAATAAATTCTCTGCAGCAAAGCTCTCTGCCACAGGGACCTATGCCGCCTAAAACCCTGGTCTCATCCCTTACGCCTATCTGTCTTAAATCAATTCGTATATGAAAAATTCCCGCCAGATCCTTTACCAGACTCCTGAAGTCCACACGTCCGTCTGCGGAGAAATAAAAAACCAGCTTTGTTCTGTCGAAAATATATTCCGCGTCTACAAGCTTCATCGGCAGCCCATGTTCAGCTATCTTCTCCCGGCAGATCTTCATGGCTTCATTCTCGTCATGTTCATTTGTTTTTTCCAACTCAAGGTCATTCTCTGTAGCGATCCTGAGCAGACCTGAAAGAGGAGTCTTTTTTATAAGTCCATTCGTATCATCAAAGACCACCGATACTGTTCCGAATTCCTCTCCTCTCGAAGTCTTCGCTATTACCTTATCATGTATATGAATATTATCTATCTCATCCGCGTTATAATAATACGTTCTTCCGCCCTTGCGGAATTTCAGCGCTGTTATCTTCATTTTCCGATATTCTCCTTCAGCTGCATTATCATGAGACCGATGGCATTCTCCATCTTCATGTTAGCCTGTATCCGTCTCTCTGTTTCCGATATGATACGAAACGAATTATTGAGCCCTTCAAATCCTACTTTTTTGGCCTGTTCATGAATTCTCATGTCCTCATCTCTTACTATCAGATAATCATCTGATCCCGTTGCCTTATATATTAACACATCGCGATACCATATCCTAAGCAGATCCAGGAAAGCTTTTATATCGTCCTTTGCCTTCTTGTCTGACAGTTCCTTCACAAGTCCTTCGGTATCAGATTTCCCATTCAAAATCTTATCCGTAAGCGTCAGTGTCTTTTCCAGCACATCCTTAAATGAAGCTGACTCCATCAGTTCTTGAGCCTCTCCTATATTTCCACGCGAAAAAGAAGCATATTCCATGGCCTTGTAATCAGGTATCTTATATTTTCTCATAAGATATTCAGCCTCAGTCTCCATCGGCACCGGCATGGTATAAAGTTCAATCACTCTGGATCTCACAGTCTCCAGCAATAGATCCGGATTGCATGAAGTCATAATGATCACAGCATATTCCGGAGGCTCTTCTATTGTCTTAAGCATTGCATTCTGAGCCGCCGTATTAAGAAGCTCAGCGTCCTCCAGAAATACAACTTTTTTCTTACCCAGTCTCGGAGCAAACTCTATAGCGCTATTCAGCTGCTCCCTTATCTCGCTTACGCTGTAATAACTTTTCTCACGGGAAATTTCTATAAAATCGGGATGGTTATGATCCCTCATCAGCTTACATGACCGGCAGGATCCACACGGCTTCTCATTCGATTCACAAAGTATCCCGGCGGCAAAAGCCTCTGCTATCATTCTCTTTCCGGATCCTCTCGAACCCGAAATCAGATATGCCCCTCCCGGAATATCTTGCTTTAGCCTGTTAATGAGACTGTTTTTAACCGCATCTTCTCCTATTATATTATCAAACGAAACATTTAATTTATTGTCCGTCTTTTCTTCCATCTGATCACCATTCAAGTCACAATATCCAGAAGAAGACCTCTTATTTCACCTATCTTTGACAGAATAGAGATATGATCCTTTTCTTCCTTTATTAATTCCTCCGCCAGCTCATCCAGATTCTTATCCAGAACCTTTATTATTCCAAATACTCTGTGCCTTCCATGCCTGTCAAGAAAATTTTCCCTCGAAAATTTATGAGACCGCGATACCACCTCGTTCAAAAAATCCCTGACTAAAGAGCGGTATTTCCTCATATCCCTTATATCCATATGCTCACAGATCATTTTACCCTGAGCATCGATCTGATTCATCAGTCCCGAAAGCTTCTCTTTTAACTCTGCGTCATCAATGGCTGACTCCAGTGTAAACCTGAAATCACCGTCAGTTTTTTCAGGTGCCTTGACATTCTGCGCCATCTCAGGCGCCATTGCTTTGCTGACCTTGATATCCATAGGCATCTATCCCTTCATGTCTTCTGATATATACCTGCATACCTCGTTCACAGTACGATCCAGATCCTTATTTTCAAATCTGACTCTGATATGATTTTTTTCAAGCTGCTCCTCTGAAAAATCGTCCTTATCAGCCAGAAATCTCCGGCATACCTCATCGTATCTGGGAGTCTTCTCAGATCTTTCCCTCTCGACAGCTCTTCTAAGCCGGCTGTAATCATCTGTTTCTATATATATCGGACGTATTCTGTCCTCTCCATAGTAGGCGATCAGCTTTCTACATGATTCCAGAGTGCCGATCATGAGATAATTATCTTCCCTTTTCTCACTCTCATCATCCGTTGTAAAATAACTCCAGACCCCTTCTCTGGTATTATAGTCGCGTCTTTCTATTATCCGTCCGCTCTCTTCGAGTCTGTCTCTCTCTGTCTCCGTAAGAAAATGATATTCCTCGCCGTCTCTCTCCCCGTCACGCATCGGTCTGGTGGTGTATGTGACTTTCAGATGCAGATCCGGCATCCTCTTGAAGACTTCCTGGCAGATGGTATCCTTGCCGCTGGCACTCTTTCCGATAATTACATAGATTCTGCCCATAAATATCATTTTCCCCGTAAATCATCCAAAAATCTCTCTGCCTTTGTCTTCCTTTTCTTCCTTATAATCTTATATTCCGACTTCTCCTTTTTTGGCTTTCTTGATCGTCTCACATGCCGCTTCATAAATGCCCGGCGCATCTTTCTTATTGCATCAACTGCTAATACAATAAGAATTATTACAATAACCACAGCAGCTATCCTGAAGCCGTCGATCCTAATGTATTTAATGCTGCTCCCGCCATCCTTTTCCGGGATATTATGGAAAGGATATATATCAGACTTATTTTCAGCATATATAAGATCGGCTTTTCCCACTTCTCTTCCGGCATAACTGTATACTATCCGGCCGGCCTTATTGTTTTTCCTGTCGGCACCTTTTACCTTATATGATACATCCTTTATATCCACACCCTTTGGCAGGATCACATTACCGTCCCCGATCTCCAGAATCTTTATTTTCCTTCCAAGAGCTCCGGTATCACCATTTGAATTCAGGTTTACATTGTCCCTGATTCTTGACGATGTGAAATTGTTGAAACAATATTCAAGCAAAGTCTCTGTATCGCCGTACATTGCCGGCTTTGAATCCTCATACATCACCACGCAGGCAAGACTCAATCCGTTCTTCTTGGCGAATGTGATAAGGGTATGCTTAGCCTGGTCAGTAAATCCGGTCTTGCCGCCTACGCATGGTTTATAGATATATCTAGATGTCCTGTTAGCGCAAAGCATCGAGTGACTGTTATGAAGAGGAGTCACATCAGTGTGTTTATTGGTTGGCGGAATCTGATACGATTTGGTACCTACGATCTTCGCTATCTCAGGATTTTTATATGCCGCGCAGGCAATTTTTGCCATGTCGGATGCGCATGTATAGTGATCATCCATATGAAGACCGTTCGGATTGGCAAAATGAGTATGGGTGCAGCCAAGTTCCTTTGCCTTCTCATTCATCATATCTATAAACTTCGGCTCTGAACCGCCTATATGTTCCGCTATAGCCCAAGCACATTCATTCGCCGATGCGAGAAACATTCCATAAAGGCACTCCTCCAGCGTCATCTTTTCTCCGACATCTCTTGCAATATTACTGGAATCATTCCTTACGTTGTCTATCGCTTTATCAGTAAAAGTAACGGTATCCTTCAGATTGCCATGTTCTACAGCCAGAAGACCTGTCATAATTTTCGTGATGCTTGCGGGATAATGCTGATCCTCTCCACCTTTATCATAAAGAACAGTACCACTATCTATATCCATTACAACTGCTGAAGGACCCTGTATAGCTACGTCCCCCGGCCAGGTCTCCTCTGCGGAAACTCTTAAAGATGGAGATATGGTGAAAAATATAAGCGAAAGCGCTACAGCAGCTGCTGTCAGTCTCTTTATTGACTTAATAATATTACTATTCTTTATTTGCATTTATATCACCCGTCAGATATTATTAGCTTGTTTCTTATTGTACGATTTGAATGTCAAAATTTCTTTTTTCACTCGCCCGGGATTACTCGCGGGATGCCAAATATTACATGCTATGGCTGACTTTTGACACACATTTATAATTATATGTGGTATAACTGCGCACAGACACCACGGACTTCGCAGTTTCATCACATTCACGGAGGTTTATCATGCGTCTTCGCCACATACCGGAAGCTGATGAGTTTGTATCTCAGTCTTCAATAACCGTATCCAATCCCGAATCCCTGAAAGGAAGATGGTCAAGTGCATTTCAAAAGGCGCAGCCCACATTCCTGGAGATCGGCATGGGAAAAGGTCAATTCATAATAAATATGGCACTTGCCCATCCGGACTGCAACTACATCGGCATAGAACGATATTCATCAGTGCTTATGCGTGCCATCCAGCACCTTCTGTCTATGGGCGACGATGCGCCTGATAATCTGCTTTTCATCTCAGGAGATGCATCTGACCTTCCACTTTTTTTCGAATCCGGAGAGATATCCGGTATCTATTTGAACTTCTCAGACCCCTGGCCTAAGAAACGTCACGCGAAACGAAGACTTACATCAAAGCGTTTCCGCGATATCTACTATACGCTACTTCTACCCGGTTCCGCAATCGAATTCAAGACAGATAATTCATCCCTCTTCGACTTCTCTTTAGATGAATTCAAAAACGACCCGCGATATGAAATCAGTGAAATAACATACGATCTCCATAATGACAGCCGCCTCTCAGCCGGAAACATCACCACCGAATACGAAGACAAATTCTCATCATCAGGCAATCCTATAAAGAAACTTATTGCCATTCGTAAATGACTTTAAAACTCATGCTGACATATATAAACAATTTTCAATAAGCTTCTGGTCTTTCATAGATAATCTGCAAGGGGGTGAGTCAATCCGGTATCTGTTTTCATTTCTAAAAAAATAAGTCTTAATTCTGCATCTGCAAAATTAAGACTTCGTGCGCGATCAGGGGTTCGAACCCTGGACACCCTGATTAAGAGTCAGGTGCTCTGCCAGCTGAGCTAATCGCGCATTTAATGCTGCCTCTCGGCTCGGCACGTTGACTATTATATGCGAGTCCGATTAAGAATGCAAGCATTTTCTTTTATTTTTTTGTATTGATTTGAATACATTCAAATTTTAATGTACGAGAAGGGATTCGAACCATCAACCTTCCGCTTAGGAGTACCCCCCACTTCACAATTATCCTGTACTGTGGTAATATGTATCTAATTTTAATTCAAAAATTAACTTGAGAAGGGATATGATATTGATATGAGAAGAGCTGATGAGAATAATGGAACCCAGAAAACAACGGAAGATTACCTGGAAGCAATTCTTGAGATTTTCCAGAAGCAAGGCTATGTCCGTTCAATTGATCTTGCAGCCCTTCTCGAGGTTTCCAAGCCCAGCGTCACCTATACGACGAAGCGTCTGAAGGAAAAGAATTACATCACAACCGACCACGCCGGTATGCTGGTCCTGACCGAAGAGGGAAGAGCCATTGCCGAACGCACCCTGGACCGTCATCAGATCCTTACACAGCTTCTCACTTCCCTTGGGGTAAATGCAGACCAGGCCCAGACAGATGCCTGTAAGGTGGAGCATGATCTCTCAGAAGAATCATTCCAGGCTCTGAAATCCCTGGTTTTAAGCGATAAGCTGCAAAATATCAATTTCTGAATTCCGTCTGGCTATTCCATCGAATATTTTTCAAATAGTACAATTTCATTTTACCGGTACAAGGATCATCTCCTAAAAAGTCCCTTTTTTACATAGGGTTCGGACTGAATTCCTTTAAAATGATAACCGGTATCCTCAATGATCGCTTCCATTCGATCTGCATCAATAGCATCTTCCGTGAGAAAACTTGCCTCTCCCTTTCTGTGGGAAGATGTCACTTTCTTCGCATCCGAAAAGTTTCTTCGAATGGCATCATTGATATGGGATTCGCACATTCCACAGGCCATACCTTCGATCTTTACAAGTGTTTTGTACATAGCAATCTCCTTTCTTCGGTCTACATTTCACCAAAAACGAATCAGCAGATCTCATTTTCCTCCAAATGCCGGAAGATGAATCCGCTGATTTCGTTTCTGATTTCACTTACCCAAAATAAGATTCATACAATTCTATTCTGATTTCACTTGTCCCAAAATAAGCTCAGCCCAATACGTTCGAAAGGGCCCAGCCGTTGACTCTTCCACCCTTCATAATTGTACTCATGCCTCATTGAAACGGCCGACAGCTGTCTTTTTATAAGGGTTGGGTCGGCAGATGAAGTAAGCGGCAATGACCATAAGTGCGATCGCAACTACAGTTCCGACAGTAAAGGATCCGCTGACCAGAGAGCCGATCTGGAAGACACACAGGGACAGGCAGTAACCCATCAACATCTGATAGCCGAAGGTGATCCAGCCCCATTTCTTGCTGCCCTGCTCGCGGAAGGCGGTTGCAATGGCAACCATGCATGGCGCGTCGAAAATATTGAAGAGAAGGAAACTCATACCAACCAGTTTGCTTCCTCCAAAGAGATGATTGATTGCAATTGCAACATCTGCGCTGCTGTCACTTGCTGCATGGGCAAGGATTCCAAGGGTAGCGGTTGCCTGCTCCTTGGCAACTTCCGCAGAAACCGATGCAACAGCACCCTGCCAGGTTCCGAAACCAAGCGGTTTGAAGATCCAAGCCAGGCCTTCGCCGATATAGCGGAGAAAAGAGTGATCAATATCTTCCGCAAGGAAACCGCTCGGGCCGAAGTGCATAAGAAGCCATATCACGATACACATTGAAAAAATAATGGTGCCTGCCTTGATCATGAAGGCTTTGGTCCTCTCCCAGACATGGATCAGAACACCCTTTACCGTTGGAACGTGGTAAGCAGGAAGCTCCATAACGAAGGGTGCCGGATCTCCGGAGAAGTATTTGGTCTTCTTTAAAGCAATACCGGACAAAACGACAATACCGAGACCAAGGAAATACATACCAGGTGCAACAAAGATACTGCCGGGAAAGCATACCATGGTCATCATGGCAACTATTTCCATCTTGGCTCCGCAAGGCATGAAAGTGGAGAGGAGAATCGTCATCCGACGGTCTTTTTCATTCTCTATCGTACGGGAAGCCATAATTGCCGGAACACCGCAGCCGGTGCCAATCAGCATGGGAATGAAGGACTTTCCGGAGAGACCGAATTTTCGGAAGATCCGGTCCATGATGAAGGCAACACGCGCCATATAACCCGAATCCTCCAGAATAGACAGACAAAGGAAAAGGATGATCATCTGCGGGACAAAGCCAAGGACTGTACCGACACCGTTTATGACACCATCCACAAGCAAACTGATGACCGGAGCGGATACACCGACTGCCTTCAGTCCTGCACTTGCCGCATTGGTGATCCAGGTGCCAAAGAAAACGTCATTCGTCCAGTCCGTAAGTTGAGATCCGATCGTCGTCACGGATACATAATAGACGCCCCACATGATCAAGGCAAAGATCGGAAGGGCCAGAAAACGATTGGTAACGATCCGATCGATCTTATCTGATGTTGTCAGTTCGCCTTTCACGCCGGCCTTCTTCACGGAATCGGAAACCAGCTTCTGGATATAAGTATAGCGCTGATTTGTGATAATGCTTTCTGCATCATCATCCATTTCCTCTTCGCAATCTTTGATATGCGAATCGATATGCTTTAATAAATCCTCTGAAAGCTGCAGATTTTCCGTTGCCTTCTGATCTCTTTCAAAAAGTTTGACCGCGTACCAGCGAAGCTGTTCCTTTGGCACCAGATCTTCGATCGACTCCTCAATATGAGCCAGAGCATGTTCAACGCTTCCGGTAAATACATGGGGCAGGTCTTTCTTTTTCTTTTCTGCATATTGAACGGCAAGCTCCGCTGCCTTTCTGGTATTCTCAGAATGCAGGGCGCTTATTTCGATGGTCTCGCAGCCCAATTCCTGTCCCAGCTTCTTCGTATCGATCTTGTCGCCCTTTTTCTTAACCAGATCCATCATATTGAAGGCCAGCACAACCGGTATACCGATCTCCACCAGCTGTGTGGTCAGATAGAGATTTCTCTCGATATTGGTTGCATCAACGATATTCAGAATCACATCCGGTTTTTCATTGACGAGATAATTCCGGGAGACGACCTCCTCCAAAGTATAAGGACTCAGGGAATAGATCCCCGGAAGGTCCTGAATAATGACATCCTTGTGTCCGATCAGGCGCCCTTCCTTCTTCTCGACCGTAACGCCGGGCCAGTTACCGACATATTGGGTGCTTCCTGTCAGATCATTGAAAAGGGTCGTTTTACCGCAATTCGGATTTCCCGCCAGTGCAATTTTCATTGCCATATCTACCTCTCTTCTAACATCTCAAAAGTTTATAATTTCTGATGAAATTCAGGCCATCTCCAAAATGTCCGCATCATCTTTTCGTATCGAAAGCTCGTAACCCCGAACGGTCACCTCAATAGGATCCCCAAGTGGAGCCACCTTTCGGACCGATATTTCTGTTCCCTTCGTGATGCCCATGTCCATGATCCGGCGCTTCAAAGCACCGCTGCCATGGATTTTCACCACAATAGAAGTCTCACCAATCTGCACATCTCTTAATGTTCTCATGCTTTTCCTCCTTGCTATCGATATATTCTGAACGCCGGCAATTCACCGGAGTAACAGCCTTTATGAGTATCTGTTATATGTTTTCTGTGGTATGTTGTTCCGGTATCTCTTTTGTTATATGGAAATTTGTGATCTTTTCTCTTTTTCTGTTGTTAAAATATATTTTAAGCAATATAGTTTTGTGTAATGTAGTCGAACTTTTGTTATACATATCTAACCTATAACCAAAAAATAAAGAATTAAAATAATATATAGGATTCTCTACATCGTTACCATGATTCTTTTCGTCATTTCTTTTGTAAGGGCCAGTCTGGCGTCCTTTACCTTGGCAATCATATTTCCATTCCCAGGTGTTGAAACGATCTGAATCTCACTGCCGACAACAAATCCCAGATCTTCCAAGTGTTTCTTCACATCCGGACTCCCGCCGATTCGGGCAACCATACATTTTTCTCCGGCTTTCGCCATGGAAAGAGGTAGCATTGTAATTTCCTTCTTTCTAGTCATTACTTGCATCATAAGATGATTCAATTAGCATTTACATATATCTTCTGGTGGTTATTCCTTTGTAAGCATGGATAGATATATCTAACCGCCGGACATTATTTTAAACCATCTTATAGCGACATGCAAGTGGAAAATACTTTTTCTTTACCCTGGTACCGGACAGATTCTAAAACTGATCTCTATAACGATAATTGTAGATATCAGAAACGACCATGTCTGATGTGCGTTTATTTCGGTTGTTATTTCCACTCACTTGTTCCTTATTTCTCATAGTATAATACTACGTGTAATGGGAGGTTATAAATATGAATATTAACGGACATATGCTAGACATTATGAACACATTTAATCCATTTTTCCGTGAAAAATATGGATTCGATTGCACTCTGACTGTGGTACCGGAGATCCGTAAGGTAATGCTCTTCAAGAAGGTCCCTGTTGACACGGTCCAGGTTCTATCCATGGGAAAGGTACTGTTCTCTTACGATCACGATCCCAAGCAGTATCCCAATGAGGGAGAACCAACTCCAGATGAGGATGATATCGGATCAGAGTTGTATTCCCACATCACTGATTTCATTTATGAGAATTTCGATGAAAATATCAATGAGGATAAGTTATCACAAGGGGAGATTCAGGACCTTGAAGTCGCTCGTTTTAAAGAGGTCAAAGCAAGAATCGATGGGCAAGACCTCAACTGGAAAGGATTTGTAAAGAAAGCTATGAAGTCTCCGAAGACCTTTGAGATAAAAGAGCTGTAGAACCTTTGGCAGGCCTAGAATGGTGAAGATAAAGATCACGTTGTATCATCGGCACCTCCTGAAATTACGCACTTAGGCCGCAATCGTCTTAAGATCGTAATAAAAGTAAAACCCATTGAGTCCTGCGGTTCAACATGAAATTACGCACTTGGGACGTAAGTGGCATAAGATAGTAATCAAATATAAAACCGCAGCCCGGCGAGGGCAAATGGTTCTTTCTATCTGAAACGATCATGCGCAAAATATTGCGCAGCATAACTGTCAGTGCAGTGAAAAAAATAAGTATTGACTAATCTTGCCAAATGAATTAAATTTATGTTGTTCATTGAATGTAATACGCTGTGTCGAAAAGGTGTCTGCATGCAGATGCTAATTTGACAAGGTGTATCGATTCTAAAGGGTCTTCTGATCGGTGTCTGTTTACAGATGCTTTAATCAGATGGCTCTTTTTTCTTTCCCCATTTCAAATAATCGTAAATCATAATCAGTCTCCTGATATTTGTTTTCACTGCAGGCTTTTCTTCTTGCAGGATATTCTTGTTTTTGCTAAATAATTCTCGTAATACAGCTTCCAGTTCACCAACATCGATTTGATCCTCTGTCAAATATGCAATCAATCTCGTCCTCTTTTCCAGAGACTCGGCTTTTTTGTTCCAAATTTCAAGTACAGAATGAAAGTCTTTTGCCGTATGACGGTGATCCTTAATTGTCTTGGAGATGATCTTTTCAAATGTGAACGTGTCCGCTATCTGCTCAGCCAGTGGATGTTTCTCCTTGGCATTCTGCAATAGTTTATTAACCGGCAATTTATTGGAATTCTGTTTCAACAGTTTTGGAAAGGCATAATGTAATAGCTCATCTGAACTAAAATTTAAATCACCAAGCACGACATTTCGGTACCATTCGCTTCCGTCTAGTCCACTTAAACCCTTTAAACCCAATGCTGATGCCCGACCAATAGCTAACACAAAATCTTCATCATCTACTCGTGCATCATCAATAGATGCAACTCGCATCGTTGCTGTCGGATTACTTGTAATGACATAACGATATAGTTCCTGCTTAAAATGACGTAACAACCGAACAGGAATTTTTGTTTTTTTGTTTTCCAATGCGCGGAACAACAAAGAGAAATCGCTAAGTCCCACTTTTTTCATCATCAATGGCTTATCGTTAACCATCACTGTATATGGTGATATTTCTACGCCGGGTAATGCCCTTATAATGGTGTAAATTGAAAAATAAAAGAGCCAAGTGCTCATCTCTTAGGTATAATGAAAATCGACGAAAATCAACATAATACCGAGGAGGATGAACAAATGGCTCAACTCA